>JADMIO010909314.1_pt1 | contig 22961 bp, 10 predicted proteins | sample 8958161 | NCBI WGS metagenome assembly JADMIO01 (sample SAMN16585339, study PRJNA669376) | soil metagenome | isolation source: Crop rotation soil | place: USA: Cullars Rotation, Alabama | collected 2011 | reverse complement strand
TCGGCGAGGTGATCTGCACGGCGTAGCTCACACCGCTCGGTGTCACCGAGAGCGTGATCGTGTCCGTGCTAGCCGCGTGTACTTTCTGTGCCATTCCCAACCCCAGGACGAGCAGTCCTGCGGCGATACTGCCGTGCAGCATTCGCTTAAGCAGCGTTTTCATGTGTGTTCTTCCCCCTTCTTTCAGTGCCTACCGGAAACGGCGTGTACGACTGCCGTCGTACCTGCAGGTCACGGTGAATATGTGTCTTATGCTTTCAAGTCCACATCCCTATGCATCAGGTGCCTTGTCCAGCGACGTAAAGCGTCATCGTCTGCGCTCCACCCGTACCGTTGTTTAAGGTCGCGGGCATTCTTAACTGCAGCCAGAGGTAAGCATCCGTGCTGACCCCCGTTTTAGCGCTCTGGTTGTAAACTCCCGATCCATTGGCGTTGAAGCCGGCCAGGATCGCGTCGGCGAAGCTCGCATCCGCCGGCTGGTTGTTGGCGGTCGTGAAGTACCCCCGCAACCGGAATTGATCGCTGGTCGGAACGCCGGACACCGGCGCCCAGTTGTCTGGGTTTGTGTTGCCTACTTTCATCACGAAGAACTCGCTGATATTGCCGATGTTTCTCACGACGATCGCCGCCGTCGATCCCGTGGTCGCACTGAGCGCGATGGTTCCGAACTGATATCCGACCGCGTCGGTGACCGAGGTGATCTGCACGGCATAGCTCACACCGCTCGGTGTGACCGAGAGCGTGATCGTGTCCGTGCTGGCCGCGTGAACCTTTTGCGCGAGGCCCAAGCCGAGGGCGATGAGCCCGGCAGCCAGAACGTTTTTCATGATTCGTTTCACGATGTTCATACGTTCCTCCTGTTTCAATTCGATCGTGTTATCCATTGCAGACTCCCTCCAAACCCGCGTTATCGACACTGCGAACGATGTCCCAGGTGATCTGAGAGCGACGCCCGCGTGCCCCTCCGACCAGCATGCGGACACTGTCCTGTTTGTCGGGTGTACTCCCGACCGCCTGGACAATCTCCATCGCAGTCAACTCTTCCACCGGACGGCGCAAAACCACCGAACCACCGGAGAGATCAACGATCCCGGCGCGTTTTAAGCGATGGATCAAGCGGACGCAGGTTGGAAAAGGCACTCCCTGACCGTGGCTGAGGTCGATGAGCGACAAAGGTCTCCCCTCGTTCGCATCGAGCGCCTGCAGGCACGCGATGGCGTACTGAACGAACTGTGGGTATTTCATGATGAGCTCCTTGGTTTTTAGCGGGAGGGCTTTTTGGCAATAAAAAAAGCCTGTCCCGGATTCGGGACAGACTTCAGCGCCTGTCTTGCCTTTCGGCGGTGTTCCCCAGCGTCGGAGCGGGGAACGGAAGGTCCTGCAATCTTAAGGCGTCAATGCCCTTTCAACGGACCCAGCGTCTTCGCTGGGCACAACAAATCTAAGCGGCTTTTTTTGCCTTCTTGCCCAACACCATGCGGACTTGAAGAATAGCGCGACAGACATCCTTGAGCAGAATCCCCTGGTCCTGGCTCATCTTCAGCAACGCGTGATGCGCTTCGGACTCGCTAAATCCCTGCTGTTCCATCAAAACGCCTTTGGCCTTTTCCAGCAGTTTGCGCATTTCCAGCGCGGCATCCAGCTCACGGGCTTTTAATTCCAGGGAAAAAATCGTTTGGAAACGATGCCAGGCGGTTTCCAGAATCGCGGACATCTGCTGGCTGTCGAACGGCTTGTGCATGTATCCGGTCGCGCCGGCATCCATCGCCTGGCGTCCGATTTCCGGAGCCGAGTCCGCGGTCATCAAAACAATCGCGGTCGTTCCCAAGGAGGCGATCTGACGGGTCGCTTCGATTCCATCCAGAACCGGCATGTGGTAATCCATGACCACCAGATTCGGGCGGAGGGTACGAACGAGTTCCACCGCTTCCGTGCCGCTGGTCGCTTGTCCGACGCATTGATATCCCAGACTTATCAGAAGCGCGGACAGCAAATCGCGCATGTTTTTATCATCATCCGCGACGAGGATCGTTTTTAGAGGCAGGGTCATAGTCTCTTCGAGTAGTCTAAGCCAACTCTAAGCGATTTGCAACGTTTTTTGTTGTTAATTCACAAATTAAACAGAGCTGCGCTAGCTCTAGAAGACGCGTCGTTTTATGGGAGGGTGTTGATGTAGACCACGTTATTGATTGCCAGCGGCAACTCCTCATTGGCGAGCGTGGTTTGGACGACAAAAGCGTAGCGTTTATTGTGGTATTCCGGCTTATCTGGCACATTCACTTTCAGCTTAATTTCTCGAATCGAATTGCCCTCCACCTTCATCCGTCCAGGAGATAGGCTCAACCATGTCAGATCGGGGGCATCTATATACCCCGTGGCGAGGGAAATATTGGGATCTCGAGGAACCACGCTGAACCGGAGATCTACCCCATCATCCGCTTCGTTGATCACTTTCAGGGAGGCCTTTTTTTCAGTTTTTAAATCCACCGAGCGCCCTAATGCCAGCCCCATCGCATACACGTTATCCGGACTCACCGAGAAATTCGTATTGATCTCCGCGATCCGCTTCATCGCTTTTTCCATTTGCAAGGAGGCAGGGCCTTTGGTTCCCACCGAAATCCGAATCCTCGATCGCAGCCCCGTTTCGATGAACACACCACCCTGTGGGATCAGCTGATTTTTATGAGTCGTATGCGCCCAGATAATCGCTTCGTAGTGATGGCCGATTAATTTGGGATCATTGGGAATACTGATCAGGACGTCCGAGGCGGCGCTCGCTTTCGGCCCCAGATGAAACGTGTTTGGAACGACACGGACCCAATTAGGATCGGGCATCGGCTCATACCCTTCTTTCATCTCCCGCTCTTCGGGATATTCAATCGATATTCCGATATCGACATCCTCCTCTTCCAAATTGGCAACAACCAACGGCAAATTCTTCAACTGGCGAATGCTGAAGCTGACCCCGGGCTGCACATTTTCCAAAGTGATATCGACAAAACGCATGGCGATGCCCCGGGTGAAACCGGGAATAGGAATCAGGGAAACAATTACGCTGGCGATGAGAAGTTTTTTCATGGGCGTAGGGTAAATCGCAGACGGGATAACAGGGCGGGGCTCATAATGACTCCGCCTTTAGAATCCACCGCTCGACCGCGCGACCAAATCATCACCTGGTAAGTTTTTGCGCGACGTGTCTGGCCCTGGGGTACCTCAATGACGATATCCGCGTATCCGGTGCCGCGCGGCGACAGTTCCAATTGGGACGGCGTGATTCGAATCCAAGATGGATCGGGAATCGGCTCTGCCGAGGAGCGCAGTTGTTCGGAGGTCGGACGCAGCGCCTGGATTTGAAGCGTTAGCACCTGATCGCCTAAATTCTGGAAGTCTAGGCGTTTTCCCGTTTGAGCGGTGACATCGTAGGGCTTTCCAATTGCCACATCCTGCACTTTTACATCGAAGAAACTCGTGGATAATCCATTTGCCCAAACCGACAACGGAAACAAGAACCAAAAAGCAGCTCGGAACGCCGAACGTAGAATGCGGAAGAAGGTATTTTTATTAAAACATCCTTCTTCCGAGCTCCGAGCTCCATGCTCCGCGTTATTTATTTCCATTCAAGACTCGTAGCGCCATTTCATGTTTCGGATCGATCACCAGGACTTTTTTCCAAAGTTCTTTTTCCTCGTCGAGATGGCCTCTCAAATGTTCCCACTTGGCCAGATTCGCCCAGGCGTCCGTAAAGTTCGGATCGAGCGCGAGCGCCTTCTCGAATGATTCGCGCGCCTCCTTCCACAATTCGCGGTTGGACAACTGCGTCAGCCACATCGCGGCCACCCCGCGGTTATTCCAGGCATCCGGATTAAACGGATGCTGTCGGGTAGCGAGATTTGCCGCGTCCCAGGCTTCGTTGAAGTAGGCTTTTTTCTGTACCGGATCGACGGATCGTTGGGCCACATCCCGGGCGCCATTCGCCAGCGCCGTCTGATAGGCTTCGACATGACCCAGCAACCGCGCCGCTTCACGATAATCCGTTAGGGCTGCCATCGGCTGGCCGTTTTCCGCATCGGACATAGCACGCTTATAGAATAAATCAGCGCGCAGCGGAAGCAGACAGATCCACACCCCGACCCCACAGGCTGGAATCATGCCCAGAGCGATCCATCTCCTCCACCGCCATCCGGGGATCGGAGTCAGAGTGCCGCACTGCCCCAACAGGCAGCCCGCCCAGATAGCCGTCCAGGCGGTGGTACTCACGGAAGAAAAATTGAATTGGTTTTGAAGTATCAGACCGGCCATAGCCGCGAGAAAACCGGCCGATCCCGGCACACGAATCACGGCAGGGAGTCTTCTGAGAAATGCGATGGCCAGGACCAAAAATGCGAGCAACCCCAAAGTTCCCTGCGTGGCCGCAATCTGAACGAAATCGTTATGCGCATCCGCCTGGGTCACCGATCCGCCCGCCGAACGAACATACGCCAGACTTCGATAAGGACGAAACGATTGAAAGAAGGTATCGGGGCCAGAACCGATCAACGGCACGCTCCGCCAAACCCGTAGCCCGGCTTTCCAGCCTTCCATCCGGGCCACATTGGAGTTTTCCTTCAGAGATGCGATCTCCCGCCAGCGGCCACGCACATTGCCCAAACACACAGCCGACAAGACGGCGATAGTGAGAATGAGACCGCCCAATTTAAACACCCGGGAGCGTTCCGCCGGCCCACGATGAAGCAGCCACAATATGACCCCGCCCCCGACGGTTCCAATCCAGGCGCTGCGCGACAGGGATAAGGTCAATCCGGCACCGGCTAGTCCCAACGTCGCAAACTGCGCTATACCACGCAGGGATTCCCAGGCACCGTCCTGAATTAAAGACGACGCGGCTAACAAGAAACCCATCATGCATACGGCACCGACATAAATCGGATTGCCCATGCTGGACCAGACACGCCCCCCTTTCACCAAAGGCATGCGTTCAAACAGTTCATGGCCGGTGTACTGCAGCAACGCATACAGTCCGACACCGGCGGCCGCCATCAAAGCGGCGGTACGAAGTTTGCGTTGAAGCGTGGGAGAGGCCACCTGAGCCGAGAACCAGAAGACCGCTGCGCAACTCGTTAGTGGCAGGAACCCAAAGGCATAATTCTTGTACGACCCGAACAGGCTAACGCGCCAATCCAGGGAAAAATACGTCGACAAAGCGAGGGTCGCGAGAAAAGCAACGATCGGCCATTCCAATCCGGTCCGTCGGACATTCGGCGCCTGCCCCATATATTCCTGCATCGCCCATAGCCCTGTGAGCAGGCAGACGGAAAGATAGATCAGGGTTAATTTGGGCAGGTCAAAAGTATCGTCCATCCATAACACGAAACACAGGGGAAGGGCCAAGGTGAGCAGGAACAAGACTTTCGGCGCCCAGCGCTCGAATACACCTGGAAGGGGAGCAGGATTTGCTTTTGTCATGGTTGACTGGCGGTGACGGTGACCACCATCTGCTGCTGCGCCTCAGTGGTCGTGGTGGGTGGCATCCAGAGCATAAACCAAAGATTGCGGGTGGATCCGATCGGGGCGGCTTCTCCCGACTGGGTCCCGGCATAGAATCCACCTTCCGCGCTGTGCGGCGTGGACGTAAGACGATAGGTGTCATGGAATGCAGACACCGGCGGTTGGGTGGTATTAAAGATGCCTTGCAGAACAAACTTGTTATGAGTCGTCGGCGTATCCGCGGCCACTTCCCATTCCGTGGCGATGCCGACGGTATCTACCGACAGGCTGTAGGTTTGGGTGGTGTCTCCCTCATTGGTCACCCCGATCGCAGTGACCGACATCGTGCTCGCCCCAAGATTGACGGAGGTGAAGTCGTAAGGTTTCGGAGATAACGTCACCGATAGAGTGGCGAATATCCAGTTCACGTTGCCGCCGTTGTCGCTGGAGGTGGGACCGGCGACGATCGTCTTACCGGCGCTGGCGCTAGAATACGCGACATCCACATAGTTCACGGTATTGGTGGAGATATTATTCAGTAGCCAAACCCTCGTGGACATCGTCGGCCGGATCCAGATGCCGTTCGTGCCGGATCCTCGCAACTGCAGGCTGGTGATGGTGTAGGTCGAATCCGAATTGAAGTAGAGGGTGGTGCTACCGGTGAGTGCGGCCGCATTCAGCCAGAATTTGATGGCGGTGAAGCTAGAGGTGAAAATTAACCCACCGCTGGATGTATTCGAATCGACCAACACATGGAAATCCTGGCCAAGGTTGGTGATCGTCTGGCCGGAGGTACCGATAAATGTGACGGTACTCTTATTCACCGCAAACCGGCCGGGATTGGCCATCAACCAGTCTCCGCCCAGGGAAATCGCATTGATGCTGACCGAGTTGGTGTCGAGCGTGCCCGCGCTGATAGTCATCGTCGAGACAACCGTCATTGAATCCTGCAATACCCAGCTTCCCCCCGTTCCATTGAAAAAGACGTTAGCAAAATTCTTTCCGTTCGATCGCAGCTTTTGTACCGTCGTAGCCGTGAATGCGACGGTCGACCCGTTAGCAACGAAATTCGACCCCGTATTCCACCAGCTGCCACCGACACCCACGTCAGATCCGGATGTATCGAGCTTTCCGCCAGTCAGGGTCATCGTGGAGATCACTGTCATGGAATCTTGCAGGACCCAGCTGCCGGCGCCGTTGAACAGGGCATACCCAAAGGGAGAGCCATTGGAGGTAATCGTCTCTGCGGTCGCTGCCGAAAACGCGACGGTGGAAGTGCGTGCGGTAAAGTTGCCCCCGGTATTTATCCAGCTCCCCTGCAACGTTACAGATGAGCTGTTGAACATGTCCAACGTGCCCGCCAGAATACTCAGATCCTGATTCACGGTGAGTTGACCCTTCGCCAAATAATTAAATCCTGTTCCGTTGACCGTGATATTCTGGTAGGTCCACGTGGTGAAGATTACCGGCTGTCCCGCCGTCGCCGAGTACGTGACCGTCGAGCCGTTCAACAGTGCCGGAATATTGGTCAATGTCTCAGTGCCCGACACTACCAGTTCACCGCTAATGATACCGCTGGAGATAGTTATATTGAGGCCCTTCGTACGCAGAGTGTTGCCGGCAGTTACATTTAGGCCGCTTACCGTAAGTGGATCGAATAGCGAGACATAGCCGCCGGTGGTATTTGTACCGATATAAACGTTACGAAAACCATTCGCGCGGGAACGAATTTGCTGATTCAGGCCGGTCAAGGAGACTGTCGAGCCGTTGGCGGTAAAGGTCCCGCCGTTGTTCCACCAGGTACCGCCGAGCCAGATCGGGTAGTTACCTGCGGCATTGGTGTTCAAGGTCCCGGCTAGAAGGGTCATCGTAGAGATCACCGTCATCGAATCCTGCATGACCCAGGTGCCACCCGACCCATTAAAGTAGATGTAATTAAAATTATCTCCGGAGGAACGAATTTTCTGGGAGGTAGTCGCAATGAATGTGACTGTTGAGCCGCCATTCAAATAGGTCCCTCCCGCATTCCACCAGCTGCCACCCACGGTCATGCCATTATCCGGCGCTGCGGCGTCCAAAGTCCCCGTAATCCAGGTCACCGTGGAGATGACCGTCATCGAATCCACCAGTGTCCAATAACCGCCGGCCCCATTAAATAAGACGTACCCGAAATTGATGCCGTTGGATTGGATCGACTGATTATTCGTAGCAGCAAAGGTTACGGTAGAGGCATTGGCGATGAAATTCCCGCCGGTATTCGTCCAGGACCCGTTTAACCAGATCGGCAGGTTCCCAGCGGCTGTGTCCAACCGCCCATCGGCCAGAGATAGATTACCTGCCAGCGTCATCGAGTCCTGCATGACCCAGGTTCCACCGGCCCCACTGAACAGCAGCGAGTTGAAATTCTTACCGTTTGACCGCAGCTTCTGAGAGGTGCCCCCCGTAAAGGTGATCGTGGAAGCGTCGGCGATAAAGTTTGTCCCGGTATTCCACCAACTTCCACCGATGGTGATGCCGGATTGGTTATTCATGTCCAGCGTTCCAGCCGCCAGTGTCATTGTAGAAACGACCGTCATTGAATCCTGCAACACCCAGATGCCCCCACCCGCGCCTCCGAGCAGAACATATCCGAAGTTACTCCCGTTGGAAGCGATTTGCTGCGAAGTAATCGCCGTAAATGTCGTAGTCGACGCATTGGAAATGAAAGTCCCGCCGCTATTCACCCAGCTGCCGCCAATCGTCTGGCCGAAATTGTTCGCAGAAGCATCCAGCACTCCTGCCGTTAGCGTCATTGTTGACGTTAAGGTCATGGAATCGACCAACGTCCAATATCCCGATCCGCTGATTAGGATATTGCCGAAATTATATCCCCGGGAGCGGATCCGGAGCCCGATCTGGGATCCAGTCAGTGTGACCGTTGAAGCCCGTGGCGTGAAAGCTCCTCCGGTGTTCACCCAGCTGCTGCTGATAAAGATCTGGTTGTTGGATAACGGGTCGAGCGAGCCTGATGTCAGCGTTAAGGCCCCATTAACCGTTAAAGAGCCCGGGGTGATGGTATAAGCGCTGTTCGCGCTCCCGGTGATCTGGAGATTGGCATAGGTCCATGAAGAAAGCACAATCGAGGCCCCTGCGCTGTTGTAAGTGATCGTGGAACCTGTAAAGTTATTCGGAATCGCGGTGACGGGTTCAGTACCGACCAGGATCAACGTGCCGGCGTTGGTAAAGCTGGACAAGGTAACGCCATTGCCGCTGAGCGTTAGGCTGGCGGGGGCATCATCGATCGTTAAGCTTGAGATCGTTACGGCGGCCGTCAAGATCGGCATAGTCGTAGCGGTGGAAACGATTAAAACTGAGTCCTGCGGCGCAGGCACTCCATTTTCCCAGTTCGTGCCGATAAACCAATTGCTGTTGGTCGTTCCCCACCAAGTTCGCAGAACACCGGCGCCTCCGAAGTTCCAATTGATGGTATTGAGTCCGACGGAGTTGAGCGCGGTGATCAAAAGCCCGGGCTGTGCATCGGAATCTTGCACATCGACAAAGGAAACGTCATTCGAGCCGGTATTATTCAACCGCCAACGACTACCATCTGCGGTTGAGCGAATCCAGACTGACTGACCGCCCGCGCCACTAAGCACGAGGTATGTGAGGGTGTAAGTGGAGCCGGCGTTAAAGTACAGCGTCGTGCCGCTGCCTAAATCAGCGCCATCCACGGTCAGAGAGAGCGCCGTGAAGCTGGAGGCAAAAATCACCCCCCCGGAGGTTGTGTTGGAGTCGACGATGACGTGCAGATTCTGGCCCAGTGTATTGATTCGCTGCCCCGAGGCCCCGACCAAATTTAACGTGCTTTGATTGACGCTAAAGATCGCCGGATTGGTCATCAGCCAGTCGCCGCCCAATCCGATCGCCTGCGACCCGGTGTTCAGCGTTCCGGCATTCAGCGTGACTGTCGAGGTAACCGTCATCGAGTCCTGAAGCACCCAGCTGCCGCCTGTTCCGTTAAAGACCATCTGCGTAAAGTTATTTCCATCCGATCGGATCTTTTGCGCGGTCGTCGCGGTGAAGGAGGCGACGGAGATCCCGGGAAGGAACGTCCCGCCGACATTCCACCACGAACCGCCCAGACTCACGTTATTGTTGCCGCTATCCAGGACCCCGCCGGTCAACGTCATGGTGGAGGTGACTGTCATGGGATCCTGAAGCACCCAGCTACCGGCGCCGTTGAACAACGCGTATCCAAAGGGAGAACCGTTAGAGGCAATCGCCTCCGCGGTTGATGCTGAAAACGCTACGGTGGAGATGCGTGCCGTAAAGTTGCCGCCCGTATTCAACCAACTTCCCCGGAGAGTCACCGACGAACTATTCAGCATATCCAGAGTCCCGTCCAGAATGCTCAAGTCCTGATTCACCGTCAGCTGGCCTTTCGCCTGATAGGTGAACCCAGAGCCATTCACCACGAGATTTTGATAAGTCCAGGTGGTAAAGATCACCGGTACCCCACCAGAAACGGTGTACGTTACTGTCGATCCGGTCAAAAGCGCTGGAATGTTCGTGATCGTCTCGGTGCCTGAGACAACCAATTCCCCACTGATAATGCCGCTAGAGACTGCGACGCCCAGACCTTTGGTGCGCAGGGTATTTCCAGCGTTGACATTCAGTCCCGTGACGGTCAATGGATCAAACAGCGTGACATAACCGCCGGTGGTATTCGTACCGATATAGACGTTACGGAAAGCATTCGCCCGGGAGCGGAGTTGTTGATTGAGTCCAGTCAGGGAAACCGTCGATCCATTCGCGGTAAACGTGCCCCCTGTATTCCACCAGGTACCCCCGAGCCATATCGGGAAGTTACCCGCGGCATTGGTATTCAGCGTACCCGCCAGTAAGGTCATCGTGGAAACGACCGTCATCGAGTCCTGAAGCACCCACGTGCCACCCGTCCCATTGAAACTGATGTGGTTAAAATTGTTTCCGTCTGAACGGATCTTTTGCGCGGCGGTGGTCGCGGTGAAGGTGACTGTCGAACCGTTGGGCAGGAAGGTTCCACCCGCGTTCCACCAGCTGCCGCCCGCGGTGATGCCATAGTCCGCTCCCGCATCGAGTGTCCCGGCATTGAAGGTCATGGTCGAGATGACGGTCATGGAGTCGACGAGAGACCAATAACCGCCGGACCCATTAAACAGGACATAGCCGAAGTTAATGCCGTTGGATTCAATCGACCGATTATCAGTGGCAGCAAACGTCACGGTGGATGCGTTCGCGAGGAAATTCCCGCCGGTATTCGTCCAGGACCCTTTCAGCCAAATCGGCAGATTGCCGGCCGTGGCGTCCAGCCGCCCATCGGCCAGCGACAGATCGCCTGTCAATGTCATCGAATCCTGCATCACCCAGGTCCCGCCGGCACCACGGAACAACAGCGAGTTGAAATTCTTGCCATTGGACCGTAGTTTCTGGGACGTAATCCCAATGAAGGTGACCGTGGAAGCGTCGGCGATAAAGTTCGTGCCGGTATTCCACCAGCTCCCGCCCACCGTAATACCGGATTGGTTATTCATGTCCAACGTGCCGGCTGCCAGTGTTATCGTCGAGACCACAGTCATCGAATCCTGCAACACCCAGCTACCGCCCCCCGCGCCGCCGAGCAGAACATATCCGAAGTTACTCCCGTTGGAAACGATTTGCTGGGAAGTGATCGCGGTAAATGTCGTTGTGGACGCATTGGGAATGAAGGTCCCGCCGGTGTTCGCCCAGCTTCCGCCAATCGTTTGACCGAAATTGTTCGAGGAGGCATCCAGCGTCCCAGCGGTCAATGTCATGGTTGAGGTTAAAGTCATCGAGTCGACCATCGTCCAATACCCGGGTCCGGTGATCAGCACGTGACCAAAGTTATAACCGCGTGAACGGATATAGAGTCCGGTTTGCGAACCAGTGAAGGTCACTGTCGATGCTCGCGGGTTATAGGCACCCCCGGTGTTCCACCAGCTGCTGCTCACAAAAATCCCGTTGTTGTTCGTGGTGGCGTCCAGCCCCCCGCTGGTCAAGGTTATCGCGCCATTGACCGTGACGGAACCATTCGTAATGTTGTAGAGGGTGTTGGCGGCCCCGGTGATCTGGAGGTTGGCATAGGGCCAAGAGGAAAGAACGATCGAAGCACCGGCGCTGTTGTACGTGACCGTTGAGCCAGCCAGGTTATTGGGAATCGCTGTCACCGGCTCCGTGCCAACCAATACGAGTGTGCCCGCGTTGGTAAAACTCGATAACATGATGCCGTTGCCGCTCAGCGTCAGGCTCGCAGGCGCGGCGTTGATCGTTAAACTTGAGATCGTTATCGGCGCCGTGAGGATCGGCATCACCGACGCGGTGCTGACGATCAGCACCGAATCGTTCGCGCCGGGGGCTCCATTGTCCCAGTTGGGGCCCAAAAACCAGTTACTATTGGTCGTTCCCCACCAGGTTTTCAGAACCCCGCTGCCACCGAAGTTCCAGTTGAGTGTCTGGAGTCCCACGGAATTGCTCGTCTGAATCTGCATTCCCAACCGCGCATCAGAATCGCGCACATCCGCATAGGACACATTGTTTAGAGCAGTGTTGTTCAGCTGCCAGAAGGTCCCATTGCTGGTCGAACGCAACGCGACATTCTGACCAGAAGCTCCCGTTAAAGACAAACGGGTGATGGCAAACGTCGACGCGGCATTGAAATAGACTGTGGTGGCGCTTCCCAAATCGTCAGAATTTACCATCAGGGAATAGGCCGTATAGCTGGAAGCAAAGATCACACCGCCACTCGTCGTGTTGGAATCGATGATCACGTGCAGGGTCTGGCCGAGAGTGTTCACCCGCTGTCCGCTGGATCCGATCAACGATAGAGTACTTAGATTCACGCTGAAGATCGCCGGATTGGTCATCAGCCAATCACCACCCAATCCAATCGCCTGCGAATTGGTATTGAGTGTGCCGGCATTCAAAGTCACCGTCGAGGTAACCGTCATCGAATCCTGCAGCACCCAGCTGCCCCCTGCTCCGGTGAAAACCATCTGGGAAAAGTTATTTCCGTCGGATCGGATTTTTTGCACGGTAGTCGCGGTAAAGGATGCAATCGAGACCCCAGGCAGGAACGTTCCGCCGACATTCCACCACGAACCTCCGAGACTAAGGTTATTGTCGTTGGTAGCCAGCACCCCACCTGTCAGGGTCATCGTGGAGGTGACCGTCATCGAATCCTGAAGGACCCAGCTCCCGGCGCCGTTCACTAAGACATACCCAAACGGCGAGCCGCTCGATTCAATCGTCTCCGCCGTCGATGCCGAAAACGCGACCGTCGAGCTGCGGGCGGTGAAATTCCCGCCCGTATTCGACCAACTACCCCGGAGGGTGACAGAAGAACTATTCAACATGTCCAAAGTCCCCGCCGGAATACTCAGGTCCTGATTTACAGTCAGCTGGCCTTTAGCCTGATAAGTAAAGCCTGGGCCGTTTACCTGCAGGTTTTGATATGTCCAGGTGGTACAAATCACCGGCTGTCCGGCTGTGGCGATATAAGTGACGGTTGACCCGGACAGCAAGGCTGGGATATTGGTCAATGTCTCGGTGCCTGAAACAACAAGTTCACCGCTAATGATACCGCTGGAGATAGTTATGTTGAGACCCTTCGTACGCAGGGTATTGCCGGCATTCACATTCAGTCCAGTGACGGTCAGAGGATCGAACAAGCTGACATACCCACCCGTGGTGTTGGTACCAATAGCGACGTTTCGGAAAGCATTCCCACGGGAGCGGAGTTGTTGATTGAGTCCAGTCAGGGAAACCGTCGATCCATTCGCGGTAAACGTGCCCCCTGTATTCCACCAGGTACCCCCGAGCCATATCGGGAAGTTACCCGCGGCATTGGTATTCAGCGTACCCGCCAGTAAGGTCATCGTGGAGACCACCGTCATCGAATCCTGCAGAACCCAAGTTCCGCCCGCCCCGTTGAAGAAAATATGGTTGAAGTTGTTTCCGTCTGAGCGAATTTTCTGTGCGGCGGTGGTAGCCGTAAAGGTCACGGTGGAACTATTGGGAAGGAAGGTCCCACCGGCGCTCCACCAACTGCCGCCGGCTGTGATACCGTAATCCGCTCCTGTATCCAGGGCCCCGGCAATAAAGGTCACGGTGGAGACCACCGTCATCGAATCCTGAAGCGTCCAGTAACCGCCAGGCCCATTGAACAGGACATAGCTGAAGTTTTTGCCGCCGGATTCGATCGTTTGATTATCCGTGGCGGCAAACGTGACCGTAGACGCGTTAGCTAGGAAGTTGCCACCTGTATTAATCCAGGAGCCTTTGAGCAAAATCGGCAGATTCCCGGCGGTCGTGTCCAGCCGTCCATCGTCTAAGGACAGATCTCCTGTCAGCGTCATAGAATCCTGCATCAGCCAGGTTCCGCCGGTCCCGCTGAACAACAGCGAGTTGAAATTCTTGCCATTCGACCGGAGCTTCTGGGACGTGGTCCCTGTAAAGGTGACTGTTGAGGTATCGGCGATGAAATTTGTCCCCGTGTTCCACCAACTCCCGCCGACCGTAATGCCGGATTGGTTGTTCATGTCCAGGGTCCCCGCCGCCAACGTCATCGTCGAAACCACTGTCATCGAGTCCTGCAGCACCCAACTACCGCCGCCGGCCCCGCCGAGCAGAACATACCCGAAGTTACTTCCGTTGGAAGCAATCTGTTGTGGACTGATCGCGGTAAAGGTCGTAGTGGACGCATTGGGAATGAACGTTCCGCCCGTATTCACCCAGCTACCGCCAATCGTTTGACCGAAATTGTTCGAGGAGGCATCCAGCACTCCGGAATTCATCGTGATCGTTGAGATGACGGTCATGGAGTCCGCCAACACCCAATAACCAGATCCACTGATCTGGATATTGCCGAAGTTATATCCCCGGGAGCGGATGTAGAGTCCATTAAGTGAACCACTCAATGTCACCGTAGAGGCTCGGGGGTTATACGCTCCCCCGGTATTCCACCAGCTGCTGCTGAGAAGAATCCCATAGTTATTCGGGGTCGAATCGAGAGCCCCACTGGTTAATGTCAGCGCACCATTGACTGTTACAGTGCCGATCGTAATGTTGTAGACCGTGTTGGCACCCCCAGTAATCTGGAGGTTGGCATAGACCCAGCTTGATAACACGATCGAGGCTCCCGCGCTGTTATAAGTGACGGTGGATCCGGCCAGGTTATTGGGAATTGCAGTGAGAGTTTCCGTACCCACTAATACCAATGCTCCCGCGTTAGTAAAGCTGGACAGCGTGACGCCGTTACCGTTCAGTGTTAATTTCGCCGGTGTCATATTAATCGTCAGACTTGAAATAGTCACTGGAGCTGTCAATACCGGCATGGTCGTGGCCGTAGAAACGATTAAGACGGAATCCTGCGGCGCGGGCGCCCCGTTTTCCCAGTTGGTCCCGATAAACCAATTGCTGCTGCTGGTTCCCCACCAGGTATGAACGACCCCGCTCCCCCCGAAGTCCCAGTTCTCGTTGTTTAAAATATTCAGGGAGTTGGCGCCAGCCCTAATCAACAGACCCTGCTTCGCGTCAGAATCTTGAACATCCACATAGGACACATAGTTGGAGCCGGTATTGTTAAACATCCATTGAGTCCCATCTGTGGTCGAGCGCATCCAGACGCGCTGCCCGGTGTTGCCGGTTAACGACAGGTTTGTAATCGTAAACGTGGAACCTGCGTTAAAGTAGACCGTCGTAGCGCTGCCTAAATCGTCCGAATTCACCGTCAGCGAGTACGCGGTAAAGCTGGAAGCAAAGATTACGCCGCCGCTGTTCGTATTCGAATCGATAATCACGTGGAGGTTCTGACCGAGGGTGTTCACCCGCTGCCCGGTGCCTCCGGTCAGGGAAAGCGTACTTTGATTGATCGTGAACAATGCCGGGTTCGTCATCAACCAGTCGCCGCCTAATCCGATCGCCTGCGACCCGGTGTTCAGCGTTCCGGCATTCAGCGTGACTGTCGAGGTAACCGTCATCGAGTCCTGAAGCACCCAGCTGCCGCCTGTTCCGTTAAAGACCATCTGCGTAAAGTTATTTCCATCCGATCGGATCTTTTGCGCGGTCGTCGCGGTGAAGGAGGCGACGGAGATCCCGGGAAGGAACGTCCCGCCGACATTCCACCACGAACCGCCCAGACTCACGTTATTGTTGCCGCTATCCAGGACCCCACCGATCAACGTCATCGTGGAGATCACCGTCATCGAATCTTGAAGGACCCAACTACCAGAGCCGTTGATTAATACAGAGCTAAACGGCGAACCATTCGATTCAATCGTCTCCGCCGCAGAAGCCGCAAATGCAACCGTCGAAGTGCGGGCGGTGAAGTTTCCGCCGGTATTCGACCAACTGCCCCGAAGCGTGACGGAGGAACTATTCAGCATGTCCAGGGTCCCCGCCAGAATACTCAGGTCCTGATTCACGGTGAGCTGGCCTTTTGCCTGATACGTAAACCCGGAGCCATTTACCTGCAGATTCTGATACGTCCAGGTGGTAAAGATGACCGGTACGCCCCCAGAAACGGTGTACGTCACGGTCGAGCCAATCAACAGCGCGGGAATGTTGGTTATCGTTTCGGTGCCCGAGACCACGAGTTCCCCACCGATGATGCCGCTGGAGATTGTGATGCCGAGACCTTTGGTGCGCAGGGTATTGCCGGCGTTGACATTCAGTCCAGTGACGGTCAATGGATCGAACAGTGTGACATAACCGCCGGTGGTGTTCGTCCCGATAGAGACGTTACGGAAAGCATTCGCTCGGGATCGGATTTGCTGGTTCAAGCCGGTTAGGGAAACGGTAGAACCGTTCGCGGTAAACGTGCCGCCGGTGTTCCACCACGTACCGCCCAGCCAGATCGGGAAGTTGCCGGCGGCGTTGGTGTTCAGCGTGCCGGCCAGGAGGGTCATCGTGGAGACCACGGTCATGGAATCCTGAAGCACCCAAGTACCACCCGCACCGTTGAAGAACACGTACCCAAAGGGATCCCCGCCGCTGAAAATACGTTGCGCGGCCGTTGTGGCGGTGAAGGACACCGTGGAGTTGTTGACGATGAAGTGGCCTCCCGGGTTGTACCAGCTGCCCCCCAGTAATATCGGCTGATTGGAGGAAGTTGTATCGAGCGTACCTGCGGTCAGCGTCATGCTCGAGGTGACCGTCATCGAATCTGCCAGTGCCCAATAGCTACTGCCGCTACCGTTCATCTGCACATAACTGAAGTTCTTTCCATTCGATTTGATCACCGAGTTACCCGTGGAGGTAAACGTGACGGTGCTGGCGTTGGCCACGAAGTTTCCTCCGCTGCTCATCCAGTCATCCCCCACGGATAGGGCCAAGTTACTCGCGCTGGTATTGAGCGTTCCTGCCGACAATGTCAGGATCCCGGCCGTCGTCATGGGATCCTGCATCGTCCAGGTGGCTCCGGTACCGTTAAACACCACATGCCCGAAGCTCGAGCCATTGGTTCGTACTTTGAGCTGCGTGATCCCGGTGAACGTCACGGTGGAACTGTTGGCCGTAAATGTCGCTCCGCTGTTCCACCAACTGCCGCCAATCGATAAGGCCAGGTTCGACGCCGAGGTATCCAGCGTTCCCGCGGTGAGTGTCATCGTTGAAGTGACCGTCATGGAGTCCTGCAGCACATAACTTCCTGCGCCATTAAAGAGCGTGTAGCTGAAGTTTTTACCGGCGGAGGTGATGGAATTGGTCCCGGAGGTGTTAAACGTGACCGTAGAAGCATTCGCCAGGAAATTGCCATTGGTCGTGGCCGTCCAGCTGCCTTGCAAAAAGATCGCCTGATTGCTGGCCGTGGCATCCAGTGCTCCCGCTGTAAGCAGGAGGTCATCGACTACGGTCATCGAATCTTGCATCACGTAGGTGCCCCCCGACCCGTTGATCTGAAGCGTGCCAAAGTTTTTTCCATTTGAACGTAGTTTCTGTCGAGTCGTGCCGGTGAACGTGACCGTAGAGGTGTTGGCGATGAAATTCGTGCCGGTGTTCCACCAGCTACCGCCAATTAAAAGAGCGTGATTTGATGCGGAAGTGTCCAGCGTTCCAGCGGTCAATGTCATCGTAGAAACGACGGTCATCGAATCCTGCAAAACCCAGGTGCCCGCTCCGCTCACCAGGGCATAATTAAATGGATTGCCGCGCGTTTTGATCGCTTTGCCCGAGGCAGAGCCGGCGAAGGCGACCGTCGAGCCGTGTGCACTGAATGTTCCCCCCGTGTTGTACCAGCTGCCGCTCAGTGTCACTGAGGAATTATTCGTCATATCCATAGTGCCAGCGTCTAAGGTGATATCGCCATTGATCGTAATCGGATTTAAAGCGCCGAACGACCCGTTGGTCCCGCTGACCTTTAAGTTGTAATACGTCCAGCTGGAATAGATCAGCGGCGAGCCCGAGGTGGCGTTGTAGGTCACCGTCGACCCCGTAACCAGGCTCGGATTGATGTTCACAGTTTCAGTCCCACGGATGACCAGCTCGCCCATGACCACGGCGCTGGAATTGGCAACCCCGAGCCCCGCCAGTTCTAACGCATTGCTGGCATTAATCGTCAGGTTGCCTACAGTCATCGAGTCGAGAAGAGTGATATACCCTCCCGTGGTCGCGGTCCCGATAGCGACTGAGCGAAAGACGTTCCCTCGGGTCCGTACATATTGATTAGAGCCCGTGAAGCAAACAGTGGAGGAATTGGCTAGAAAATTACCGCCGGTATTCAGCCAACCTCCACCCACACCGATTGGCCAATTGGTGTTCGTGCTGAACGTACCGTTGTTAAGGGTGATGGTAGAGACCACGGTCATCGAGTCCTGCAGGATCCATGTCCCCCCGCTGCCGGTGAACGAGATCGAATTGAAGTTCCTTCCAGCCGATGTAATGCTACGGCCGCCGGTGGTGCTGTTGAACGTCACACTGCTTGTGCCAGCGATGAAATTACCCGGAGAAGCTACTGTCCAGCTTCCGCCCACCGAAATGGAAGAAGACCCCATCGTGAACACGCCGTTGTTCTGCACGAAGTTGGTGCTAATCGTGATGATGTTGTTCTGCGTGGCGACCGTTCCGTTATACCCTCCCACCGTGGATGTGCTGATGGTCATCGAGGAAATCGTGATGGCTTGGTTGATATTGCAATTCCCTTTTCCGCGGCCGTCAAAAACGACGGTGGCTGAGGAGTACGGGACACCGTTACACGTAGCGCCCCCGGAAGAGTTCGACCAGTTACCAGCGGTGCTCCAGTTCCCGCTGCCTGAGCCAAGGATCCAGTAGAAGGTGTTCTGCGGACAGGCGGCAAAGAGCGTGCGGGAGGTGAGGATCGTCAGCAAAAGGAGTGTAACTGAGAACGCGCGCGGGCACGCCTGCAGGCGTACGCGCGCGCGCGATAAAGAAGGAAGATCGTTGAGCCGAAACATCGATCAAGCCTAGGGGCATTTGATCGATTTTTCAATGGTTTTTGAGTAGTTTTAGGTTAGATTAATTAACCTGAGATGCCGCCGACGACAACCCCGCGCGGGATGCGTAGGGTTGGGAGACCATCGGATACGGGAGCGCCTTGGCCCTCTTTACCACAAGTACCCACCGACCATCCCATGTCTGAACCGACCATGTCGATCGTCTTCAGCACGTCGGGACCGTTGCCGAGCAGGTTGGCACCCCGGATCAGGTGTTGAATTTGGCCATCTTTTAGAAGAAATCCTTCCTCTACCTCGAATACGAAATCTCCGGTCGCCGTTTCTACTTGGCCGCCTCCCATTTTGGTCACCAGAAGCCCGTTCGGAATCGATTGGAGGATTTTTTTGGGATCGTCATGTCCCGATAAAACAAATGTGTTTGCCATGCGTGGAACCGGGCGATGCCGGAATGATTCACGGCGGCCGTGGCCGTTGGAGGCGACTCCGTCTTTGAGCGCCGTTTGGCGATCGTAAATGTAGGTTTTGAGCACCCCATGATCGACGAGCACCGCGCGTTCCGCCGGGGTCCCTTCATCATCGAACGCATAAAACCCGCGCTGTCCGGGCATCGAGGGGTCCTCCAGAACACTGACTTTTTCATTCCCCACCACTTTGCCGATCGCGCCTTTATAGACGGGCGAGATGCCCTTTTGAACAGCATCGGCTTCCAGGGGGTGTCCGATCGCTTCGTGAATCAAAGTACCTCCGGCTTCGGCCGCGATCACGACCGGCATTTCCCCGGAAGGAGCTGGCGGCGCGCTCAAACGCTTCACCGCGCGTTCGCGCACTTTACGCGCCAGGGCGACGACATCGTTCTGGTCGAAAAACTCAAATCCCCCGGAGCCGCTGGCGGCTTCATGCGCGGTCTGCAAGAGGCCGTCCTTTTCGGCGACGACCGTCAGAGAAAATGTGACGATCGTGCGCCATTCTTCCGTGCTTTCCCCCTTCGACGTAAAAATCCGGATATGCTTGGTCGTTTCACCATAGCCGATCGAGACCTGGCGAACGAACGGCCCCTGAGCGGCGGCATAAGCCTTCTCCAGCAAAGCCACTTTCGCTGCCGCGGAAATTTCGTGAACGGGTTTTAATATCGCTGGCCGATAACGTTGAACAGGTTGCGGAACAATTTTAGAACTGTTAGTTTTGGAGGCACCGGAAAGGTCGCGAAACAGCTTTTGAAGCGCGGCTTGATCGGGATTATCCGCGTACCCGTACCGATTCTCATCTCCGACGAGAAAACGTAGCCCGGCGCCGACCTCCTGACCGCCGCTAAAACGCTCGACTTTCCCTTCTTCCCAGCGGATCGATTGGGCAACCACATCTTCCCAATAGAGGTCGGCATAATCACCCACCGTTAGCCAGGAATACGGATCCCAGGGCAGGGGTGAAGAAATGGATGGCGTATCGGCTAAGGACGTTTTTTTCATGCGATGTCGGGACTATTTCGTCGGAAGAGTCAGGATAAAGGTACTGCCACTGCCAAGTGTCGATTCGACGGCGATCTGGCCGCCGTGCGCTTCGACAACTCGCTTGACCAGCGCCAGGCCCAGGCCCATTCCCTGAACTTGCCCGGTGAAGCTGGTCTCGATCTGATAGAACTTCTGGAAAATTTTCGTCAGCTCCTCGGAAGGAATTCCGATGCCATTGTCGGTCACCCTCAGTTCCATCAGGTCGCCCGCCATTTTCCCAGAGATTTTCACCTGGCGATTTTCCTTGGTATTAAACTTGACGGCATTTTCGATCAGGTTCCGAAGTGCCTGCTGCAGCCATATCTTATCTAAAGGGATCGGGGGCAGGCTATTGAGAGACGCCTCTCGCTGAAGGTCAACCGGTTGGGTACGCAGGAAGGACGCCAGATCGGTCAACGCTCCGTCGACGATCGATCCCACGGAATAGGGTTTGATAGTCAGTTCTAGCGATTCGCCTTCCAACGTAGAAAACCAGACCAGCTTTTCCACGAGGTTCTGAAGCAGCCGGCTATTTCGATCAATGGTTTCGATCCCGGTTCTCTGGAAGGGTGTCAGCTCTTCCGGCTTCTCCAGCAGCATAGGAGTAAATCCGCGGATCGCCACCAGCGGCGTTTTCAATTTGTGCGACACCAGGGAGAGGAAGTTTCGCTTAAGTTGGGCCTCGCGTCGTTCTTCGGTCACATCGCTGAAGATGATTAAATACCATTGCACATGGCCGCGATCGCTGCAGATCTGATTAATCACGCCGGAGAGCTGCAGCGGCGGCGCCTCTTTACGGCTGAATTCCATGCCCCCCGCTCCGCCAAGGGTTCGCTGCACCTCGGCCCAGGTGGGCTTCACCTCGAAGGTTTGTTCGATCTCCGTCCAGGCTTTGCCATTCAACGGTCCACAACCGAGCAGACGTTCCGCCGCGGCGTTGGCCAATACGATGGTGGACTGCGCATCCAATAGCACTGTCCCTTCCGACATCTCCGCCAGGATCGTGGCCATTTTTTCCTGCTCCTGTCGTACGGATTCAAACAATCGGGCGTTTTGGATTGCCACCGCGGCCTGCCCGGCAAAGGCGCTCAACGTATCGACATCATGGTCGGTAAACGGAGAGCCGTCCTTCCGATTGATCACTTCCATCACGCCAATAAAGGAATCTCGGACCAACATCGGAAGCGCCAGAATCGAACGGGTCTTAAAAGAACTTTTATCGTCGGCTTTCTGGGTCCAGCGCGGATCCTGCCGGACATCATTCACGACCGCCGGCTGACGTTTTTCCGCCACCCACCCCGCGATCCCCTCGCCGGGTTTCAAACGAATTTGTTGCAGCGCGCCGCCTTTTTCGCCGAGCGCCACATCGAAATACAACTCTCCCGTTTTGGGATCCATCAGCAAGATGGAAGACGCTTCCGTGCGTGCGACCTCGTTGGCCAGTCGCATTACGGTTTCTAATAACTCGGACAGCCGAAGGGTAGAGGTAATCGCTCGCGTCGCTTCGAAGACGCGCTGAAGATCTTGTTCGGAAAGGTGCAAAGGGGCACTCACGGCTGGGATCTCGACTTACGCTGGGCGGCTGCACGCCGACGTGGCGGTGACATTTTCACCGGAGGAACGATTTTTCGCCGTAGCTCACGACGATAGTCCACCGTTAAAGGGACCCAGATATCGCCAATCGCCCGGAACCGTGTCCGTACCGACGGCAGATGCTGCGCGGTCACGTTCAACTCAGGACTGAAGCGTGCCAACTTTTTAAAGGGTTTTCCCCTTTGAAGGACTCCCTCTTCATGCGCGTTAATCGTCACCGGTGGATACGTTCCTTCTGCGCTTTCCGCCTGTCGAAGTTCAACCGCCCCTTTGAATACTCCCAGTCTTGTACCCTCTGGATTCGAGTGGGTCAAGACAAATTCTGTACCCCGCACTCCACAAACCGCCATCGGCGTTTCGAACTCCCACGCCGTTCCCGGAACCTCCACCTTGCCGATCAGACCCCCGGTTTTCAAACTCAGCCGGCCTTCCCGGGTAGTGGTATGACCGATGATGACTTCGGTGTTCGGCCGCAGGACCCATAAAACGTTTTTGGTAATGTAGATCTCCGCCTGGCTGTCTTCACCCACCTGAATGACATCCCCCACGTCGATTGGCAAGTCGGTGCGGGCATCAATCCAGTTGGAAGATCCCTGCGGTACAACGCGGACCTCTCCAGTGACTTCGATAAAACGGGCTTGGTTTTCAGCGAGATCGTCAGCAAAAGCGAAACTCGAGAGCGTTGAGAAAAGAATAACGCCGACGGCCAGCCCCACCCGGCCTGCGGCGGGTGCGGCTTCCCTATTCACTTCTTCTTCCTCTGCGCCGCCAGATGCTCCTCGTAGTACTTCGAAAAGCGGTGGGTGCCGTTACCGTCGGCCACAAAGAACATCGCGTCCGTGGTGGCCGGGTGAGCGGCCGCTTCCAGCGCCGCTTTGCCGGGGTTACCGATCGGCCCCGGCGGCAATCCCGCATGTCGATAAGTGTTATAGGGCGATTCGACGTCCAAATC
>JADMIO010991042.1_pt1 | contig 22963 bp, 17 predicted proteins | sample 8958161 | NCBI WGS metagenome assembly JADMIO01 (sample SAMN16585339, study PRJNA669376) | soil metagenome | isolation source: Crop rotation soil | place: USA: Cullars Rotation, Alabama | collected 2011 | reverse complement strand
GAATTCGAACGGATTGTCGACCTGGTCCAGGCCTTCGCGCTCACCCCCATGGGCGCGGATCGCCTCGCCGGGATGTCGCCGTCGGTCGATCGGGCCACCGTCGAGCGCCGGCTGACCGATACCACCGAGACGACCCGCTTTCTGGCGGCGGGCGGCACGTTTCCGCTCCGCGCGTCGGAGAATCTGGGCGAGATTCTCGAGGCGCTGACCGTCGAAGGCCGGGCGCTCGAGCCGCTGCAGCTGCTCGCGCTCGCCGCCTTTCTCGACTCCATCGACGACGCCCGGAGCTCCGTCCGGCGAGCCGGCGGATCCTTCCCGCGGCTCCAGGCGATCGCTGATTCGGCAGCCTCGTTCAAGCGGGAAACGTCGGACACGCGCGGCAAGATCGAGCCTTCAGGGGAAGTGGCGGATCATGCGAGCCCCGCGCTGAAATCGCTCCGCGAGCGGCTGCGCAAACAGCGCACTCGACTGCGAAGCACGCTCGAGTCGTACCTGCGCGGCCGCGACACCGTCAAGCATCTCCAGGATCAGATCGTCACCGAGCGCAACGGGCGGTACGTGCTGGTCGTCAAGGCCGAGCACCGGAGCGCGATTCCGGGCATCGTTCACGGGTCGTCGACGAGCGGCGCCAGCCTGTTTCTCGAGCCGCTCAGCACGGTGGAGATCAACAACGACATCGTGGCGCTCGAAGAGCAGGAGCGCGAAGAGGTCCATCGGATCCTGCTGGGGCTGACCGATGCTTTCCGCCAGCGCGCCGACGACATGGATCGCACGCTCGAGGCCGCGAGCCAGCTCGACGTGCTCCAGGCGCGGGCGCGTTTCTCGGATTCCATCGACGGCATCGAACCGGCGCTCTCCTCGGACGGCCGCTTCGAGCTGCAGGCGGCCAGGCATCCGCTCGTCAAGAATGCGGTGCCCGTGGCGATCAAGGTCGTGCCGCCCGCGACGGTCCTGCTCATCACCGGACCCAACACCGGCGGCAAGACCGTGGCCCTCAAGACGGCCGGGCTGCTCGCCCTGATGGCGCAGTCGGGGCTGCGCATTCCCGCGGCGCACGGATCGACGCTGCCGGTATTCCAGTCCGTGTTCGCCGACATCGGCGACGAGCAGTCGATCGAGGCGAGCCTCAGCACCTTCTCCGCCCACGTCAGCAACATCGTCTCGATGGACCGGAGCCTGGCGACGCCCGCGCTGGTGCTGCTGGACGAAGTCGGGTCCGGCACCGACCCGATCGAAGGGGGCGCGCTCGGCGTGGCGATCATCGAGCGCTTCCGTTCGCGCGGGGCGACCGTCGTCGCCACCAGCCACTTCGACGCGCTGAAATCCTACGCCTCGACGACGGCCGGCGTGGCAAGCGCCGCGTTCGGGTTCAACGCCGAGACGTTCGCGCCCACCTACCAGTTGATCTACGGGTCGCCGGGCCGAAGCCTCGCCCTCGAGATCGCCGCGCGTCTCGGCCTCGACCCCGCGGTCGTCACCGACGCACGGCGCCATCTCACCCGGCGGGAGGCGCAGCTGGCCGAGCACCTCGCGAAGATGGATCACGAGATGCGCTCGCTCGAGCACGAACACCGCATCGCCGCCCGCGAGCGCGAAACGCTCGAACAGGCCGAGTCCCGCATGCGGCAGCGTGAAGAGGCGCTTCGCCAGCGCGAAGAAACCTTCCGCCGCCGGCTGAACGAGGAAGTCGACGCACAGGTCCGGCACGCGAGGCGCGAGATTGACGACGTGATCGCGGCGCTGAAGGCGAAGACCAGCGCGCTGGCTCAATCGGCCACGGCCCAGGCGGTGACGACGGGCGATACGGGCGCGGCGCGGGCGGAAGCGCGGGTGGCCGTGGACCAGATTGCCGAACGCGTCGCGCGGCCGGCGGCGGCGGAGCCCGACGCCGCGAGCCGGGCGCGTGTGCCGGCGGTCGGCGACCGTGTGACCGTCGGCGCGCTCGGCCTTCAGGGTACCGTCACGACGATTCACGACGGCGCCGCCGACATCGACGTGAACGGCAAGCGCATGCGCGCGGGGCTGCGCGAGCTGCGCGTCCTCGAGGCGCCGGCCCAGGGGGGACGGACGCCCATCGAGGCGCGTGTGAAGGTGAACGTCCAGCTGCAGCCGCGCGAGTCGGCGCCGTCGGATCTCAACGTGATCGGCTGCAGCGTCGACGAGGCGCTCGAGCGCGCCGAGCGATTCCTCGACGAGTCGCTGCTGACCGATCAGCGGGTGATACGCCTGATTCACGGGTACGGAACCGGGCAGTTGAAGCGGGCGCTGACGGGATTCCTCCAGCAGCATCCGCTCGTCGCGCACATCGCGGTCGCGCCGCCGGAGCAGGGCGGCGGCGGCGTGACGATCGTGGAGTTGAAAGACTAGTGGGCCTGTTCCCGCAGCAGTTCATCGACGACCTCCGCCAGCAGGCGAACATCGTGCAGGTCGTGTCCGAGTACGTGCCGCTCCGGCGCGTCGGCGCCACCTACAAGGGCCTCTGTCCGTTCCACTCCGAGAAGACGCCGTCGTTTCACGTGAATCCCGACCGGGGCTTCTTCCACTGCTTCGGCTGCGGAGCGGGCGGCGATGTGTTCAAATTCCTCGAGCTGCATGAAAAGCTCGACTTCCCCGAAGCCGTGCGGATCCTCGCGCAGAAGACCGGGATCTCACTGCCGGAACCCGTGGACGGCGGCAGCGACGACGCGCGGCGGGACGCGGCGCTCCGCGAGGCGCTGCTCAAAGCGCACGAGGTCGCGGCCGCCTATTTCCGCGAGCAGCTCGCCGGAGCCGCCGGCGCTCGGGCCCGCCAGCAGCTGGCCGAGCGCGGCGTCAGCAGCGAAACCGTCGAAAAGCTCGGGATCGGGTACGCGCCGCCGGCGCGGGATGGATTGAGGAGCCGCCTCCTGAAACAGGGCTTCGCCGAAGGCGTATTGCTTCAGAGCGGCCTGCTCGTTCAGCGCGACGGCCCGGCGGGCTCGCGGCCCGATGTCGTCGACCGGTTCCGCAACCGGCTGATGATTCCGATCTGCCGCGACACGGGCTCCGTGATTGCGTTCGGCGGCCGCAGCATGGAGGCCGATCAGCAGCCCAAATACCTGAATTCACCGGAAACGCCGATCTATTCCAAGGGCCGGACGTTGTACGGCCTGAATCTGACGAAAAGTGCGATTCGCAAAGCCGGGTTCGTCGTCCTCGTGGAGGGGTATTTCGATTTTGCGCAAGTCTTCCAGGCCGATGCCGCGCCGGCCGTGGCGTCGTGCGGCACCGCGCTGACCGAACACCAGGCGCAGGTGCTGCGGCGTTTCACCACGAAGGTCGTCCTGAGCTTCGACCCCGACGCGGCGGGCCAGCAGGCGGCGGTGCGGTCGTGCGAACTGCTGGTGAAGGCCGGATTCGACGTGAACGTCGTGGTGTTGAATAAAGGCGAAGATCCCGATACCTTCATCCGGCGCCACGGCGGCGACACCTACCGGGCACGACTGCGCACTTCCAGGCCATATTTGGAATATGTCGTCGCCAAAGAGGCGGCCGTGGCCGATTTCAGGTCCGGTGACGGCCGGAATGGTTTTCTGCTTAAAATGAAGGGTTTCGCCGACATGCTCCCCGACGACGCGAGCAAGGAGCGATTTGCGGAGACCGTCGCGTTCAGGGCCGGAGTGACGGACGAAACCGTCGTCGCACAGTTTCGTAAGGATTTCCGCTCCAAGAATCAGGGCCGGCGCACGGTCCTTCCGGATTTCGGGAACCTGAAAGCTGCAGAACGGGACTTGATTTGGGCGCTGGTGAACGATACGCCCTCAGCGCTTCATGCAATCGAACAGCTCGAGCCGGAAGATTTCGAGCATCTCGCGAGTTGGGAAATTCTGGGATTGGCTCAGACCCTGCACGGGGAGGGTCCCGATCAGATACCGATGATGCTTCTCGAGCGTCTAAGTAATGAGGGCGCTCAGCTCGTGAGGACGATTTCCACCGGAATTACGGCGGCGGCTCCCCCTCTGGCTTGCGTACAGTCGCTCCGGCGGCTGAGATGGCAAGCTGAGCAGGCGGCCATCCAGCGCGAGATCGATCGGCTTCAGCAACTTGGTGCCACACAACACGAACACGAGATTGATAACTTATGGCTGCGGAAAAAGGATCTACTCCATCGCATCGAGCAACTGACGTAGACCACCTCTCCATCGAGGAGAAGTACGACGAGGTACGTCAGCTCATCAGCATCGGCAAGGAAAAGGGCTACCTGCTGTACGACGAGGTCAACGAGCTCCTGCCGTCCGAGATCACCTCGTCGGACGAGCTCGACGACCTCTTCAACACCTTCGGCAGCGCCGGTATCGAGGTCATCGACTCGGACCAGAAGTATCTTCGCGACGACAAGGCCATCGACCGGACGGCCGAGGGTTCCGAGGAGCTCGAGCTCGATCTCACGCCCGGGGCGCTCGACAAGACCAACGACCCCGTCCGGATGTACCTCCGGGAGATGGGCACCGTGCCGCTGCTCACCCGCGAAGGCGAGGTCGAGATCGCCCGGCGCATCGAGCGCGGGAAGCTCGCGGTCATCAAGTCGATCTCGCGGACGCCGCTGGTGGCCAAGCGGGTCATTGAGCTCGGCGATCAGCTCCACACCGGCGAGCGCACGATTCGCGAGCTCGTGATCTTCAACGACGAAGAAATCACCGACGAGCGCATCGAGGAACGCCGGCGTCAGGTCCAGAAGCAGATCGACCTGGTCCGCAAGGCGCGGATGGGTTCCGAGAAGCTCGAGGAGAAGCTGGCGGAAACGCCCCGGGGGACCACGACCCGGGACAAGCGGAAGTATCGTCGTGCGCGGTGGGCCGCCATGCGGGCGCGCATCGAGCTGTCGCAGTACATCCGCCGCATCGAATTCACCGAATCGATCAAGCGCCGGCTGATCGACGACATGAAGGACGCCGTCGAAGCGGTCAAGTCCCTCCAGCGCGAGATCGACGCGTGGGACCGGCAGCTGAACCCGAAGAACAAGAAGCAGAAGCTGCGCGAGGACGACCGGAAGAAGGCGGTCGCCGCGACCAAAGAGCTCAAGGTCAGGTTGAAGACGATGACCGACGGGCTCGAGCAGTCGCCGGAGGAGCTGAAGCAGACGCTCGACACGATCATCCGCGGCGAGTACCAGGCCGAGCAGGCGAAGAAGGAGCTCGTCGAGGCCAACCTGCGGCTCGTGGTCTCCATCGCCAAGAAGTACACGAACCGCGGACTGCAGTTCCTCGACCTGATTCAGGAAGGCAACATCGGCCTAATGAAGGCGGTGGACAAGTTCGAGTACCGCCGCGGGTACAAATTCTCGACGTACGCGACGTGGTGGATCCGGCAGGCCATCACGCGCGCGATCGCCGATCAGGCCAGGACGATCCGGATTCCGGTCCACATGATCGAGACGATCAACAAATTGATCCGCACCTCGCGCGCGCTCGTGCAGGAACTGGGGCGCGAACCGACGTCCGAGGAGATCGCCAAGCGCATGGACATCCCGGTGTCGAAGGTCCGCAAGGTCCTCAAGATCGCGCAGGAGCCGATCTCCCTCGAAACACCGATCGGCGAGGAGGAGGATTCGCACCTGGGCGACTTCATCGAGGACCGCCAGGTCGTCTCTCCGGCCGAAGCCGTGATCAATCTGAACCTCAAAGAGCAGACCGAGTCGGTCCTCAAGACGCTGACGCCCCGCGAGGAGAAGGTGATCAAGATGCGCTTCGGCGTCGGGGACGGCAGCGAGCACACGCTCGAGGAAGTGGGCCAGAGCTTCGCGGTCACGCGCGAGCGCATCCGACAGATCGAGGCCAAGGCGCTGCGCAAGCTGCGGCATCCGTCGCGGAGCCGCAAGCTGCGCGCGTTTCTGGAAGGACGGACTTCGTAATTGAGAATTGGGAATTGAGAATTAAGAATTGACGGCGTCAAGACCTCATTCTCAATTTTGCGTTGTAAATTGTGAATTGCCCTTGCGGGCCCATAGCTCAAGCTGGTTAGAGCGGCCGGCTCATAATCGGCTGGTTCCAGGTTCGAGTCCTGGTGGGCCCACTCAACGACTATGATCTTGCCGATGGCCGATTGTCGATTGCTGATGTCAGATTGCAGATTGCAAGTGGCCGATGGCGGCAGAGCCCCGGTGCGCCAAGCGCCGGGGCTTTTTTCGTTTTGGGCACATTCGAGCCTGCCGCTATGAACAAGGACCTCGAGCGCGTGATTGCGCTCCAGCATCTCGTCACCGCGGCGCACGACGCCGAGCGCCGCCTCGCCGAGGAACCGGACCGCGAGCGGAACCTGACAGCCCGGCTCGAAGCCGCCAAGGGACAGGTCGCCACGGCGAAGGAGCGCCTCGCCGACAACCAGAATGCCCGCCGCGCGATTGAGAAGGACGTCGCCGTCCACCAAGGGCGGCTGTCGAAGTTCCGGGAGCAGGCGATGGCGGTGAAGACCAACCAGGAATATCACGCGATTCAGAAGGAGATCAGCTTCGCGCAGGGCGAGGTGAAGACGCTCGAGGACCAGGTGCTCGAGCGGATGATCGAGGCCGACGAGCTCGTCGCGCTCGCGAAGAGCGCCGAGAGCGGGCTCGCGGCCGAACAGAAGGCGATCGACGCCGACCGCCGCGCCATGGCGGCCGAATTCCAGGAGCTGCGCGCAACGCTCGAACGTCTCGCCGCCGGGCGTACCGAGCTGGTGCGCGACCTCGACCCCGCCGTTCTCACCATGTTCGAGCTGGTCGCCCGCCGCCGCAACGGCATCGCGGTGGCGGAAGCCCGCGATGGCATCTGCACGGTCTGCCACGTGCGGCTGCGCCCGCAGGTCTTCAATACCGTCCGGCGGAACGAGCAGATCATCCAGTGCGACAGCTGCCAGCGCGTGCTCTACTTCGTCGCCGCCCCTGCGGCCGCGGCGGCGGATGCGCCGCAGGCGGCGCAATGAATCCCGCTTGACGGCCCTTCCGATGGTGGTGACGTACATCGACGGGGGGGCACGCGGCAACCCGGGGCCCGCCGGTTACGGCGTCCGCGTTGAAGACCCGTCCGGGCAGCTGATCGAGGAGTTCGGCGACCGCATCGGCGTCGCGACCAACAATGTCGCCGAGTACCGGGCTCTCCTGGCCGCCCTGGAATGGGCGCGGCAGCACGGCCACACCGAGGTGCACGTGCGATCCGATTCCCTTCTGCTCGTCGAACAGATGAAGGGCAACTACAAGGTGCGCAACCCCACGCTGCAGGAGCTGCACGGGAAGGCGCGCCTGCTCGCACATCGAATCGGCCGGGTGAGCTTCGAGCACGTCGGCCGGGACAAGAATACACACGCCGACCGCCTGGCGAATGCCGCTATGGACGAAGCGGCGGGCGCCTGATCACGCCGGCCAGCCGCCCGGCGCCAGTCCCATCCCTCCGGTACGAACAGAAGACGAGCGGATGACTGGCGGTGCACAGGTCCGCCGCGAAGATGTGCGCCGCCGGCACGCCCGCATCTTCCAGCTGATCGCGGGCGCACGCGACGCCGTCGAAATACCAGTGGTCCTCGCGCGGGGCACGCAGCCCCGCCATCGACGGGTTCCGGCCGGAGGGCGATGGGCTGCCGGCGCACCAGCGGTGCAGCCGAGGCCCGAATCCGGCTTCTTCGAGGGCCGTGCGCACGGCGCCCCCGATCTCGTAGCAGCACGGCCCGATGGCCGGTCCGATGGCCGCCACGAGATCCATCGGCCGGCTGCCGAACTCCGCTGCCAGCGCCGCCACCGCGGCCCGCGGTGTGCCGGCGGCAAGACCGCGCCACCCGGCATGCACCGCTGCCACCGCCCCGGTCCGCGCATCCGCAATGACGATCGGCGCGCAATCGGCCGCCCGCACCGCGACGGCCGCGGACCGATCGTCCGAGACGATGACGTCCGCGTCGACTTTGGCTGCGGCATCCGCCAGCGCGGTCGAGCCATTGCGACGCACGTGTACGTGTGCGCCGTGCACCTGATTGACGCGAATCAGCGATGCGGTGTCGACGCCGATCGCCTCTGCGGCCTCGTTCCACGCGCGATCGCCATCCACCAGGCGATTGCCCAGCTGCCACGCCCGCGTGGTAAAAAAATGGGGAGCAATCGGTTCGAGCGCGCGGCACACGAGCGCCGGCCCCCCGACGGCGTGCACCCATCGGAAACTCTCATGAGGCTCAGGAAGAATGCCTGCCATCATTGGACTCGGGCTCGACGCGACCGAAATCGAACGCATCGCCAGCACCATTGAACGCTACGGCGACCGATTTCTGCAACGCGTCTTCACCGAAGGTGAAATTGAATATTGCACGCGCCGGAGACGCTCGGCCATCCATTTTGCCGGCCGGTTTGCGTCGAAAGAAGCCGCGATGAAGGCGCTCGGCACCGGCCACTCTCAGGGCGTGCTGTGGCGCGACATCGAGGTGGTCCGTCATGGCGGCCCGCCGCAACTCCGGTTGCATGGAGGAGCCGCACGCCGTTTCGCAGCGATGAGCGGCGCAAGCTCGCTGCTGACAATCACTCACACCGACGCGCTCGCCTTCGCTCAGGTTCTGCTTTTCGGAAAATAGGGACGGAAGTTGGCGGTTTCTCCCCGGCCGGGCAGCGCCGCCGGCACGTCTCCGCCCCGCCCCGCCGGAAGCCCCGCTCTCTGAGCGTCTTACCGCCATACCCCCGCTCTCCTCGGCCGGGCACTCCTCTTGATGCTCCGCTCGTCGGTCTGCCCATCGCCGGCCATGGCGGCCGGCGTCGCGTCAAACGCCGTCGAACGAAGGAGCGTGCCCATGACGATCAAGATCACCGCCAACGACAAAGGCAATCCGCCCGGAAAGCTTGCGGACGCCGAACTGCACTTCTCAGAAGGTCCGCTCGAAGGACTCAAGCTGATTGGCTTCGGCATCTGGGAGCGCCGCGGGGGATCGGGGCGCAACGTCACCTTCCCGGCGCGCCAGTACAGCGTGAACGGCGAGCGCCGCAGCTTTGCCCTCCTGCGCCCGATCGTGGACGTCACCTCACAGACCAAGCTGCGCGAGCTGATTCTCGAAGCGTTTCAGGAATTCGAGGAGCGGGCCGCCATGGCGAGCTGACGCGGCCGGACTCTGGTGAGGCGCTGCCGTCTCGAGGGGTCGTCGTCCGGAGGGTCTAACAGCCTCGACCGGCCGCGGTCAGTTGAGAACCGGAAGCAGGCGTGCGTTCTCGTGCGCGCGCTTGGGCGGCAGGGTCCACTCTTCGCGGAGCGCCTTCGCGTACTCCGCCTGGAAGAACGACGCCTTCATCCCGCCGTCGATGATGTCCCACGGCAGCATCGCGTCGTGGCTGCGATCGCGGAACAAATAGAAGTCGGCGTCGACGCCGGCCTCGGCCACGGCGGCGCGCCAGTTCTGGCCATTGCGCTCCGCCGCCTCGATCGCGGGCGCGACACGGCGGTCGCCGAGGGAGAGAAGCGCCTGGTAGTAAGAGTGCCGCTCGGACTTGATGTTGAAGTAGACGTTGTCGATGTCCGACACGAGGCTGCGGAGCCGTTTGATCTTGCGCTCGATCTCGGAGGCCTTGGTCATCGGCAGCCACTGGTAGGCCGTCCCGGGCTTGGGGATGAGCGGGTTCACGCTCCCGATAATGCGTCCGACCTGCCCGCGCGACCGCGCATGCTTCATCATGCGCTCGCGCATCTGCAGCGTCAGATCGCGAATGGCCACGAGGTCGTCGTCCGTTTCGGTGGGAAGGCCGATCATGAAATACAGCTTCAGGTTCTCGATACCGCTCGCGAAAATCAGCTCCGCCCGGTCGAGGATCTCGTCGTTGGTGACCGTCTTGTTGATCACGCGGCGAAGGCGATCCGAGCCGGTCTCGGGGGCGATCGTGATCGTCCGTTCGCCGCTGTCGCGGAGCACCCGGACGATTGGCTCCGTCAGGTCGTCGAGCCGCAGCGAGGCCGGACTGATGCCGTAACCCATTTCGTGGAGCCGGGCCAGGATCCGCTCGATGTCCGGGTGGTCGCACAGCGCGATCGAGACGAGGCCCACGCGGCTGGCGAACGGCCGGGCCAGTTCCGCGAGCTGGAGGATGCGGTCGGTCGGAAAGGCTCGAACGGGCAGGTAGTTATAGCCCGCCCAGCAGAAGCGGCACAGGTTCGCGCAGCCCCGGACGATCTCCACCAGGAAGCGGGCGCCGAACTCGGTATCGGGCGTGAAGATGCTGGTCGCGGGAGGGTCGACCGCCTCGGTCGTCTTCAACGCGGCCTTCCGGACGGGAAGCGGCAGCTCCAGGCCATCCCGCGATGTCGCCGGGCGGTAGGCGCTCAGCGAGCCGTCAGCGGCGTACACGGGTTCGTAGAGCGACGGCACATAGAAGCCCCGCTCCTGGGCGAGCAGTTCGAGAAGCTCGCTGCGGTCGCGTGCGGCGCTGAACGCGCGCCACAGGCCCGGCACGAGCGCCTCGCCCTCGCCGGCCGCGATGACATCGGCGAAGGGCGCCAGCGGCTCCGGGTTCACGAAGGTCACCGCTCCGCCGATCACGATCAGCGGATGACGGCTCCCGCGTTCGGCAGCCCGAACGGGAACGCCCGCCATCCTGAGCAACGTCAGAACGTTGACGTAGTCCCATTCGAACGATACGGAGAAGGCGATCACGTCGAACTCGCCGACCGGGCTCTGCGATTCGAGCGTCACGATCGGAGTCCTGTTGGCCAGCATCTCGGCCAGCTCCTGCTTGGGCGGCAGGAAGAACCGCTCGCAGACGATGTCGGGTTCGTCGTTGAACAGGCGATAGATGGTCTGAAGGCCCAGGTTGGACATTCCGACCCAGTACGTGTTCGGGAAGGCCAGCGCGATACGCAGACGATTCCCGTGCGGCTTGACGACGTAGCCGGCTTCTTTTTCGAGCGTGTGCGCGGCGCGCTGCCGCTGTTCCCAGGAGTTCATGGAGGCACGAAATGACGAACGACGCGCCGCCTCAGCCTGTTCGGCGGTTGACGCTCACACGACGGCGTTCTCGCGTCCGGTGGATCTACTTACTCTACCACCGCAGACGCGAGCGTGCCGGCTGAGCCGCCGAGGCTGCCTCACTGGAATGCGAAAGACCTAGCCGTCCTGACGCCTGAGAAAGGCCGGCACATCGAACGAGTTCAGCTCGAGCTCCGCGTCGAGCGCCCCCTCGGCTGAAGCGACCGCCGTGGGGAACGCACTCAAGCCCGCCCCGATCGGCAGGTCGATCGCGGGCCGCCGCGCGATGGTCAGCCGCGCCACAGCCGGACGGTCCATCTGCGGGTCAATCGCGGCAGCGGCAGGCTCCGGCCTCACGCGCGCCTGATCGGCGTACATCGTCATATCGACCGGCGTCTGGGCGGCAGCACCGGGTGCGCTGGCCGGCCGCTCCGCCGCCGGCTGCGCGAATCCTGTCGCGATGACCGTGATCTTGACCTTGCCCTTCAGCGCCGGATCGACCACCGCGCCGAAGATGATGTTCGCGTCCTCGTGTGCCGCCTGTTGAACGATGGACGAAGCCTCGCTCACTTCGATCAGCGACAAGTCGGGACCACCCGTCACGTTGATGATGACACCGCGTGAACCCTCGACCGACGCTCCTTCGAGCAGCGGGCTGGAAATGGCGCGGCGCGCCGCCTCCATCGCGCGGTCCTTCCCCTCCGCCACACCGGTTCCCATCATGGCGAACCCCATGCCCGACATGATCGTCTTCACGTCCGCAAAATCGAGGTTGATCAACCCCGGGACCAGAATCAGATCCGAAATTCCCTGAATCGCCTGGCGAAGGACGTCGTCGGCCGTGCAGAAGGCCGCCGTCAACGGCGTCTCGCGATCGATGATCGACAGCAGCCGTTCGTTCGGGATGGTGATGATCGTGTCCACGCAGTCCCGCAGCGCCTCGAGCCCGCGCTCGGCCTGGAGCTGACGCTTGCGGCCTTCGAACTTGAAGGGCTTGGTCACGACCGCGATGGTCAGCGCGCCGAGCTCGCTGGCGAGGCTCGCGATGACGGGCGCCGCGCCGGTACCCGTTCCACCGCCCAGGCCGGTTGTGACGAAAATCATGTCCGCGCCGTCGAGGGCCTGAATGATGTTGTCGGTGTCCTCGAGAGCCGCCTGCCGGCCGACGTTGGGATCCGCCCCGGCGCCGAGCCCTTTGGTGAGCTTCTTTCCGATCTGCAGCTTGACGGGCGCCGCGCTCGCGGCCAGGGCCTGACGGTCGGTGTTGGCGACGATGAACTCGACGCCCTCGAGGCCGGTGTGGACCATGCGGTTGACGGCGTTGCTGCCGCCCCCGCCGACTCCGATGACCTTGATTCTCGCGCTGGAATGATTCTCGTCCTCGAGATCCAGCCGCAGGCGCCCCAGCTTCCGCGCATTCTCGTCGAGCCGCGACGTTCCGGACGCATCGGCCGCGCGCGGGTGGTCGTTGATGTAATCAGGCATTCAAACGTTCCTCCATCAGAAGAATTCCTTGAACAACCCGCGCAGCCGCCCCGCGACGCGCACGAACGCGCCCGCGCCCACGGGCGCGCGTCCAGACTCTCCGACTGAATTTCGGTAGGCGTACAGCACCAGCCCGACGCCGGTCGCGAACGTGGGACTGTTGACGTGATCGGCCAGTCCGCCGACGCCGGTCGGGCAGCCCCGCCGGATTGGCAGATCGAATATCTGTTCCGCGATCTCGGGCATGCCCTCGAGGATCGCTCCTCCCCCGGTCAGCACGATCCCCGAGTTGAGGCTCTTTTCGTACCCCGCCCGGCGGATTTCGTCCCACACCAGGTGGAAGATCTCCTCCGCGCGCGGCTGAAGAATCTCGGAGAGGATTCGACGCGCCATCACGCGGGGCCGCCGGCCCCCGACGCTCGCCACTTCCATCGTCTCGTCCTCGTCGACCATTCCGGAGAGGGCGCAGCCGCACTTCCGCTTCAGCTTTTCCGCGTCGGGCACCGGGGTCCGGAGCCCGACGGCGATGTCGTTGGTGAAGTGATCGCCGCCGAGCGCGATGACCGCCGTGTGCCACAGGCTGCCGCGCTCGTAGATGGCGATGTCGGTCGTACCGCCGCCGATGTCGACCAGGGCGACGCCGAGCTCCTTCTCGTCCTGCGTCAGGACCGATTCGCTCGCCGCGAGCTGCTCGACGACGGTCTCGGCGACCGTCACGCCGGCGCGATTCACGCACGCGACGATGTTCTGGGTCGAGCTCTGGCTGCCGGTGACGATGTGAACGTTCACCTCCAGGCGCGCCCCCGTCATGCCGACCGGCGCGCCGATGCCGTCCTGCTCGTCGACGACGAAATCCTGCGGCAGCACGTGAAGGATCTCGCGGCCGGCCGGAAGCGACACCGCCTTGGCGGCGTCAATGGCGCGGCGGACGTCTTCTCGCGTGATTTCGCGGTTCTTGCCCGCCACCGCGATGACCCCGCGGCTGTTGAACGCCTTGATGTGCGGGCCGGACAACCCCAGGTGCACCGAGTCGATCTCCACGCCGGCCATCAGCTCGGCCTCCTCGATGGCCTTCTTGATCGATTCGACCGCGGCCTCGAGGTTGACGACGACGCCGCGTCGGATGCCCCGCGACTCCGCGGTGCCGAGCCCGACGATGTCGAGGCCCTCTCCGTCCAGAATCTCGCCAACGATGGCGGTCACCTTCGAGGTCCCGACGTCGACGCCGACCAGATACCGTTCTTTGCGCGCCATTTTCCTCCGCCCGATTACCGCGTTTTCCTTCCGGTGCGCCGATCGGCGGCCTTTGCGGCCGCCGGCGCTTTCGCCGGATGCGCAGTCCGCACGTAGATCCGGCTGTCGAAGCGCACGTCGACGTGCTCGATATCGGCGACCCGCTGATGCAGCGCCGGCGCCAGCTGAAGGTACGACTGCAGCCGTGGAAGGAAATCGTCTTCACCGAGCTCGATCACCGATGAATCGCCTGCCAGAATCACCGCGGCGTTGTGCGCGTCGCGCACGTCAATCTGAGAGACGCGGCGCGCGATGTCCGGCTTCGCCCTCACCGCCGCGATGACGCGGGCGGCCAGATCCGCGCGCTCCGGATCGACGGCCGTTCCACCGGCGCCCGATGCGGGCGACAACCCGTCGACAATGGGCAGATCGAGATCCGCGTACACGGGCCCGTATTGGTCGATGAGGACGCCGCGCTCGTCCATCAGATACATGTCGTCGTCGACGCGGCCGACGCCAATCGGCTGCCGCTCCCAGATCGCCACTTCGACGGTCGACGGGAGCGTGCGCCGCAGCGCCGCTTCGCGAATCCAGGGCGACGCCAGCAGGCGCGTCCGCCAGCGATCGAGGTCGCTCCACAACAGGTTCTCGCCGCGCATGTCGGCGAGGAGCCCAAGAACTTCACTCTGCGACAACCGTTCGTTGCCGCGCACCACGATACGCCGGATCTGGAGAACCTGCGCGTGAGCGGCGGCGATCGCGCAGGCGTAGAGCAGATACGCGACGACGCCGCCCACCGATGCATAGAAGATCAACGGCCTGGCGACCCGCGCGAGGCTCCGGCGCTTGCGCGCCGGCTTGACGTGCGCGCGGCGGAAGCGGCGGTCCGAAGGAACCGCGACCGAGCTCATGGCGCGCCCTCGAGCGCGGCAATGACGCGCGGCGGCAGCGTTCCGATGGACCCCGCACCAAGGGTGATGACCAGATCGCCCGGACGCGCGACCCGCGCGACCGCGGCGGGCACATCGTCCAGCCGCGCCACCACGTCGACCGGTGCCGGCGTGCTGCGCCGAACGGCGGCCGCCAGCGCGTCGACCGTGATCCCGGGAATCGGCGTCTCACCCGCGGGGTAGATGTCCGTCAGGATGATGTAGTCGGCGCCGGCGAGCGCCGGGCCGAACTCGCCCATCAGCGCCTGGGTCCTCGTGAAACGGTGCGGCTGAAAGACGACCACGGTTCTGCGTCCCAGCGGCCGCGCGGCCGCGAGAACCGCCGCGATTTCCGCGGGATGATGGCCGTAGTCGTCGACGACCAGAATGCCGTTGGGCTCACCCCGGACATCGAAGCGGCGCTCGGCGCCCCTGAACTCCGCCAGGGCGCCCGCAATGCGGTCGAAAGGCAGGTCGAGCTCGACCCCGACAGAGATCGCGGCGAGCGCATTCAGCAGGTTGTGCCGACCCGGCACCGCCAGAGCCAGATGCCCCAGCGTCTGCCGCGGCGCACCTGCAGCCGATGGCCCGCGCTTCGTGACGGTCGCGGCAATTCTCAGCGGCTCCTCGGTAATCTGGACGGCCATCACGTCGGCGTCGTAGTCGATTCCGTACGTCCTCACGCGCCGCGTGATCCGCGGCAGCACGGCCGCGAGCGGCCGATCGTCGGCGCACGCCACGACGGCGCCGAAGAAGGGAACCTTGTTCGCGAAGTCGGCGAACGCGGTTTGCAGCGCGTCGAAGCTGCCGTAGTTGTCGAGGTGCTCGCGATCCACGTTGGTCATCACCGCCACGGTCGGAAAAAGCTTGAGAAACGAACCGTCGCTCTCGTCGGCTTCGGCAACCATCAGCTCGCCGCGCCCGAGCCTGGCGTTGCTGCCGAAGGCACTCACCCGGCCGCCGATGACGGCCGTCGGATCGAGGCCCAGACGTTCGAGAACGAAGGCGATCATCGACGTCGTCGTGGTCTTGCCGTGCGATCCGGCAACCGCAATCCCGAAGCGGAGCCGCATCAGCTCCGCGAGCATTTCCGCCCGCGGGATCACCGGGATGCCCCGGCGCTCGGCTTCGCGAACCTCCACGTTGATCGCGGCAACGGCCGAGGACACCACCACGACATCGGCGGCGTCGATATGTTGAGCGTCGTGTCCAATCGTCACGCGAATTCCGAGCTGTTCCAATCGTTCCGTCACCGTCGACGGCTTCTCGTCCGACCCGCTGACGACGAACCCGAGATTCGCCAGCACTTCGGCGATACCGCTCATCCCGATGCCGCCGATGCCGATGAAGTGAACCCTGCGGGTCTTACCGAGCACGAGCCTTCGCCAGCTGCATGGCCCGATCGACGATCAGCCGCGCCGCCTCGGGCTGCGCGAGCCGCCGCGCGGCCTGCCCCATCGCCGAACGCCTCGGTCCATCTCCAGCGAGCGTCAGAATGCGCGCTGCCAGCACCCGCCCGTTCATCTCCGCCTGCGGCAGCAGTTCCGCCGCGCCCGCCGCGACCAGCGTCTCGGCGTTCTTCCGCTGATGGTCGTCGGTCGCCGTCGGCAGCGGAATGAGCACCGCCGGCCGGCCCGCCGCCGTCAGTTCCGCCAGCGTCGTCGCGCCCGCCCTGCACACGACGAGGTCGGCTTCTGCGAGCCGCCGCCCCATGTCGTACATGAACGCCTCTACCTCGGCGTCGATCCCGGCGGCCTCGTAGGCGGACCGGACCATCTCCAGGTCCTGCGCTCCCGTCTGGTGCGTGACACGGAGCTGGCGGCCGGCCGCCAGCTCCGGCGCTGCCGCCACCATGGCCAGGTTGATTGCGTGCGCGCCCTGAGAGCCGCCAAAGATCAGAACCCGTGGAATGGATCGGTCATCAGTCGACCCCTTGACGCCTTCGACGGCGTCCATGATTTCCGGCCGCACCGGGTTTCCGCTCACGAACGCCTTCTCTCCAAAGAACGACTTCGTCGACTCGTAGGTAACCGCCGCGCTCCGAACCACGCGCGCGAGCAGGCGGTTGGTCAATCCGGGCAACGCGTTCTGCTCCAGCAGCATCGTCGCGATGCCGCGCATCGCGGCGACGAGCACCACGGGGCCGGAACTGTAGCCGCCGACGCCAATGACGATGTCCGGCCGCCGACGGGAGATCACGCGCCACGCGTCGGCCAGGCTGAAGGGCACGAGCACGGCGCCCCGCGCGCTGTCGCGGAGCCCCTTCCCTTTCAATCCGCCGCTCCTGATCACGTCGAGGGCGAACCCTTCGTGCGGGATCACCCGCGACTCGATCCCGCTCGCCGTCCCGGCGAACGAGATCGCCGCGTCCGGGTCGCGTACCAGCCACTCGCGGGCAACCGCGATCCCCGGGTAAAGGTGTCCGCCCGTCCCGCCGCCCGCAATCACGACGCGCAACCCTCATGCCTCGGACGACGCGTGCTGGGACACGTTGAGGAGAATCCCCATGCCCACGAGGTTGATCAAGAGCGACGACCCGCCGGCGCTGACGAACGGCAACGGAATGCCCTTGGTGGGCATCAATCCGAGCACCACGCTGATGTTGATGAGGGCCTGCACGGCAATCATCGTCGTCAGCCCGAGGGCGAGAAACGCTCCGAACTTGTCTGGGGCCCTGAGCGTCGTGCGAAGGCCGCGCCAGGTGATCACGCAGAAGCAGAGCAGCACGGCGGTCGCGCCGATGAGGCCGAGCTCCTCGGACACAACCGAGTAGATGAAGTCGGTATGCGGCTCGGGCAGGTAGAACAGCTTCTGGACGCCGTTCATCAGGCCTCGGCCCCAGATGCCGCCGGTGCCGACGGCGATGAGCGACTGGATGATCTGGAACCCCGCGCCCAGCGGATCGCCCCACGGATCCAGGAAGGCGAGCACTCGCTGCCGCCGGTACGAGGAGCCCATGACGACGACGTACACGACGGGCAGGCCGAGCAGGACCACGCCGAAGATGTACCGGTAGTCGAGCCCCGCCGCGAACACCATGACGGCGGCAATCAGGACGAGCGCCATCGAAGTGCCGAAATCAGGCTCCAGCAGGATCAGGATGACGAGGCACATCACGACCAGCCCGATCGGCAGCAGCGCGTACCCGATTTCGTTGATCCGGTGCATGCGCCGCTCGAGCAGCGCCGCGATGAAGAAGATGGCCGCGAGCTTCGCGAGCTCCGAGGGCTGGATCCCGATGCCGGCGATGCCGAACCAGCGCCGCGCGTTGTTCACCGGCGCGCTGAAGAGCACGGCGACGAGGGCAAGGCTCACCGCGCCAAGGCAGGTCCAGATAAAGGCCGGCTCGCGGTACATGCGATAGTCGACCTTCATCACGACCCACAGCACCGGCAGCCCCAGCGACGCCCAGAGCGCCTGGGTGATGAGAAACCTCGAGGCGCGCCCGTACCGCTCGAGCGCCATGGGCGCCGACGCGCTGTACACCATGACCACGCTGAGCGTGACCAGGAGCACCGTTGCGATGAACAGGACCTTGTCGGACTTGAGTTTGCGCGCCATTGAAAGCTCAGACCACCCCGAACCGCCCCCTACAGATCAACTGCCTTTCACCCGAAACATTGCCTGGTCGACGGATTACGATCGTGAGCGGTCAGCAGTCATCAGTCGGCCGCGGGCGAAGGCACCAGCTTCGCAGGCCGGGGCAGCCTGCGTTCCCAGCAGCCAGTCCTCCACCGCAACAGCCGACTGACGACTGCTCACCGCTCACGAGTCACGCCGCCGAATCCGCGCGACTTCTTCCTTGAACATCCGGCCGCGTTCCGCATAGTCGCGGAACATGTCGAAGCTCGCGCACGCCGGCGCGAGCAGGACCACTCCCGTCGGCCTCGCCAGCTGATATGCGCGCTCCACCGCATCCGCCAGTGAATCGGCGCGGTGCACGGGCACGACGCCGCCGAGAGCCCGCGCGATCAAATCGCGCGCCTCGCCGATGGCGACCACGGCCGCGCCTTTCGATCGAAGCGGCTCCGCAAGCGTCGCGAAATCTCCGCCCTTGAAACGCCCGCCCAGGATCGCGACGACGCCGCGCTCGAAGCTCTCGATCGACAGCCGCGCCGCATCGATATTCGTCGCCTTCGAATCGTTCACGAACCGGACGCCGCCGACCTCCGCGACCAGCTCCATCGCGTGCTCGAGCCCGCGGAAGCGGGATGCCGCGCCCGTCATGGCCGCGGGCGTCGCGCCGGCGATCACCCCGACCGTCGCCGCGGCCATCACGTCGCTCACCAGGTGCGGGCCGAGGAGGTGAATCGCGTCGAGCGGGACGAGCCGCTCGGTGGCGTTCTGCTCGCGGCTGACGATCCAGCCGTTTTCGAGGACGGTTCCCTCGGGCAGCGGCGTGCGCCGCGCGAACGGCCGCGTGCGAGCGCGGCCGCGGCGGGCCATCTCGAGGACCAGCGGATCGTCGGCGTTGATCACGGCCCAGTCGCTGCCGGTCTGGTTCTCGAAGATCCTCGCCTTGGCTGCGGCGTACGCGTCGACGTCGGGGTGCCGATCCAGGTGGTCTGCGGAAAAGTTCAGCATCACCGCAATCCACGGGTGGAAGCGGTCGATCTGCTCGAGCTGAAAGCTGCTCGCCTCGACCACATGGAGCGTCTCCGGCGTCGACTCGGACACCTGCGCGCTGAGCGGCGCCCCGATGTTTCCGCCCACGGTCACCTTGAAGCCCGCAGCCTCCAGCATCTGACCCGTCAGCGCCGTCGTCGTCGACTTGCCCTTGGTGCCGGTGATGGCGATGACGCGGCCCTGGAGCCAACGCGAGGCGAGCTCGATTTCCGCGATGACCGGCACGTTCCGGGCGCGCGCCGCCTCGATGGCCGGCTGGTTCGGGGGTACGCCTGGGCTGACGACCACGACGTCCGCATCGCGAAACGTCTCGAGCCGGTGGCCTCCGAGCTCGAGCTCCACGCCGGCCGCCCTCAACCGCGCCGCTTCGGCGACGTCATGCCGCGTGTCCGACAGCGTGACGCGGGCGCCGCGCGCGACGAGCAGCTCCGCGGCGGCAATGCCGCTGCGCGCCGCGCCCGCCACGGTGACGCGCTTGTCTCTCACGTCGAAGTCAGATCCGCCGTTCGGCAATACCATTCCTCAACGAAGCTTCAGCGTCGTCAGACTGAACAACGCGAAGACAATGCCGCCGATCACGAACCTCGTGATCACCTTCGGCTCGCTCCATCCCATCAGCTCGAAGTGATGGTGGAGCGGCGCCATCCGAAAGACGCGCTTGCCGGTCAACTTGAACGAAGCCACCTGAATCACGACCGACAGCGCCTCCAGTACGAAGACGCCGCCGACGATGACCAGCAGCATTTCCTGTTTGATCAGGATGGCGACCGTGCCGAGCGCGGCGCCGAGCGCCAGCGAACCGACGTCGCCCATGAAGATGTCGGCGGGGTACGAGTTGTACCAGAGGAAGCCCAGCGACGCGCCGACCAGCGACCCGCAGAAGACGGTGAGCTCGGCCACCGGTGGAAAGTGGACGAGCAGCAGATAGTCGGCGAGCACGCGATTGCCGACCACGTAGGTCAGCGCGGTGTAGGCGGCCGCGGAGATTGCGAAGATGCTGATGGCGAGGCCGTCGAGGCCGTCGGTCAGATTCACGGCGTTCGACTCGGCGACGAGAACGAACACGGCAAACGGCAGGTAGACCCAGCCGAGCTGCGGCACCAGATTCTTGAAGAACGGGAAGACAAGGACGGTGTTGTAAAGGCCGCGCCGGGCAAGGACGAGAAGCGCGGTGCCGACGGCTGCGCCAATCAGGATCTGAAAGAGCATCTTGTAGCGCGGCCGCAGCCCGTGATGAGAGCGGCGGACGATCTTGAGATAGTCGTCGGCGAAGCCGACGGCGCCGAACGCCACGGTCGTGAGCACGGCGATCCAGACGTAGACGTTGTTCAGACGCGCCCACAGGATCGTGGGAATCAGCGACGCCGTCAGGATCAGCAGGCCGCCCATCGTGGGCGTTCCCGCCTTCGGCTTGTGGCTCGTCGGGCCCTCCGTCCGAATGACCTGCCCGATTTGAAACTCGCGCAGCTTCCGGACCATCCACGGTCCCAGGGCGAGGCTGATGAACAGCGCCGACAGGCTCGCCGCGGCGGTGCGGAACGTGATGTATTGCGTCACGTTGAGCACCGAGAACCGCGTGTGCAGCGGATACAGCAGCGAATAGAGCATCAGCCGCGCTCACCCCGGCGGGCCCTGAGTTGGTCGACGACCTTATCAGTACGAACTCCCCTCGACCCCTTCACGAGAACCAGATCGCCAGGACCGACGAGCGCCACCGCGGCCTCCGCGGCCTCCGCGCTCGACGTGAAGTGCCGGACGTGCTCACGAGGCAGCCCCGCAGCGATGGCGGCGTTGGCCATGTCGACTGCGGGCTGTCCGCCGACGGTCAACAGCACATCGATACCGAGCGCTGCGGCGGTCCTGCCGACTTCGGCGTGCAACGCCGGCGAGGTGTCCCCGAGCTCGAGCATCTCGCCGAGAACGGCGATGCGGCGACCCGCCGTATCCGATCGAACGAGCGTCTCGAGCGACCGCTTCGTCGCGCTCGGGTTCGCGTTGTAGCTGTCATCGATCAGGGTGACGGCGCCCTCGAGGCTGACCACCTCCCCGCGCCGGGACGCCGGCCGAAGCTCGCCCGCACGGCGCGCGATTTCGGCCAGCGGGACGTCGAAGTCCAGCGCGACCGCGGCCGCCGCCAGCACGTTCAGCAGGTTCCCTCTGCCCACGAGCGGCGTTTCCAGATGCGCCACCCCCGCCGCCGTCCGGAGCGTCGCCGACGTACCACCGATGCCTTTGTCGACGACGTCGGTCGCGCGCACGTCGGCCTGATGGTCGATGCCGAAGGTGACCAGCCGGCCGGGGAAGCGCGGCACCCTGCTCTCGATCCGGGCGTCGTCCGCGTTGGCCACCAGCAGCGTCGACGACGTCGCGCCTTCGAAGATCTCGGCCTTGGCGTCGGCAATGGCGTCGACTGACGCGAAGAAACCAAGATGGGCCTCGCCGACGTTCGTCCACACGCGGACGTCGGGCTCCGCGATCGCGGCCAGCGTCCGGATTTCACCCGCGTGGTTCATGCCCAATTCGACGACCGCAATCTCGGGCCGGCGACGGAGCTCGATGAGCGACAAGGGCAGCCCGATGTGGTTGTTGAAATTCCCATGGTTTCGGATCACTCGATATCGGCTCGCCAGAAACTCCGCCGTGACTTCCTTCGTCGTCGTCTTTCCCGCGCTGCCCGTAATGGCGACGACCTTTGCGCCCGACTTGCGACGCACCGCACGGGCGAGCGCCTGCAGGGCGGCCGTCGTGTCGTCGACCTCGATCACGACCACCGAGGGCCGTTCCTGCTCCACCCGCACGCCGCTCGGCACGACGATTCCCGCCGCGCCGGCCTCGATGGCGGCACCCGCGAAGCGGGCGCCATCGAAGTTCTCTCCCCGGATCCCGACGAACAGCTCACCAGGCGACAGGGTCCGCGTATCGATCGAGACGCCGCTGAACTCGGAGCCGCCGCCTGATCGGATGACGCCCTTCATGACGTCGGCGACCCACGCGGCGGTCAGCCGAATCTCGCCTGCCTCGGACACGGGCTATCCCTACGTGACGCCCGAGTTCGTCCGCCGCCGCGACAGCGCCTCGCGCGACACCGCCACGTCGTCGAACGGCACGACTCGATCGCCGATCACCTGATACTTTTCGTGCCCCTTGCCGGCCACCAGGACGAGATCGCCTGGCTGCGCCAGCTCGATGGCGCGCGCGATGGCTTCGCGCCGATCGCGGATCGACACGATCCGCTGCGCGCTGTCCTTCCGGGTGTCGGCCGTAATGCCTCGCCGGATCTCCTCGATGATTCGATCCGGATCCTCGCTGCGCGGATTGTCCGAGGTCACGACGATCAGATCGCTCAACCGACCCGCGACAGCCCCCATCAGGGGGCGCTTGGTCCGATCCCGATCGCCGCCGCAGCCAAACACCGTGATCAGGCGGCCGCGCGCCAGCGGACGCGCCGTCTCGAGCAGGTTCTTCAGCGCATCGTCGGTGTGCGCATAGTCGACGACGACCGTCACCGCATCGGCCGCGTCCGACACGACCTGAAAGCGTCCCGGCACGCCATCGAGGGCCTGCAGCCCCCGTTCGATGGAATCGAAGGGCAGGTCGAGAGCGACCGCGGCGGACACTGCGGCGAGAACGTTGTACACGTTGGGCCGGCCGACGAGCTTCGAGCGCGCGCGCAGCGTGCCCCGGGGCGTCCGGATATCGAAGTCGAGGCCCTCGAGAGAAAACGAGAGCGGCCCGGGCGTGACGTCGGCCGCGCGGCCGATCGCGTACGTGACCGG
>JADMIO010787625.1_pt1 | contig 22967 bp, 18 predicted proteins | sample 8958161 | NCBI WGS metagenome assembly JADMIO01 (sample SAMN16585339, study PRJNA669376) | soil metagenome | isolation source: Crop rotation soil | place: USA: Cullars Rotation, Alabama | collected 2011 | reverse complement strand
GCCGCGACTTCAAGTCACGTGAATTCCAAGCTTCGGATCCCACTGTGCTGGAAAGGGCAGAATAAGGACCATCCGTTCTTCCTGCTCTTCACGCCGACGCTGCCGCACGCCAACAACGAGGCGAAACCCGACGGCATGGAAGATCCCGACCGCAGCGCGTTTGAGAAAGAGAACTGGCCGAGTCAGGAAAAAGGATTCGCCGCCATGGTGACGCGACTCGACCGCGACGTCGGACGCATTCTCGCCGAACTCGAAAAGCTCGGCGTCACCGGTAACACCCTCGTCATCTTTACTTCCGACAACGGTCCGCACGCCGAAGGCGGTCACGATCCGGAATTCTTCCACTCAAGCGGCGCGGTGCGCGGTCACAAACGCGACCTGACCGATGGCGGCATTCGCGTGCCGTTCATCGCGGCCTGGCCCGGCCACATCAAAGCTGGCACGACGAGCGAGCATGTCGGCTACTTCGGCGACTTCTTCGCCACCGTAGCGGAAATCACGCACACCAAGGCACCCGCGAACCTCGACAGCATGAGTTTCCTGCCTGCGTTAGTTGGCGGGAAGCAGCCCGTGCACGAGTTTCTCTACTGGGAATTCTACGAAAACTCCGGCCAGGCGGTACGCTTCGGCGACTGGAAGGCCATCCGCCGGCCGATGACCACAGGCAACGTCGCACTCTACAACCTGAAGTCCGACCTTACCGAGGAGCACGATGTCGCCGCCGCGCACCCGGACCTCGTCGCGAAAGCGAAGGCCTTCATGGACCAGTCCCACGTGCCTTCGCCGCTCTGGCCGCAGCCGGCTAAGTAGGCGGACGCTCCACATTGCCTGTCATCCTGAGCAAAGCGGCGGCAGCGGCGATTCAACTCGTCCACTATTAGTGCAAGATTCCGCCGTTGCGACACGACGGTGGCTGGACAAACCGGAGCGGTTGGCCGTTTCTAGTGCCAATCCCCTCCCCGCTTATGATTCGAGTTTTTGCCGACGCATCCGGCCTGGTGCTGGAGCACAAAGGAATGTTTCGTCGCGCCAGCGCTTCGCTGACCATCGACGCGCTTTTTGTCGCCGAGGATCCGGTGGCGACCGCGCACGATCTCTGGGTCAAAGGCGCTCCTACGACCCAGCCCACCGCGCCCGGCGCCCCGATTCACAGCCAGGAAGTCTGGGCGGCCGGCGTCACCTACCTGCGCAGCCGCACGGCGCGCATGGAGGAATCGAAAGACGCAGGCGGCGGCTCGTTCTATGATCGCGTGTACCTTGCGCCCCGCCCCGAGTTGTTCTTCAAGGGCACACCGCATCGCGTCGCCGCCCCCGGCACACCCGTCAAGATCCGCGTCGATTCAAAATGGAACGTCCCGGAGCCGGAACTGACGCTCGCGCTGAACCGGCACGGCAAGATCTTCGGTTACACGGTCGGCAACGACATGAGTTCGCGCGATATCGAGGGCGAAAACCCGCTCTACCTGCCGCAGGCCAAAGTTTATGACCGCTCGACCGCGCTCGGGCCCTGCCTGCTGGTCAGCGACGAGGCCCTGCCTCCACACACGCTTATTGCGATTCAGATTCGCCGGGGCGGCGTTCCGGTATTCACCGGCGCGACCGAAATCAGCCAGCTCAAACGCAGTTTCACGGAACTCGCCGAATATCTCTTCCGCGACAATTCGTTTCCGAACGGCACCTACCTGATGACTGGCACGGGGGTCGTGCCGCCCGACAGCTTCACGCTGACCCGCGGCGACGAGATCCGCATCACGATCGAGCCCATCGGGACGCTGGTGAATCCGGTGGCGTAACAATCCATTGGCCGCAAAAGAACACAAAGGAATCAACTGCTGATGAGATCCAAACCGCGCCTATCGGCGCGCGGAAGATTCACGGCGGCGGGACGAACCATCTTGCGTTCTTTTGTGGCTAAAATTCCCGCGGTGTTGGTTTGGTTGCGCTTTTTGCGGCCAATGATTGGTTTTTCCTGATGTCCGATCCCATTTTCGATTCCGGCGACGAGTCGATCTACACGCTGCGCACGCGCGGCAGTGGTCCGTCCGGCTCGCTGCCGCTCGACGCGGCGCGGCTGCGGCAGATGTCGAGCGGCGAACTCTTCGGCTGGACGCAGAACGCCGGCATGGGTTGGTCGCCCGCCGCGTTGCTCGGCAAACAGTTTCTGATCCTCAGTACACAGGGCGGCATTCGCGCGCCCGATGGCACGCCGATCGCGCTCGGCTACCACACCGGTCACTGGGAAGTCGGCCTGCTGATGGAAGCCGCCGCACGCGAATTCACGGCGGCCAAGGCGATTCCGTTCGCCGGTTATGTGAGCGATCCTTGCGATGGCCGCACCAACGGCACGGCCGGCATGCTCGACAGCCTGCCGTATCGCAACGACGCCGCGGTCGTGCTGCGGCGGTTGATTCGTTCGCTGCCCACCCGGCGCGGCGTGCTGGGCGTGGCCACCTGCGACAAGGGCCTGCCCGCGATGCTCATGGCGCTCGCCGGTTCGCGCGATCTGCCGACTGTGCTCGTGCCGGGCGGCGTGACGCTGATCGCGGAGGAAGCCGAAGACACCGGGAAGGTGCAGACGCTTGCCACGCGTTTTGCCCGCGACGAAATCACGCTCGAGTACGCTGCCGAGATGGGCTGCAAGGCCTGCGGCTCTCCGGGCGGCGGCTGCCAGTTCATGGGCACCGCAGCGACCAGCCAGGTCGTCGCCGAAGCGCTCGGCCTCGCCCTGCCGCACAGCGCACTCGCTCCCTCCGGCGCTGACATCTGGCGCGATATGGCGCGGCGTTCGGCCCGCGCGCTGATGGCGCTCGATGTTGCGGGCACCGCGACGCGTGACATTCTTTCCGACGACTCGGTGCACAACGCGATGGTTTGCCACGCCGCGTTCGGCGGTTCGACGAACCTCGTGCTGCACGTGCCAGCGATCGCCCATGCGGCGGGCCTGCGCCAACCGACGGTCGATGATTGGGTGCGCGTCAATCGCGCCGTGCCGCGCCTCGTGGATGTTTTGCCCAACGGTCCGACGCACTATGCCACGGTCCAGGTATTTCTCGCCGGCGGCGTGCCGGAAACGATGCTGCAACTGCGCGATCTCGGACTGCTCAAGCTCGACGCGCGCACGGTCACGGGCAAAACGCTCGGCGAAAATCTCGCGTGGTGGGAAAAGAGCGACCGCCGCGCGCGCTTGCGCGAAAAGCTGCACGCACTCGACCAGGTCGATCCGGACAACGTGATCCTTGCGCCGAAGCGCGCCCGCGAACGCGGTTTGACGAGCACCGTCACTTTCCTGCGCGGCAATCTCGCACCCGAAGGCGCGCTCGTGAAGAGCACGGCCATCGCGCCGCAACTCGTCGGGCCGGACGGCGTATTCGAGCACGAAGGCCCGGCGCGCGTTTTCGCGAGTGAAGCCAACGCCATCGCGGCACTGAAATCCGGCAGCGTTAAGCCGGGCGATGTGATGGTGCTCGTTGGCATTGGCCCCGGCTGCGGCATGCCGGAGACCTATCAGGTCACGTCAGCGCTGAAACACGTGAAAGATGGCCAGCGTATCGCGCTCGTCACCGACGGCCGTTTTTCCGGCGTGTCGACCGGCGCGTGCGTCGGGCATGTCAGCCCCGAAGCCTGGGCCGGCGGTCCGCTGGGGCGCGTGCGCGACGGCGACCGCATCCGGCTTCGCGTCGACACGCGCCAGCTGGACGGCTCGGTCGATGTCGTTTCCATCTCTGCCGAAGAACTCGTAACGCGTTCGCTGCATCCGCATCTGCAGCCCGATCCACGTGTGCCGTCCGACACGAAGCTCTGGGCCGCACTCCAGAACGCGAGCGGTGGCACTTGGGCGGGCTGCGTGTATGACGCCGACCGCATTGCCCGCCTGCTCGAAATCGGACTGGCCGCGGAAGCCAACTTGCCGACGCCCGCGAAAAGTAAATAGTCTCCGGTCATGCTTCGCTTCGTTTCCCTGTTGTTGCTTCTCGCCTCCTCCCTGGTTGCCGGGCCGGTCGTCCCGCTGGCCGATCTTTCCCAATGGGAGTATTTCACTCCTGATGCTTCGACCAAACTCGCCGACGTGTGCACCGCCAGGCCGGATGGCGTGATTGCGGTCGCAGGCAAACCCCTGGGCTACCTCGCAACGAAGACCACGCACGCGAACTACCGGCTGCACGTGGAATGGCGTTGGACCGGCAAGCCGGGCAACGGCGGCATCCTCGTCCACATCAGCTCGGGACCGCTCGATCGCAACACCTGGCCACGTTGCTTCCAAATCCAGACCAAAAACAAAACCGTCGGCGATTTACTGCCGATGGTGGATGCGAAATTTGCGGAGGCGCTTTCGACTGCGCCCGACGTAAAGCCGCCGCTGCTCAGCCACTCCGCTCCCGACAGCGAGAAGCCCGCCGGCGAATGGAACGTCGCCGACATCGTCTGTCACGGCGACACGATCGAGGTGACGATCAACGGCATCCATCAAAACAAAGTCACGGGCTGCTCCCAGTCGGAAGGCAAGATCGGCATCCAGCTCGAAGGCACGCCTTTCGAATTGCGTAACATTTCCATCGTTCCGCTCGATACGCACTAGGCGATCGGCCACCGTGGCGGCACTTGCGGGAGGGGTCGGCACGCCCTTTTGTTCGCCGCTGCATGGCCACCCAGGCCCCCAATCGCCCCCTTGCCCGACGCTGGGATAGTCTACCGGCTGGCGGCCGCGCATTGATGACTGCCGCGGCGCTCCTTGAGGGCGAGCTAACCGATGGCTTGCTCACAGCCCTGGCACCAGACGCGGCGGCCGTTGACGCCGCGTTGACCGACGGCTGGATCGAAGAGCTGCCGAACCGCCAGTGGCAGCTGGCGGTCGAACGCGAGGCGGTTCGCACGCTCTCGTCGTGGTCGTCGCGTCGCGCTGCGCACCTCGCGCTCGCGGCGTTCCTCCAGCGCCAGTCTGATTCGTTGCCCCAGGCGGCGGCGCACTTCGAAGCCGGTGGCCGGCCCGACGAAGCCGGTCGTGTCTGGCTCAGTGCCGCCCGCAATACCTGCCAGCGTCATCAACACCAGCTGGCCGGAAGTTGTTTCGCCGAAGCGATCCGGTTGCTGCCCGACCAGACCCCGGAGAACGATCTCGTGGAAGCGGTGCGTGATTTCGGCGTGTGCGCGGGCCTGCAGTCGGACCCGGCGAAAGCGATCGAGCTGCTCGGCCGCTGGCGCAGCCGCGCGAGCTGGCGCGACTTGGCAAATTTCCAGGGTCACGCCGCGCGCATCTTCGCCGATCTCCTCGGCCGGAGCGGCCAGCACATCGAGAGTGCCCAAACGCGGCGCGAGGCCGCGCAACATTTCCTGAAGGCCGGGCTCGGGGCGGAAGCAACCGGCGAGTTGCTGGCCGCCGCCACCGCACTCGTGTGGGTCCTGCAGTTTCGCGCGGCCCGCGAAACCGTCGCTGAGGCGCTCGCTCTCGCGCGCCGGCAAAACCGGCCCGACCTCGAATCGCAGGCCCTGGCCACGCTCGGCCTGACGCTCGGAATGATCGGCGAAGTTGACGAAGGTCGCGTGCGCCTCGCCGAAGCGCTCAACCTGGCACTCGAGCACCGCCTCACCGCGCAGGTCGCGAATGCCTATCGCTCGATGGGCAACGTCGACGACTATGCCTCCCGGTACGACACCCAGTCGTCATTTCTCAAGGCCATCAGCTACTGCGAACGCCACGACCACGCGCGCATCGCCGACCTGTGCCGGGGTTGCCTGTCGTATTCGCTGTACCGCGGCGGCCGCTGGTCGGAAGCCCTCGAGCTCGCGATTTTCGTGGCGGAGAAGTCCGGCGCCCCGCAGGATTCGCGCGCGGCCGGCAGCCTCGTGCACGGAATGATCCGTGTGATGCGCGGCGAACTCCGCCGCGGCACGGAGCTGGTGGAACTCGGTCTGCAACTCGGCCGGCAGGCCGGCGTCGGCGCGATCGAGCTTTTTGCCTGGCCCGCTCTCGCCGCCATTCACGAAATGAGTCATCGCCCGGCCGACGCCGCGTCGTGCTACGCCCGGCTCATGGAATGCTGGCAGGCCAGCGAGGACCGGCACGACGTGCTGCCGGGATTCTGTGCCGCGGTGACCTTCTTCGCGCTGCAGGGCGACCGTGAGCAAGCCGCGAAGTTTGCCGCGCCGTTGCAACGCATCGTCGCGCTGACGTCGAATCCGGAAGCGCTCGCCGCCGCCGAGTACGCCGCCGGGGAACTTCATCTGCTCGAAAACCGTTTCGAAGAGGCGGCCCAATGCTTCCAGCGCGCGCTCGTCATCTTCGAAAAGCACCGCTGCAGCATCGAGTCGATCCGCACCCGTCTTCGTCTTTCGGCGGCGCTGGTCGCCACCGGAGAGCGCGCTGCCGCGCTTGCCGCATTGCGCGAAGCCCGGCTGCGCGCCGTGCGCCTGGGCAGCCGACCGTTGATCGCGCTCGCGGAGCAGGGCATGGCGCGCATTGCCAAGCCAAAGTCCGCGCGCGCCGCCGGTTCGGTGAATGCGCTTTCCCCGCGGCAACGCGATGTCGCGACGCACCTGCAGTCCGGCCGCACGAACAAGGAAATCGCGGTCGCGCTCGGGCTCAGCGTCCGCACCGTCGACATGCATGTCGCCCATCTTTTTGACCGTCTCGACTGCCGCACCCGCACCGAGGCCGCCGCCAAGCTGGCCGAGCTGGCGGCGGTGTGAGGGAAGGTGGAGCGGATTGCCCTCAATCCGCCCTGAACGCGTTGGAGGCAACGCGTTCCACCCGCAACAGCGGGCCGCCATTCGGCAGGTTAGCCGAAGGTAGTACGGTAGTCCAGGTGGACAGATACGGTAATCCTGCCGTTTCGGAAGCAGGGGAGGTTTTGGTATCTTGGACGCCATCCTTCCCTTCCTTCCATGTGTGTCCTCAATGAAAACCTGTCCTCCCGTCGCCTGCCCTCCGGCGATGAATTGCTCTACGAACTCTTCCCGCTCGAGCGCGGGGTCGTCGTCCGCCTCGACCGCGGTGCAAACCTCTTGCTCACCGAGTGCGGCGACGGCGAATTGCTGTGCTACCTGTCGGGCATGTTTCCGCGCAGCCGTTTCGCCGGCCTCGACCCTTCGGCCGCCACCATCATTCACGCCCGCCGCCTAGCGCGCGAGGCCGGTCGCCAGAACCTGTGGTACGAAGCCATCGATGCCGGCCATCACCACTTCGGCTGCAAATTTCACCTGATCCTCAGCATCGCGGCGGCCGAACCGGCAGTGGACCACGATTTCGCGGCGCTGCATGCAAACCTCCATTACGATGGCGTGCTCTTCCTGCGCGATGACGCCGGTACCGCCACCGACGGCCTGTATCGCGCCGGCTTTTCCAACATCCGCCACATCATTCTGCCCAACGAATCCCTTTCCCACGTCTACATCGCTCGCAAGTAACCCACCACCCTCCATGAATCCCGCCAATGCTCCCTTCACCCAACGACTCGCCGTCTTTCTGTACGGCGTCGTTTCGTACGCGATCTTCTTCGCTACCTTCCTCTATGCCCTCGGCTTCGTCGGCAACTTTCTCGTGCCGAAGTCGATCGACTCCACCCCGAACCTGCCGCTCGGTTCGGCCCTGCTGATCAATGCCGGCTTGCTCGGATTGTTCGCCGTGCAGCACAGCGTGATGGCCCGGCCGTTCTTCAAGCGCTGGTTCACCAGCATCGTTCCCGAACCGGCGGAGCGCAGCACGTACGTGCTGATGTCCTCACTGGCGCTGCTCCTCCTTTTCGCGCTCTGGCAGCCGATGGGCGGCGTCATTTGGGAAGTCACCAACCCCATCGGTCATGCTTTGTTGCTTGCCGGCTTCGGATTCGGCTGGGGCCTCGTGCTCGTGACCACCTTCCTGATCAATCACTTCGACCTGTTCGGCCTGCGCCAGGTCTGGAAGTACGTCCGCGGCGTGCCATACCGGCCACTGAAGTTCGTCACGCCGGGCCCGTACAAGCTCGTGCGCCACCCGCTCTACGTCGGCTGGTTCTTTGCCTTCTGGTGCACGCCCACGATGACCGCCGCGCATCTCTTCTTCGCCGTGATGACCACCGGCTACATCCTCGTCGGCATCCTCCTCGAGGAACGCGACCTCGTCGCCGCCCACCCGGAATACCGCGAATACCGGCGCCGGACTCCGATGCTCGTCCCGGGACTTCGTTCCGACCCCGAAACGTCGACGCGCGCCAACGCCATCACCTGAGCGTCCCGCGCTATCTTCCGCCCGGCAAGCACTGGTAAAAGCCACCACTCCTTGCCGGAATAAGCTTGGAACCGCATCCATCGGATGCGGTTCTTGGCTGGATGCCCGACGCCTCTGATCCCGACTTCTGGAACAGCCGCTACCTGTCCGGGCAGACGCCGTGGGATTTCGGCGGCGTGCCGATCGACCTGAAGACGTACCTGCGCCGCCGCCTCAAATACCCGCTCCCGCCCGGGACCGAACGCGGCCGCGTTTTTATCCCGGGTTGCGGCTCCGGCTACGAGGTGAAGATTTTTGCCGACGCCGGCTTCAAGGTCACCGCGATCGACATCTCCACCGCAGCCGTCGGCCGCGCGGCCAAGCTGGTCGACGAACATCCCAACGTGACGCTGATCAAGGGCGACGTCTTCAAACAAGAACTCGCGCCCGCGTCATTTGACGTCGTCTACGAGCGAACCTTTCTGTGCGCGATTCCACCGGAACTTCGCACGGCGTATCGCGACCGCATGGCGCAGTTGCTCAAGCACGGCGGCCAGCTCGTGGGCTATTTCTATTACCAGAAAACCGATCCGGCCGACGGTCCGCCGTTCGGACTGGCGTGGGGCGAAGGCGACGAATTGTTCTCGCGGCATTTCCTCCTGATGAAGGACGATCCCGTCCCCGACTCGCTGCCGATCTTCGCCGGTCGCGAACGCTGGCAGGAACGCCGCCGGACGTCGAAGACGGTGTGATTGTAGGTTCGCCGTCCGTCTGCCTTGGAGGGCCGATCTCCGATCGGCCGCGACGTTTCGGAGAAACGCCCTCCACCATCTGCTTGCGCCGCACGCGCCGCCGGCGAACATGATTTACGGATGTCCGATCCGACCGCCAGTTTCTACGAGCAAGTCGTCGCGCTCGAGCGCGACGGAACGGCGTTCGTACTGGTCGTGTTGACGGAGGCGCTCGGCAGCACGCCGCAGGACACGGGTGCCAAAATGCTGGTGACCGCCACCGGAGTTCAAAGTGGTACGGTCGGGGGTGGACGGGTGGAAGCGAAGGCTATTGAGCTGGCCCTTGCCCTACTTCATCAGAACATCGCCACACCGCAATTCGCCAACTGGATGCTGAAGGGCGACGTCGGCATGACGTGCGGCGGTTCGGTGAAACTTTATTTCGAGCCGCATCCTGCTGGCGGCGCCGGCGCCGCGTGGCCGATCTGGATTTTCGGCGCGGGCCATGTCGTCCAGGCACTCGTGCCGGTGCTGCTGCCGCTCGATTGCCAGTTGACCGTGGTCGACCCGCGCCGCGACTGGCTCGATCGGCTGCCGCGCGCGCGCAATGTGCGCTACGTGCATTCCGAGGATCCGCAATCGGTCGTGCGCGAAATGCCGGACAATGCCTTCCTTCTTTGCCTGACGAAAGGCCATGCGAGCGACCGTCCGGTGTTGCAACGTGCATTGTCGGAACGAAATTTTCCGTACGTCGGTGCGATCGGCAGCGAATCGAAAGCGGAAATCCTCCGCCGCGAACTCGTCTCGGCCGGGATACCGCCCGAGCGCGCCCGGCAATTCCATTGTCCCATCGGCCTGACCTTCGGCACGAATCATCCCCACGAAATTGCCCTGAGCATCGCCGCGCAGCTCTTGAGCGAGCGGGATAAATTGCGTAGGTAGGGCGTACCGAGCGAAGCGACAGACCGACATCCTCCGGATGAGCCGTCGATCAGTTTAACCCCCACGGCTCGGCGGGGACGCCTCGCCCTACCTACGCGACTGCGATTGGAAACTCCGTCGTATTTTACCGCGGCGACTTCCTTGCAACTTCCGGGCGCCTGCGAAGTCTTTGAATATATGCGACTCGTCGGTTTCATTGCCCGCCTCATCGTCCTGCTCTTCGGATTCGTGACGATCGCCTTCGTGGCGGTGTTCAGCTTTGTCGCCATCGTGCTCCGGCAGTTGTTTGGCCGGTCACCGGCGCCGCGCCCAACGCCTCCTCCCGCCGGATCCGCCCCACGCACCACCCGCTTCCACGGCGACGACGTGATCGATGTCGTCGCGACGCCGGTGGCCAAGGAGTGATTCGCGTTTAGCTGACGCGGGCCTGGATCGCGGCGAAGATCGCTTCGCCAGTCGCCGGTGATGCGAGACGCACTTCGCCTCCGGGTTTGCCGAAAGAGGCGACCGCATCGCGGAGCGCTTCGCGCACAGAGAACGCGAGCATTAGCGGCGGTTCGCCCACGGCCTTGCTGCCGTGAATCGTGTTCGCCTGCGTGGCGCGAGGGAAAAGCGTGACGTTGAACTCCACCGGCGCGTCGCTCATTGCGGGTATCTGGTAAGTGCTGGCGCTATGGGTGAGCAACCGCCCCTTGGCGTCCCACTTCAATTCTTCGCTCGTGAGCCAGCCCATGCCCTGCACGAAGCCGCCCTCGATCTGGCCGCGGTCCACGCCGGGATTCAGCGAGTCGCCGACGTCGTGCACGATGTCGACGCGCAACACGCGATGCATGCCGGTGTAGCCGTCGACCTCGACTTCCGCGACTGCGGCGCCGCAGGCAAAGTAGTGGAAGGGCCGTCCGGCTGCCTTGCTCCAGTCCCAGTGAATGCCGGGTGTTTTGTAGTAGCCGGCCGCCGAGAGGCTGACCCGCGAGGTGTACGCGTTCCCGCACACCTTGGCGAAAGGCACCTTGTTGTTCGCATTGCCGCGCTCTTGGGCGCACCCGTGAATAAATTCCACTCGCTCGGGCGCAATGCCCAGCATCGGTCCCGCCACGCCCGCCAGCCGTTCCCGCAAAGTCGTGCACGCCGCCGCCACCGCCGCGCCATTGAGGTCCGCGCCACTCGAGGCCGCAGTCGCCGACGTGTTCGGCACCTTGTCGGTGCTCGTAGTCATCATCCGGATGGCGGATGCCGGCACCCCCAATTCGCGCGCCGCGATCCCCAGGATCTTAGTGTGCAGCCCCTGCCCCATCTCCGTGCCGCCATGGTTCACCTGCATGGTCCCGTCAGTGTAGATAACGACGTAGGCGCCCGCCTGGTTGTAGTGGCTCAACGTGAAACTGATGCCGAACTTAACCGGCGTGACCGCGAGCCCGCGCTTGATGCGTGGGTGAAAAGTATTCCAGGCATCAACCGTCGTCCGTCGCTCGGCAAACTTCGCCGACGCCAGCACCTGCCGCCAGATGTCCTGGATGCGGTTGTCGCCGATGTCCTCGAAGTAGTGCGTCATGTTCGTCTCACCGGTGCCGTGGTAGAGATTCCGCTCGCGCACGATCTCTGGCGGCAAACCGAGCCGGCGCGCCACGCGGTCCATGATTTCCTCGATCACCATGATGCCCTGCGGTCCGCCGAAGCCGCGAAACGCGGTGTGCGATGTCGTGTGAGTCTTGGCCGCGCGCGACATGAAGTCCACCGCCGGGATATAGTAGGCGTTGTCGAGGTGGAACAGCGCGCGATCCGCAATCGGTTGCGACAAATCGAGCGACCAACCGCCATCAGCCACGAGCTCCGCCTTTACCGCCCGCATCCGGCCATCGCGATCGTGTCCAACTGAAAACTTCGCCCGGAATGGATGCCGCTTGCCAGTGAGCGACATGTCCAAGTCGCGATCGAGCTGGATGCGCACGGGGCGGCCGGTCTTGCGCGCCGCGAGTGCGACGATGGCCGCGAACGCGTTCCCCTGCGTTTCCTTGCCCCCGAAGCCACCGCCCATGCGTGGCGCCTGCACGACGACCTTGTTGCGCGGCAGTCCCAGGACTTCGCACACAATGGTCTGGATTTCCGAAGGATGCTGGGTCGAGGAGTTGATGAGGACCGTGTTGTCCTCTCCCGCCTCCGCCCATGCCGCCTGCGTCTCGAGATAAAATTGTTCCTGTCCGCCGAACTCGAATTCACCCTCAAACTTCTCCGGCGCCGCGGCCAAGGCGGCCGCGCAATCGCCGCGTTTCAATGCGTGCGGGTCCGTGTGGTAGCTGTTCTGCTTGATTGCTTCGGCCAAACCGACGATCGGCACCAGCGGCTGGTAATCCACCTGCACCAACGCGGCGGCCTCGCGACAGGCCTTGAGCGTTTCGCCGACCACGACGCCGACCATGTGGCCGTGATAGAGCACTTCGGTTTGCGCAAAGAGCGGTTCGTCGTGACGCGCCACGCCGACGTTGTTTTCGCCCGTGATATCCTCGGCCAGCAATACCGCCACGACGCCGGGATGCTGGCGCGCGGCGGTGGCGTCGCGACGCAGGATCGTCGCGCGCGCATGCGGCGCCATGATCGGCCAGACTTCCAGCATCGGCCGGCGCTGTGCGGTATCGTCCACGTAGAGCGCGCGGCCCGTGACGTGTCCCACCGCGCTCTCGTGCCGGAGCTGCTTCGTCAGGTCATCGACCGGCCAGGCTCCGAGATGCTGGTACGCCGGCTTGCCCTCGTGAACGATGCTAGATTCACCGGCGGCAAATTTCTCCCACAACGAAACCACCAGTCCACGCCGGTAGCTCGCGCCGCTGCGCACATCATCAATCGGGGTGAACTCTTTCGCGAGCATGGCGGCAGCCGCGGCCTTCGCCTCGGCGAATTTCTTTCCGACCAGCACCGCTTCCGCCTGCGTGGCGCGCCTGGTCCGCTCGGCCACGCCGCCGTACGCGATACGCACCTTGCGCACGATATCGTTGGGGTCCGTATCCACACAGAACGCCCCGGCCACGATGCTGATGTCCAGCTCCTGGCGGTGGGACACCTTGATGAAATCCGCGCGCCGCTTCAGGCCCGACATCGGAGCAAACGGCGGCAGCACGATTTCCTTGATGATCTCGCCTTCGCGGAGCGCAGTTTGCCGATAGCCCGTGAAGAAGTCCGCGAGCGAGACGGTGCGCTCGTCCCGGAATGATGCGAGCACGAGTGACGCGTCGAAGCTCAGCAGCACCGGCGCGCTATCGCCAATGGGCGAAGCCGTCGCGAGGTTGCCGCCGAGTGTCGCGCGGTTGCGAATCTGGCGCGCCGCAAACACGCGGAGCATTTTCGCCAGTGACGGATATTCCGGCGCCACCTTTTCTTCGATCGCCGTGAGCGTCGCCGCCGCGCCAATGCGCCAGCCGGCTTCAGTCCGGACGATGCGCGTCAGCTCGGGCACGGCCTCGGTCGAAATGAGTTGCGGGAACGGCTTGGCCTTCTTGTTCAGCTCGACGCCGATTTCCGTGGCGCCGGCAACGAGGCGCGCGGCCGGGTACGCCATCTTGAGTTGGAACAGCTCTTCGAGCGAAGTGGGACGGAGAAAACGTTCCGCGGCGGCCGCGTAGTCGAGCGCCGGCGGCGGCGCGACCGGCGCGTTGAGTCGCTCGGCAAAAGTATCGATGGCCTTGCGCTGCTTCAGCGCATCGATCGCCGCGTCGCGAATCGGCCGGTAGCCGGTGCAACGACAGAGGTTGCCGCAGAGTTGGTCGTTGATCTTCGCCGGCGTGTCGCAATCCCGGCGATAATAACCCTCGAACAGCGAAACCACGAAGCCCGGCGTACAATAGCCGCATTGCGAGCCGTAGTTGTGCACCATGCAGTCCTGCACCGGATGCAGATGGTCGCCGTGCGCCAGGCCTTCAACGGTCACGAGCTCACGCCCCGCAAACATCGGCAGCAGCGCAATGCAGCTGTTGATGGCGCGATAGGTCGGCTGGCCCGCGGCGTCGCGTTCGAGCAGCGCCACCGTACACGCGCCGCAATCGCCTTCGGCGCATCCACACTTGCTGCCGGTGCGGCCGGTCGCGCGCAACCAGTCAAGCAACGTGGTCGTCGGCGCGACGCCCTCCACCCGGACCGATTGTCCGTTGAGGGTTAATTCGAAGGTGGAGGAAGACATGGCAACGAATAGAGAATCCGAGCCGGATCATTCTCGTTCTCTTTCTCGTGATCGTTCTCCCGTATTAAATGAGAGAGAATGAGAAAGATTACGATAATGAGAACGATCGCCTAGAGGGCACCGCGATTGACGTCCTTGTAGTAAAGATAGCTGGCCGGCGTCTTGCCCATCGCGACGAACCACTGGGGGCAGTACGGCCCCATCCAAATCACGTCGCCCGTCTGCACCGGATACCACGAATCCTCGAGCCGATAGACGCCCTGGCCGCCGAGCATGATGAGACCATGCTCCATCACGTGCACCTCGACGAACGGCAGGTGGCCGCCGGGCTGGTACGCGAAAATATTCACGGCCATGTCGAAGGCCGGCTCATCGGGCAGCAGAATCTGCAGGTTCGCCGCCGGATCGCCGAGGAATGGTCCGCCTTTGACCTTCGCAGAATCCGCGATGATCGGCCACGGCGTCGGCACGCCCGCGAGCGGCACGTACTTCTTTTGGAAAATCGTTACCTGCGTGCCGGCCTTCGGCGCCGTCAGCGCCCACGGCTGGCCCGCGGGCACGTAGAAATAGTGCCCGGCCTCGCATTTAGCGCTCTGGCTGCCGACGGTGACATTCGCCGCGCCGGACATGAAGTAACCGAAGGTTTGCAGCTCGCTCTCATCCTGCTCGGCCTTGCCGCCTTTCTGGAACGTCACGAGCAGCTGCGCAAACTTCGCGCCAAGCGCCTCGTTGATCAGCACGATCGTTGTCGCACCCGTGAGGCCGGGCACCGAACTGTTGACGTGATTGCTCGGCGTCAGGAGCGCATGACGGGCGGCGACGCGAGCGCGGGAATGGCCAAAGAGCTCGGGCATGGTTCAGGTGGTTGGTCCGATAAACTTACCCCTTGGTGCGCCGGGTGCAATGCTGCCTTCATGCCAAACCGAACGCCCCCGAATAAAAGTTTGCCTCACACGCACCCGGCATTTGCGACCCGCGTAGGGGCCCTGCCTGTGGCGATACAGCAGCTCGTCGTTGGTGAGCTCGTGCTCGTCGTCGAGATTCAGCAGGACGAAGTCGGCATCGTTGCCCTCTGCAATGCGTCCCTTGTGCGGCAGGCGAAAGCGCTGCGCGACGTTCGCCGCCAGCAATTTTGCCAGCAGCGGCAGCGCGGCTTCCTCTCTGTTCGCCATGGCTTCGGAAATCAATAGCGGAAAACCGTGTTGGATGCCCGAGATGCCGCCCCAGATGGCGAAGAAATCCGCGGAGGTCTTCATCGACGGCGGCGCCGGCGAGTGATCCGAACCGATCGTGTCCACGCCTCCGCCGCGCACGGCCTGCCATAATTTCTGGCGCAGCGCCTCGGGGCGCAGCGGCGGCGCACACTTGGCGGGCGCGCCTTGCTTGATCGTCGCGCCTTCGTTGAGCAGCAAATAGTGCGGACAGGTTTCGGCAGTAACGTTCACGCCACGCCGCTTGGCGTTGCTGACGAGTGCGATTCCTTCGGGTGAACTCACGTGCACGATGTGGAGCGCGCATTTGGTTTCGCCGGCCAGCTCGAGCGCCAGCTTGATCGCGGAGAGTTCCACCTCCACGGGACGCGTCGCCAACCATGATCGCACATCGGTCGCACCACGCGCGCGGGCGGCATCGGTGAGCTTCTTCGCCATCGCGTCGTCCTCCGCGTGCACGGCAACCAGCAAGCCCAACTCCGCGGCGCGCTTCATGCCGGCGCGGAGCGTCGCCGCATCGGTTACGCCGGGAAAATCCTCGATGCCGCTGCCGCACATGAACGCCTTCAAGCCGATCGCTCCCACGTCACGCAGCCCGGCGAGGTTGTCCAAGTTGCCCGGGACCAATCCGCCCCAGAGCGAGAAGTCAGTGACCGATCTCTCCTCGGCCAGCCGGCGCTTCTCCGCAAACGCCGCGGCATCCAGCACGGGCGGCGTGGAGTTCAACGGCATGTCACAGAACCAGGCGCCGCCGCCCGCCGCGAGCGACGCCGAACCGCTGGCGAGCCCCTCCCACTCCGCGCGGCCAGGCTCATTGAAATGCACATGCGCATCGAGCACCGCGGGGAAAACGTGCAGGTCTGTCGCGTCGATCTCCTGTGCTGCGGGCTCGGCGATCTTCCGCGCGATGGCGTCGACGCGCCCGTCAGCCACGCCGATGTCGGCTTGCATCACACCCTCGGGCGTGACGACCGAGCCACTGCGAATAATGAGATCAAAACCGCTTTTCATCGTGCGAATGGATTCAAACAATGGAGGACGCTTCTCCGAAGCGCCGCGGCCGGTCGGGAGACCGGCCCCCAGTCTGCTATTAACGTATCGCTGTCGTTTCCTTTGCCAAGCGCTCGATGAAATCGATCACCACGTCGAGGGCCACGGCCAGGTCCTTGGGCGAGGCGTACTCATCCGGGTGATGGCTGAGTCCGTCGCGGCAGCGCACGAACAACATCGCGACCGACGTGAGCTGCGACATCACCACGCCGTCATGGCCCGCCCCACTGACGAGCGAGAGACTTTTCCCCTGCACGGCTTTCACGCTGCGCTCCAGCAGCGCAGTCAGCTTCGGCGAGCAATTGACCGCGCCGTTGTCCTGGGTGCGCTGCCACGCGACTTTCAGCCCACGCTTCTTCGCGATCTGCCCCGCAAGCCGGCCCAATTTGACGAGCGCCGCCTTGCGAACGTTATCCTTGGCGTGCCGCACATCGAGCGTGTGGACGACCTGGCCGGGAATCACGTTCGCCGCACCGGGAGAAACCGTGAGCGATCCAATCGTCGCTACGAGACCCGCGGTACCCTGCGCCAATTTCTCCGCCGCCAGCGCAAACTCCGCGGCGCCCGCCAGCGCGTCCTTTCGCAACATCATTGGCGTCGTGCCCGCGTGTCCGGCTGTGCCGGTCCATGTGAGTTTGAAACGACTCTGGCCGGCGATCGCCGATACCACGCCGACCGCGAGTTTCTTTGCCTCGAGTACTGGCCCCTGCTCGATATGAACTTCGACGTAACCCAATAGGTTACGCCCCGCTTGGGCCGGCTTCGGGGGAGAAAACGGCCCGCCGAACTGCTCGAGGGCCTGGCGCACGGTGATGCCATCCGCATCGCGCAACGCCAGCGTGCTTTCCTGGAGTCGGCCCGTATAGCCTTCGCTGCCGAGGTACGCGCTGGCGAAGCGGATGCCTTCTTCCTCGGAAAACCCCAGCACCTCGACATGAAAAGGCAGCTTCACGCCGCGCCGGTTCAGTTCGTAGAGCACGTTAATGGGCAGGAGCACGCCGAGCGGGCCATCGAAGCGTCCCGCGTCGCGCACGGTGTCGAGGTGCGAACCGAGCAGCAGCGTCTTCGCCGCTGGATTGTCGCTCGCGAGGCGGCCGATCAGGTTGCCCAACTTGTCGACGCGCACGTCCATGCCGGCGTCCTGCATCCAACTACCGACCAACTTCACCGCGCGTTCCATCGCCGGAGACAGAAAAGTGCGCGTCAACCGGCCCGGTTCGTCCGTGACAGTCCCAAGCTCGCCCAGCATCGAAACGAGCAACTGCGCACCACCGGCCATGCTCAGCTCCCGCGATAGGTGCTGTAAGCCCAGGGCGTGACGAGCAGCGGGACGTGATAGTTCGCCGCCGGATCCGTGACGATGAACCGCACCGGCACGCGATCGAGGAAGGTGCTGTCGCGGCGGTGCGTGACGAAGTAGTCCTTCACAAAAAAGACCAGTTCGTAGGTGCCGATCACCAGGGCGGCTCCCTCGAGGAGAGGAGCGTCGGTGCGCCCGTCGGCGTTGGTCGTGACGGCGCCAAGCATCGTGTGCTTGCCGTCATGATTCCAAAGCTCGACGCGCATGCCGGCGGCCGGCTTGCCGATGGTTTGATCGAGGACGTGGGTGCTGAGTTTTCCGGACATGGGAGGATTGAGTTAACCACGAAATACACGAAACACACCAAATGAGGAATGCTTTTTCTCTTTCGTGTATTTGGTGTATTTCGTGGTTTTCTCAGGTTTTCAAAGCATCTTCGAGCCGCAGGCGGGCGATCTTCTCGATCTCGCCGAGCGCGGTGGTGAATTCCTCCTCGGGCGCGTTGCCGACGCGCGACTGCATCGCCGTGAGGATCGCGTCCTTGGCGTTGAGCCGCGCGCAGATGATGAACGGGAAACCAAACTTGTTGCGGTAGGTGTCGTTCAACTGGGAAAACTCCGCCATCTCCGCATCCGACAGCTGATCGAGCCCGGCGCTGGCCTGCTCCCGCGTCGATTCGGCCGTAAGCTTGCGCTGCTGCGCGAGCCGGCCCGCCAGGTCGGGATGCGCGCGGATCAGCGCGAGTTGCTTCTCCCGCGACGCGGTGCGCATCGTGGCGCATAGCTCGCCGTGAAGCTGCGTCGAATCGGCAAACGGCCGCTGCGGCCAGGTTTCATCCGCCACCCACGGCGAATGCTCGAACAAATGGCCGAGCGCGGCGACGAACGTGGCGCGATCGAGCAGGTTGAGCGTGGCGAGCGTGACAGACATGACTTTGCTTCAAATCCCAAACGCCAGGCGCCCAATCCCAACGAAAACGAACCGGTTCGAAATTCCGAGATTCGTCATTCGTATTTCTTTGGCCCTTGGAGTTTCGGATTTCGGATCTTCCATCCCGTCAAGGCAGCAGCTCGTAGGCCGGCAGCGAGAGAAATTCGTCGAGTTGCTCGCTGCGCACCATCCGCATGAAGAGCGCGGTGGCCGGCTTGAAATGGCCTCCGTCGTAACGCGTCGCGCCGATTTCATTGCGAATCACGGCCAGCTCCTCCTCGAGCATCTTCTCGTAGAGGGCGAACGTGACTTTGCGGCCGTCGTCGAGCGAGGCGCCGTGCCGCAACCATTGCCAGAGCTGCGCGCGCGAAATTTCCGAGGTCGCGAGGTCCTCCATCAAATTATAGATCGGTTCGCACCCGGAGCCGCCGAGCCAGGCTTCGAGGTATTGGATCGAGACGTTGAGATTCCAGCGCACGCCCTTCTCGGTGATGGCGCCGGTGAGCGGCGCGAGCAGGTCCTTCGCCGTGATTTTGGTTTCATTGCGCAGCCGGTGCACCTGGTTCGGCCCAATCATGTGCTTGGCGAAGGCCTCGATCGCAATCCCCACCAATCCCGGATGCGCCACCCAGGTGCCGTCGTGGCCGTCGGCCGCCTCGCGTTCCTTGTCGAGCCGCACTTTTGTCATGGCGGCGTCGTTCGCCGCCGGGTCGTTCTTGATCGGGATCTGCGCCGCCATGCCGCCCATCGCGTACGCGCCGTGGCGGTGGCAAACCTGGATCACGTGCGTGCAATAGGCGCGCATGAAGGGCACCGTCATCGTGAGCTGCGAACGGTCGGGGAAAAGGTACTCCGGGCGCCGGCCGAGCTTCTTGACGAAACTGAACATGTAGTCCCAGCGGCCGCAGTTGAGACCGGCCGCGTGGTCGCGGAGTTCGAACAACATTTCCTCACACTCGAAGGCCGCAGTGATCGTCTCGACGAGCATCGTGGCGCGGATGCTGCCGTGCGGCAGCCCGAGCACGGCCTGGGCGTGGACGAAGACGTCGTTCCACAGGCGCGCCTCGAGGTAGCTTTCCATCTTCGGCAGGTAGAAGAACGGGCCGGTACCGCGCTCGAGCAGCTCGAAGCCATTGTGGAACAGGTAGAGGCCAAAATCGAACAGCGAACCGCTGATGCGCTGCCCGCCGAGCAGCGCGTGCTTCTCCGGCAGGTGCCAGCCGCGCGGCCGCACGATGAGCGTCGCGATCTTTTCCTTGAGCGCGTACTTCTTTCCTTCGGGATTCGTGTAGGTGATCGTGCGCCGCACCGCATCGCGCATGTTGATCTGGCCCTCGATGCAGTTCGCCCACGTCGGCGAGTTCGAGTCCTCGAAATCCGCCATGAAGCACTGCGCGCCGGAGTTCAGGGCGTTGATCACCATCTTGCGCTCCACCGGCCCGGTGATTTCCGTCCGGCGGTCGAGCAACGCCGGGGGAATCGTTGCCACGCGCCAGTCCCCGCCGCGGATCGCCGCGGTCTCGGGCAGGAAATCCGGAAGCTTGCCGGCCTCGAACTCCCTCTGACGCGCCGCGCGCGCGGCCAGCAGCTTCTGCCGCGTCGGCTCGAAGGTATGGCACAGGTCGGTGATAAAGGCACAGGCCTCCGGCGTGAGAATGTCCGCATAACGGGCGGTCATCGGGCCGGTGATTTCGAGGCCGGAAATAGTCGCACTGCTCATGGCTTCGAAAATCGACCGTAAGTTACTCGTTGTCTCATGTCAGGCCAATACTACGCTGCGCGGCCGATGAAACTTGTGGCGCAGAATTACGGCAAGCAACGGGTGCGAGTCATGAAGGTGCTGCGCAGCGCGCCGCGCCACGAAGTGAAGGAAGTCGAATTCGGCGTGCGGCTCGAGGGCGACTTCGAATCGTCGTACACGTCCGGCGACAACACCAAGGTCGTACCGACGGATACGATGAAGAACACGGTGCACGCGCTCGCGCACGAGCACCTCGCGCGGCAGACCGAACCGTTCGCGCTGCGGCTCGCCCAACATTTCCTGAAAAGCTACGCGCAGATCTCGCGCGTGACGATTGAGACGAACGAACAACGCTGGGCACGCCTCGCGGTTGACGGCCAGCCGCACAATCATTCCTTTCTCGCCGAGGGCGGCACGCCCGTCACCAAAGTCGTGGCGGCGCGCACTGGCGCCGTCGAACTGGCGTCGGGCATTGAAAACTTGCTCGTGCTGAAATCCACCGGCTCGGGTTTCAAGGATTACCCCAAGTGCGCATACACCACGCTGCCGGAAACGACCGATCGCATCCTCGCCACGAGCATGCGGGCGACGTGGCGCTGGAGCGCGCCACCGGCGGCCGACTACGATTTCAATGCCACCAATGCCGCGATCCTCGATGCGATGCTCGCGGTGTTCGCGAACAATCACAGTCCCTCCGTGCAGACGACCCTCTACGAAATGGCCGGCGCCGCGCTCGCGCTCTGCCCGCTGATTTCGTCGGTGACGCTCGCGATGCCGAACAAGCACTACCTCCCGGCGAACCTGAAACCGTTCGGGCTCGACGGGACCGGCGTATCGTTCGTGCCGACCGAGGAACCCCATGGCCAGATTGAGGCCACGATCACGCGCTGACACGAAAAGCACGTTGCGGTCGACGCGCGCCACCCTCACCTCTTGCACCGATGAAACCTGAAGACTTCATGCGCGAAGCCATCAAGCTCGCCGATGCCGGCATGGCGGGCGGCGCCGGCGGCCCCTTTGGCTGCGTGATCGTGCGCCAGGGAAAAATCGTCGGCCGCGGCAACAACCGCGTCACCTCGACGAACGACCCCACCGCGCACGCCGAGGTCACCGCGATCCGGGACGCCTGCGCGCAGCTGAAGACCTTCCAGCTCACGGACTGCGAACTCTACACCAGCTGCGAGCCCTGCCCGATGTGCCTGTCGGCGATCTATTGGGCGCGCATCCCCTCGCTTTACTATGGCAACACGCGCGCCGACGCCGCGGCGATCGGCTTCGACGATGATTTCATTTACCAGCAAGTGCCCCTCGCACCGGAGAAACGCACGGTAAAGATGATGTCGCTGCTGCACGCGGAGGCGCAGCGCACGTTCCAAGGCTGGGCGAAGAAGTCGGACAAGATCCGGTATTGAACGTCGGTGCGATGGAGGGCCGACCTCCGTGTCGGCCGCGAAAGCCTAGTGACGTTCCCGGCCCGGACCGAGCCGGGTCCTCCACAACGCGCTCCCCCCACTCCAGTCTTGCGAGCCCGGAGCCCATGGCTACCTCTTGCGGCGCGCATGAATTACCCCTCACGCCTCCTCCGCCCCGTCCTTTGCTTTGGCCTGGCGCTCCTGTTTGCCGTTGCGAGCCGCGCGGATGAACCGGCAGCCGCGGAGAAGAAGCCTGCGCCGGAGGCCGCTCCCGCCGCGGCCACGAGCAACGTGGACAATTCCGTCGTGAAGATTTTCGGCACGATGCGCTATCCGGATCCGTTCAAGCCGTGGACCAAGCAGGCGCCGACGGAAGCGACCGGCACCGGCGTGGTGATCGAGGGCAAGCGCATCCTCACGAACGCGCACGTCGCGGTCTACGCGAGCCAGATCCAGGTGCAGGCAAACCAGTCGGGCGACAAACTGCCCGCCACCATTGAGTACCTCGCCCTCGGCATCGACCTCGCCGTGTTGAAGCTCGAGGACGAATCCTTCTTCGATACGCACCCGCCGCTGCGTCGGGCGCAAAAACTGCCGAGCGTGAAGGACACCGTGATGGTGTACGGCTTTCCCACCGGCGGCACGACGCTCTCGATCACCAAGGGCATCGTCTCCCGCATCGAGTTCGCCGGCTACAATTATCCCGTGTCCGGCCTGCGCATCCAGATCGACGCCGCGATCAACCCAGGCAACAGCGGCGGTCCGGCGCTCGCGGGCGATGAGATGATCGGGCTGGCCTTCAGCCGCCTTAACAACGCCGACAACATCGGCTACATCATCCCGTGCGAGGAAATCGAGTTGTTCCTCAAGGACGTCGCGGATGGCCACTACGACGGCAAGCCGATGATGTACGACTCGCTGCAAACGCTCGAGAATCCCGCGCTGCGATCCTGGCTCAAGCTGCCGAAGGCGGCCGAGGGCATCGTGGTTTCCACGCCCGACGACACATCGGCCTCGTACCCGCTCAAGGCCTGGGATGTCATCTCGCAGATTGGCGACACCCCGATCGACAACCAGGGCATGATCAAGCTCGGCGATCTGCGGCTCGGCTTCGGTTACCTGGTCCAGCGGATTGCACGCGATGGCCACGTGCCGCTGACCGTGATCCGCGCAGGCAACCCGGTGAAGGTCGACATGCCCGTCTCCCCGAACCGAACGATCCTCATCCCGGACCTCCAGGGCGAATACCCTTTCCAGCACATTGGGATCCTAAGCTTAGAATTCCACGTGGACAAGTTGTCGC
>JADMIO011429291.1_pt1 | contig 22968 bp, 18 predicted proteins | sample 8958161 | NCBI WGS metagenome assembly JADMIO01 (sample SAMN16585339, study PRJNA669376) | soil metagenome | isolation source: Crop rotation soil | place: USA: Cullars Rotation, Alabama | collected 2011 | reverse complement strand
GGCAGCGACGAGGGCGCGCGGGGAGAGAGCGAGGGCGGGCGCGGTGGCAGCGAGGGCGGGCGCGGTGGCAGCGAGGGCGGGCGCGGTGGCAGCGAGGGCGAGCGAGGCGCGGCGTCTTGGGGCGCGGCGGCGTGCGGCGCAGCGTCTTGCGGCGCAGCGTCTTGCGGCGCGGCCGGCGCGGCGTCAGGTGTGACCAGCTCTGTCACAGGTTGCGAGACCGCGGGTCCAGGCACCGGCGCGCGTGACTTCGACGGACGTTTTTTCCCCATCGCGCCGCGGGAAGCTAACCCGCTTGTTTGCGGTGAGAAAGGTAGGACTCATCTCGGTGACGGATGGTCGCGGTCAGGGCCGAAGCTGTTATGTTGCGCCCGCAATGCGACGCATCCTAGCCCCCGCTGTCCTCGCCCTCGCTGCGTGCGGAGGCACCGAGCCTCCGCCCCCGGCGTCCTCGCCGTATATCGACGGGTTCACGCCCGCGCCGCTGCGCGAAGGCTTCACGCGCTTCGTGACGCCGCCGATCGAGGACATCGCGCCGGGCACCGACGAGACGTACTGCCAGTGGCTCAGCGAGCCCGCGGCCGAGGACATGGACATCATCACGGCAGAAGGCGAGCAGACGAAGGGCGGCCACCACCTCGTGCTGTACGCGACGACGCTCCAGGCGGAGGTCGGCAAGACGCGGCCGTGCACGAACGCGGATCAGGTCTCGCTGCGCTACGTCGGCGGGATCGGCGGAGAGGGCTTGACGAGCGCGGTGGGCAAGCTGCCCGATGGCGTCGTCTATCGCCTGCCGAAGGGCTGGGCGCTGATGGCCAACGTCCACTACGTCAACTACACGACCCAGCCGATGCGCGCGCAGTCGGTCATCGACCTCAAGACGGCGCCGATGAACCCGAACGCGCGCGTCGCGTCGCTGTTCGTGAGCACGGCGGTCGACGAGATCGAGATCGCGCCGGGCGTGCAGAGCCTGACGATCGAGTGCCCGATCCAGGAGGACGTGCCGCTCATCCTCGCGGGCAACCACATGCACAAGCTCGGCAAGACGGTCCGCTCCGAGGTCGTGAAGGAAGACGGCACGACCGAGCTCGTCCGCGACGACATGATCTGGGCCCCGGAGAACGTCTTCGCGCCGAACCTCGTGAGCTACCCCGACACCGACCCGCGCGTCCTCCACCGCGGCGACAAGCTCCGGACGACCTGCACCTGGGACAACACGGAAGGAAAGACGCTCAGCTTCCCGACGGAGATGTGCGTCACCTTCGGCTTCTACCTGGGCAGCGGCGTGCAGATCGAGTGCATCGGCGGCCAGTGGGCGCACTGAGCCCTCGATAAGCGCCGCCTGCGTCTCGGCCGCGGAACCTATCGGCGAATGCGTGCCACCGCGATCGCGAGCGCGGTCCCCCAGACGCACAGAGTCTGCGGCGCCCGATCGGGCACCGCGTCCGCGCCGAGCCGCAGCGCCATCAGCAAGTACAGCAGACCGCACAGCGGGAGCGCGATCAGCAGCGCCATTCGTGCCGCCGACGCGCGCCCCAGCCGGATCGAGGCGACGAGAAGCGCGGAGTCCGCGACGAGCACGGCGCACGCGACCTGACCACCGAGGTTGCGGCTGAAATCGAGCGCGAGCACTCGGAACCCACCCGAATCCTCGCCATGGTGAAACGCGACGAAGAACGCGCAGATCACCATCCCGAGCTGTGCGGCGCGGGCGATCCATCCCCATGCGGGTGCCGGCCTCATTCAGACCACCCTGATCCGCGCGGCGCGACGCATCGCGTGCGAAGACTTGCCATGCTTCACGTGACCTCGCGAGCGCTTTGCTGACACGCCGTCATCGCTGCCCGGGTCGGTTTGCTCGCTGGGCGCGGTACCACTCCCGTTGCCTGCGCCCTCCGCTGGATCGGTGCGCGTGCCGTTGATTTGGCTCATCGTCGTCGACTTGCCTCCTCCATTCACGTAGCCCTCGACAGGACGGCCCTCGTCTCCGTCCGCCCCGTCGCAGACGGCTGCGACCCGGCATCGGGTTCGTCGTCGTCGTCATCCGCGGTTTCCTCGGGCGCGTCAGCGACGCCCCCCGGGAGATCATTGGAGGACACGCGATGGCCAGACGCGTAGTCGATCCCGGCCGCGATGACGCCGGTGTTGTTGATGGCGGTCCCGATCACCAGACCCGCCGCTAGACCGGTCGCCGCGTAACCAGTGACCGTCGCCAGCCCCCCGCCCGTGGTGAAGCTCGCGGCGGCGGTGCCCCCGGCGGCGTGCATGTTCGTGAAGAAGCTGAGCAGTGAGAGCCCAGACCCGACGCCCGATATGATCCCGTCACCGTCGTTCGCGCTCGCCGAGCTACGCGGCATGCGAGCCCCCCCACTGGCGTCCCCCTCCTCGGCGCGAAGGGCGTCGTGAGGCGATCGCGAGCCGGCGGCGACATGAGTTGCGGCCGTCGTCGAATGCTGTCCGCTACGATTTTCTCGGCGCGGCCGTTCCCCCGCCGAAACAGCCTGTTCTCCCGAGCGACCGAGCTCGTGGCGTGCAGAGCCACGCGGCGTGATGGGTCCGTGATGATCCTGCACCCTGGCCACTACGTGCTTCGGCGATGCGAGCTCGAAGTAATCGAGCTGTGAGCGCGCGGGATTCATCGGCGGCTCGTGGCGTGGCTTCTCGTTCGGCTTCGAGGCGGGGGGAGCGCGAGGTTGGCGTGTGACGAGGTGACTCGAGTCATGTACAGCCATCACGCAGGGAACATGCCGCTCGCCACGCCCGCGGGTCGGGTGGGCTCGGCGCAGCGCGCCGGAGGAGTCCGGAAGAAGCCGAACGAGAGCCTCAGGCTCGGCCAGCGAGGACGTCCTCGGCGCGGTGACAGGCGGCCTTCGTCTCGCCTTCGATCACGCGGAGCGCGGGGCGCTCGATGCGGCAGCGCTCGATCACGAACGGGCATCGCGGGTGGAAGGCGCAGCCGCTCGGCGGTGAGGTCGGGATCTCGCCGGCCACGATCTCCGGCAGCGCGCGCGACGACAGCGACGGGACCGAGGCGAGCAGCGCGCGCGTGTACGGGTGCGCGGGGGCGGCGAAGAGATCGTTCGCGGGAGCCTCCTCGACGACGCGGCCGAGGTACATCACCAGCACGCGATCGGCGAGCCAGCGCACGGCCGCGAGATCGTGCGCGATGAAGAGGTACGCGACGCCGCGCTCGGCGCGCAGCTCGGCGAGGAGGTTCAGGATCTGCGCGGCGATCGAGGCGTCGAGCGCGGAGATCGGCTCGTCGAGCACGATGAGCTCGGGCTGGGCCTTCAGCGCGCGGGCGATCGCGACGCGCTGGCGCTGGCCGCCCGAGAGCGCGTGCGGGCGGCGATCGAAGAGCTCGCGGCCGAGGCCCACGCGCTCGAGCAGCGCATCGGCGCCGACGATCTCGCGGATCGTGCGCCGGGGATTCAGGCTCGAAAGCGGATCCTGGAACACCATCTGCGCTCGCCAGCGCGCCTGGCGCAGCGCCTCGGGGGCGAGCGCGCGCCAGTCCTGATCCGCGATCAGCACCCGGCCGCGCTGCGCTTCGATCAGGCGCAGGATCGCGCGGCCGAGCGTCGTCTTGCCCGAGCCGCTCTCGCCGACGACGGCCAGCGTCGAGCCTCTGTCCAGCGAGAGAGAGACGCCGTCGACCGCGTCGATCCAGCCGGTGGTGCCGCGCAAGAGGCCGCGCTGGATCGGGAAGCGCACCGCGAGATCGTCGACCGCGAGCAGCACTCAGGCCCTCGGGTGGGCGCACCACGCGCGCTGGCCGCGCTCGCGCTCGACGAGCGCCGGCTCGCTCGCGCAGATCTCCGTGGCGAACGCGCAGCGATCGCGGAAGCGGCATCCGCTCGGTAAAACAAAGGGGATCTTGCCGGGGATCGTCGGCAAGGGCGCGCCGGGCGGGGTGCTCTCCGGGCGCGAGGCGATGAGCCCGATCGTGTAGGGGTGGATCGGGCGCGCGAGCACGTCGTCGACGAGGCCCTCCTCGACGATGCGGCCCGCGTACATCACGGCGACGCGGCGGCACGTCGCGGCGATCACCGCGAGATCGTGCGAGACGAGGAGCATCGCCATCCCGCGCTCTCCTTGCAGCCGCGCGATCAGCGCCAGGACCTGCGCCTGCACCGTCACGTCGAGCGCGGTGGTCGGCTCGTCCGCGATCAGGAGCGCCGGCCTTCCGATCAGCGCCATCGCGATCATCACGCGCTGGCGCTGCCCGCCCGAGAGCTGGTGCGGATAGTCGTCGGCGCGCGAGGGCGGGATGCCGACCTCGCTCAAGGCCGCGCGCACGTCCGCGCCATCCATCGCCTCCGCGATCTGATCGCCGATGCGGTACACCGGGTTCAGCGCGGTGAGGGGCTCCTGGAAGATCATCCCGGCGGCGCGGCCGCGGAGCTTCCGGCGATCTCCCACGAGATCGCCGCGAAACAGGAACCGGCCGCGCGTCACCGTGCCCGCGTTCAGCGCGAGGATGGAGAGCGCCGTCTGCGTCTTGCCCGATCCGCTCTCGCCCACGAGCCCCAGCGTCTCGCCCGCGCCGACGCTCAGGGAGACACCATCGACGACGCTGCGCCCGCCGATCGAGATCGCGAGATCTTCGATCTGGAGCGTCACGATCGCGCCTCGCGCCGGAGCGCCTCGCCGAGCACGTTGATCAGCCCCACCGTCACGAAGATCGCGAGGCCCGGGGCGACGATCAGCGCCCACTCGCGCGTCGCGCGGCCCGCGCTCAGGATCTGTCCCCAGCTCGGCAGCGTGGGATCGCCGAGGCCGAGGAAGCTCAGCGTCGACTCGACGAGGATCGCCGATCCGACACCGAAGGTCGCGGTCACCCACAGCGGACCGATCGCGTTGGGCATGATCTCGCGCCAGAGGATCGTGCGCTCGCGCTCGCCGGCCGCGCGCGCCGCGAGCACGAAGTCGAGGTTCTTCAGGCGCAGGAGCTCGGCGCGCACGAGGCGCGCCGGCGTGGTCCAGCCGACGGCCGCGATCAGGATCAGCACGTGCACGAACGAGCGATGCTCGATGAACGCGGACGCAGCGAGCACGAGGAAGAGCGAGGGCATCGCCATCATAACCTCGATCGCGCGCTGGACGACGAGATCGAGCTTGCCCCCGTACCAGCCCGCGAGCGCGCCGATCAGCGTGCCGAACAGCATGTAGATCGCGACCGAGAGCACGCCGACGGTGAGCGACGGGCGCGCGCCCCACACCATCCGGGCGAGCACGTCGCGGCCCGCCGAGTCGGTGCCGAGCGGGTGATCGCGGGAGATGCCGCTCCTGGCGCTCGCGAGATCGACCTCGTGCGGGCCGTGGGCGACGATCGTGCGGATCGCGCCTGCGGACGCGTGCTGCGCGCGCGGATGCTCGGTGGGAAAGAGCACCGCCCACGCGACGAACAGCGCCACCAGCGCTCCGCTCACGACGCGGCGCGCCCCGCGCTTGCGGGCGAGCAGCAAAGCAGGCGTGCCCGTGACGAACAGCGCGTTGAAGGCGCGATCGAGCCCGCTCTCGTGCACGTTCGCGTCGAACAGCGAGACGAGCCACGGGCTCGCCCAGCTGGTCCCGTCGTGCACGAGCAGGGGCTCGCTGCTCGCGATCAGGGGCGCGCAGATCGCCACGAGGAACAGCGCGAAGAGCCCGAGCGAAGCGGCGCGCAGCATCGCTTATCCGAGCCTCACCCGCGGATCGGCGAGCGCGACCGCGACGTCGGAGAGGAACACGCCCGCGATCGTCGCGCCCGTGATGATCACGAGGACGCCCATCACCGCGTTGTAGTCGCGCAGGTTGATCGCGTCGAAGAGGTACGAGCCGATGCCCGGGATCCCGAACACCACCTCGATCACCACGCTGCCCGAGACCAGCGCGGGCAAGAGGCCGCCGAGCAGCGTGAGGAGCGGGATCATGCCGTTGCGCGCGACATGGCGCGCGAGCACGACGAGCTCGGGCAGACCTTTGGCGCGCGCGGTGCGCACGTGATCGGCGTTGATCACCTCGATCACGCCCGCGCGGGCGTAGCGCGAGAGCGCGGCCAGCGTCGCCGCGGCGTACGTCGCGATCGGGAGCGCCAGGTGCCACGCGACGTCCGCGCTCTGATCGAGGAACGTGCGCATCGGCGCGCCGACGGTGTCGAAGCCGCCCGCGGGGAACCAGCGCCAGGGCCGCCCGCCCGCGAAGAGCTCGAGGAGCACGGTGCCCACGAAGAACGTCGGCGCAGCGTTGAGCGCGAAGAGGATCACCGTGCTGATCACGTCGAGCGGCTTGCCGGGATGCGCGGCGCTCCAAACGCCGATCGGGATCGCGAGCGCGTAGGCGAGGAGGATCGAGGCGAGGCTCAAGATCACGCTCACCCGCAAGCGCGAGACGATGGCGGGCAGCACCGGCGTGCGATCGATGAACGAGCGGCCGAAGTCGAGCGTGAGCACGTTCTCGGCGAAGCGCGCGAGGCGGGTGTCGAGCAGCATCGAGGCGAAGGTGGGCTCCGGGGCTTCTTTTCCCGGCTCGATGCGCGAGAGATACTCGCGGGCGTCGGCGCGATCGCTCGCCAGCTCGGCCAGCGGGCGCTTCGCGTAGACGCCGAGATCGTCGAACGCCTGCGCCGCGCGATCACGCACGCGCGGATCGCTCGAGCGCATCCCGTCGAGCAGCTCGGCGACGTCGGCCGCGCTGGTCCACGCGCGCCGGCTGAACAGCACCGGGCGATCGAGCCCGAACTGCTCGCGGAACACGCGATCGCTGGCGCGCTGCGCTTCGGAGCTCCCCTCGCCCTCCCCGCTCCGCCCCGGCGCGAGGTTGAGCACGATGAACAGCACGACCAGCGCGAGCGCGAACGTCAGCGGCATCAGGAGCAGCCGCAACAAGAGGTAGCGCGCCACTTCAGGGCCTCGCCTCGCGGAACGAGAGCAGGCGGATGTCGCGGTTGGGGTGCAGCACCGCGATCTCCGGCGTGTTGAGGTAGTCCCAGTACAGGTACGCGCGATCGCGCTCGAAGAGGAACGTGTACGGCTGCTGCTGGTGGAGGCGCGCGTGGAACTGGTGGCAAAGATCGACGCGCCTGGCCGGATCGGTCTCGCGGCGGAGCGCGTCGATGATCGCGTCGGAGGTCGGATCCTTGTAGCCGATGCGGTTGGACGACTTCGGGCGATCGGCCTCGCTCGAGTGCCAGATCTGCGCGAGATCGATGTCCCAGCTCTGCACCCACGCGCCGGTGTGCGCGTCGAAGTCGCGCTGATCGAGGCGGGCCAGCATCGCGGCCCACTCGACGAAGACGGGGTTCATGCGCACGCCGATCTTCGCGAGGCTCTCCTTGTACACGCTGGCGAACGTGGCCCACTCGTTGAGCGACCCGTAGACCAGCAGATCGAACGCGAAGGGCACGCGCTTGCCTTCGATCATCTTGTCGCGGATGCCGTCGCTGTCGCCGTCGATCCAGCCGGCCTCGTCGAGCTTCTTCGCGGCGGCGGCGAGATCGAAGGGCCACGGCTGGATCGCGCTGTCGTAGCAGGGCGACTCGCGGGCGAACGGGCCGGTGGTGAGGTGGCCGAGGCCGTAGAAGACCTTGTCGACGATCGCCTGGCGATCGAGCGCGAGCGTCATCGCCTGCCGCACCTTCTCGTCGGCGAAGAACGGCCGCGCCTGGTTCCAGGCGACGAAGAGGTAGCCGAGCTCGGTGCCGCGCGCCTCCTTGATGCGCGGCTCGCCGAGGATCGGCCCGTGAGCTTCGAGCACCTCGGCGCGGTATTGCTCGGGTTGGAGGCGGATGAGATCGAGCTCGCCGGTCTTGAGCAGGCGCGGCCACGCGGCGGGATCCTTCACCACGCGCATGAGCACGCGATCGAACGCGGGCGCCTCGCCCCAGTAATCGGGGTTGCGCGCGAGCTCGATCACCGCGCCCGGCGTCCACGAGACGAAGCGATAGGGGCCGGTGCCGATGCCCTTGGCGAGGTACCAGTGCGTGTTGAGCTGAGCGGTGTCGGCGATGGGCTTCCCGTCCTCGTCCTTCATGAAGAGCCAGCGCGGCGCGGGCGACAGATCGAGGAGCGAGGAGAGGTTCGGCGCGAGCTTCTCGCTGAACTTCACCTCGAAGGTGAGATCGTCGATCGCCCGGTAGCTCGCGAGCGCGGAGAAGTAAGTGCGGTACGAGCTGATGCGGCCGACGATCTTCGGATCCCTCATCATGTCGAGCACGAACATGAAGTCGTCGCTGGTCAGCGCGTGCGGGCCGGCGAGCCAGGCGTGGCGCGGGCCGTCGGCGGCGGGGGCGCTCCACTTCACGCCGGCGCGCAGGCGCACGCGATACGTGAGGCCGTCATCGGGCGTGGAGACGTGCACCGCGAGATCGGGGGCGTAATGATCCAGATCGCCGGGGATCCGCACGGCGAGGCGGTTGTTCAAGTATCGATCCAGCTCGACGACGTCCGCGCCCGACGCGAAATACGGGCTCATTCCCCGCGGATCGGCCGGCATCTCGACGCGCAGCGTGCCTCCCCGCACGACCGTCGTCGCGCGCACGTACGGGCGACCCATGGGGCGGAGCAGGTTCGACGGATCGAACACGACGTCGGCCGAGGGCGAGGCGGAGGCGGAGGTCGAAGGCGACGGGCTCGCCGCGCGCTCTTCGAGGAGGCGCCGCTCGATCCGATCGAGCTGGCAGGTGTGGACCACCGCGAGCACGAGCAGCAGGACCAGCGCGATCGCCGCGAAGGTGCTCTGGAGGAAGGACCTCAACCACGACGTTTTAGCCGACGCGGTGAGATAAGGCTAATTTCAGCGCGGGTCGACGACGCGGCCGAGGAACAGCACCGCGTTGGTCTTGGTGTCGCGCAGCACGTAGATGAACGGCCGATCCACCGTGATGCTGAGCGGCTCGGCGGGGACCGAGGTCACCCCGACGGCGATGCCGGTCGCCGCTGCGGCCTCGGTGCCCTCCTCGGACACCTCGATGAACGCCTTGTGCACGGCCGACTGCACGAACAGATCGTGCTCGCCGTCGATGCCCGACAGATCCGCGCTGCCGAACAGCTCGCCCATGCCCATCGCGGTGAGCGTTGGCTTCAGATCGTACGGCTTTTCGTGGGTGAACTTGGGCAGCGCGAGGCGAACCTCGTCGTACTTCAGCGCGGCCGTGATGCTCTCGAGCCCGGCGCCGTCGATGCTCGCCTCGAACGCGGCGAGATCGGTCGGCACGATCACGAGCAGCGCGAGCTCGTCACCGACGTACGGCAGCTCGACCGCTTGCCACTCGGTCTTCGCGGCGTGGCCCGCGCGCGCGGTGCGGTGCATGAACGGCACGCTCACGTCACTGGAGGCGTCGAGGTGGAAGGCGTCCTTCGTCGTGTGGCTCGGATCGAACGCGTCCTTCCAGTCGGCCTTGAAGTACACCGCGTTGGTGAGGACGAGCGCGGTCGCGCTGTCGATCGAGCCCTTCCCGAAGAGCTCCGGGATGCGATCGTTGGTCTTCGCCGAGACCCAGTCGTTGATCTTGGCGCGCGCGGTCTCCGGGTCCTGCAGGAAGTCGAGCCGGCGCACGCCCGCGCCGTAGTTGCCCGCGAGCGTGTCGAGGAACTCGGGCAGGATCGTGAAGCCCTTCTGCGCCCAGACGTCGTTGACCACGGAGAGGGTGACGCGGTCGGTGGCGTTGCGCTTCTCGAGCTCGGCGTCGAGCGCGTTGAGGAGCGGGTGCTGCTCGGCCTGCGCGAAGGGGAAGTGGAGCGCGTCCTTGATCGCGGCGTCGGACGTGGTGCGCGCGCCGGCCCAGAGCATCGCGAACGCGGACGAGATGCTGTGCGGCGAGAACACGATGTTGCCGCGCTCGCCCGCGACGTGGCGGTAGAAGTCGAACGCGAAGTCGCTGTTCGCGCGGACCGCGGCGCTGAGCTGGCTGGGGTTGACCTGCGGCGTGAGGCGCTGCTGGTTGCTGCGCGTGGTCTCGGGCTCGGTGATGCCGCCGCACGCCGCGAGGGCGAGGGCGAGGGTGGTGGGGAGCAATCGTTTGGAGAGCACGCGGCGCCTCTTCGCGAGGATCGTGCCAGCGTGCGCGAGCCAGGGATCGGCGCGATCCCCTCCGTTATTTGAGGGGGTTCGGGAAGGCCGTGACCAGAACTCCGAGGCACATCTCGTCGAGCGTCTGCTCGCCGAGCACGACGTCGTGCGGCGCCTCGAGCCCCTGCTCGCGGAGCGCGCGCACGAGCGCGGGGTTGGCCATCGTGTTGTCATAGGTGCAGCGGACCTGCAGCGTGTCGCCCGGCTTGATGCGCGGCGCCTGCTCGATCTCGGTGTCGTAGCGATAGCCGCGCTGCCAGTTGAAGTCCCATTGCGGCGTCTGGATCAGGCACTCCTTCGTGGGCTCGCCGGGCAACACGTCGGTGCGCTCGATGTCCATCTTCAGATCGCGGCCGACGTAGTGCATGTGCGAGCCGACGATGATCGCGCGCATCTCCGGGATGTCGTAGTCGCCGAGCTTCGCCGGGAGCTTCGCCTTCATCACCTCGACGTGATCGCTCACGTTGGCGGGGATGCGGAACTCGGCCTTGTTCGGGTCGGTGTCGTTCGGTCCGGCCATGAGCCCGTCGCCGTCGCGATACGTGCGCTCGAAGTTGCCGAACAGGCCGAGGAACGCGACGTACTCGGGCAGATCGACCGACCACTTGATGTCGACGGTGCTCGTGTCCGGGGGCGTCTCGTCGCCGGCCGGGTGGTAGTGGACCTGGAGCACGAGGAGCGAGTTGGCCTCGAGATAGAAGCCGACGCGCGCGCCGAGATCTTGCGGCTGCGTGCCGGGCGCCCACGCGTACAGGATCTGCGTTTCGTCGACCTCGGGGCTGCCGAAGCACTCGTAGCTGCCGTCGGGGCCGACCTTGGCGAGGCTCTGGCGCTTCGGATCGGTGAACACGATCGCGTGGTGCACGACCTGCGCGTTGCCCGCGCGGAAGCCCACGCCCTGCACGAACATCGGGATCGGCATCTGCGGATCGAGCACGAAGCAGCGGAACTGATCCTTCGTCCCGCGCGCGGCCCAGCCCTTCTCGACGGTCATCACCTTGTCCGGCGTGTCGAGCGTCGGCGACGCGAACGTGGTGAGCGGCTGCGGCATCTCGGTCGGATCGCCCTCGGGCGCGCCGGACTCGGCCCACTTCTCGAGCATGAGGAGCTCGTCGGGCGAGAGGCTCGGATCTTCGGCGAATCCGTAGCGCGGCTGGCACTCGCTGGTGGAGAACGCGCCCCACGGCGGCATGCGGCGCGACTTCGTCGACTGCACCATCGCCTGGGAGAAGATCTTCGCGACGGCGTACGTCTCGAACGACATCGGCGCGAGGCCGCCCGTGTGGTGGCACGTCTGGCAGCGATCCTGGAGGAGCGGCGCGATGTCGCGCGAGAACGTGGGATCGACCGTGTTCGGTCCGGTGAGCTGTTCGGGAGCGGTACAAGCGGCGAGCGAGAGGGCGCTCAGGGCACAGGCGCGGCGAAGCATCCGCCGTCTATAAATGAGTCCTGGCCCGAGGGTCCATCAGCTCGATGACGCTCAGTGACGGCGCACCCTTACGCTCATCCACCCACCGCGGGCAGATCGAACCAGAAGCGGCTGCCGACCCCGACCGCGCTGTCGAGCCCGACGCGCCCGCCGTGCGCCTCGACGAGCTGATACACGATCATCAAGCCGAGCCCGGTGCCGGCCTCGCCGCTCGGGCTCGCGCCGCGGGTGAAGCGCTCGAACAAGGTGCTCTGCTCCTCGCGCGCGATGCCGGGCCCCGCGTCGGCGACCTCGGTGCGGATCACCGATCCGCGCGCGCTCATGGTGACGGTCACCGCCGCCCCTTCGGGCGAGAACTTCAGCGCGTTGCCGAGCAGGTTGGTCACCACCTGGGCGAGCCCGCGCGCGTCGCCGTGCACCATCTTCAGCGGCGGATGCTCGGGCGACCAGAGCACGTGCTGCGACTTGCTCGTGGCGAGCGGCTCGAGGCTCTCGACGACGCCGTCGATCACCTGCGCGAGATCGACGGTCTCGACGTGCAGCGTGTGCGCCGACGCCTCGGTGCGCGCCATCTCGAGGAAGTCGTTGATCAGCGCGATCATCGACTTGATGCTCGCGTCGAGCTTCCCGAGCTCGGCGCGCACGCTGTCGGCGATCGGACCGCGGCCGCCCTCGCGCAGCATCATCGTCCGCAGCGTCATCGACTGGAGCGGCGAGCGGAGGTCGTGCGCGATGATCGAGTAGAAGTCGAGCCGGCGCTGGGCCCTTCTCCGCTGGTCCGAGACGTCGCGCAAGGTGACGATCGTCCGCCGGCCGTCGCCGCCCGAGATCGCGCGCATCGACGGCTCGAACACCCGCGTACCGAGCACCACGTCGCGCATCGTCGCGGCCTCGAGCTGCTCCGCGAGCTGCGGGAGCGCGTCGGCGAGCGAGCGGCCGAGCGGATCGACGCCCGCGAGCGCGCGCACCGCCTCGGCGTTGGCGAACGCGATGCACCCCGTCCGATCGATCGCGAGCATCGGATCGGGCGAGCTCGCGACGAGCTCCGTGATCTCGGACTCCGCGGCCTGCGCCCGCGCGAGGAGAGAGGCCGAGCGGAGCAGCGCAGCGACGCGCGCGCGCAGCTCCTCGGGAGCGTACGGCTTCGCGAGATAGTCGTTTGCGCCTGCGTTCAGGCCCTCGACGATCTGCTCAGGAGACTGGCGCACTGTGAGCAAGAGGATCTGCACGCGCGAGATCGGCGCGCTCGCCGCGCGGATGAAGTCGACCACCTCGAGGCCGGACACGGCGGGCATCACGCAGTCGAGCACGAGCGCGTCCGGCGGCGTGCCCTCGGTGAGCGCCTCGACGACCGTGCTGCCATCACCGAACGCGCGCAGCTCATACGCGTCGCGCAGCGCCGAGCGCGCTCGCTCGACGTCGAGCGCGCTGTCATCGACGATCCATACCCGAGGGCGTGCGAGAGGTGGCGCTGATGTCACGAGGGTTTCGATTCGCGGGAGCCCGTGGCGATAACACGCGCCTGCGAAGTTTGACAACCCGACGGGGCCAAGCGCTGATGCTCGCGTGCGCGAGGTGCTGGTCGTCGACGATAGCAAGGTGATGCGCGACATGATCTGCGCGTGCTTGCGTCCGGAGAGCGAGCTGACGGTGGTGCAGGCGGCGAGCGGGCTCGAGGCGATCGAGCAGCTCTCGCTGCGACCCTTCGATCTCGTGGTGCTCGATCTCAACATGCCCGACGTCAACGGCATCGAGGTCGTCGAGTTCGCGCGCCAGCAAGACAAGCTGCGCGCGCTCCCGATCATCATCGTGACCACGCGCGGCGACGACGCGTCGCGCATCCGAGCCCTCGAAGCGGGCGCGAACCGCTTCATGACCAAGCCGTTCACCCCGCAAGATCTGCTGTCGGCCGCGCGTGAGCTCCTGAAATCGGCGCCCACGTGACCGACGGCATCGATGTCCGCGAGTTCCTCGCGGGCTATCTGGCCGAGAGCGAGGAGCACCTCGGCTCGGCCAACGCGAACCTCCTCCTGCTCGAGCGCGCCCTGAAGAAGGGCGAGAACCACCCGCGCGCGGTGCGCGAGCTCTTCCGCGCGCTCCACACGATGAAGGGCATCTCGGGGATGATCGGCGCCGAGGCGATCGTCGACATCGCGCACGAGATGGAGAGCGGTCTGCGCACGGTCGATCGGTCGGGCGCGCGGCTCCCGCTGGAGGCGATCGATCTGTTGCTGCGCGGCGTGCGCGCGATCGAGGAGCGGGTGGGCCACCTCGCGCACGGCCGGCCCCTCGAGCGCGCCAAGAGCCTGCTCGTCGAGCTCGCGGAGCTGACCGCGGCGCCGCGGAGCGCGCCCGACACCAGCGTGCTGACGCTGCCCGCCGATCTCGTGCCCCGCGTGTCGCCCGGCGAGCGCGAGGAGATGATCCAGGGGCTGCGCGGCGGAAAGCGCCTCACCCGGATCGACTTCGTCCCCTCGCAAGAGAACATCGCCGCGGGCCTCACGATCAGCAGCGTGCGCGAGCGCGTGGCCGCGCTGGGCGAGCTGGTGAAGGTCGTCGCGATCGCGCGCCCCTCCGCGGCCGGCGCGTCGGTGATGTTCAGCCTGCTCCTCCTCCATCTCGCGGCGGATGACGACGTCGCGCGCGCCGCCGGTCTCACCGCGGATCGGCTGATCGACATCCGCGGGCCCCTCCCGATCGAGCCTGCGATCGAAGAGCCGATCTCGGAGAGCGAGCCCGAACGATCGCGGTTCGTCCGCGTCGACGTGCGCCGGCTCGACGAGACGCTCGAGAGGCTCAGCGCGCTCGTGGTGACCCACGCGCGGCTCGCGGAGCTGGCCAAGGGCGGCGATCGCGCGCTCGGCGCGGCCGTGAGCGAGGCCAGCCGCGGGCTCCGCGATCTGCGCGGCGCGATCATGCGCGCGCGGATGGTGCCCGCTTCGGATCTGATCGATCGCGCGCCGCTGGTCGTGCGTGGGCTCGGCAAGCGCGTCGCCGTGGAGACCGAGGCCAGCGCGGTCGAGCTCGACAAGACGGTCGCCGACCGCCTCTTCCCGGTCCTCGTCCACCTGCTGCGCAACGCCGTCGATCACGCGATCGAGCCGCCGAACGAGCGCGCGCTCGCCAGCAAGCCCGAGACGGCGACGATCCGCGTGCGCTGCGCCCAGCGCGCGGATGGCTTCGTCGAGCTCAGCGTGCAGGACGACGGGCGCGGGATCGATCGCCGCGCCATCGCCCAGCGCGCCGGCGTCGCGGTACCCGAGACCGACGAGCAGCTCCTCGCCATCCTCGCGCGCCCCGGCTTCTCGACGCGCGATGTCGCGACCTCGGTGAGCGGCCGCGGCGTGGGCATGGACATCGTCCAGCGAACCGTCCTCGAGCTCGGCGGCGAGCTCTCGCTGGAGACGGAGCCGGGCGTGGGCTCGACCTTCACCGTGCAGGTCCCGGTGAGCATCACCATCGTCGACGTGCTCACCTTCGTCTGCGCCGAGCAAACGTTCGTCGTGCCGGTGCGATCGGTCGAGCGGCTCGCGGAGACGCTGCCCTCGATCGGCACTCCGCTCGGGGTGGCGCGGCTCTCGCGCGACAGCGACCGCACGCTCGCGCTCTACGATCTCGGCGCGCTCCTCGGGCTCGCCGCGGGCGCGCGCGGCAAGGTGATCGTGGTGAGGCGCGGGCAAGAGCGCTTCGGCTTCGGCGTCGATCGCATGATCGGGCGCAAGGAGGTCGTGATGCGCCCCATCGCGGATCCGCTGGTGCGCGTGCGCGGGCTCGCGGGCACCACCGATCTCGGCGACGGCCGCCCCACGCTCGTGCTCGATCTGATCGAGCTGGTCCGCGCGCAGGAGGCCACCGCGTGATGCTGCATGTCCTGTTCAACGTCGGCGACGCCGCGTACGTGGTCGCCGCGTCCGAGGTCGTGCAGATGGAGTCGTATACCGGTGTGACGCCCGTACCCGGAGCAGCGCCGCACGTCGCGGGCCTCGTCCAGATCCGCGGGCAGGTGATGCCGGTGATCGATCTGCGCGTGCGGTTCGGGCTCCCGCCGATCGCGCGCGAGCTCGGGGCGCGGCTGATCGTGGTCAAGCGCGAGGAGCGTCAGGTCGCGCTGCTCGCCGACTCTGCGCGCGAAGTGGTGCGCATCGATCCCGCGGACTTCGCGCCGCCCCCGGCGGTGGTCGCGGAGCAGACGCGCGGCTTCGTGAACGCGATCGCGTCCACCCAGAAACGATTGGTCATGCGGCTCGATTTCGCCGAGGTCGTCGGTCGGCCCATGGAGGTTCCAGATGGTCAGCAAGCGTAAGAACGACAAGCCCGCGCCCCCGATCAGCGCGACGCTGAGCAAGCTCGTCACCGAGGCGCGCGCGGGCGTCGCCCAGCACGCGGACATGTCCAAGCGCCTCGCGGCCGCCGCGCAGGGCGTCGAGGCGGCGTCGGTGACCCTGGAGCAGCTCGCGGCCGCGGTGGCGGCGCTGCGCAAGGACACCGCGCTCTCGAGCGCGTCGAGCGAGGCGACCGTGTCGACGCTCGAGGAGCTGTCGCGCTCGGTCGGCGGCGTGGCGAACAACGCCGAAGATCTCGCCGCCGCGGGCGAGGAGCTCTCGGCCACCGCGAGCGAGACGACCGCGAGCGTCGCGGCGCTGTCCGATCGCGGGCACGCGATGGCGGCGACCGTCGACGAGGTCGCGGCGACGATCGAGCAGATGACGCGCGGCCTCGGGCGCATCGCCGCGGACGGGCAGTCGGTCGGCGAGAAGATGACCGGGCTCTCGTCGCTCGTGTCGAGCGTCGGCGCAGCGCTCGCCAAGGTCGCGGAGGACAGCAGCGAGATGGCGAGCGCGGTGGAAGAGACCGCCGCGACCGCCGAGCAGATGGCCCGCGCCGTGCGCGCGGTGGCGGAAGAGACCAAGGCGCTCGAGACGATCACCGCGGACAACGCGGCGTCCGTCGCCGAGGTCGCGGCCGCCGTCGAAGAGGTCGCGGCGACCAACGAGAAGTTCGCGGCGACGGTCGACGCCAACGCGGCGGCCATCGAGCAGTCCGCGCGGTCGGCGAGCGCGGTGGCGCTGAGCGGCGCGCGGGTCGACGCGCTGGCCGCCACGAGCGCGCGAGCTGCGGCAGAGCTCACCGACGTCACCAAGCAGGTGCGCGGCCTCATCAGCGGCGCGACGCGCACGACCGAGCGGGTGATCGGCGTGGCCCGCGAGGGCGGCGCGACGGTGAAGCGCTCGATCCTCGGCCTGGGCACGATCCGCCAGGCGATCAGCGACTCGTCGAACGTCATCAAGGACATGGGCAAGCGCGTCGAGGAGATCGGCGACATCGTGCAGACGATCAACCTGATCGCGGATCGCACGAACCTCCTCTCGTTGAACGCGAGCATCGAGGCCGCGCGCGCGGGCGAGCACGGGCGCGGGTTCGCGGTGGTCGCGGAGGAGATCAGGAACCTCGCCGATCGCGCCGCGACCGCGAGCAGCGACGTGGCCAAGATCGTGCGCGGGCTGCAGAGCACGTCGCGCGACGCGGTCGGCGCTGCGGTCGAGAGCGTGAAGGCCGTCGAGGAGGGCAGCCGCCTGGCGGGCGACGCGGAGGGCGCGCTCGGCTCGATCATGCAAGCGGTCGACGAGGTCGGGCGCGCGGTGGGGAAGATCGACGAGGCGATGGGCGATCAGGAGCAGGGCGTCGAGTCGCTCACCGAGGCGATCGCGCGCGCGAGCCAGGAGGCCAAGGCGATCGCGGTCGCGGCCGCGGAGCAGACGAAGAGCGCGCAGTCGCTCGCGCTGTCGGGATCGCAGATGCGCCAGATGGCGCACCAGAGCAGGACCGCGACCAGCGAGTCGGCGAAGTCGCTCAAGAGCGTGGTCAAGGCGAACGCGCAGCTCATCACCGCGGCCCAGCGCGCCGCGCGCGGGAGCAACGAGCAGGCCACGGGCGCGGCCGAGCTCGCCAAGGCCGCGGTGCGCATGCGATCCGTGACCCACGAGACGAGCCGCGCGATGGTCGAGCAAGCGCGATCGGTGACGAAGGTGATCGCGTTCGCCGAGGAGGTCGCGACGGCGACGCAGCGCACCGGGATCGCGCTGGCAGAGCAGACCAAGGGCGCCAACGAGGTCGCGCGGACGATGGAAGACGCGCGCAAGGCGACCGCGCAGACCGCGCGCGCCGTCGGCGAACAGGCGAAGGCGGCCAAGCAGATCGAGGACGCGGCGCGCCAGGTCTCGCAGCTCGCCGCGCACGTCACGCGCGGTGCATCCGAGCAGGCCAAGGCGATCCAGAGCGTGCTCGGGGACGCGCAGACGGCGCAGCGGGCGGCGCGGGTCACGGTCGATGCGGTGAACGAGCAGGCCGAAGCGGTGAGCTCCGTGAGCGCGGAGATCGGCAAGCGAGGCCCGGCGCTGCGCGGGGTCGCCCAGACGCTCGGATCGCGGGCCACCGCCGACGAGGCGCTGATGTCCGGGCTCGAAGGCGTCATGGAAGCGGTGCTCGCGCTCGAGAACGCGGGGCTCGCGCGAGCGCCGAACGGGAGCACCGCGCGCGTCAACGGCAGCGGAGAGACGAAGGCGCGATGAAGACGTCGGTGGAGTCCGAGCGCGCGCAGATCGCGACGATCGAGGGCTGGGCGATCACGGGCGCGATCGAGCCGCTGCTCGAGGCGCTCGCCGATTCGCGCTGGCGCGTGCGGAGGTCGGTCGTCACGGCCCTCGCGAGCATCGGCGACCGCGCGATCGGCCCGCTGGTCGACCTCCTTTGCCGGGCCAGGGACGACGAGAACCGGATCGCTGCGGTGGTCGACGCGCTGGTGTCGAGCGCGTCCTCGCTCTCCGCCGAGCTGCGGCTGCTCGCGGAGCACCCGGATCCCGCGGTCGTGGCGGACGCCGCCGTCGTGATCGGCCGGCGCCGGCGGCCCGACGACGCGCCCCTCTTGATCCCGCTCGTCACCCACGCGAACGACAACGTCGCGGTCGCGGCGACCGAGGCGCTCGCCAAGATCGGCGGGCGCACGGCCGTCGCGGTGCTGCTCCCGATCCTCGAGAGCGGCAGCTTTTTCCGCGTGTTTCCCGCGATCGACGCGCTCGGCCGGACGCGCGATCCGCGGGTCGTCGCGCCGCTGGCGAAGCTCCTCGCCGATCCGACGTATCACCTCGAGGCCACGCGCGCCCTCGGCCACACCGGAGAGCTCACCGCGATCCCGCCGCTGGCGAGGCTGCTGACCCAGCCGAGCGAGTCGGTGGTCCGCGTCGCCGCCGTCGCGCTCCACGCGCTCATCCGCAACCACCAGCAGCGCTACGGCACGAGCGTGCGCGCGACGCAGCTCTTGCGCGACGCCGCGCGCGCGCCGACGACCGCAGGCAAGCTGGCCGGCGCGCTCGGCTCGGCGGTCGGCGACGAGCAGGTCGCGCTCGCGTTCGTGCTCGGCGTCGTGGGCGACACCACCGTGATCGGCGATCTGATGCCGCTGCTCGAGATGGATCCCGCGCAGGCCTCGGTCGCAGCCGCGTCCATCCGCCAGCTCACCCAAGCGAACCCCGAGCGGCTCGGCGACGCGCTCGCGAGCGGCACGAGCGTGCAGCGCCGGAGCTTGCTGCCGCTGGTGGTGAGCATCCGCGCGGCCACGTCGGTCATCGCGGCGCTCGACGATCCCGATCCCGAGGTGCGCACCCTCGCCTGTCGCGCGCTCGCCCGGATCGGCGCCACGGCCGGGATCCCCGCGCTGTTCGCCCACCTCGCCGACGAGAGCGCGGGCGTCGCGCAGGCAGCGCAGTCCGCGATCCTCTCGCTCGGCACGACCGAGTCGCTCCAGCTCGCGCTCGCCGCCGCGTCGGACGTGCGGCCGACGGTGCGCCGAGCCGCGCTGCGGATCCTGGCGACCAACGGCGATGATCGCGCCCTCCCCCACTTTCTCGCGGCGATCCGCGAGGGCGACGCGCGGCTCGCCGACGTCGCGGTGGGCGGGCTCGCGCTCCTCAGCACGCCCGAGGCCTTCGCTGCGCTGCTCGAGGTGACCCAATCGACCGACGATCGCGTGCGCTCCGCGGCGATGCGCGCGCTCGGCCGGACCGAGTCCACCAGCCCCGAGATCGCGTCGACGCTGTCGGCGGCGCTCTCCGACCCGCGGCCGTGGGTGCGCTATTACGCGGCGCAAGCGCACGGGCGGCGCGCGACGCCGGGCGTCAGCAAGGAGCTCGTTCCGCTGCTCGACGATCCCGCGGGGCAGGTGCGCGTCGCGGCGGTGGAGGCGCTCGCGAGCGACGATTCCGTCTCGTTCGACGCGCTCGTCCGCGCCGAGGCGAGCGGTGACGCCGACATGCAGCGCGCTGCGCTGATGGGCCTCGCCAACAGCCAGCGCTCCGATCCCGAGCCCACGCTCGTGCGGGCGAGCGCGTCGAGCGATCCGGCCACCCGCCTCGTCGCGCTCGGCGCGCTGGCCCAGCGGGGCTCACCGCATCTCATCGAGCGCCTGCGGGAGTCGCTCCACGACGGCGACGAGCTCGTCCAGCGCGCCGCCGCCGCGCACGCCGCGAACATGGCGTCGGGCGACGCGACGCATCTGCTCCTCGACGCGCTGTGGAGCGGCGGCGATCGAGTGCACTTGCTCGCGCTCCTCTCCCAGCCGAGCGAGCCGGCGATCGCGGAGATCGAGCGCACGATCGCCCGGGTCGACGATGACGACCGCGCGGCGGATCTCACCCAGATCTTGCTCCGCATGGGCTCTCCGCGCGCACAGGAGGCGCTGCTCGCTGCGATGTTCTCGCCCTCGGCGTGCGTGCGCCGCGCGACGGCGGCGACGCTCCAGGTGCTCGGATCGCCGGACGCCATGAGCTTGCTGGTCGACGGGGCTTCGCGCGACGAGGATCCGACCGTGCGCCGCATCTGCGCCGCGCTGATCGGTGCCTGACGATGAACAGTCCGGCGCTCACGACCATCCTCCTCACGCTCGTGGAGGAGCGCGCCGGGCTCCACTATCGCGAGAGCGATCGGCGCGGGTTCCTCGATCGGGTCAGCATGCGCGCGGGCGAGGCCGGCTACGACTCGCTGCTCGATTACTATTACTTCCTCCGCTACGACGAGGGGGGAAAGAGCGAGCTCGATCGGCTCGTCGAGGCGCTGGTCATCGGCGAGACCTACTTCTTCCGCGAGCAGGAGCAGCTCGATCTGATCGTGCGGGACTTCGTGCTGCCTCGAGACGAGGTGCGGATCTGGTCCGCGGCATGCGCGACGGGAGAGGAGCCGCTCGGCCTGGCGATGCTGCTCGCCGAGCGCGGGCTGCTCCCGCGCGCCGAGATCGTGGCCACCGACCTGAGCCAGAAGAACCTCGAGCAGGCGCGCCGCGGCGTGTTTGGCCGGCGCTCCCTGCGCGAACGCAACGACGCGGTCTTGCGGAGATGGTCGCGCGTGCTCGGGCCCCAGCAGGTCGCCGTCGATCCCGCGATCGTCTCGGCGATCCGCTGGCGGCAGCTCAACCTCACCGACGCGCGCGCGGTCGCTCAGCTCGGGGCGTTCGACGTCATCCTCTGCCGCAACGTGCTGATCTACTTCAGCGACGCGACCATCGCCGCGGTCGTCGAGACCCTGAGTCGCGCGCTGAAGCCGGGGGGCGTACTGTTCGTCGGCGTGTCGGAGTCCTTGTTCAGAGTGGCCAGCCAGCTCGGCTGCGAGGAGCGCGGCGGCGTGTTCTTCTACCGAAAGGCCGCATGACGAAGCGCGTGCGCGTGCTCGTGGTGGATGACTCCGCGTTCGCGCGCAAGGTGCTCCGCCAGGTCCTCGCGGCGAACTCCGCGATCGAGGTCGTGGGCTACGCGCGCGACGGCGTCGAGGCGCTCGAGAAGATCGACGAGCTCACGCCCGACGTGGTCACGCTCGATCTGATCATGCCGGCCCTCGACGGCCTCGGCGTGATGCGCGCGCTCGCGAGCCGCAAAGCGATGCCCAGCGTGGTGCTCGTTACTTTTTCGCACGAAGAGAGCGATCTCGTCGTCGAGGGGCTCGAGCTCGGCGCGGTGGCGATCGTGCGCAAGCCCTCGGCGCAGGCCACCGATCGGCTCTACGAGCTGTCGAACGAGGTGGTGGACGCGGTGCTCGGCGCGGCGAAGGCGCGGCCCGCGGTGTCGCCGCCGGCGAGCCTGCGCTCGCAGATCGCCGCGATGGGCCCGATCGGATCGACGCGGATCGTCGTGGTGGGCACCTCGACGGGCGGCCCGCAGGCGCTGAGCCGCCTCGTCACCGCGCTGCCCGCGAACTTTCCGGTGCCGATCCTGATCGCGCTCCACATCCCCGCCGAGTACACCGCGGCGCTCGCCCGCCGCCTCGACGACAAGTCGACCCTCTCGGTGGTGGAGGCGCAGAGCGGGACCGTCCTCGCCCCGGGCCTCGCGATCCTCGCCCGCGGCGGCCTCCATCTGCGCGCCGCGCGGCAAGGCGGGGCGATCGTGGCCGACGTCTCCGAGCATCCGCTGAGCAGCCTCTATCGCCCGTCGGTGGACGTCCTCTTCACCTCGGCCGCGGAGATCTACGGCGCGGGAACGCTCGCGGTCGTGCTCACGGGCATGGGCGACGACGGGCTCCTCGGCGCGCGCGACATCGTCCGCGCAGGCGGGCGCGTGATCACCGAGGCCGAGGCGTCGTGCGTGGTCTACGGGATGCCGCGCTCGGTGAAGGAGGACGGCATCTCGATCGCGGAGGCGCGGATCGAGGACATGGCCGAGCGCATCACCCAGCACCTCTGAGATCTGTTGACGCGGCGGTGCGCGCTCTTGTCGGATGCGCGCGTGAGCCTCCCGGCGATCGCGCTGCTCCTCGTCGCGCAAGCGCAGCCTTTCACCAGCTTCCGCAAGCTCCCGAGCGCGAACGGCTGGGCGCCGATCGTCGTCGATCTCGAGACGCGCCGGCTCACGATCTTCCGCGAGAACATGTACCGCTACCCGTCGCCCGGGCTCGAGACGCGGAACCTCGCGTACGATCTGTACCTCGGGCTGCGCGCCTCCGGGCAGAGCCGCTGGCTCACCGACGTGCGGCTCGACGAGGCGGGCTACGAGCCGGGCACCAACCTCGTGCGCACCGTGCAGCGCCAGGGCGGCGTTCGCGTCACCACCACGTACTTCGCGCCGTTCGATCTGCCCGCGCGCGCGTTCGTGGTGATCGCCGAGCTCACCGCCGAGCGCGACGTCGACGACGTGGCGCTCTTCTCGCTGCACAACTTCCACCTCGGCGGCGGGAGCGATCACACGACGCAGGAGCGCATCGCGTGGGACGGGCGCGCGCTGATCGAGCGCGGTTCGGGGCCGGGCGCGGCGGTGTTCTTGCCGCTCGGGAGCGCGGTGCATTACACGGCGTCGCCGGCGAACCCCTTCGCGATCGTGCAGCAAAACCAGCACTTCGCGGACAGCTTGCCCGCGGGACCGGTCGACGATCTGGTCAGCGGCTTCGAGATGAATGGCGGGCGGCTCGCCGCGGGATCGACGGTGCGCTTCGCGATGGCGGTGGGCTGGGCGCCG
>JADMIO010806538.1_pt1 | contig 22969 bp, 13 predicted proteins | sample 8958161 | NCBI WGS metagenome assembly JADMIO01 (sample SAMN16585339, study PRJNA669376) | soil metagenome | isolation source: Crop rotation soil | place: USA: Cullars Rotation, Alabama | collected 2011 | reverse complement strand
CGCCGCCAGCAGCACCGCCGTCAGGATGAGCAATCGACCCGCCATGCCCGCCGCCGATCATAGCAACCCCCGGCCGCCCCGCCACCGGCTATACTTTCTCATGAACCCCACCCAACCACTCTGGCAACTTTCCCTCCCCTGGTGGCACTTCGTGATTCGCGCCGCGGTCGTCTACCTGTCGATCCTGCTGATGCTGCGACTGGCGGGCAAGCAGCAGGTGGGGCAGATGGGCATGCCGCACCTGGTGGCCATCCTGCTGATCAGCAACGCCGTGCAGAACGCGATGAACGGCGGGGACAACTCGATCACCGGCGGGATCATCCTGGCCGCCGTGCTGATGTTGCTGAGCTGGCTGTTCAGCTTCCTCACCTTCCGTTCGTCCCAGGTCGAACACCTGATCCAGGGGCGGCCGACGCTGCTGGTGCACCACGGGAAGATCCTGCGAAAGAGTTTGCAGCGGGAGATGATGTCCGACCGCGAGCTGCGCACGCACCTGCGCCGCCAGGGCATCCACGACCTCGGCGAGGTGGAGGAGGCGGTGCTCGAGAGCGACGGCTACCTCAGCGTCGTCAAAAAATCCGACATGGAAAAGGAGCCCGCCGCGTATCGGCGCACGGACCTTTAGAATTGTAAATTCTGAATTATGAAAGAGGAGGGGGCGTTTCGTTTCAGCGTTCACAATTCAGCGTTCAGAATTTTCTGCCGTCAGGTTCCCTGTTCGGGCCGCCCGAACAGGAGCTCGACGTACGGCTGGTCCTCGGGGCGGAAAAAGACGTACGCGTGATCCCCCGGCCGCAGGGTCGTGCTTCCGCGGGCGGCGATCAGCTCCTCGCCGCGGACCACCAGCACCACGCCCGCCCCGGCGGGCAGTTCGATCTCGGCCAGCCTGGCGTCGCACACCGCCACCGCCGGCTCGATGAAGAAGCTGGTGAGCTCCCCTTTCAGCGGGTGCGACGCGTTGATCTCCAGCACCGCCGCCGGCGCGGGCTTTTCGGGGACGCTGAGCTTCAGCAGCCGGGTGACGAACCGGACGGTGGCGCCCGGGACGAGGCTGGAGACGACGACGATGAAGAAGACGATGTTGAAGATCCGCCCCGCGCCCGGCACGTGCGCCAGCACGGGGAAGCTGGCGAGGATGATCGGCACCGCCCCGCGCAGGCCGACCCAGGCGATGTACGCGGCCTCTTTCGGGGAATAACCGAACGGCAGGACGCACGGCAGCACCGCCAGCGGCCGCGCGACGATCGCCAGGAACAAGCCGATCCCCAGCCCCACCGCCGCGACCGGCAGCAGTTGCGACGGGAAGACCAGCAGCCCGAGCATCAGGAACATGGTGATCTGGCTGAGCCAGGCCAGGGCGTCGTGGATCCGGGTGAGCCCGGCGCGGTTGGGCAGCGGCCCGTTGCCGAGCACCGCCGCCGCCGCGAACACCGCCAGGAACCCGCTGCCGTGCACGAGCGTCGCGCCGCCGAACGAGACGTATGCCAGCGCCAGCGTCAGGGCCGGGTAGAGTCCGACGGTGGTCAGCCGCACCCGCCGCAGCAGCGCCCGGCCCAGGTATCCGAGCAGCAGCCCGACCCCCGTGCCCACCACCAGTTGGACCGGGACTTCCAGCGCCAGCCGCCACCCCGACGGCCGCTCGGACGCCATCGCCTCGACGATCCCGAGGGTGAGGATGACCGCCATCGGGTCGTTGACGCACGATTCGACCTCGATCGTCCGGCCGACGCGGGGCGCCAGGTGCAGCTTTCCGCCGCGCAGGACCGCGAAGACCGCGGCCGCGTCGGTGGACGAAACCACCGCCCCCAGCAGCAGCGCCTCCATCCATCCGAGGCCGAAGAACCGTCCGCACGCCGCCACCAGGCCCGCGGTGATCACGACCCCCACCGTCGCCAGCAGTCCGGCGGGCCAGAGCACCTGGCGGATCGACGTCGCCGACGTGTTCAGCCCGCCGTCGAACAGGATCAACACGAGGGCGATCGTCCCCAGCCGCACCGCCACCTGGTAATCTGCGAATTCGATCCCGCCCAGCCCCTCGGATCCGCCGAGCATCCCCAGCACCAGGAACAGCAGCACGACGGGCACGCCGATCCGGTCGACCGCTCGGCTGAAGACCACGCTGACCGCGATCAGCAGCCCGAGCACGGTCAGCAGCACGGCCGTGGCCGCCGGTTCCGACAGGGCGAGGTAGATGTCGAGGCAGGGGGCGAGGCATCCCATGGGCACGGCCTCCGGGTCGAAAATTACCGCGCCCCGATCGTTGCCGGCAATGTCAGGATATCGACGCCAACTTTTGCATCCCCACGTCCCATCCCACAACCTCACAGCGCATCAAACGCGCTATTCCGCTGGAATTGGTATCCGCAATACATGCACCGGCGGTACCGCGCCGAGATCGTCCGCCCGCACTGGGGGCAAGGCCGGGCGCTGTTGGTCACCTTTCCGTCGGCCACCCCGTCGGCCAGGTCCATCTGCTGCACCCGCTGCAGAAGATCCTCCTCGGTCAGGCCGGTCTTTTCCTGCATCAGGCTCCACATGGCCACGCACACGAGCGAGAGCTTGTCCACCGTCTCCTGCAGGTCGCGGACGACGCTCTCACCGGCCTCGGCGCGTTTGCCCGCAGAGTCGGCGGAGATCTGCGCCTGCTTCAGCCGCTGGTCTTGCCGCAGTTCCCGGAAGAATTCCATGGACGCCTCCTTTTTTATGACGGGCACTTCAGGACTGGGTCATCGGCGGACAGGTGCAGACGAGGTTGCGGTCGCCGTAGGGGTTGTCGATCCGGCCGACGAACGGCCAGAACTTGTGATCCCGCACCCACGGCATCGGGAAGGCCGCCTGCTCGCGGCCGTACTTGTGGTTCCACGCGTCCGACGTGACGGTGGCGGCGGTGTGCGGTGCGCCCTTGAGGACGTTGTCGGCGCGGTCGGCCTTGCCTTCCTCGACCTCGCGGATCTCCCGGCGGATGGAGATCATCGCGTCGCAGAACCGGTCCAGCTCCGCCTTCGGCTCGCTCTCGGTCGGCTCGATCATCAGCGTGCCCGGGACGGGGAAGCTCATCGTCGGCGCGTGGAAGCCGTAGTCGATCAGCCGCTTGGCGATGTCGTCCACCTTGATCCCCGCGGACTGCTCGAACTGCCGGCAGTCGAGGATGAACTCGTGGGCGCACAGCCCGTTGCGGCCGCGGAACAGCACCGGGTAGTGCTCTTCGAGGCGCTTGGCCATGTAGTTGGCGTTGAGGATGGCGACCTGCGTGGCTTTCTTCAGTCCCTCGGCTCCCATCAGCGCGATGTAGACCCAGGAGATCGGGAGGATCGAGGCGCTGCCGTGGGGGGATTCGGAAACCGGGCCCACTGTAGGGGCGGACCTGGGTGTCCGCCCTTCTGCATCGGGGGAAGGGCGGACACCCAGGTCCGCCCCTAGGAGGGGATGTGCGGGCAGGAAGGGGGCGAGGTGTTTTGCGACGCCGATCGGTCCCATTCCGGGTCCGCCGCCGCCGTGGGGGATGCAGAAGGTCTTGTGGAGGTTGAGGTGGCAGACGTCGGCGCCGATGTCGCCGGGGCGGCAGAGGCCGACCTGGGCGTTCATGTTCGCGCCGTCCATGTAGACCTGGCCGCCGAACTGGTGGACGACCTGGCAGATTTCTTTTACGTCTTCCTCGAACACGCCGTGGGTGGAGGGGTAGGTGATCATCAGGCAGCAGAGGTCGTCCTTGTGCTCGGCCGCCTTCTTCCGCAAGTCGGCCAGGTCCACGTTGCCTTTTTCGTCGCAGGCGACGGCGACCACCTTAAGGCCGGCGATCGCGGCGGAGGCGGGGTTCGTGCCGTGGGCGCTGGTGGGGATCAGGCAGACGTCGCGCTTGCCTTGGCCGCGCGAGTCGTGGTAGCCGCGGATCGCCAGCAGGCCGGCGTATTCGCCCTGCGAGCCGGCGTTGGGCTGCAGCGACACGGCCGCGAAGCCGGTGATCTCCGCCAGCCATGTCTGCAGGTCTTCGAAAAGCTTCTGATAACCCTTGGTCTGGTCGGCGGGGGCGAAGGGGTGCATCCGCCCGAACTCGGGCCAGGTGACGGGGATCATCTCGCTGGTGGCGTTGAGCTTCATCGTGCAGGAGCCGAGGGGGATCATACTGTGGGCGAGGGACAGGTCGCGCGACTGCAGCGTGAAGATGTAACGGAGCATCTCGGTTTCAGAGTGGTGGGTGTTGAAGACGGGGTGGGTGAGGTAAGGAGAGGTTCGTGCAAGCCGCGGGTCGTACTCGTATTTTAGGTCGTGCTCTTGGGTCAATTCCTTTACCGCCGTCCAGGCGCCTTGGTCGCCGCCAAAGATCTCCAGGAGTGCCTGAACGTCGGCGGCGGTTGTCGTTTCATCCAGCGAGATGCCGACAGCCTCCTCCCCCTCGAATGCGCGAAGATTCATGCCCCGGCGGCTGGCCGCTTCGATGATCCCCCGTAACCGACCGGCACCGACATGGACGCGAAGTGTGTCGAAGAAGGAATCCTTGAGAACTCCCAGTCCCGTCTCTTTCAACCCCGCGGCCAACACGGTCGTGAGCGCGTGGACCCTGGCCGCGATCTTCCTCAGCCCCCCCGGCCCGTGATACACCGCGTACATACTCGCCATGATCGCCAGCAGCACCTGGGCCGTGCAGATGTTGCTCGTGGCCTTTTCGCGGCGGATGTGTTGCTCGCGGGTTTGGATCGCCAGGCGGATGGCGGGCTTGCCGGCCGAATCCTTGGACACGCCGACGATCCGGCCCGGCATCTTGCGGGCGTATTCGGGCTTGGTGGCCATGAACGCGGCGTGGGGGCCGCCGAAACCCATCGGCACCCCGAACCGCTGGGCGGATCCCACGGCGATGTCGGCGCCGTATTCGCCGGGGGGCTTGATCAGCGTCAGGGCCAGCAGGTCGGCCGCGTACACCACCAGCGCCCCCGCCGCGTGCGCCTTGGCGACTACATCTGTATAGTCCACGATCCGGCCGTCCGTCGTCGGGTACTGCACCAGCACGCCGGAGAAGGTCCTGAGTGCGGAGTCCTGGGTGCCGAGTTGCGAAACGTCGCCGACAACGATCTCCACCCCGATCGACTTGGCCCGCGTCTTGATCACGGCGATCGTCTGCGGGTGTACGTCGTTGGCGACGAAGAACACGTTCCGCTCGGTGATCGAGTGGCACATGTACATCGCTTCCCCCGCCGCCGTCGATTCATCCAGCAAGGAAGCATTCGCCAGCGGCAGCCCGGTCAGGTCGCTGACCATCGTCTGGAAATTCAGCAGCGCCTCGAGCCGGCCCTGCGCGATTTCCGCCTGGTAGGGGGTGTACTGCGTGTACCAGCCGGGGTTCTCCAGGATGTTACGCAAGATCACCGGCGGCGTGATACAGTCGTAAAAGCCCATCCCGATGAACGACCGCATCACCTTGTTTTGCGAGGCGATCGACTTCAACTCCTCCAGCAGCTCGAACTCCCCCCGCGGCTTGTCGAGCTTCAGCGGTCGGTTCAGCCGGATCGATTCCGGCACCGTCCCCGCCACCAGTTCCTCCAGCGTCCCCAGCCCCAGCGACGCCAGCATCAGCTTGATCTCTTCATCGCCCGGCCCGATGTGCCGGTGAACGAACGTGTCGGTCGGGTTCAGCGTGTCCATGGTCTTCATTTCCGATTGCGAATTGCGGATTGCGGATTGGAACAGGCGCCCCGCGGCCTCGTTCAATCCGCAATCCGCAATCGCCAATCCGCAATTCCCCTAGTGTCCCGTCTTCTTCAGGTATTCGTCGGCCGCCATCAGCTTGTTCACCTCGGCCGGGTCGGTCGGCTTGACCTTGATCATCCACCCCTGGTCGTACGGGCTGGTGTTCACCAGCGCCGGGTTTTTCGTCAGCTCGGCGTTCACCGCCACGACCGCGCCGCTGATGCCGCTGTACAGGTCGCTGGTGGCCTTGACCGATTCGATCTCGCCGAACGCGCTGCCGGCTTCCACCAGGTCGCCGACCTCGGGCAGATCGACGTACGTCACGTCGGTCAGCTCGTCGGCGGCGATCTGGGTGATCCCGATGGTGACGGTGTCGGCCTCGGGCTTGTGCCACTCGTGGCTCTCCAGGTAACGGCGGTCTGTCGGCACGGGCATGATTGGTCCTTTGCATTCCGGGCGGCTGGCCCGTCAATTCCATTCGGTCGAACGCCACAAGAACACAAAGGACACAGAGATCGATTCCTTTCCGATTCCTTCCTTCTCTGTGCCCTCTGTGATCCTGTGGCGGCTACGTACGCTTGTAAAACGGCAACTTCACCACCTTGGCCGGGTTGGCGGTGCCTTTCAGGTCGGCGGCCAGCGGCGTTCCCTCGGCCGCGTAGTTCACGTCCACGAACGCCATCGCGATGCTCTTGCCCAGGGTCGGGCTTAACGTGCCGCTGGTGACTTCCCCGACGATCGTATCCCCGCTCTTGACCGGTGTCCCTTGGCGGGCGATCCGCTTGCCTTCCAGCTCCAACCCCACCAGCTTGCGCGCCTGGCCGCGGTCTTTGATCACCCGCAGGGCGTCGGCGCCGATGAAATCTTTACTCAGATCCACGGCCCAGCCCAAGCCGGCGGAGATCGGGTCGATGCTCTCGGTCAGCTCATGGCCGTACAGGGGCATGCCCGCCTCCAGCCGCAGGGTGTCGCGGGCGCCCAGGCCCGCGGGTTTGATGGTGGCGTCGGGCTTGTCCATTTTTCCGCCGAGCATTTTGACCGCCATCGACGCCATCTTCGCCGGGATGATCAGCTCCACGCCGTCCTCGCCGGTGTAGCCGCTGCGGAAGACGGTGAATTTGATCATGCCCATGAAGCTGGAGCTTTCGAAGTGGTACCGCTTCATGCTCTTGAGGTCGATCGGCAGCGCCTCGGCCAGGCGGTCGATCACCTTGGGCCCCTGCAGGGCGACCATGGCGGTGCCTTCGGTCTGGTCGGACATGTCCAGGTCCATGTTGCTGGCCCGCCGGACGTCGGAGAAGTGCTTGACCAGTTTTTCGCGGTTCGAGGCGTTGCAGACCATGACCCAGTTTTTCTGGTCGCGGCTGATGATCACGTCGTCGAGGACGCCGCCGCTTTCGTTGCAGACCAGGCTGTAGCGGCTCTGGCCGACTTTCTGGTCGTCGAGCTTGCGGGTGGCGAGCTTGCTCAGGAACGGCTGGGCGTCCTTGCCGGAAAAGTGCAGCCGGCCCATGTGGGAGACGTCGAAGAGGGACCCGCTGCGGCGGGTCTGCTCGTGTTCGTCGAGGATCGAGCGGTAGATGATCGGCATCTCCCAGCCGGCGAAATCGACCATCCGGCCGCCGCTGGAGACGTGAAAATCGTAAAAGGGCGTTCGTTTCAGCATGAAGGGTCGAAAGCTATCCGTCCCCTCCCCCTCCGTCAAGCGAGCGCGTGGGGGGCGGCGCTGCGGACCGGTCCGCTTGGCTCGTTTTTCCCCTCTGCTCATCGTATCGCATAGAATTCTCCTGAACGGAGCCCTTGTATGAAAGCGATCAATCCCTTCACCGAAGAACCCGCCGGCGAGTACCCAGACCACACCCCCGCCCAGGTCGAGCGGATCCTCCGGCAGTCCGAGGGGGCGTTCGCCGAGTGGCGCCGTACCTCCTTCGAACACCGCGCCGCCCTGATGACCGGCGCCGCCCAGATCCTCCGCCGGCGCCGCGGGGAATTCGCCGGGGTGATGACCCGGGAGATGGGCAAGCCGATCACCGCCGCCGAGGCGGAGGTGGACAAGTGCGCATCGAACTGCGACTTCTACGCCCAGAACGCCCGGCGCTTCCTCGCAATTCAGCCGGTCGAGACCGACGCCACCCGGTCCTACGTGCGGTACGATCCGCTGGGCGCGGTGCTGGCGATCATGCCGTGGAATTTTCCCTTCTGGCAGGTGTTCCGGTTCGCGGCGCCCGCGCTGATGGCCGGGAACGTCGCCGTGCTCAAGCACGCCTCGAACGTCCCCGGGTGCGCGCTGGCGATCGAAGAGGTTTTTCGCGCCGCCGGGTTTCCCGACGGATGCTTCAAGACGCTGCTGGTCGAAAGCCGCGACACCGACACGCTGATCAGCCACCCCGCGGTCCGGGCCGTTACGCTCACCGGCAGCGAGAAGGCGGGGATGGCGGTCGCCGCCGCGGCGGGCAAGGCGCTCAAGAAATCGGTCCTCGAACTCGGCGGGTCCGACCCGTTCGTCGTCATCCCGCCGCCGCAGGGCCGGGAACACCTCGAATTCCTCCACGACGTCGCCCCCCAGGCCGCCCAGGCGCGGTGCATCAACTCCGGCCAGTCGTGCATCGCCGCCAAGCGGTTCATCGTGGTCGGCGCGACCGACGCGTTCGAGCAGGCGATGGCCGCCGCGATGCAGAGGCTCAACGTCGGCGATCCGATGGACCGCGCGACCCAGATCGGTCCTCTGGCGCGCGAAGATCTACTCGAAGCCGTACACGATCAGGTGCAGCGCACACTCGCGGCCGGCGCACACTTGGTGACCGGCGGCCGCCGGATTGATCGCAGGGGCTACTTCTACGCCCCGACGATCCTGAGCGACGTCACCCCCGGGATGCCCGCCTGGGACGAGGAAGTCTTCGGTCCCGTCGCCGCCGTCACCTCTGCCCGCGACGTGGATCATGCCGTCGAACTCGCCAACCAGTCGCCCTACGGACTGGGCGCCAGCATCTGGACGCCGGACGTCGCACTGGCCGAGCGGCTCGCCGGGCGGATCGACGCGGGGTGCGTGTTCGTCAATGGGCAGGTGAAGTCCGATCCGCGACTGCCGTTTGGGGGGGTTAAGCAGAGCGGTTTTGGGCGGGAACTGGCGGATGTTGGGATTCGGGAGTTTGTTAATATTAAGAGCGTTTGGGTCAAGGGTGTTGGGCAGTTTGGTGAGACTCCGGAGAGTGAGTGACGGGGGGAGTACGGAAATACCCGGGTAAACCCCGGGTGGGACCCGGGCGGGACACGGGTTTTACCCGGGTGGGACACGGGTGGGAAATTCGTAAGTGTAATAATATTAATAGGTTAATGGATTGGGAGGGGGATTTCAGCTCTCAGAGCTCAAATTTCAGATTTGAGAGGGTAGGGGAAGGGACCGGAGGGCGCTTGGGTTGTCAAAGAGCTTGGGTATGTTAGGTAAATGGATGGGGTTTGTCAAGGGAAAATTGTTGGGTTCGGTGGAGGGTTTGGATTGGGGAGGGGGGAGACGTTTGATCAGGCGTCTGGAGGGTGGGGGAGGGTTGTGAGCAGGTCCTGTTCGAAGAGTAGGTCGGGGTCGCCTTTGTAGGGTTTGGCTGGGCCGCCGCACTGGGCGCATTGCAAACGGGCCAGCACCCAGATGAGTTCGCTGTTTCCGCAGCCGCAATCGACCGGGCCACCGAAGACGTGGCGGGTGAGCGGTGGGGCCTTGGCCGCCACGACCCCCTTGGCGGAGGAATGCCGCTGGCGGTACTGCCGCGGTGGGAGCCCCATCATCTGCTTGAAGACCCGTCCGAAGTGCCGCCGCTGCTTGAAGCCGACGGAGGCGGCGATCCGGCCGATCCCCGTGTCCCCCTCCATGAGTTCTCCGATCGCGGCCGCCACGCGCATCTCGTTGAGCACGTCCAGCGCGGTCCGTCCGACCGCTTTGGCGAACACCTGCCCGAAATACGCCGGGGTCAGCCCTGCCGCCGCCGCGATCTGCCGCATCGACAGGGGCTGGCGGAAGTGGATTCGGATGAAACGGAGGGCCGGCTTGATCCTGTCGCGCGGTTCGCGCATGGTAGGTGTCCCCTTTTTGTTTGGCATGATGAATGTGTCCCGCCGCGAGGTACCCGGTTCGGCCGCCCAGCCCATTGTCGTCCGCAACGGCGACGGCGATGGCGTCCCCCCCTCGCGCCATCACCCATCCGCCGGCGGAAGATCGCCACCGACCACCCGATCGGCCTCAGCAGCATAAGCCGAACTCTTGGCTTGCGAATCAGGCGAACTACCCATTCCGCATCCGGTAAGTTACTGACCGCCTGTGGTGCTCCAAAATTTCCTACCGTCCCGCTCAGCCGTCCAAAGAGGTCAACCCCTGGCGGATGGCGTACTTGGTCAGCCCCGCGACGGTGTGGATACCCAGCTTCTCCATGATTTGTGCCCGGTGAGTTTCCACGGTTTTGGCGCTGATGTTCAACTGGCTGGCGATCTGCTTGTTGCTTCCCCCCTCGGCCAGGAGTTGCAGGACCTGCACCTCGCGGGCGCTGAGCATGCCGAAAACGGTGCGATCGGCTTTGGGCGTACGGCGGACGAACGACTCGACCACGACTTCGGCGGCCTTGGGGCTGAGGTAGAGGTCGCCCTTCAGCACCGCCTCGATCGCCAGCCCCAGTTCCTTGGCCGCGCTGTTCTTGAGCAGGTATCCGACCGCCCCGGCCTTGAGGATTTCGCTGACGAACTGGCGGTCCGAGTGCATCGACAGCGCTACTACCTTGGGTCCCTTCCCGTCGGCGACGATCTGGCGGGTCGCGGCGATCCCGTTCATCTCCGGGAGGGTGATGTCCATCAGCACCACGTCGGGCGCCAGCTCCCGCGCCAGCCGCACCGCCGTCCGTCCGTCCTCGGCCTCGCCGACCACGGTCATCCCGAGCTGCTTCTCGAGGATGCTGCGGAGGCCCGCCCGGACCATCTCGTGGTCGTCGGCCAGCAGAATGCGCGTGCTCATGGTTCGCCCCTTGGTTATTCGGACCCGTCCGTTCGAAGCGACACCAGCGCGCCGCCCGCGGGGGCGACCAGCGTGAAGATCGCGCCGCGGCCGGGCTTCGATGCGACATCCAGCCTCCCGCCGTAGTGGCGGACCCGCTCGCGGATGTTGAACAGCCCGAAGCTGTTGCCCTCGTGCCCCGGCGGGGCGGAGGCGTCGAACCCGATCCCGTCGTCTTCCACGGTAACCGTCAGTTCGTCCCCCGCGTGCCGCAGGCGCACGACGGCCCGGGTCGCCCGCGCGTGCTTCACGACGTTGGCCAGCATCTCCCGGGCCGCTTGGAACAGGAACAGGCGGACCTCTTCGTCCAGGGATTCGGGGGCGTTGTCGCCGTCGAAATCGACCGGGATGCCCGCCTGCTTCTGCGTTTGTTCCGCCAGCCACTCCAGCGCCGCCGCGAATCCCAGTTCGTAGAGGATCGGGGGACTTAGTTCGCACGTCAGCGTCCGGGTTCGTCCGATCGCCTGTTCGAGCAGCCGCCCGACCTCCTCCGCGCCGTCGGCCCGGTCCGCCGGGGGTAAATTTCGCAGCGATTCCAGCTTCATCTGGCACAGCGAGAGGATTTGGCCGACGTCGTCGTGCAACCGCGCGGCGATCCGCCGCCGCTCCCGTTCTTCGGCGACCGACAGTTCGGTCGCCAGGCTCCGCAGCCGCTGCTGGTACGAGGCCAGCCTGCTCTCGGCCCGCTTGCGCTCCTCGATGTCGATGGACGTACCCACCCACCGCACGACCCGCTGCTGGCTGTCTTTGATCGGGACCGCCCGTCCCCAGAACCAGCGGTAGATCCCGTCGTGTCGCCGGTAGCGGAATTCCCCCTCGAACGGCTCGCCCCGCTGTGCCGCCTGGGCCCAGGCCGATTTCAGGGCCGCCAGATCCTCCGGGTGGTTGACACACTCCCAGCCGGTCTGTTGCACCTGCTCGAGCGTCAGCCCGGTGTACTGCTGCCACCGCTGGTTGACGTAGTCGGCGCGTCCGTCGACGCCGGCCGACCAGGTGAAGTCAGGCACCGCCTCTCCCAGCGTGCGGTACATGGTCTCGCTCTGGCGGAGCGCTTGCTCGGCCAGCTTCCGCTCGGTGATGTCGACCATCAATCCGGAGACGTGCCAGTGCCCCTGCCCGCGGGGCTCGATCTGTACCGCCTCGTGCAGCCAGTGGACGTGTCCGTCTTTATCGGTGCAGCGGAACTCCTGGCGGTACGAGTGTTGCCCGCCGAGAATCGCCTGGACGGACGTCGCCCGCATGCGCGCCCGGTCCTGGGGGAAGGATTGGCGCCACAGCGCCTGGCAATAGGTCTTCCCGGCCAGCACGTCCAGGGGCAGGATCTGCTGCGCGCCGGCGGGGTCGGAAACGCTGGCCTGCCAGAGCAGGGGCCGCGGGCCGAGGTCGTCGTCGGGGAGGTCGTCGGCGGCGTGCACGTCGGCGTGCCAGAGGATGCACCGCGCGTGGGTCAGGACGCCGCGGAGTTCCTGCTCGATCAGCTTCAGTTCGGTCACGTCCTGGATGACCCCGACGATCCTCGCCGGCCGCCCGGGGTGCCCCGGGTCGACCCGGCCCCGCCCGTGGGTGGCCCGGACGGTGCCGTCGGGCCGAATGATGCGGTAGGCGAGTTCGAACGGCCCGCCCGTCCGGCGCAGCGTGGCGACCGCCTGATCCAGGGCGGGTCGGTCTTCCGGGTGGACACAGGCCAGGAAGCTTTCGTACGTCGGGACGAACGTGGCGGGATCCTGTCCGAAGATGCGATACATTTCGTCCGACCAGACCGCCCTGTTCCCGATGACGTCGCGCTCCCAGCTCCCCACGTGCGCCAGGCGCTGGGCTTCGGCGAGGCTCGCCTCGCTGCGGGCGATTTTTTCCTCGGCCCGCTTCCGCTCGGTCAGGTCGATCGCGTACGCCACCCCTTCCTGCCGCGAGCCGTCCAGCAATGCCGCCCCCAGCAGCACCGGCACGCGGGTGCCGTCCTTCCGCATGTATTGTTTTTCGTACGGTTCGCACACGCCCCGCTCGTGCAGTTCCGCCATCGCCCGTTCGTCGCGGTCGCGAAATTCCGGCGGGGTCAGGTCGCGCCAGTTCAACCCGCCGGATTGCATTTCCCCCCTGGTGTGCCCGATCAGCGCCAGGTAGGCGTCGTTGGCGGCGGTCAGTTTTCCGTCCACGTCCCAGAACGCGATGCCGATCATGTTCGAGTCCGCCATCCGCCGGAACCGGGCCTCGCTCTGCCGCACCGCTTCCTCGCCGCGTTTGCGGTCGGTGATGTCGCGCCAGTAGACCGAGACGCCCTGGGGGGAGGGGTGGACGTGGATCTCCGCCCACCGGCCGAACTGCGGGGAGAGGGTCTCGAAGTGCACCGGGGTCTGTTCCGCCGCCGCCCGGCGGAACTGCTGCTCGAGCACCGAGCCCCGTAATTTCGGGAACCGTTCCCACAGGTTCTCCCCGACCAGTTGTTCCCCCCGCATCGCCATGTATGCCACCGCCTGCTGGTTGATCTCGACGATCCGCCACTGCCCGTCCAGGGCGCAGTAGCAGTCGGTGATGCTCGCCAGGATCTCCACGTTCCGGCGATTGGTCGCCTCGTGTCGGAGCACCGCCTCCTGTGCCCGCCGCCGCGCCCGGTGCAGCGCCTCGATGAGGACCACCGCCGTCAGCGACACGATCAGATAGGTGCCGAGCTGGGCGGCGTCCTCGATGGTTTGGATGCCGAAGGAGCCCCTGGGCCAGAGAAAAAAGTAGTCCCCCAGGACGACCCCCGCCGCCGTCGCCGCGACCGCCGGCGCCCATCCGCCGTACCACGCGGCGACGACCACCGCGAAGGCGAACATGCTGAACGGGACCAATCCGCCGATGTAAGGAGACAACGACAGGCGGACCGCGAACGCGACCGCGACGGCGATCGCCGCCAGACCAAACCGCCGCCACCGGGGGAGGGAAGACGGTCCTGCGTCCACAACCACAACCACCTCGAAGTCTTCAGCCGCCCGGCGGCGCCTCGGCGCGCCAGGCCCTGTCCACTCTCGGGCGGCCCCATTCGCGGCGCCACCCCCGTCTCATCGCCGACAAAAGTATACACGTCGGCGCCGTCGAGTCTCCAGCAAAATCCGGTATTGCGCTTCCGCTCAACAGCCCTTTCCCCCATCGGTACTCTAACTCACCAGGAGTACCCCTTGTCCTTCCTCCGGCCGCACCATTTCATCTTCCTGTTTTTCTGCCTGGCAACTCCCCCCGCCGGCGCCGCCGATATCCCCGCGCGGCCCGGGCTGGTCGCCACGTACAGCTCCGCCAACCACCGCGTGGTGCTGGTGGTTCCGACGCCCGATTTCGGTCTCGCCGAGGGCGAATCGGTCCACCCCCAACTGTCCGCCGACTTCACCGCCCGGTGGGAGGGGGTAATTCGCATTCTGCGCGCCGGCCGGTACACCTTCTCCGCCGACGCGTCGGTCTCCGTCGATGGCCAAACGCCAACGGTCCAGCCCGTGCAACTGGACGCGGGGGATCATCCGGTCCGGATCGAGTTCGTGCGGAAGAAGGGAGGCGCGCGGGTGCAACTGGTCTGGTCCGCGGACTTTTTCGCCGCCGAGCCGGTACCGGCGGCGGTGCTGTTTCATTTGAACGAGCCGGCGGAACTGGCGGCACAGGGGGATATCGAGCGGGGTCGAACGCTGGTCGAGGAGTTGAACTGCGTCGCGTGTCACGCGAGTCGGTCGAAGTTTCTGACCGGGCGGCGGGGGCCGGACCTGTCGGACGTCGGATCGCGGACGGGGGCGGGGTGGATCTACAAGTGGCTGGAAGACCCGCGTCGGTTCCGGCCGCAGGCGGTGATGCCGGTGGTGCTGACGGCCGAGCGGGACCGGCGGGACGTGGCGGCGTACCTGGGGGGGTTGGTATCGCCCAAATCGCCGCCGGCCAAGGGGAAGGGGGGTAAGAAAGGGGCGGGCAAGGACACCGCCAAGGATCTGCCCGAGGGGCAGAAGCTGTTTGAATCCGTCGGATGCGCCGCCTGCCACGGCCCGTCGGGTATTTCACTGAGCGGCATCGGATCCAAATTCTCTGTTCCCGCCCTGGCCAACTACCTGCTCGATCCGCTGTCCGTGGATCCGTCCGGCCGGATGCCGTCGATGTTGCTGGACAAACCGCAGGCGAGCGCGATCGCCGCCTACCTGGCGGGGTCCAAAAATCCCTTGTACGAATCCGATCCCGGCGGCGCCGCCAAGCGCGGGGAGGAACTGGTGCGCAGTTCCGGCTGCGTCAACTGCCACACGGCAGGGGGGGCGAAGGCCAAGCTGTCCGCGCCCGACCTGGAAAAGCTCGACGCGTCGCGCGGGTGTCTGGCCGACGCCCCCAAGGCCCCGGCCCCGCGTTACGCGCTTACTGCCGACGACCGCCGGTGCATCGTGGCGTTCATCGGGTCGCTGCGTTCTCACCCGGACGTCGCGGCGGCGCCGGTGTACCAGCTGTACCGCCACGCACAGAGTTTCCGGTGCGTCGCGTGTCATGCGCTGGACAATTCCAAGGCGCCGGCCGGGTTGACGATGGTTCCGCCGCTGACCGGGGTCGGCGGGAAGCTGCGGGAGGGGTGGATCGCATCGGTACTGACTGGGCAGCGGCGGCTGCGGCCTTGGCTGGAGTACCGGATGCCGGACTTCGGCAAGGCAGTCGCGCCGCTGGCGGGCGAACTGGCCGCGGCGTCTGGCGCGGGGGCGGTCGAATCGAGGCCCGAGCCGTCGCTGGAAAAGATGAACGCCGGGCAGCGGCTCATGGGGGCGGTCGCGCCGGGGTTGGGGTGCGTGGCGTGTCACAGCTTTTTGGGCGCGGTGCCGGAGGTCGCGCCCGGCGGGCAGGGGCCGGAGATCACGACGATGACCGACCGGTTGCGGCCGGAGTGGTTCGTCCGGTGGATGCGCGAGCCGAACCGGGTGCAGTCGGGGACGGCGATGCCGACGTTCTTCTACGGCAAGTCCGCCGAGGAGACCGCCGCCACCACCGAGGCGATCTGGGCGTACCTGTCGCAGGGCAAGGCGATGGCGCCGCCGCCGGGGCTGAAGAACAAGCCGCAGAACACGCTGATCGTGGAGGGCGACGCGCTGGTCATGCGGTGCGTGCTCAAGGGGGACGGCCCGGAACTCTCCCGCGCGATCTGTGCGGGGCTGCCGGGCGGGATCTCTTACTGCTTCGACCCGCAGTCGTGCCGGTTGGCCCGCGCGTGGATGGGCGGGTTTCTGGACATGACCGAGGGGTGGTCGGGACGCGGCAACGCGTCCGGCAAACAGATGGGCCGGACTTTCTACACGGCGCCGCCGGCGTCGCCCTTGTATATCGGCACGACCGACAAGGAACCGGCCCGCGTGTTCCGGGGCTACGGGATCGTGGACAAATTCCCCGAGTTCACCTACCTCCTGGACGGAGTCGAAGTCCGCGAGCGGATTACGCCGGTCGAGAAAGGTCTGGGCATCGTGCGCAGCTTCGAGCTGGATCCGGCCGGCAGACCTGTTTTCTTCGCGGCGGTCGACGACCCGAAGCTCGCGGTCTCCTCACCGGACGGAACGTTTCAGCCGGCACAGCTCCGCGGCGGTTCCGAACCCGCCGCCAAGAAATTCCCCGGGCAGATCCTCCGCCTCCCCGGCGAGAAACGGATCCGGTTTTCCGTGACGATCACCGTGAAGGGGAAACAATGAAATTCTCCGTGCCCCTGTGTCTCTGTGGCGTATTCGTCCTCTGTTCTTCCCTGCCCGCCCAGTCCCCTTCGTACAAGCTCGAGACCATCCCCACGCCCGACAAGGTCGCGTTCGAGGTCGGGGGGCTGAACTTCATGCCGGACGGTCGGCTGGTCGCCTGTACCCGGCACGGGGACGTCTGGACGGGCAAGGACGGCAAGTGGAAGTTGTTTGCCACGGGATTGCAGGAGCCGCTCGGGCTGCTGCCGGGGGATAACAACAGTGTGTTGGTGGTGCAGCGGGTCGAGCTGACCAGGCTGACCGATTCCGATTCCGATGGTGTGGCGGACCGGTACGAGACGGTGACCAATGCCTGGGGGTACTCGGGGAATTATCACGAGTACGCCTTCGGGCCGGTGCGCGACAAGGCGGGGAACTTGTACGGCACGCTCAACCTCGCTCATGCGCCGGACGACTGGGGCGGCATGTTCATGGGATCGCACGTGCCGTACCGCGGGTGGTGTTTTCAAGTTACGCCCGAGGGGAAGTTCGTGCCGTTCGCCAGCGGGCTGCGGTCGCCGAACGGGATCGCGATCAGCCCCGACGGGGATATTTTCGTGGCCGACAACCAGGGGGAATTCGTCCAGTCCAACTGCCTGCACTGGATCCGCAAGGGGGCGTTTCACGGCCACCCGTCGAGCCTCAAGGACGACCCGAATTTCAAAGGCTCGGCCAAGACCACGAGCATCCAGGACCTGGACAAGCTGCGCAAGTACCCGGCGATTTACTTTCCGTACGATCGCATGGGGCGGTCCGTCGCCGAACCCCGCTTCGACACGACGGGCGGGAAGTTCGGGCCGTTCGCCGGGCAGATCTTTATCGGCGACATGACCATCCCGCTGCTGATGCGGGTGACGCTGGAGAAGGTGGAGGGTGAATTCCAGGGCGCCTGCTACCCGTTCATGCGGAGCGACGACTTGCGCGGGGCGAACCGGCTGGCGTTCGGGCCGGACGGGTCGCTGTACGTCGGGCTGACCGACCGGGGGTGGGGCGGGGGGTCGGCGGGGCTGCGGCGGGTGGTGTTCACGGGCAAGGCGCCGATGGAGATCCGGTCGATGGACCTGACGGCCGACGGGTTCGCCGTCACGTTCACCGGGCCGGTCGATCCGGCGGCGGCGTCGAGGCCCGAGTCGTATTCGCTGCAACACTGGCGGTACGAGTACCACAAGGAGTACGGGTGCCCGGAGATGGACAAGGCCGCCGACAAGGTCACCCGGGTCGAGTTGTCGGCCGACCGCCTCCGGGCGAAGCTCACGGTCGGCAGGTTGGAAGCGCGCAGGATCTACGAGCTGAACATTACCGACGTCAAATCCCCCGACGGGGCGGCGCTGCAGAACGCCACCGCGTACTACACCGTTGGGCACTTAAAGCCCAGGGGTCCGGCCCCCGCCGTCACCGACCCGGCCGGGGCCGACGCCGACTTCGCGGTCCAGGGGGAGTACGCCGGCGAGGTCACCACCGCCGACGGCAGACGAAAGTTCGGCGTTCAGGTGGTCGCGCTGGGCGGGGGGAAATTCCGCGCGGTCCTCTACCCCGGGGGGCTGCCCGGGGACGGGTGGGCCGGCGACAAATCGAAGCTGCAGCGGACCGAGGGCAAGGCCGACGCCGGCGTGGCCGTCTTCAAATTCCCCGGCCTCTCGATTTCGGTTCAGGCCGCGGCCGCCGCCGTCACGGGCCCCGCGGGTAAACCGCTGGGCACCTTGGCGAAGATCACCCGCACCAGCCCGACGCTGGGCGCGCCCCCGCCCGCCGGCGCCACCGTCCTGTTCGACGGCAAATCCGCCGACGCCTTCACCAACGGTAAAACTACCGACGACCACCTGCTCATGCAGGGGGTCACCAGCAAGAAGTCCTTCGGCTCCTGCACGCTGCACCTGGAGTTCATGCTCCCCTACGAGCCGGCCAACGCCGGCCAGAACCGCGGCAACTCCGGCTGCTACCTGCAGGGCCGCTACGAGGTGCAGATCCTCGACTCCTTCGGCCTGGAAGGGCTGAACAACGAGTGCGGCGGCGTCTACGAGATCAGCGCCCCGAAGGTCAACATGTGCTTCCCGCCGCTGACTTGGCAGACTTACGACATCGAGTTCACGGCCCCCCGGTTCGACGCCGCCGGCAAGAAAGCAAAAAGTCCGCGGCTGACCGTCCGCCACAATGGCGTTGTCGTTCAGGACGACGTCGAGGTCCCTCGCACCACCCGGGCCGCGCCGAACAAGGAAGACTCTCCCACCGGTCCGCTCTACCTGCAGGACCACGGCCACCCGGTCCGCTTCCGCAATGTGTGGCTGGTCGAGAAGTAATTTTCCACCCATCGCCCGAACTCTTCCGTGTTATATTTGAGAACGCCGGGCCGCTTAGGTGGTTCGGAGAAATGATTGCTATTAGCGTCTGATTAATGCGCGGTTCTCGTCTTTCGTCACGCTATAATTACAGTGCCGCCCGTTTCGCGCGGGAGACCGTATGCCAGCGTGCCACTCGATCGAATGGTGTGGCGATATCCTTGATGAGCAGGCGGCACACAGCGACATGCTTCTGACTATTATGAACAGTGCGTGGGTCGAACCGGGTGAGGTCGTTATGAAGGGCTCGACCGATCCAGCCCCGCAGCCGTCCGCCGCCGCGCCGGTGTTCGACGTCGTCGCCATCGCCGCGTCCGCCGGCGGGCTCAAGGCGCTCAGCAGCCTGCTCCAAGACCTGCCCGCCGACTTCCCCGCCGCCGTCGTCGTGGTGCAGCACATGGACCCCCGCCACCCGAGCATGCTCGCCGAGATCCTCGGCCGCCGCGTCCCCCTCCAGGTCAGGCAGGCCCAGCAGGGGGCCGACGTCCGCCCCGGGGTGATCCTGATCGCCCCGCCCAACAAGCACCTGCTGGTGACGCGCGGTCTGACCGTTTCGCTGTCGGACGCCGAACTGGTACACTTCGTAAGGCCGTCGGCGGACCTGCTGTTCGATTCCGTCGCCGCCGCGTGCGGACCCCGCGCCGTTGCGGTCGTCCTCACCGGGTCCGGGACCGACGGCGCGCTGGGGCTTAATGCCATCAAGAAGATGCACGGGATAGTCATCGCACAAGATCAGGCGACGTCCGACTTCTTCGGCATGCCCGGCGCCGCCTTCGGCACCGGGTGCGTCGACGAAGTCCTGCCGCTGCAGGCGATCGCGCCGCGGCTGCGGCAGTTGGCGGCCCGTACCCCGCGCACCCCCGGAGATCACGGATGACCGCCACCGCCGACCTCGCCGCCTTCGACGCCCTGCTCGACTTCCTCAAGCGGGGCCGCGGGTTCGACTTCTCCGGGTACAAGCGGGCCACGCTGGTCCGCCGCGTGCAGAAGCGGCTGCAGGCCGTCGGGGCCAAGGATTTTGCCGACTACATCGACTACCTCGAGGTCCACCCCGAGGAGTTCGCGCAGCTGTTCAACACCATCCTGATCAACGTCACCGCCTTCTTCCGCGACCCGGCCGCCTGGGACTACCTCGCCGCCGACGTCGTCCCCCGCGTCCTCGCCGCCCGCCAGCCGGACGGCCAGGTCCGCGCCTGGAGCGCCGGCTGCGCCAGCGGCGAGGAGGCGTACACGATCGCGATGCTGCTGGCCGAGGCGATCGGCATCAAGGCGTTCACCGAACGGGTCAAGATCTACGCCACCGACCTGGACGAGGAGGAACTGGCGCAGGCCCGCCTCGGCGGCTACACCCACAAGCAGGTCGCCGGCGTGCCCGGGCCGATGCTCCAGAAATACTTCGAGCGGGTCGGGGACCGCTACGTCTTCCACCGCGACCTGCGGCGGTCGATCATCTTCGGGTCCAACAACCTGATCCACGACGCCCCGATCTCGCGGATCGACCTGCTGGTCTGCCGCAACACGCTGATGTACTTCAACACCGAGGTGCAGGCCCGCATCCTCGCCCGCTTCCACTTCGCCCTGCACGACGACGGGTTCCTGTTCCTCGGCCGGGCCGAGATGCTCCTGACCCACGCGAACCTGTTCACGCCGGTGGACCTGAAGCGCCGCGTCTTCACCAAGGTCCCCCGCCGCAACAACCGCGACCGCCTGCTGGCGATCGCCCAGAACGACGGCGGCGGCGGCCCCGGCGGCGACGGCCACGCCCCCGCCACCGACGGGCACATCCGCGAGGTCGCCTTCGACATCGACCCGACCGCCCAGATGATCGTCGACACCGCCGGCATTGTCCTGGTCGCCAACGACCGGTTCCGCAAGCTGTTCTCCCTCGTGGCCCGCGACCTGGGCCGGCCGCTGCAGGACCTGGAATGCTCCTACCGCCCGGTCGAACTGCGGTCGCTGCTCGATCAGGCGTACGGCCAGCGCCGCCCGATCAGCGTCAAGGACATCGAGTGGCCCACCGCCACCGACCGCCGCTTCCTGGACCTGCAGATCGTCCCGCTGCTGGGCGACGGCGGCACGGTGCTGGGGGCCAAGGTCCTGTTCACCGACATCTCCCGGTACAAGAAGCTGCAGGAAGACCTGCAGCAGTCCAAGCAGGAGCTGGAGACCGCCTACGAGGAGCTGCAGACCACCAACGAGGAGCTGCAGAGCACCGTCGAGGAGCTGGAGACGACCAACGAGGAGCTGCAGAGCACCAACGAGGAGATGGAGACGACCAACGAGGAGCTGCACTCGACCAACGAGGAGCTGCAGACGATCAACGACGAACTGCGGGCCCGCGGCGCGGAACTGAACCACGTCAACGCGTTCCTCGAATCGATCCTGGCGTCGATCCGCTCGTGCGTCATCGTCCTGGACACCGAGCTGCGGGTCACGTCCTGGAACGTGCGGTGCGAAGAGGTGTGGGGCCTGCCGGCCGCCGACGCCAAGGGCAGCCACATGCTCAACCTCGACATCGGCCTGCCGGTCGAGCAGCTCCGCGGCCCGATCCGCGAGTGCCTGACCGAAGGGAGCTCCGGCCGCAACGTCACGCTGGCCGCGCTGAACCGCCGCGGCAGGAAGGTCCGCTGCTCGGTCACCTGCACCGCCCTGCTGGGCGCCGAGAAAGAAGTCCGTGGGGTGATCCTTCTGCTGGAGGTCGAACCCGATGCCGCTGTCTGACATGGAACAGAAACTGGAGGCCATGCGGTCCCGGCTGCTGGGGCTCCGCCAGAGGGCCGACCCCGTTCCCGACGGGCAGGGCTTCAGCCTCGCCGAGTCGATCGAGGAACTGCAGACCACGTTCGAGGAGCTCGAGGTCGCCGAGGAATCGCTGCGGCAGCAGAACGACGAGCTCGCCCAACTCAACCGCAAGCTCGACGCCGAGCGGCTCCGCTACCAGAGCCTGTTCGACCTGGCCCCCGACGCCTACCTCGTGACCGACCCGGCCGGCATCATCCGCGAGGCCAACCTCGCCGCCGCCCGGGTCCTGCACGTCTCCCACCCGTACCTGGTCGGCAAGCCCCTGCTGGTGTACATCGACGAGCGCGACCGCCAGGCGTTCCTGTCCGATCTGGCCCGCCTCGACAAGGTGCAGCGGATCGCGGACTGGTCGCTGCGGCTGCAGCCCCGCAAGGGCGATCCGGTTCCCGTCGTGGTGACCGTCGCGGCCGTCCTCGACGACCGCGGCCGCACCGGCAGCCTCCGCTGGATGTTCCGCGACGTCACCCGGCAGAAGCAGGCCGAGGCCGCCATCCAGCAACTGAACAACGAGTTGGAGTGCCGCGTCGCCGAGCGGACGGCCGAGTTGGAAGCCGCCGACCGCGCCAAGGACGAGTTGATCGAGCGCGAGAAGGCCGCCCGCGCCGCCGCCGAAGCCGCCAGCCAGGCCAAGGACCGCTTTCTGGCGATGCTCAGCCACGAGCTCCGCACGCCGCTGACGCCGGTGCTGGCGCTGATTTCCGGGCCCGACTTCAACGAAGGCATGAATCCCGACCAGGCCGAACAGGTCGAGGTCATCCGTCGCAACGTCGAGCTGGAGGCCCGGCTGATCGACGACCTGCTGGACCTCAGCCGGGTCAGCACCGGCAAGATGCAGCTCAACCCGGAGTGGACCGACATCCACCAACTGATCCAGCGGGTAGTGGAGATCTGTCGCGACGACTTTCGCGACAAGAAGATGGGCCTGACCCTGGACCTCCGCGCCGCCGACCCGCGGCTGAACGTGGACCCGGCCCGCATGCACCAGGTGCTGTGGAACCTGCTGAAGAACGCGGTCAAGTTCACCCCGCCGGGCGGGAGGATCATGATCCGCACGTGGGAGGGGGATCACAAGGGGACAAGAGGGAAGGATGACAAGGTGCAGGGGGTCGCCGACGCACCGGCTTCTCAGGCTTCTCACCTTGTCACCTTGTCCCCTGGTCACCTTGTCATCCCCCCCCTCCTGGTTATCGAAGTCACCGACACCGGCATCGGGATCGAGCCGGACCTGCTGCCGCGGCTGTTCGACGCGTTCGAGCAGGGGGAGACGGGCATGGCGCGCCGGTTCGGCGGGCTGGGCCTGGGGCTGGCGATCTCCCGCGCCCTGGTCACCGCCCACGGCGGGACCCTCACCGCCACCAGCGCCGGCAAGGACCGCGGCGCGACCTTCACCATCAAGCTCCCCGCCCCCCGCC
>JADMIO010833532.1_pt1 | contig 22975 bp, 19 predicted proteins | sample 8958161 | NCBI WGS metagenome assembly JADMIO01 (sample SAMN16585339, study PRJNA669376) | soil metagenome | isolation source: Crop rotation soil | place: USA: Cullars Rotation, Alabama | collected 2011 | reverse complement strand
GCCGCGACTTCAAGTCACGTGAATTCCAAGCTTCGGATCCCACTGTGCTGGAAAGGGCGCAGTTTCTGGCCGCGTTCCCGGCCAACCTGGTGTTCCCGGTGGCGGTGATCCTGATCGTGCGCTACCAGCTCAATCCGGACATCTGGCTGTCGCCGCTGATGATCCTCGGGACGCAGTGGTATTTGCTGTTCAACGTCATCGCCGGCGCCTCGACGATACCGACCGAGCTGCGTCACGCCGCCAAGAACTTCGGCCTGACCGGCTGGCTGAAATGGCGCCGCTACCTGCTGCCGGCGATCTTCCCCAGCTTCGTCACGGGCGCGATCACCGCGTCGGGCGGCTCGTGGAACGCCGCCATCGTCTCGGAATTCGTCAGCTGGGGCCCGACCACCTTGAAGGCGCACGGCATCGGCAGCTACATCCAGGAGATGACCATCGCCGGCGACTTCCCGCGCATCGCGCTGGGCATCGGCGTGATGTGCATCTTCGTCATGGGCTTCAACCACTTCGTCTGGCGCCGTTTGTACACCCTGGCCGAAAGCCGGCTGCATTTCTAGGAACAGAATCATGAGCACTCCTATCGTCGAATTGAAATCGGTCGGCAAGCATTTCCTGGCCTCGGACGGATCCGCGCGCTCGGTGCTGGAAGGCGTCGACTTCACGCTGAATGAAGGCGAGATCGTCGCGCTGCTGGGGCAATCGGGCTCCGGCAAATCGACCATGCTGCGCATCATGGCGGGCCTGATCCAGGCCGACAGCGGCCAGGTGCTGTATCGCGGCATGCCCTTGTACGGCACGGCGCGCGGCATCCGCATGGTGTTCCAGTCGTTCGCGCTGTTCCCGTGGCTGACGGTGCAGAAGAACGTCGAACTGGGGCTGGAGGCGCAGGGCATGCCGGCCGACGAGCGCGCGCGCCGCGCCGAGAAGGTGATCGACCTGATCGGCCTGTCGGGCTTCGAAGGCGCGCTGCCGCGCGAGCTGTCCGGCGGCATGCGCCAGCGGGTCGGCATCGCGCGCGCGCTTGTGATGGAGCCGGAAGTGCTGCTGATGGACGAAGCGTTTTCCGCGCTGGACGTGCTGACCGGAGAGCGCCTGCGCGAAGAGATCCTGGAGCTGTGGCAGTCCGGCCAGATCCCGACCAAGGCGATCCTGGTGGTGTCGCACAACATCGAGGAAGCGGTGATGATGGCGGACCGGGTGCTGATCTTCGCCAGCGATCCTGGCCGGGTGCGCGCCGAGCTGCCGATTTCGCTGCCGCAGCCGCGCAAGGCCGAAGGGCCGGAAGTGCGCCAGCTGATCGACAAGGTCTACGAGTTGATGACGGCCGGCGCGGGACGGCGCGGCTTGATCAGCGAGAAGGAAGTCAAGCTGCAGCTGGGCGACCGTCTGCCGCAGGCCGGCATCGCGCACATGGAAGGTATCCTGGAGCTGTTGTCCGAGGAACCGTTCTCCGGCCGCGCCGACTTGCCGAAGCTGGCGGAAGAAACGGAGCTGACCGACGCCGAGCTGCTGGAAGTGCTGAACGCCTTGCTGCTGCTGGGCTTCGCGTGGCTGACCAATGGCGACATCCTGATGACGGAGCTGGGCACACGCTACGTCGCGGCGACCAACACCGAGCGGCAGGAGATGTTCGGCAAGCAGCTGCTGGAGCATGTGCCGCTGATCGCCTACATCTGCCACGGCCTGGAGCAGGACAAGTCGGGCGACCTGCCGGAGGACCTGTTCCTCAAGCTGTTGCGCTTCACGCTCAGCGAAGAGGAAGCCGAGCGCGCGCTGCGGGTGGCGATCGAGTGGGGCCGCTACGGCGACCTGTTCGAATACAACTTCAACACCGGGGTGATACAGCTCCCCGAAGAGGACGAAGCGGACGAAGTCTGATGTCCTATTAACTCCGGGGTCAGAGCTCAAAACTGGACACGGGCTGAACCGTAGTGATCGCTACGGTTCAGCCCGTGTCCAGTTTTGAGCTCTGACCCCGGAGTTTCAGGTCACGGGCTCTACAGCTTTTTGAAGGCGCGGCGCGCGGCGGCGATGGTTTCGTCGATCACCTCGTCGCTGTGCGCCGCCGAGACGAAGCCCGCTTCGAACGCCGCCGGCGCGAAGTACACGCCTTCGTCCAGCATCGCGTGGAAGAAGACGTTGAAGCGCGCGCGGTCGCCCGCCATCATCTCGGCATAGTTGTTCGGCGGCGTCTCGCTGAAGTACAGGCCGAACATGCCGCCCACCGAATCCGCGCAGAACACCACGCCCGCTTCCTTCGCCGCCGCCGTCAGGCCGGCCGCCAGGCGTGCCGCCGTGGCGCTCAATTTGTCGTAGAAGCCCGGCTGCTGGATGATCTTCAGCGTCGTCATGCCCGCCGCCACCGCCACCGGATTGCCCGACAGCGTGCCGGCCTGGTACACGGCGCCCAGCGGCGCCATCTTGCTCATCAACTCGGCGCTGCCGCCGAAGGCCGCCACCGGCAAGCCGCCGCCGATCACCTTGCCCAGCGCGGTCAGGTCCGGCTTGATGCCATACAGTTCCTGCGCGCCGCCCAGCGCCACGCGGAAGCCGCACATCACTTCATCGAAGATCAGCACCGCGCCATGCTTGCTGCACAGCGCGCGCATCGCCTTCAGGAACGCTTCGCTGGCCTTGATCAAATTCATATTGCCGGCCACCGGCTCGACGATCACGCAGGCGATTTCGTCGCCGAACGAGGCGAAGGCCTCTTCCAGCTGCTGCACGTTGTTATAGTCCAGCACCAGCGTGTGCTTGACGAAATCCTCCGGCACGCCGGCCGACGTCGGATTGCCGAAGGTGAGCAGGCCGCTGCCCGCCTTGACCAGCAGCGAGTCGGCGTGGCCGTGGTAGCAGCCTTCGAACTTGACGATCTTGTCGCGGCCCGTGGCGCCGCGCGCCAGCCGCAGCGCGCTCATGGTCGCCTCGGTGCCCGACGAGACCAGGCGCACCTGCTCGATCGACGGCACCAGGCGGCAAATCTCCTCGGCCATCTCGACTTCGCCCTCGGTCGGCGCGCCGAACGACAGGCCGCGCGCTGCCGCGTCCTGCACCGCCTTCACCACCACCGGATGCGCGTGGCCGACGATGGCCGGGCCCCACGAACCGATGTAGTCGATGTAGCGCTTGTCGTCCGCGTCCCAGAAGTACGGGCCGTCGGCGCGGGTGATGAAGCGCGGCGTGCCGCCCACCGAACGGAAGGCGCGCACCGGCGAATTCACGCCGCCTGGCGTGGTTTTCTGGGCGCGTTCGAACAGCTGGTCGTTCTTCGACTGCGGATTCTTCGAGATCGTGGTCATGATGGCATCTTCAATATCAGGTTGATAAACGTCTACTGCATATCCGCTGCGGGCAGCAGGTGGAAGAAACGGTTCGGCACGAATTTACCCATGCCGTAGCGCTGCGCGTGCGCGAGTGCGCCGACAGTATATTCCTGCGCCGCCGCCACCGCTTCCGGCACGTCGGCGCCGCGCGCCATGAAGGCGGTGATCGCCGCCGACAGCGTGCCGCCGGCGCCGATGAACGGCCCTGGCAGATGCTGCCAGGCCTCGTGGCTGATCATGCCGTCGGCGCCGAACAGGGTGTTGGCCAGCGTCGTGTTTGACAGCAGATTCGGCGCGGCGCCTTCGCCCTGCGCCGTCGCTGCGGCCGGGGTGCCGGTGACCAGCACGAACTCGCAGCCCAGGGCCAGCAGATGCTCGACGTCCGACTCCAGCGTGTCCTCGGCGCCTTCGCGCCAGGTCTCGGCCAGGCGGCCCAGCTCCACCGTCGACAGCATCAGCAGCGTGGCCTGCGGCACCAGCAGCTGGCGCACGGCCGTCATCAGCTCTTCGGCGTCGTCGTCGGGCGCGTCGGGCAGGCGGGAGCTGAAGGGATCGAGGATCAGCGGCGCGTCGGGATAGTCGGACAGGATCTCGGCGATCGCCGCCACCTGCTCGATATTCGCCAGCGCGCCGACCTTGAAGGCGGCCATGGTCATATCTTCAAGCACCACGCGCGCCTGGTCGGAGACCCAGTCCGGATCGATGTCCTGGACGTCTTCGACGCGCGCACTGTCGCCGATCAACAACGCGGTGGTGACCGCGAGGCCGGTGCAGGAGAGGGCCGAAAAAGCCGCCAGGTCGGCCTGGACGCCGATCGCGCCGGTCGGATCGGCGGCGCCGAAGCTTAATATGAGAGGAGAAGTTTGGTTTTGCACGGCGGGTAGATTAAGATACCTAATTCAGCATTTTACTTGATAGGTGGTCGAACGTGAGCAGCAATGAAACAACGCAGGAGTTCAAGACCTGGATGTGCCTGATCTGCGGCTGGATCTACGACGAGGAAGCCGGTCTGCCGGACGAAGGTCTCGCCCCCGGCACCCGCTGGGCCGACGTGCCGATGAACTGGAGCTGTCCGGAATGCGGCGCCCGCAAGGACGATTTCGAGATGGTCGCCATCTGAGCCTGAGCGCCGCACCTGCCGGTTACCCCGAGGGCGGCGCACCCGCCGTCCCGCCTATGCTATGGTATAGCACCATTTCAGCGATCCGATTATGACGACCACGCCGCAAGCTAATGCCCTGAAAATCATGGTGATCGACGACAGCAGCACGATTCGTCGCTCCGCCGAGATCTTCCTGACCCAGGCCGGCTACCAGGTGGTGCTGGCCGAGGATGGCTTCGACGCGCTGGCCAAGATCAACGACCATCATCCGGCGCTGGTCTTCTGCGACATCCTGATGCCGCGCCTGGACGGCTACCAGACTTGCGCGCTGATCAAGAAAAGCGCGAAATTCCACGCCACGCCGGTGCTGATGCTGTCCTCCAAGGACGGCCTGTTCGACCGCGCGCGCGGCGCGATGGTCGGCTCGGCGGCCTATCTGACCAAACCTTTTACCAAGGACAGCCTGCTGGCGGCGGTGCGCGAGCACACCGGCGGCGCTGCCTTAGCCGAATAAGAAAGCCGCAAGGGGGAACCATGGCCATACAAAGAATTCTGATCGTCGACGATTCGCCCACCGAGCGTTACTACCTGACCGATATCCTGGTCAAGAACGGCTTTTCCGTGTCGGTCGCCGAAAACGGCGAGGAGGCGCTGGCCAAGATCAAGGCCGACAAGCCGCAGCTGATCCTGATGGACGTGGTCATGCCCGGCGCGAACGGCTTCCAGGTCACCCGCTCGATCGCCCGCGATCCCGAACTGCAGGACGTGCCGGTGATTATCTGCTCCAGCAAGAACCAGGAGACGGACCGCATCTGGGGCCTGCGCCAGGGGGCGCGCGACTACCTGGTCAAGCCGGTCGACGCGGCCGAGCTGCTGGCCAAAATCGCGGCCCTTGGTTGACATGAGCAGCCAGGCGCCCGACACCCCCACCTCATCGGCCGGCCCTGAACGCCGCAGCCGCCTGCGCCAGTACCAGGTGCAGCTGCTCGAACGCATGCAGGCCGCCAAGACCGGCGCCGCCGAAGGCGGGCGCGAACTGGGCGTGCAGATCGGCGGCCGTCTGTGCCTGCTCGACCTGACCCAGATCAGCGAGATCGTGCCGCTGCAGCCGGTGACGCCGGTGCCGCTGGCGCGCGACTGGTATCTGGGCTTGGCCAATATCCGCGGCAACCTGACCGGCGTGATCGACATGGCGCGCTACCAGGACCAGGCGGCCGGCGAGACGCCGCCGGCCGAACGCAGGTTAATCACTTTCGCGCCCGCGCTGGGCTTCAACTGCGCGCTGCTGGCCGAGCGCGTGCTGGGCCTGCGCAAGCTGTCCGACATGGAGGCGGCCGAAGCCCCCTCCGATGGCGCGCCGTTGTGGCGCAACCAGCAGTTCCGCGACGGCGAGGGCCAGCAATGGGTGCGTATCGACCTCGCGCAGCTGGTGCGTGAAGCCCGTTTTTCACAGGTAGGTCTTGCTTAGGTCTCTTGTACGTAACATCAATCCGGAGAGGGTGTAATGGCTTTCAACATGGGTATTTTCTCGCGCGGCAACCGGAATGCCGGCCAGGACATGGCAGCGAATTCAGAATTCGGCGAAGCGGGCGACTCGCAGTTCCTGCAGGCCGGGGCGGCGCCTGCGCCGACCACGCCAGCGCCAGTAGAAACGCCGGCACCGGCCGCCGATGCCGGCGACAGCGAAGCGCCGCTGCGGCTGCGCGACGCGCTGCGCCGCCGCGACGCCACTGCGCCGGCGGCGCCGGTCGAAGCGGGCACCGGCTTCAAGCTGCCGCTGATCGGCCACCTGCCGGCGCAGCGTCAACTGAGCGTGTTGTCGTCCGCGCTGGCGGTCGGCCTGGCACTGAGCGCGGTGTTCGTCGCGCTCAACACCATCCAGAGCGCCAACCGCTCGGCGCAGACCCAGGTGGCCAGCGATGCGCTGATGCACTCGCAGCGCATCGGCAAGGCGGCGCCGAACGCGGTGCAGGGCAGCCTCGAAGGCTTCCGCCAGCTGGAGGAAAGCCGCAGGGAACTGAATAACGACATCGCGCTGATGACGCGCGGCGGCACCTACCAGGGCCGCAACATCGGCGAGCCGAGTGCGGCCATCGCGCCGGTGGTGGCTGCCGCGCGCAAGCAGTGGACCGCGACCGATCTCGCCGCCGGCACCATCCTGACGCTCAAGGCGGAACTGAGCGGCGTCGATAAAACCCTGCAAAGGCTGAACGCGATGTCGCCCTACCTGCTGGCGCACACCGAAGACATCATCGCGCTCAAGATGCAGCAGGGCGGCTCGGCGCGCGAGATCGCGGCGCTCGGCAAGCTGACCATGCTGACCCAGCGCATGAGCCGCAGCGCCGGCGAATTCCTCAACGTCGGCGGCATCAGCTCGGAGACCGCGTTCCAGCTGGGACGCGACACCACGGTGTTCCGCAACACCATCGACGGCTTCCTCAACGGCAGCGCGCCGCTGGGACTGGCCGCGGTGCGCGACGCCGACCTGCGCGACAAACTCACCGAACTGAAAACCGACTTCGAGGAATACCAGCAGCTGGTCGCGGCCATCCTCGACAAGCTCGATAAGTTCGGCGCCGCGAAGTTGGCCGAACAGCTGATCTTCAACGACAACGAAGCGCTGCGCCAGCGCCTGTCGACCGCGCAGACGGCCTACCGCGACGCCCAGGATTCGCTGGGCATGACCTTCTGGCTGATGGTGGCCGGCGGGATGCTGACGCTGGTCTCGGCGGCGGCCATCGGCCGCGTGCTGCTGATGGATTCGTACAACCGCACCCGTGGCGCCGACCGCCGCCGCCAGGAAGCGGACGCCATGCGCCAGCAGTCGCAGCGCAAGGAAGAAGAAGCCAAGGCGATGAACGATCAAAATCAGGCCGCGATTCTGCGCCTGATGAACGAGCTGCAGGAAGTGGCGGACGGCGACTTGACGGTGCAGGCTACGGTGTCCGAGGACATCACCGGCGCCATCGCCGACTCGGTCAATTACACGGTGGAAGAGCTGCGCGGCCTGGTGGGCCGCGTGACCGCGACCGCCGAACAGGTGACCAAGGCGTCGACCCACGCGCAGAGCATCTCCAGCGACTTGCTGCTGGCGTCGCAGCAGCAGTCGCGCGAGATCCAGGACGCGTCGGCGACCGTGGTGAAGATGGCCAACGAGATTACCGACGTGTCGCGCTCCGCCAGCGAATCGGCCGACGTGGCGCGCCAGTCGGTGGCGGCGGCGCAGCAGGGTTCGACGGCGGTGGAAAACGCCATCAAGGGCATGCACGAGATCCGCGAGCAGATCCAGGATACCTCCAAGCGCATCAAGCGCCTGGGCGAATCGTCGCAGGAGATCGGCGAGATCACCGAGCTGATTTCCGACATTACCGAGCAGACCAACGTGCTGGCGCTGAACGCGGCGATCCAGGCCGCATCGGCCGGCGAGGCGGGACGCGGCTTCTCGGTGGTGGCGGAAGAGGTGCAGCGGCTGGCGGAACGTTCGGCCGAAGCGGCCAAGCAGATCGGCGCGCTGGTGCGCACCATTCAGACCGATACCCACGATGCCGTGGCCGCGATGGAGAAGTCGACCCAGGGCGTGGTCGAAGGGGCGCGCCTGTCCGATGCGGCCGGCGCGGCGCTGAACGACATCTCGCAGGTGTCGAACCGCCTGGCGGAGCTGATCTCCGGCATCTCGCTGGCGACCGGACAGCAGGCGACATCGGCGACCGGCGTGGCACAGAACATCCAACACATTTTGACGGTGACCGAGCAGACGCAGGACGGTACCCAGCAAACCGCACAATCGATTCACAAGCTGTCAGTGCTGGCGCAGGAATTGAAAAACTCGGTGGCGCGATTCCGTATCGCGAACTGACTTGCCATCACTGAAGGACTGAAGGACTAAGGGAAGCGCATGACCACAACTGATTTTTCGACATCGCCGCAACCGCAATTGGACACCGGGCCCTTGTCTTGGGTGATGGTGGAGATACGCGAGTCGCTGGCGCGCTCCCGCACCGCCTTGTTCGAGGCAGGTGGCCGGGCGCCGGAAGATCAGGCGACCCAGCTGCAGCATGCGAAGTCGCATCTGCACCAGGCGCACGGCGCGCTGCAGATGGTGGACGTGGACGGCGTCAGCCTGATGACGGCGACGGCGGAGGCGGCGCTGGACCGCTTCAAGGCCGGCACGCTGAAATGCAGCACCGACAATGCGGAGACGCTGGCACTGTTGTACCGCGCGCTGGTGGAGTACCTGGAAGAGCTGCTGGACGGCGCGCCGTCGCAGCCGGCCAGGTTGTTCCCGTACTACCGCGCGGTGCTGGAGATGATGGGGGCGGAGCGCATCCATCCGGCCGATTTGTTTTATCCGGATCTGTCGCTGACGCCGGAGCTGCCGCGCGCTCCCGGGCCGGCGGTCGATGCCGATTATGCGGCCTATCGCCAGCGCTTCGAGCGCGCGCTGCTGCCGTACATGAAGAGCAGCGAACCGGCGCAGCAACTGGAGCATGCCGCCGCCTTGCTGGAGGCGGTCAAGCTGGTCGCCGCCGCGCAGCAGGACGACAAGTCGCGCGCCTTCTGGCTGGCGATGCAGGGATTCGCGGAGCTGGTCGCGAGCGGCGAGCTGGCGGGCGGCTTGTACATCAAGCAGCTGTTTGGGTTGATCAATCTGCAGATCCGTCGTTTGAGCCAGGGCCAGGCGGCGCTGCCGGATGCGATGCTGCGCGATGCGCTGTTCTTCATCGCGGCCGCCCCGGATTCGGCGTCGGCCACGGTGCGCCAGCTGCGCGCGGCCTATGCGCTGGACGGCCTGGTGCCGGCCGATTATGAGACTCGCCGCTACGGCCAGATCGACATCGAGGCGTTGGAGCGGGCCAAGGCCGGCATGGCGCAAGCCAAGGCGAGCTGGGACAGGCTGGCCAACGCGGAGATCGATCCGGCGCTGGACGCGGCCTTCGGCAAGGCGCTGGCGGAGGTTGCGGAAGAATGCGACGCGCTGGGCGTCCCTTCGTTGTGCGCGCTTTTGCGCCAGTTGGCCGACGTGGCGCGCACGGCGGTGTCGGCCGGCCGCAGCGAGGAGCTGGCGCTGGAGATGGCAACCGCATTGCTGTTCGCCGAGCATGGGCTGGAGCAGATCAGGCATCTGCCCGACGACTTCGCGGCGCATGCCGATACGATAGGCGCGCGCTTGCTGGCGCTGGTGTCCGGCGATACGCCGCCGGAGCCGGCGCAGTGGCAGAACGGCCTGGCGCGCCAGATGCAGCAGGACGATACGGTGGTCGCGCTGGCGATGGAGATGAAGACCGGCCTGCGGCAAGTGGAGAAGGTGCTGGACGAGTATTACGCCGATCCGGCACAACGCCCGGCGTTGCGGGAGCTGGCGTCGGTACTGCACCAGTTGCAGGGCGCGCTGGCGATCCTGGATCAGGAAGATGCGATGCAGGCGGCGCTGCATGTGAAGGCTGTCGTGGCGGCGCTGGCCAACGGCGGCGGGGACCCCGCGCTGGAGCCTAAGGCGCTGGACGATATCGCGCAGAATGTCGGTGCGCTGGGGTTCTTTGTCGACATGCTGGCGCAGAATCCGGCGGGGGCGCGCGAGCGCTTTGCGTTCGATGCGGAGCATGGGACGTTCCGTTCGGTGCCGTTCAAGAAGATGCCGGCGTCGGAGTCGATACCGGTGCTGGATCAGCAGGTGCCGTCGCCGGCGCCGGCCGCGATGCCGGTCGAGGCGCCACCGCCTGCCGCCAGCGATGCCGCGGTCGAGGCGGAACTGCTGGAGATCTTTATCGCCGAGGCGCAGGAGGTGCTGGCGTTTGTCGATGCGACGCTGGCCAAGCCGCGCGCGGAAGCCGCCGGCGCGGAAAACCTGACCATGCTGCGCCGCTCCTTCCACACGCTCAAGGGCAGTGGGCGGATGGTGGGGCTGAACCAGTTTGGCGATGCAGCGCACGGCATCGAGCGCGTCATGAATACGTGGCTGGCCGATGAGCGTCCTGCGACGGATGCGTTGTTCGCGCTGCTCAACCATGCGGCAGTGGACATGGGGGCGTGGGTGGCGGAGCTGGCGTCCACCGGCGTCTCGTCGCGCAATGCCGATGCGCTGGTTGCCGCCGCCGCCCGCGTGCAGGACGGCGAGGAGTTCATCATCGACGAGCCGGTGCAATCGCCGGCACCGACGCCATCGCCAGCCGAAGACGCGCTGCCGGGCGACGAGGAAATCGAAGCGCTTGCGCCGCCGGAGGATGAACTGGAAGACATCGCCTTGGATGTCGCCGAACCCGCGCCGCCGCTCGTTCCTGCGCCGCCGCCCGCACCGCCGGTCGTTCATGGCAACGTCATCGAATTCCCGACCATCGCCCAGCCGGCGCCGCGCGACGACAACGTCAAGCATATCGGCGAGCTGGAAATCCCTCTGCCGCTGTACAACATCTACCTGCACGAGACGGACGAACTGGTTCGCTTGCTGACGCAGGACTTCGGCGAGTGGCGCCATGAGCCGCGCCGTCCGGTCAATCCGGATGCGCTGCAAGCCTCGCACACGCTGGCCGGCACCTCCGGCACGGTGGGCTTCAAGTCCCTGCGCGAACTGGCGATGGCGCTGGAAGCCACGCTGGAATCGCTGCTGCCGCCCGCGCCGCATCTGGACCAGGTGCAGCACGATCTGCTGGATTTCACCATCGAGCGTATCCGCCAGATGCTGCACAGTTTCGCGGCGGGCGAGATGCCGGCCGCGCAGCCGGAGTTGATCACCGCGCTGCACGACTTGCGCGCGGAGCTGGCGGCCACGCCGCCGGCGGCCAGCAACGATATCGAAGCGCGCCTGGACGACCTGGTCGCCGAGACGATGGACAGCATCACCGCGCCTCCTGCGCCGGCGGTGGAGTCGCCGCTGGATCAGCTGTTCCGCGAGACGTACAACGCCATCAGCGGGACGGTGCAGGAATCGGAGATGGCCGCGCCGCCGCCGGTGAAGAAAAAGCCGGAAGTCCACGTGGACGACGGCATCGACGATTTGTTCAACGCCGCCTTCGACGACGCCTTCGCCGACCCGCCGCTCAAGATGGCCGCGCCGGAACCCGAACCAGTCGCCGCGCCCGAACCAGAGCCAGCGCCCGCGCCGGTCGCCGAGCCGGAACCCGAGCCAGCCTCCGCGCCCGAACCAGAGCTCGCGCCCGCGCCGGTCGCCGATCCGGAAATCGAGCCCGCGCCTGTACCCGCGCCCGCGCCGGTCGCTGAGCCGGAGATCGAGCCCGAGACGCTCGTCGAGCCGGAGCCGGTCGCTCAGCCCGAGCCCGAACCCGAGCTGCTGGCCGACCTTGAGCCGGAAGCCGAAGTGCTCACGCTCGCTCCCGCCGAACCGGAAATCCTGACCGCCGCCCCGGCGCTGTTCAACGACGAGCTGGATGCCGACCTGCTGCCGGTCTTCCTGGAAGAAGGCGCGGACCTGCTGCCGCAAGTGGGCGAAGCGCTGCGCGCCTGGCAGCACAATCCCGCCGACACCGCACAAGCGCAAAGCCTGCTGCGCCTCCTGCACACCGTCAAGGGCAGCGCGCGCATGGCCGGCGCGATGCGCCTCGGCCAGCACGCCCACGAAATCGAAACGCACATCGAAAACATGGTGCACGCCAGCTCCGCCACGCCGCAAGCGTTCGACGAACTGATGGCCCACTACGACCACGCGCTGCTGCTGTTCGAACAACTGCAGCACCCGGACGCGCTGCAAGTCGCCGCCGGCCTGGCCGCCGACTTCACCAGCATGGACGCTGGCGAGCCGCGCGCCCACGGCGGCGACGCCGACGCGCCGGCCATCGGCGCAGAAGCCGCAGCAGCACAGAGTGCCGCCGCGCCCATCGACGAAATCCAACCGGGCGTCAAATCCCCGTTGGTGCGCGTGCGCGCCGACATCCTCGACCGCCTGGTCAACCAGGCCGGCGAAGTGTCGATCTCCCGCTCCAAGCTGGAAAACGAAGTTGAAACGCTGCGCTCCTCGCTGTTTGACTTCTCCGAAAACCTGACCCGCCTGCGCCGCCAACTGCGCGAAGTCGAAATGCAAGCCGAATCGCAAATCGCCTCGCGCATGTCGATTTCCAGCGACCGCGAATTCGACCCGCTCGAGTTCGACCGCTTCACGCGCCTGCAGGAACTGACCCGCATGATGGCCGAAAGCGTCAACGACGTCGCCTCCTTCCACGAAAGCCTGACCCGCAGCGTCGACAACGCCGGCAACGACCTGGTGCTGCAAGCGCGCCTCACGCGCGACCTGCAACGCGACTTGATGCGGGTGCGGATGGTGCCATTCGCCAGCATCTCCGAACGCCTGTTCCGCGTCGCCCGCCAGAGCGCCAAGGAAGTCGACAAGCGCGTCAACCTCGACATCCGGGGCAGCGCCGTCGAAATCGACCGCAGCGTATTGGAGCGCATGGCCGCGCCGTTCGAGCACCTGCTGCGCAACGCCATCGCCCACGGCATCGAATCGCGCGCCGCCCGCAACGAAGCGGGCAAAAACGAAACCGGCGAACTGCTGGTGCAGGTCGCGCAACAAGGCAATGAAGTCGTCATCGAATTCAGCGACGACGGCGCCGGCCTCGATCTGGAGCGCATCCGCGCCAAGGGCATCAGCAGCGGCCTGCTGGAAGCGGATGAGGAAGTCAGCGACGCCCAGATCGCCGACCTGATTTTCGAACCCGGCTTCTCCACCGCCGAAGCGCTGACCGAGTTGTCGGGGCGCGGCGTCGGCATGGACATCGTGCAGTCCGAAGCGCAGGCTCTGGGCGGGCGCATCGACCTGTTCTCGGATCCGGGCAAGGGCACGCGATTCACCATCCGCCTGCCGCTGACGCTCGCCGTCACGCAAGTGGTACTGCTGTCCGCCGGCGGTAATACCTACGCCCTGCCGGCGATCCTGGTCGAACAGGTGCTACAGATGAAGGAGGCCGCGCTGGTGGAAGCCCGCAACAACGGCCACATCGCGATCCAGGGCCAGCAGGCCGCGCTGCACTATCTGCCGACGCTATTGGGCAGCGCCGACGCGCATCCGCCGACGCAGCGTTCCTCGCCGGTGATGATGCTCAAGAACGGCAACGACCGTCTCGCCGTGCAGGTCGACGAGGTGCTGGGCAACCGCGAGGTGGTCATCAAGAACATCGGGCCGCAACTGGCGCGCATGGCCGGCATCGCGGGCGCGACGGTGCTGGGTTCGGGCGACATCGTCCTGATCCTGAACCCGGTCGCGCTGGCGCAGCAACTGGCGCATCACCCTGAGATGAAGCAGCACTACGCGCAGGCGGCCGGCGAGAGCCCGGTCGCGCATGCGGCGGGGCGGACCATCATGGTGGTGGACGATTCGATGACGGTGCGCCGCGTGACCCAGCGCCTGCTGGAGCGCGAGGGCTACCACGTCGTGCTGGCCAAGGACGGCGTCGACGCGCTGGAGCAGCTGCAGGGTATGACGCCGGACCTGATGCTGGTCGATATCGAGATGCCGCGCATGGACGGCTTCGACCTGACGCGCAATGTGCGCGGCGACGACCGCACCAAGGACATCCCGATCATCATGATCACTTCGCGCAGCGCGGACAAGCACCGCAACTACGCGCTGCAACTCGGGGTGAACGCCTACTTCGGCAAACCGTTCCAGGAGCCGGTGCTGCTGGAGGCGATCACTGGTCTGCTGAAGGACCGGGTTTCTTGACCACTTCGTAGCGCTCAAGCGTCAGCTTGCGCGCTTCGTCGTGCATGACGATCGGCTCGGGATAGTCCAGCGGCAGCATGCGCGGCGTCAGCCACGGCGCGTGGATTTCCTTGTCCGTCAGATCCTTCAACTGCGGCAGGTAGCGGCGGATGAACTTACCGCTGGCGTCGAACTTCTGCGACTGCGTGATCGGATTGAAGATGCGGAAGTAGGGCTGCGCATCGCAACCCGACGACGACGCCCACTGCCAGCCGCCGTTGTTCGACGCCAGGTCGAAGTCGTTCAGGTGCAGCGCGAAGTATGCCTCGCCGCGCCGCCAGTCGATGCCCAAGTCCTTGATCAGGAAGCAGGCCGTCACCATGCGCAGGCGGTTATGCATGTAGCCGGTCTGGTTCAGCTGCGCCATCGCCGCGTCGACCAGCGGATAGCCGGTGCGGCCCTCGCACCAGGCGGCGAACAGCTCGTCGGCCTCCGGCCCCGTCTCCCACTGGATCGCATCGTAGGCCGGCTTGAACGCGCCGCCCACCACATGTGGATTGTGGAACAGGATCATCGCGTAAAACTCGCGCCAGATCAGCTCCGCCAGCCACACCGGCGCGCCTTCGCCGCCGACGCCGCGCGCCATCAGGTCCATCACCGTGCGCACCAGGTGCCGCACCGACAGCGTGCCGAATCGGAAGTGCAGCGACAGATACGACGGCCCCTTGACCGCCGGGAAGTCGCGCGCATCCTTGTACTGCGCGATGCGCGGTAAAAAATCCTCGAACAGTTGCGCCGCGCCGGACATGCCGGTCGGGATCTTCAACTCGGCCAGGTTGCTCGGCTCGAAGCCCAGCTGCGCCAAGGTCGGCAGCGCCGGGGCGGGCGAGGGCGGCGGCGCCAGCTTCGCCGCGTGCGGTTCGATGTGGTACGGCGCCAGCACCGACGGATCGGCGTCCAGCTTTTTCAGCCAGGCGTTCTTGTACGGCGTAAACACGGAGAACACGCCGCCGGTCTGCGACAGCACTTCGCTCTTTTCAAAGATCACCTGATCCTTGTAGCTGTGGAATTGGCGTCCGGCGTCGCGTAATGCACGCGCCACCGTGGCGTCGCGCTGCAGCGCCTGCGGTTCATAATCGTGGTTGCAGAAGACCGCGTCCACGCCCAGTTCCGCCGCCAGCGCCGGAATTTCGGTGGCCGGATCGCCGTGCCGCACGATCAGGTGGCCGCCCAGCTGCGCCAGCTCGGCCGCCACCTCGGCGATGCTGGCGTGGATGAAGTCGACGCGGCGGTCGCGGCGCGGCAGCGCGTCCAGGATGGTGGTGTCGTAGACAAAAACACAATGCACGCGCGCGCTGGCTTGAAGCGCCTGATGCAGGGCAACATGGTCGAAAACGCGCAGGTCGCGGCGCAGCCATACGAGGGAGGAATTCAGTTTCATTCAGTCTGTGTCAATCTTGAGTGGGACGCAATCATGGGCCGTAACGGTAATTCAGTGTAAACTATCGCCTAGACGGCACAGAAAGCACAAGCACCCCCAGCAGAGAGAGCAAAGCGTATGAAGAAGAGCAAAATCGGCAAAACTCTACCTGTACCCGGTCTGTTACAGGACGCCGGCGATCCCTTGGAACCCTTGGGCGCCAGCACTGACGGCGCCCTCAACCTGGCTAATCATTTCCTTATTGCAATGCCATCGATGCAAGATCCGGTCTTCGGCGGCACGGTGGTGTACGTCTGCGAGCACAATGAAAACGGCGTTCTCGGCGTGGTGATCAACAAGCCGACCGACATGACGATGCAGACCTTGTTCGAGCGCATCGACCTCAAGGTCGAGTCCGGTCTGGAAGGCCATGACGACGAGCCGGTGATGTTCGGCGGCCCGGTCCAGGATGATCGCGGCTTCGTGCTGCACACGCCCGGCCACCATTATTCATCCTCGCTGACGGTGACCAAGGATGTGGCGTTTACGACATCGATCGACGTGCTGGAGGCGGTCGCCAACGGCGACGGCCCGCCGCAGATCCTGGTGTCGATCGGCTACTCGGGCTGGAGCCCGGGCCAGCTGGAGGACGAGATCGGCCGCAACGGCTGGCTCACCGTCGGCGCCGATCCGCGCATCCTGTTCAACCTGCCCATCGAGGAGCGCTACACGGCGGCCATGCGCCTGCTCGGTATCGATCCGCTGATGCTGACTTCCGAGGCGGGGCATGCTTAATTCGATGCTTAACGTGACGTGCCAGCCGTGAGCATCGAAACCATCTTCGCATTCGATTTCGGCGTCAAGCGCATCGGCGTGGCAATGGGCAATACCATGATCCGCCAGGCCGAGCCGGTCAAGGTCATCAGCGCCATCGACAACGCCACCCGCTTCGCCGACATCCAGGCGCTGCTCGACGAGTGGAAGCCGGCCCGCCTGGTGGTCGGCCTGCCGATGCATCCCGACGGCGCCGAGCACGAGATGACGGCGCGCGCGCGCAAGTTCGCCAATCAATTGCACGGCCGCTTCAACCTGCCGGTGGAGCTGGTCGACGAGCGCTATTCTTCGGTCGTGATCTCGGCCAAGCGCGGCGAGGTCATCGACGACCGCGCCGCCGCCATCATCCTGCAACAATACTTCGATACCATTTAAACCCATGTCCACACTGAACCCCCACCAACTCGACGCCGAAGCGCTGTACGCGGCGCTGCTGGCCGACGTCAAGGCCGGCTTGGCCGGCGTGGCCGATGTCGCCATCGTCGGCATCCATTCCGGCGGCGCCTGGATCGCCGAACGCCTGGCGGCCGACCTCGGCCTCTCCGCCCGCTGCGGCGTGCTCGACGTCTCCTTCTACCGCGACGATTACGCCAAGAAGGGCCTGCCGGCCGACGTCAAGCCGACCAACATCACCTTCGACGTCGCCGCCGCCAACATCCTGCTGGTCGACGACGTGCTGTACACCGGCCGCACCACCCGCGCCGCGATCAACGAGCTGTTCGACTACGGCCGCCCGGCGCGCATCATGCTGGCCGCGCTGGTCGACCGTGGCGAGCGCCAGTTGCCGGTCGCCGCCGACTTCGTCGCCGCGCACGTGCAAGTGCCGCAGGGACAGGCGCTGGTGCTGAAACGCGCCGACGATGGAAAATTCACGCTAACCATAGAGTAGTCACCATGCTTAATCCGCAACTTAACAAACACGGCGAGCTGCAGCACTTGCTGTCGATCGAAGGGCTGCCCAAGTCCATCGTCAACCACATCCTGGACACCGCCACGTCCTTCGTCGGCATCTCCGACCGCGATGTGAAGAAAGTGCCGCTGATGCGCGGCAAGTCGGTGTTCAATCTGTTCTTCGAGAACTCGACCCGCACGCGCACCACCTTCGAGATCGCCTCCAAGCGCCTGTCGGCCGACGTGATCAACCTGAATATCCAGGCCTCGTCGGCCAGCAAGGGCGAATCGCTGCTCGACACCATCGACAACCTGTCGGCCATGCACGCCGACATGTTCGTGGTGCGCCACGCGCAGTCGGGCGCGCCTTACCTGATCGCCAAGCACCTGCACGACACCAAGCAGTCGCACGTCCACGTGGTCAACGCCGGCGACGGCCGCCACTCGCACCCGACCCAGGGCTTGCTGGACATGTACACCATCCGCCACTACAAGAAGGACTTCACCAACCTGACGGTGGCGATCGTCGGCGACATCTTGCACAGCCGCGTCGCGCGTTCGGACATCCACGCGCTGACCACGCTGGGCGTGCCGGAAGTGCGCGCCATCGGCCCGCACACGCTGCTGCCGGGCGGCCTGGAGCAGATGGGCGTGCGCACCTTCACCAACATGGATGAAGGTTTGAAAGGCGTCGACGTCATCATCATGCTGCGCCTGCAGAACGAGCGCATGAGCGGCGCGCTGCTGCCGTCGGCGCAGGAATACTTCAAGAGCTACGGCCTGACGCCGGAACGCCTGGCGCTGGCCAAGCCGGACGCGATCGTCATGCACCCGGGCCCGATGAACCGCGGCGTCGAGATCGACTCGGCGGTGGCGGACGGCCCGCAGGCGGTGATTTTGCCGCAGGTGACTTTCGGGATTGCAGTACGCATGGCGGTGATGAGCATAGTAGCGGGAACTCAGGGATGAACGCAGGGATGAAACTCCATATCAAGAACGGCCACGTGATCGATCCGGCCAACGGCATCGACGCCAAGAACGATCTCTACATCGCCGACGGCAAGGTGCTGGCCGTGGGCGCAGCCCCGGCAGGCTTCGCCGCCGACCAGACCATCGACGCGAGCGGCCTGATCGTCTCGCCGGGCTTCGTCGACCTGTCGGTGCGCCTGCGCGAGCCGGGCTACGAATACAAGGCCACGCTGGAATCGGAAATGCAGGCCGCGATGCAAGGTGGCGTTACCAGCCTGATCTGCCCACCGGACACCGATCCGGTGCTGGACGAACCGGGCCTGGTGGAAATGCTCAAGCACCGCGCGCGCGGCCTCAATCAAGCCCACGTGCACCCGCTGGGCGCGCTGACCGTTGGCCTGAAGGGCCAGGCGCTGACCGAGATGGCCGAGCTGACCGAAGCCGGCTGCATCGGCTTCGCGCAAGCCGAAGAGCCGATCGAAGACACCAACGTGCTGCTGCGCGCCATGCAGTACGCCAAGACGTTTGAATACACCGTGTGGCTGCGTCCGCAGGACGCGCACATCGGCCGTGGCGGCATCGCGGCCAGCGGCCCGCTGGCGTCGCGCCTCGGCCTGTCCGGCGTGCCGGTGATGTCGGAAACCATCGCGCTGCACACTATCTTCGAACTGATGCGCGCCACCGGCGCCCGCGTCCACCTGTGCCGCATGTCGTCGGCCGCCGGCATCGAGCTGGTGCGCGCCGCCAAGAAGGAAGGCCTGCCGGTCACCTGCGACGTCGGCGCCCACCACATCCACCTGACCGACGCCGACATCGGCTTCTTCGATTCGAACGCGCGCGTCACGCCGCCGTTCCGCAGCCAGCGCGACCGCGACGCCATCCGCTTCGGCCTGCTCGACGGCACCGTCGACGCGCTGTGCTCGGACCACACCCCGGTCGACGACGACGAGAAGCTGCTGCCGTTCGGCGAAGCCTCGCCGGGCGCCACCGGCCTGGAACTGCTGCTGTCGCTGAGCCTGAAATGGGCCGACGACTACGCGAGCACGCAGGACACCGGCAAAGTGCGTCCGCTGGCGCGCGCCGTGGCCCGCATCACTTCGGACGCCGCGCGCGTCGCGCGTCTCGACGCCGGCACCTTGTCGGTCGGCGCGGTGGCCGATGTGTGCCTGTTCGATCCTGAGGCGCGCTGGACGGTGGAAGCGTCGGCGCTTGCCAGCCAGGGGAAGCACACGCCGTTCCTTGGCTACAACCTGGCGGGGCAGGTGCAAACCACCATCGTGGCGGGCCACGTTGCTTATCAGCGTTAATCAGGCCGCATGAAACCATCGATGATTTTCCGCCTGGCGCGGGTGATGTTCCACGTGTTCTGGGGCATGGCGATCTGCGCCACGGTGTTTCCGTGGCTGGGTCAGGAGAAGCGTAACGGCCATATCCGCCGCTGGTCGACCAAGTTGCTACGCATGTGCAATGTGACGGTGGAGCAGCGCGCCGGCGGCGCGCCGGTGCTGGAGAGGGCGATGGTGGTGGCCAACCACGTCTCGTGGCTGGACATCTTCGTCATCCACAGCCTGCATCCGAGCCACTTCGTGGCCAAGGCCGAGATCCGCGCCTGGCCGCTGGCCGGCTGGCTGGCGGAGAAGGCCGGCACCGTGTTCATTTCACGCGGCAACCGGCGCGACCTGCGGCATATCTTCAAGGGCTTGGTGCACAGCCTGGAGCGCGGCGAGCGAGTGGCTTTCTTCCCGGAGGGGACCACGTCGGCGCAGGGTAATCTGCTGCCGTTCCACGCCAATTTGTTTGAAGCGGCGATCGACGCCAAGGTGCCGGTGCAGCCGTTCGCGCTGGCCTACGAAGATGATGCTGGGGGCTTGCACAGCTCGGTGGATTTCATCGGCGAGATGACGTTTGCCGAGAGCATTGTCGCGATACTCGGCGGGCCGCCGGTCAAGGCGCGGCTGGCGATTTTGCCGCCGGTCGACACCATCGGCGCGCACCGGCGCGACCTGGCCGAAGCCACGCATCAAGCCGTCGCCGCCGCGCTGGGCGTGACGGCCGCCGCGCACTAACTACTTTTTGCCGCCGGGCGTCTGGAATTCCGGGCACTGCACTTGCAGCAAGTCGCGGTCTTCCAGGCACACGGCCGACAACTGGCCGCCCCACACGCAGCCGCTGTCGAGTCCGATCAAATGCGGCTTGATGGTCAGCCCCAGCGCCGACCAGTGGCCGAACACCACCGTCTCGCGCGCGCTGCGCCGGCCCGGCACCTCGAACCACGGCATCAGGCCCGAGCCTTCCTCCGCCGTGCCGCTTTCCTTCATCTTGAAATCCATCACGCCGTCGGCGGTGCAGAAGCGCAAGCGCGTCATCGCGTTGATGATGCAGCGCAGCCGTTCTGCGCCCTGCAATGCGTCCGACCATTGATCCGGCTGATTGCCGTACATCTCGGCCAGGAATTCCGCCAGGTTCGGGCCGCGCAGCATCTGCTGCACCTCGCCGGCCAAGGCCATCGCCTGCGCCGGCGTCCATTGCGGCAGCAGGCCCGCGTGCACCAGCACGTGGCCCGGCACGCGGATCGCCAGCGGCCGGTGGCGGATCCAGTCGATCAGCTCGTCGCGGTCGGGCGCGTGCAGGATCTCGGCCAGCGTGTCGGACTTGTGCTCGGGCCGGATGCCGTAGGCCACCGCCAGCAGATGCAGGTCATGGTTGCCCAGCACGCTATCGATCAGGCCGCCGCTGGCCATGGCCAGCTTGCGCACGTGGCGCAGCGTGGCCAGCGAGTCGGGGCCGCGATTGATCAGGTCGCCAGCGAACAGGATGGCGGGCTCGGCCACGCCATCGCGCGCCGCGTGCTCGCGTATGCGGTCGAGCATGGACAGGGCCTGCTCGTGACAGCCTTGTAAATCCCCGATTACATAGGTTTTCATATGGTTGCTCACTGGTTCGTTGCTTTGGAATCTGAAATACCCTGAAATCAGAGTGAGCGATGTCGAAAGTTGCCCGACAGAGGAGCAGTTTCACATAAAATCATGCTTACGACTAATTTGACGCTTGCAGCGGGATACTAAATGATTTTTGTGACAGGTGGTGCTGGTTTCATAGGTTCGAATTTTGTCCTCGACTGGCTGGCCCAGTCGGATGAGCCCGTGATCAACTACGACAAGCTGACTTACGCCGGCAATCTCAACAATCTGGCGTCGCTGAAGCAGGACGCGCGCCACACCTTCGTGCGCGGCGACATCTGCGACCAGGCCCAGGTGCTGGCGCTGTTCCAGCAGCACAAGCCGCGCGCGGTGGTGCACTTCGCGGCGGAAAGCCACGTCGACCGCTCCATCCTCGGGCCGGGCGAGTTCATCAACACCAACATCAACGGCACCTTCAGCCTGCTCGAAGCCGCGCGCGCCTACTGGTCCGCGCTGCCGGACGACGAGAAGGCCGCGTTCCGCTTCCTGCACGTGTCGACCGACGAGGTCTACGGCACGCTGGGCCCGGACGATGCGCCGTTTTCCGAAACCACAGCGTTCGCGCCGAACAGCCCGTACTCGGCGTCGAAGGCCGCGTCCGACCACCTGGTGCGCTCCTACTTCCACACCTACGGCTTGCCGGTGGTGACCACCAACTGCTCCAACAACTATGGCCCGTACCACTTCCCGGAAAAGCTGATCCCGCTGATCATCGCCAACGCTCAGGCCGGCAAGCCGCTGCCGATCTACGGCGACGGCCAGCAGGTGCGCGACTGGCTGTACGTCAGCGACCATTGCGCCGCGATCCGCCGCGTGCTGGAAGCGGGCCGCCTCGGCGAGACCTACAACGTCGGCGGCTGGAACGAGATGGCCAACCTGGACGTGGTGCACACGCTGTGCGACATGCTCGATACGCTGAAACCGAAGGCCGATGGCGCCAGCTACCGCGCCCAGATCACCTATGTGAAAGACCGTCCGGGCCACGACCGCCGCTACGCCATCGACGCGCGCAAGCTGGAGCGCGAGCTGGGCTGGAAGCCGGCCGAGACCTTCCAGACCGGCATCGCCAAGACCGTACAGTGGTACCTGGACAACCAGGCCTGGGTCGCCGACGTGCAGTCGGGCGGCTACGCCAAGTGGGTCGAAACCAACTACTTCAATCGCGAGGGGCAATAATGAGCAAGCGCAAAGGCATCATTCTGGCGGGCGGCTCCGGCACCCGCCTGTACCCGGTCACGATGAGCGTATCGAAGCAGCTGCTGCCGATCTACGACAAGCCGATGATCTATCATCCGCTGACGGTGCTGATGTTGGCCGGCATGACCGAAATCCTGCTGATCTCGACGCCGCAGGACACGCCGCGCTTCAAGGATCTGCTGGGCGACGGCAGCCAGTGGGGCATCAGCATCAGCTACGCGGTGCAGCCGTCGCCGGACGGTCTGGCGCAAGCGTTCATCATCGGCAAGGAATTCGTCGGCGACTCGCCGTCGGCGCTGATCCTCGGCGATAACATCTACTACGGTAATGACCTCGACGCACTGCTGCGCCACGCCACCGAGCAGACCGACGGTGCCACCGTGTTCGCCTACCACGTGCAGGATCCGGAACGCTACGGCGTGGTCGAGTTCGACGACGACCGCACCGCCGTGTCGATCGAGGAAAAACCGCTCAAGCCGAAATCGAATTACGCCGTCACCGGCCTGTACTTCTACGACAACCAGGTGTGCGACATCGCCGCTGGCATCAAGCCGTCCGCGCGCGGCGAGCTGGAGATTCTTTCCAGCACATTGGGATCCTAAGCTTAGAATTCCACGTGGACAAGTTGTC
>JADMIO011435030.1_pt1 | contig 22978 bp, 22 predicted proteins | sample 8958161 | NCBI WGS metagenome assembly JADMIO01 (sample SAMN16585339, study PRJNA669376) | soil metagenome | isolation source: Crop rotation soil | place: USA: Cullars Rotation, Alabama | collected 2011 | reverse complement strand
CGCGACTTCAAGTCACGTGAATTCCAAGCTTCGGATCCCACTGTGCTGGAAAGCCGTCGAAGTCGCCTGCCACGTGATGATGCGCGACTGCGGCCATTGCCGCAGCACTGTGCACTCCTACACCGGCGAGTGAGCCGGCAACGACGACCGTCCCAATCGCCACGTGGATCAACGGCTGTCGAGTCATGGTGCCCCCAGATGCGTCCCTCGTGTGGGGCGAAGCGTACTGCTCTACCCGCCACTCACGAGCATGACCGGGCGCGGTGATCGGCGAGCCAACTGCCGGGTGGCCTTGTCCCACACACCTTGGCTGAGCACGCTGCGCGACGGAGCAGGAACGACGATCACCTCGGCGTCCGATGCAGCCGCCTCATCGAGGACGGCCGTCGCCACGGCTGATCGATGAGCGTCCAGGACGATGCCGCTCGCCTGTGCACCGAGACTCCAGACGAATTGCATCGCGTCATCGAGTGCGGTCGTCGCGTCCTCACTGGACTTCGGATAGAACCGGCCGCCGCCCTGTGGCGTCGGTCGATCCCACACCCGAACATGAACGAGCCGGAGCCCGGCACCCGAGGCCGTGGCGATTCGCGCCGCCGCCGTCAGCGCACCACGCGCGGAGTCCAGCGACTCCACCGGGATGACCAGCTGACTGTCCATAGCTAAAGGGTGGTCGGCTAAGCCGTCCGAAACATCGGACGAAATCCCTATCTTGCGGATGCAGTTGGTGATCGGCAGGCCTTACGCGAGGCACTCCGATACCTACGTCATGAAAGTAGTGGTCATAGGATCCGGCGGCATGACTGTCACGAGCGCCACCGAACCGACGATGTCGTGGCCGGAGGTCGAATCGACGCTCACGGCTGCCGGGCAGATGTTCGAGCTTGCGGACGCCGACGTACGTGGCGTGCCGCTGCGGGTCTGGAAGAACGCACCGGGGAGCCTGCGCGACCTGCTCGAGCTGTCGAGGCTGTACGGCGAGAAGACGTTCATCGTTTACGAGGACGAGCGGACCACCTTCGAGGAGCATTTCCGACAGGTCGCCACGCTCGCTCACCGGCTGATCGACGCCTACGGCGTCGAGAAGGGCGACCGGGTTGCGATCGCGATGCGCAACTTCCCGGAGTGGTCGGTGGCGTTCTGGGCGATTGCCGCGGCGGGCGGTGTCGTCGTACCTCTCAATGCCTGGTGGACGACGCCTGAGCTTGTTTACGGGCTGAACGACTCGGGCTCGAAGGTCGCGTTCGTCGACGGCGAGCGGCTCGACCGGCTGGCGCCGGAGCTTGGCGGACTGAATGTCGAGGTCGTCGTGGCGCGCGAGGAGGGCGACGTACCGGCCGGAGTGGCACGCTTCACCGAGGTCCTCGGCGACGTTGCCTTCGATGTCGCGCTACCCGCGGTGACGCTCGAGCCCGAGGACGACTCGACGATCTTCTACACCTCCGGCACCACCGGGGAGCCGAAGGGTGCGCTGGGCACGCATCGCAACATCTGCGGCAACCTCATCTCGCTCGCCTACGGCCGCTTTGCGGCCGGCCTTCGGATGGGCACGCCGGTCGAGGCACCGGTGCCCGAGGCGATGCAGCAGGCGTCGCTGCTCTCGGTGCCGTTCTTCCATGCGACCGGCTGTCACTCGGTGCTCGTCGCCAACGTCGCGACTGGCGGCAAGCTCGTGCTGATGCACAAGTGGAACCCGGAGCGGGCGCTCGAGCTCATCGAGCGTGAGGCAGTGACGATGTTCGGTGGCGTGCCGACGATGGTCTGGCAGGTGCTGCAGTCGCCGGACTTCGGAAAGCGCGACATCTCGAGCGTCACCTCGGTCGGCTATGGCGGCGCGCCGGCGCCGCCGGAGCTGGTACGCCGGATCGAGGAGCTGCTGCCGGGCCGGGTGCCCAGCAACGGCTACGGCCTTACCGAGACCTCGTCGGTCACGACGATGAACGCCGGCATCGACTACCTGCACCGGCCGGACAGTGTCGGCCGCCCGGTGCCGGTAGTCGATCTGAAGGTCGTCGACGAGGATGGCAACGCGCTGCCGGTCGGTGAGGTTGGCGAGCTGTGGATCCGCGGTCCCAACGTCGTGAAGGGCTACTGGAACAAACCGGAGGCAACTGCCGCGGCGATCACCGACGGCTGGCTGCACTCAGGCGACCTTGCCCGGCTCGATGACGAGGGCTTCGTCTACATCGTCGACCGCGCCAAGGACATGCTGATCCGCGGTGGGGAGAACGTGTACTGCGCCGAGGTCGAAGCTGCGCTGTTCGAGCATCCAGCGGTGTACGACGCGGCGGTCATCGGCATCCCTCATCACGAGCTCGGCGAGGAGGTCGGCGCGGTCGTCCGGCTCAAGGACGGCGCGACCGCGTCGGAGAGCGATCTTCGCAAGCACGTGGGGGAGCGGCTCGCTGCGTTCAAGGTGCCGGTGAAGGTGTGGTTCGTCGACGACGAGCTGCCCCGCAATCCGGCCGGGAAGGTGCTCAAGCGCGAGCTGCGCGACCGCCTGCTCGGCTGAGGCGATGAACTTCTCCGAGGCATGCGCCGCCGTACGCGACGGAGCCGGTGCGGCTGACGCCGCCCGGCAGGTCGTCGCTGCTATGACGCCCGAGGAGAAGCTGTGGTGTCTCGACGGTGACGCGCCGACCTGGGCGGGGCTGCGCTACCTGCACGACGAGGACGGCTACCACCGCGTCGCGTTCGCGGCGGCGCAGGTCGACCGCCTCGGGCTGCCCGGCATCCACTTCGCGGACGGGCCGCGGGGCTGCGTGATCGGCAACGGCACCGCCTTCCCGGTCTCGATGGCTCGCGGGGCGACCTGGGACCCCGCCCTCGAGGAGCGGGTCGGTGAGGTGATCGGTCAAGAGCTACGGGCGGCTGGCGCAACGCTGACCGGCGCGGTCTGCGTCAACCTGCTCCGTCATCCGGCGTGGGGCCGCGCCCAGGAGACCTACGGCGAGGACCCGCATCACGTCGGTGAGATGGGCGCCGCCCTGACCCGTGGGCTGCAGCGACACGTCATGGCTTGCGTGAAGCACTTCGCGTGCAACTCCATGGAGAACGCCCGCTTCAGCGTCGACATCGAGGTCGATGACGGCGCGCTGCACGAGGTCTACCTGCCGCATTTCCGGCGGATCGTGGATGAAGGCGTCGCGGCGGTGATGAGTGCCTACAACTCGGTGAACGGTGAGTGGTGTGGCCAGAGCCAGGCGCTGCTTACTGGCGTGCTGCGTGAGGAGTGGGGCTTCGAGGGGTTCGTCATCAGCGACTGGATCCTCGGCATCCGCGACGCGGCGACATCGCTGACCGCCGGACTCGGCATCGAGATGCCCTATCGCATGGTCCGCGCCCGCGACCTGCCTGCGGCGCTCGAGCGCGGCGAGGTTTCCTGGCTCGACGTCGACGCCGCCGTGTCTGCGCTGGTGGCAACGTTGCTTCGATTCGACGACATCCTGTCGACACCCGCGCCCGCGCGGGAGGCTCTGGGTGCGCCGGAGCATCGGGCACTTGCTCGTGAAGTCGCCGCCGCCTCCGTCGTCGCCCTACGCAATGAGGTCGTCGACGGTGCGCCGGTGCTCCCGCTCCAGCCCGATCTGTCGATCGCGGTGATCGGCCGGCTCGCCGACACGGTCAACCTCGGTGATGGCGGGTCGAGCGACGTGTGGGACCTCGACTGCCACACCGTCCTCGACGGACTTCGAGGTGCTGCCGCCGACATCAGGTACGACGACGGGTCTGACCCGGCGGCCGCGGCCGCGGTCGCCGAGGCGGTCGACGCCGCGGTTGTCGTTGTCGGCTACACCTACCTCGACGAGGGCGAGTTCATCGGTGGCACCGACCCCGCATTGATGTCGCTGTTTCCGGAAAGCGACGAGCCTGAGGTGGTCGAGCGCTACCAGCACAGCATCAGTGACCTTCCGCCGACGACCAAGCCGGCTCGCCACACCGAGCGCCCGCGCGGCTTCAGCATTGGTGGCGACCGCGACTCACTGCGGCTCGCGGATGACGACGTTGCACTGATCCGTGCCGTTGCTGCCGCCAATCCGCGCACTGTCGTGGTCATACAGGCCGGCAGTGCGGTGATCGTCGATGAGTGGATCGAGGGCGTTCCGGCGCTGGTGCAAGCCTGGTACGGCGGCTGCCGGGCGGGTGAGGGGCTGGCGGACGTCATGTTCGGTGAGGTCAACCCGTCGGGGCGGCTACCGTTCACGGTCCCGCGCCAGGAGGGAGACCTGCCCGAGTTCGTTCGCGACGCGACGTCGTTTCGCTACGACCGCTGGCATGGTTGGTGGCACCTGCGTCGCAACGGCACGGCACCACGCTTCCCCTTCGGCTACGGCCTGTCCTACTCGACATTCGAGCTGGTCGACTCTGCGCTGGAGATTGGCGATGCCGCCATCGAGGTTCGCGCGACCGTGCGCAATACCGGTGATCGCGACGGCAGTGACGTCATCCAGGTGTATGCCGAGCTGCCTGACCCCGACGCCCCGCCAAGGCTTGCCGGCTTCCAACGCGTCGAGGTTGCTGCGGGTGCGGAATCGGTGGTGTCGATCACGATCCCGCTCGCGCGGTTGCAGGCTCGTGATGGCACCCGCCGCGGGTGGGTATCGCCAGCAGGCAAGCACCGACTCGTCGTGGCACGGCATGCAGCGGATCCGCAGCCACGCGAGCACGTCGTCGAGATCTAGGCGGCCTTACCGGCGAAGTAGAGGCCGAGCATCGCTGCGGCCATGATGAGCACCCACAGGTCGGTGAGTCGGCACAGCAGCGTCGGAGCGCGTCGTACCTCCATGAACTCGCGCATGATGAACCGGACCTTCACGAGTGCAAGGACGATCGCGCTCACCGTCACCGCCGTGCTTGCGGTCGCCCCGCCGTGATCGCGGGCTGAGTGGTCGATCGCGATATAGAGGACCGTGATCGCGGACAGTCCGAGCCAGACCGCGAGGAGTCGTCGATTGAGCCCAGTGAGCATCGGTTACCTCACCACGTAGAGGAGCGCGAAGATCATGACCCAGAAGAAGTCGACCGTGTGCCAGTAGGTGGCGCAGGTCTCGACCAGCTCCTGCGAGCGCCGTTTCGGGCTCGACAGTTGGTAGAGCAGCACGCCGAGCGCGACGAATCCGATCAACAGATGCACGACGTGGATCACGGTCAGGAAGTAGAAGTACTGAAAGAAGTCGCTGCTGGTGAACGTGTTGCCGTTGTGGATCTGCACGATCCACTCGACGACCTTGAAGCCGAGGAACGCCACCCCGAACCCGGCAGTGAGCAGCGCATCCCGCTTCGCCGCCAGGTAGTCGCCGGCTCGGGCGGTCTCGACGCAGCGGGCCACCGACCAGGAGCTTGTCAGCAGCGCGATCGTCTCGATGACTCCGAGCCAGAGGTGCAAGTGCGACTGGGAGGCCAGGAACGCCTGCTCGTGCTGAGCGCGGTAGTAGAGGTAGGCGCCAAAGTACGAGGTGAATATCAGCGATTCGAACAGCACGAAGAACCACATGTCCGGCTGGCCGGGGACCCGCCGCTGCTGAGCTGGGGCCCTCATGCCGGCTTCACCCGGTCGGGCAGCGGGCCGGTGCCGAAGTCCTCGCGCAGGATCAGGCTTCGAAGCAGCGTGATGAACACGCCGGTGTAGATGCCGAACACGACGACGTCGACCCACCAGGCGATCAGGCCGTTCCAGGGGAACACGCCCCGGTGGAAGATCCAGGACGGTGCGACGACGACCTCGGTCAGGGCGTTGCAGAGGTTGAGGTAGCCGAACCACTTCGGGAAAACCCGGTTGGTGTCGAGCAGGATCGCGGTCATCCAGATCAACGATCCGACGAGGAAGACGCCCATCGTCCCGGAGAACGACAGGAACCCAAGCTGGTAGAGCCACTGCTGCAGATGTGGATCGCGCTCGGGCCGCATCGCACCGGCGGTAAGTGCGATGCAGATGAACAGGAAGCCAGGCACCGCGCTGACCGAGTAGATGATCAGGTAGGAGTACGAGAATGCTCGGCTCACCGACATCCGTCGGATCGAGTACGTGATCAGTGCGATCGAAGTGGCGGACAGGCCGCCCAGCACGAAGATGAGGGCCAGCCCGATCAGCAGGCCGTCGTGGTGATGGCCGAACCATGCCACCGTCTGGTCGGGGGTGTACCACGGTTGACCCGGCGGCTGGATGTGGGTGAAGAGGAAGAAGACCACGGCGTAGAGGTTGTAGAAGAACAGTGTTGCGCCCCACGCGAGCCAAAGCTCGCGCTTCGGGTTGTCCCGAAACCGCGGCCGGCTCATGCGATCGTCTCGGTTTCGGCGCGGTCGCGATGAAGTGACTGGCCGAGCACGACGGACATCACGACGATCCAGACCGCGATGGCGATGTTCTTGACCCAAAAGCCAAAGAGGCCGTCCCAGGCGAACGGCCCGCTGTGCGAAAGGCCCGCGAAGGCCGCGGGCACCAGCGCAACGGCGACGAGCACGTTGAACGACGCGACCCAGGAGTTGAACACCGGCTCGTCCTGCTGATCGAGATAGATCGCGACAGCCAGGAACATGCTCTGAGCGACGAGGAACGGCACGCCACAGGTGAACGTGATCCACGCCAGGTCATTGAGCAGCTGAGTCAGCGCGGGGGAGCGCTCCGGCTGGAACGCGGCAAGTAGCCAGAAGACCGTTGCGGTGAGGAAGGCGATCGGCGCTGCGCCCGCGACTCCGATCATGCAGAACCGCATGATCGGAGTTCGGTGAGCCATGCCACGCATCCGCTCGACGATCAGCATCAGCAGCGGGATCAGTGCGACGCAGAACCAGTTGAGCAGGATCATGCTGTAGCGCACCCGCGCGGTGTGGTCGCGGTAGAACGCCGCGATCTGGGTCGCCGAGGCTCGGGGCGACAGCGGGTGCACGAAGCCCGGAAAGATGAAGAACGCGGCGATCCAGGTGATCGCGACGCCCGGCAGCGCCCAGAAGATGATCAGCTCACCGCTGGTTCGCCGCACGCGCCCTCCCTGGTGTGGAACTTTCTTGACTCTAGTCAGAAACAGATTGTTTCATACACTGTGGTTATGCCTGGAGTTTCGCCGGAGACCACACCTGACCAACGTCAGGGTCGGACTGTCCCGGTACGGGCAGGTGCGCAGGCGAGCCGGCAAGCGCTGATCCACGCGGCGCTCGCGCTGTGGCGTACCAACGGCTTTGAAGCGACCACGGTCACTGACATCTGCAAGGCGGCCGGGGTGTCGAAGGCGTTGTTCTACGTCTACTTCTCCCGCAAGGAAGACGTGCTGTTCGAGGCGGAGATCTTCACCATCCAAGACGCCCACCAAGCCGCGGAAAGGGTCACCGCCGGGCCCTACGAGCTGGCTGACCTGATCACCGCAGTCGTGCAGACGCTCACCCGTCGTACTCGTCGATTTCCTGCGGACCTGGTCTTCGAGGCGGTGATCGAGAGCTACCGCCTTGAGCAGTTCGCCCTGACCGGCGGGGGGGCCGAGGCCGATCTCGGTTACCTGTTCCTCGCGCCGTTCGAGCAGGCAGCCCGCGACGGCAAGCTCCGGAGCGGTATGTCCCCGGTGCGAGCGGCTCGCATCGCGCAGACGCTGGTGTCGGATGGCATCCGGCGCTGGGCAGCGAGCGGCTTCGCCGATCGGTCCGTCGCGAAGACCCTCGCCGTCGACATCGCCGACCTCTTAGGTTGATCGCAACGAGCGGGCGACCGCGCCGTAGCGTTGCAGGGCACCCGGGTCTTCGGCCCACGCGGCGCCGGCGAAATACAGCACGACTCGGCTCGCGACCCCGTCGTAGCGCTCGTGCAAGGCGGCGGTGACGGCATCGACATCGCCGCTTACGACGAACTCAGCCAGCAGATCATCCGGCACCGCAGCCGCCATTCCGGGAATGTCGCCCGCCTTCTGTCGTTCCCGGATCCGCTCGGTCGTTCCGGGATGGCCCAGCTGCTCGAACAGGTAGGCGTAGTTCGGGGTGGAGCCGTAGAACGCGACCTGCAGCCGGGCGCGCTCCCACCAACCGCGGCGTTCCGCCTCGGTATCACCGAGTGCCGTGAACGCGGGTGCGAACACCTCCAGCTGCGCCGGATCCTTGCCGGCCTTCGCCGCGCCGGTCGCGATATTGGGTAGGACTGTTTCGCGCAGATACGTCGGGTTGTTGAGTGGATGGACATGAATACCGTCGGCGACCTCGCCGGCAAGTTGCAGCATCCACGGGTTGACTGCGGCGATGTCGATCGGGGGATCGGCGACGTCAATCGGTCCTGGTGACCACAGCGGCGGCAACAGTGACAGGTCATAGAACTCGCTGTGATGGGACAGCGACTCGGTGCCACGGAAGGCGCGAAAGCAGGATCGCACTGCCGCGACGTGATCCCTCAGCCGCGGGCCGGGGGGTTCGAACGCTGCGCCGTATCGACGTTCGATGTGCGCCTTCACCTGAGTGCCGAGTCCGAGCCGGAACCGCCCGCCGGTGACCTCGGCCAGCTCCCAAGCCACTTGCGCGGTGACCATAGGGCTGCGAGGGAACGCGACCGCGATCCCGGTGGCCAGGTCGAGATCGGCGGCGAGCGCGGCGGCTGCACACGACAGATAAGCGGTGCGTCCCGACTCGGTGACCACCAGACCCGAGAACCCCGCCTCGGCAGCATCCATCGTCAGCCGCTGTACGTCGCGCAACGGCGCCGCCGTCACCATCAAGTCAACCTGCACGGTTACTCAGCCTCCGCGGGAATGGTCGATGGTCTGAGGCGTCATCGGGCCCGATCCTAGGAGGCGCTGGCGCCCCGATCACTCAGGCCGTGGTGGCGTCGTAGACCAGTACGTCGCCGGCACGTCGCGCCCCGGGTGTGGGCCGGTGAACTGTCTCGCCGGCCGGCATCAGGTGGTGGACCTCGACCTCGTACAGGCACGTCACGGCGTCGGCGATCAGGCGCCGGTGGCATCGCCACCACAGCGTCTCGCTGCACATCACGGCTACCGCACAGTGCGCAGCCGCGGTTACCAACTCCTCGAGCGCGGCCTTCGCCTCGTCGGTGCGCAGGTGGGCGGCGTACCCGCGAAACGACTCGTTGCGCCAGACCACGTCAGGGCTGTCACCCGGCGGGCGGCGAAATCCCCCGAGCCGAGGCTCCCAGCGGTAGTCGATCCCGACGTCCGGCAGCCATTCGGAAAGTGAGGCTCTTGCGACGTGCGGATGACGGCGGCTGCCGGGAGCGGTGCGCACATCCACGAGTTGCGCAATCCCGGCGGCCCGTAGCCGGTCGGTGAGCGCTTCCTGCGACGCCGTGCCGTGGCCGACGGTGTACAGAACTGGCACATCTTGGTGGTTCCCCGCCACGGCGCCGCACACCACGTGCTTGCCTCGACGCTCGACAGCGATGGCGAGGAGTGCGGACCAGCCGCGGGAGGTGCTCGAAGGGCTCGGAGGACGATTAGCCGTTCGTCCAGACCTGACGTTCCTCGTCGTACGGAGCGTCAAGCACCTGGGTCTGCGGCCCGAACTCCATCGTCGCGCGTCGCGCGGCGTCGTACGTCGGCCATTCGGGAAGACCGGCGTGGTTCGGGTCGCCGGTGCGCGCGAACGCTACCCACGCATCGGTCATCTGCTCACTGAGTTGCTGCGCCTCTGGACCGGATCCGGCGAACCGATCCATCGTGCCGACGTCGAGCGTGCCGAACACGAACGGAATCTCGAGTGCATGGCACGCGCCGAGTGCGCCGCCCATGGCGGGGGACTCCCACGTGAACAGATACATATAGGTCGGTGCATGCGCAGTCTGAGCCTCGGCGGCGCGGATCGAGCCGACGCGGAAGATTCGATCGGACTCGATCGCCGACCAGATCTCGCGAGGATCGGTTCTCTCACCGCGGGCCGATCGTGCCTCGCGGTAGGCGTCGATCACATCAACCGGGCTGAGCGTCACGTCGTTGTAGCGGAAGATCGCGTCGATTCGCCGATGCAGGACGCCCTCGTCGGGATCGCGGTTGAGGGGATCCGCGACGAGGAACAGCTTCCACTCGTCACGATTGGTGCCGATCATCACGTCTACGTCACGAGCGGCGCCGGCGGCGAGCGCCTGCTGCGGCGGTACCGGTATCGAGGTTGCGTCGACGACCGGGATCAGTGAGAGACCACCGCGCCGGTCGGCGGCGAAGGCGGCCTGCACACCGAGCACCCGCTCGAGCGGGAGCTCTCGTACTGCTGCCGGTGACGAGACGCCGAGCTCGGCGAGCAGCTTTGCCGTCACCTCTTCGGCACGATCCATCGTCAGCGCGTTGGGCGGCCCGCTCTGGACGATCGCGCGGCGGAACAGACCGCGTGCTGACGGCGTGGCAAGCAAGTCCGAGACCGACATACCGCCGGCGGACTCCCCGAAGATCGTCACGTTCGCCGGATCGCCGCCGAAGGCCGCGATGTTGTCGCGCACCCACCGCAGCGCGGCGACTTGATCCAGCAAGCCCCAGTTACCGCAAGCGCCGTCCGCGTCGTCGTCGGCGAGGTCGGGATGGGCGAGGAAGCCGAGGATCCCGAGCCGGTAATTGATGGTCACAACGACGACATCGCCGCGGGTCGCCAGCGCAGCGCCTCCGTAGATCGATGACGCTCCGGAGCCGCTGACGAAGGCACCACCGTGGATCCACACCATGACCGGTCGCTCGCCGGCGGTCCCCGGCGTCCAGACATTGAGCGTGAGGCACTCCTCGTCGAGTGCGCCCGGCAGCTCGCCGGTCAGCGTCGTCAGCGGGTCGTTCTGCGGCGCCCAAGGGCCGAAAGCGTTGGCAGCGCGGACCTGGGTCCACGGCTCGACCGGCCGCGGCGCGCGCAGTCGGTGCTCGCCTGATGGAGCAGCGGCGTACGGGATGCCGCGGAACACCCGCAGGTCGCCCTCGATCGTGCCCTCGACCTTGCCCGACGTGGTCTCGACGACCGTCATCCCGCGACCTCCGATGCGATGCGGTTGCTACCGCCCGCACCCTAGACGTTCGAGGCGGCGTTCCGCTCGGGTCGTCGCTGCTACTCGTGGTCGCCGGGCAGCTTCTCCTTGACGTGCTCAGCCATCTCCGACCACTTGCCTTTGAAGCCCTTGGTCGCGATCCCGACGGCATCCTCGTCGCCGCCGGTCAGACCCTTGATCGTCTTCTTGAGCATTGACGGGTTGACGTGCGGCGGTAGCGCGACGATCTGCGGATCGGTGCGGAACTCCAGCAGAACTGGCCCGTTGGCGGCCAGCGCTCGATCCCACGCCGGACCGACATCCTCGGGTCGCTCGACCTTGATGCCCTCGAAGCCGAGCAGCTTCGCGTACTCCGCCGCCGGCATGTAGGGGAGCGTCTGGGTGTCGGGGTTCTTCGGGTCGCCGGCGAGTGCTCGTTGCTCCATCGACACCTGGTTGAGGTCGTCGTTGGCGAGCACGACGAAGATCAGCGTCGGGTTCTGCGCGGTGAGGTCGGCGAGGTAGCGCTTCACCGTGAGCAACTCGTTCATGCCGAGCATCGTGAAGGCGCCGTCGCCGGTGAACCCGATCACCGGGCGGTCGGGATGTGCGAACTTGGCGCTGATGGCGTAGGGGACGCCGGGCACCATCGTCGCGAGCGTGCCCGACAGCGATCCCCGCATCCCTTCGCGGATCATGCAGTGGCGCGCGTACCAGTTCGTGGCCGACCCGCTGTCCGAGGTCATGATGACGTTGTCGGGCAGCCGCTGGTTGAGCTCCCAGAAGACCAGTTCCGGATTGACCGGGTCGCCATCGATGTGTGCCTGGTCATCGAGGATCCGGTCCCAGATCTTGCGCTCCTCGACGATGTGCTCCTGCCAGGACCGGTCGGCTTTGTACTTGAGCATCGGCAGCAGCGCGGTCAGCGTGTCCTTGGCATCGCCGACGAGTGAGACGTCATTGGGGTAGCGCACCCCGATCAGGGATCCGTCGATGTCGATCTCGACGCACTTGGCCTGCCCCTCCGGCGGGAGCCACTCCGCGTACGGGAACGACGTCCCGATCATGAACAAGGTGTCGCAGTGCATCACCATCTCGTGGCTGGCCTCGGTGCCGAGCAGCCCGATGCCACCGGTGACGAACGGAAGCGTGTCCGGTACGACGTCCTTGCCGAGCAATGCCTTGGCGATACCGCAGCCGAGGGTGTCCGCCGCCTCGATCACCTCGCGGGTGGCGCCGCGCGCTCCGGCACCGACGAGGATCGCCACTTTCTCTCCGGCGTTGAGAATGTCTGCCGCCTGCCGCAGGAGCGTCTCGTCAGGTGTCGCGTGGGGTCGGTTCCAGCCGACGCTGGTGAACACCGAGCCGTGCTCACGGGGGGGATCGGCGTACTCCATCTCCCCGACGTCGTCGGGCACGATCACCACTGCCGGTCGGCGCTCCTCGTATGCCGACTTGATGGCGCGATCGATGACGTGACGAGCGGAGAACTCATCCATGACCGTGGCCACGAAGCCCGCGGCATCCTTGAACAGCGTCGTGAGATCGATCTCTTGCTGGTAGTGGGCGCCGATCGAGTGTCGCTTCTGCTGGCCCACGATCGCGAGCACCGGTTGATGGTCGAGTTTGGCGTCATACAAGCCGTTGAGCAGATGGATGGCGCCGGGTCCGCTCGTCGCGATGCAGCACCCGATCTGCCCGGTGAACTTGGCGTGGGCACCGGCCATGAAGGCGGCCATCTCCTCGTGCCGCACCTGGGTGAAGAACGGGTCGTGATCCACTCTGGCGAAGGCACCCAGGAAGGCGTTGATGCCGTCACCCGGGTAGCCGTACACGCGGTGGATGTCCCACTCGCGGAGGCGTTTCAGAATCCACTCGGCGACCTGCATCTTCTCGGTCCTCTCTCGTTGCTTACTTGATAGGTGCCCGGGTCATGCGACCCGGAATCGCTCGGCGTCGCAGCGCTTGAAAGTCAAGCCATGCCCCACCCGACTCCGGTCCGGCCGGAGCAGCCCACCCGGCTCCGGCTCGAGCCCGCCGTCGAACAACATCGCTTCGATCCGGACGTGGTCGTGGAAGTACTCGAGATGTCGCAGCCGACGGGCGGCGGTGCCGACTTGCGCGGAGATCTGCGGAGCGCAGTGTGCCGACAGGTCGACCTGATGCGCGTCGCACAGTCTTGCGACAGCGAGAAAGCCGGTGACACCGAGGCATCGGGTGACGTCCGCTTGCAGGCAGTCCACCGCGTGTGCCGACAGCATCGCTTCGAAGTACCAGGGATTCCAGCCGTACTCGCCGGCGGCGATGTCAATGCCGCCGGGCGCTTGCTCGCGGACCAGCCGCAGACCGTCGAGGTCGTCGGAGCTCACCGGCTCCTCGAACCACCGCACCTCGAACTCGTCTCGGTATCGCCGCGACCACTCGATGGCGTCGCGAGGTCCGAATGCGCCGTTCGCGTCGACGTACAGCTCGACGTGGGGGCCGATCGCCTCCCGTGCGACCCCGGCACGGTGGGCGTCGTGAGCCGGATCGCGCCCGACCTTCATCTTGACCCGGGGGATCCCGGCGGCTGCCCAGTCGGCGAGCTGCGCGGCGAGATGCTTGTCGTCGTACGACGTGAAACCGCCGCTGCCGTAGATCGGCGTCGTCTGATGCACCGCGTCGATGGCCACAACGAGTGGGACGTCGAGCAACCTCGCCTTCAGGTCCCACAGCGCGACGTCGACGGCGCTGATCGCCATCGCGACGAGCCCTGTGACGCCGAGGTTGCGGGTCTGGCGTGTCATCTCGGCGGCGGCCGCAGCGACGTCGAAGGCGTTGTGACCTTCGACGGCGGATCGCAGCTTGGTCGCGATCAGCGGCACCGCGCTTTGATGGGCGTAGGTGTAGCCGAGGCCGGTTTGCCCGCCGGCGTCGACTTCGGTGACGACCAGCACGGTTGAGTCCCATGCCAGCGTGCCGTCGGACTCGGGCAGGTCGGTCGGGATCTCGTAAGCCATCGCGCGGACATCCGTGATCGGCGCGTCGGCGCTGGTCACGACTTCGCCCGGTGCCTCAGCGCCAGCCCAGTAGCGACGGCTGCGGCAGCGACGGAGAGCGTCGCAGCGACGTTCCTCGCCGGAGTGGCTGGTGTCGACGAGCGTTCGCCGACCCGTTCTGGTCGCTCTATGGGGAGGCCCGGGCGGTTGGGAAGCCCGGTCTGGATCAGCTGCGCGATGTGCATCGCCCGGCGGTTGGTGCCCTGCTCGATCTGGGTGCGGCAGGAGAAGCCGTCGGCCAGCAACACGGTCTGCGAACTGGCCTCGCGGATTTTCGGGAACAGCACGCGCTCGCCGCAGTCCATCGAGATCTGGTACTTCTCCTTCTCGAACCCCCACGACCCGGCCAGCCCGCAGCAGCCGGTCGGTGGCAGATCAGCGTCCACCCCGAGCCGCTTGAGGAGCTTCTCGTCGGCGTCGAACCCCATCACCGACTGGTGGTGGCAGTGCTTCTGCACCAGCGCCTTGCGCTCGACCCGGGGAAGCTGCACATCGGGGGCGTACTTCTCGAGGAACTCGGCCAGCGTGAAGGTCTGCTTCGATAGCCGCTGTGCCTGCCGGTCGTCGGGCAGCATCTCGATGAGCTCGTCGCGGAACGACGCGCCGCACGACGGCTCCGGAACGATCATCGGCAGCCCCTCGGTGATCTGCTCGTCGAGGGTGTCGAGGACCTCGCGGAACATCGCCCGAGCCCGGCCGAGCATGCCGTAGTCGAACAGCGGCCGGCCGCAACACAACACCTTGGAAGGGATGGTCACCTCGAAGCCGGCGGCCTCGATGACCTCACACACTGCCCGCGCGACATCGGGGTGGAAGTGGTTGGTGAAGGTGTCGGGGAAGAGCACCACCCGAGGGGAGCCGGGGTTGACGCGCCCCCTTTCGGCGTACCAATCGCGGAACGTCTGCGCGGCGAAGTAGGGAGCCTTGCGGTCCGGATGCACGCCGCCGAGCTGTTTGACCAGCTTGTTGACGCCCGGAGCGTGCAGAGCGAAGTTGGCGAGGGCGGGGACCTTCGCGCCGATCCGGGCGGCGTACATGATCAGGCCCATGGCGTAGGCGTAACGGGGCCGGACCCGGCCTTCGTAGTAGTGCGCGAGGAACTCCGCTTTGTACGTCGCCATGTCCACGTTGATCGGACAGTCGTTCTTGCAGCCCTTGCACGACAGACACAGGTCAAGCGCGCCGAAGACCTCCTCCGACTTCCAACCGTCGGTGATGACCTCGCCTTCGAGCATCTCGAACAACGCCCGCGCGCGCCCGCGAGTGGAGTGCTCCTCTTCACGCAATGTCTGGTACGACGGACACATCGTCTGGCCGCCGCCGACCCGGCACTTGCCAACCCCCACGCAGCGCAGCGCGGCTGACTCGAACGATCCGTTGTCATTGGGGAACGCGAAGTAGGTCTTGGTCACCTTCGGCTGGTACTCCGGACCGAGCCGAAGGTTCTCGGTCGACTTGAAGACCCGGATCGGGTCGACGACCTTGCCGGGGTTCATCCGGCCGTCGGGATCCCAGATCGCCTTGAACTCGCGCATCGCACCGACGAGGTCCTCGCCGTACATCTTGCCGAGCAGCTCCGCACGTTGTTGACCATCACCGTGCTCTCCGGACAGTGACCCGCCATAGCGAAGGACGAGGTCGGATGCCTCGTCGAGGAACTTGCGATAGTCCGCGACACCGTCGGCCGTGATCAGGTCGAACGGGATCGATGAGTGAATGCAGCCGTCGCCGAAGTGGCCGTAGAGCGCGGCGTCGTAGCCGTGCTCGCGGTAGAGCTGCTTCAACTCCCTGACGTAGCCGCCGACCTTCTCTGGGGCAACCGCCGAGTCCTCCCAGCCTGGCCACGCCTGCGGCCGGCTGGCGACCCGCGTCTCGGCGCCGAGGCCGCCTTCCCGGACCTCCCACAGCAGCTGTTCTTGCGACTCGTCGTCGAACAGGCTCATCTCCGGCGTTTCTTTGTCCTTCTTCAAACGCGCCATGCATTTGACAGCGTGCTCGTCGGCCTCCTCCTTGGTGTCGCCGCCGAACTCGACGAGCAGGTAGTTGCCGCCCGACGGCAGCATGCTCAGCTCATGAGCGTTGCGGCCCTTCTGCTGCATGTAGCGAATCAGCGAGTGATCGATCGCCTCGAGGCCGATGGGGCCGTACTCAAGGATCTCGGGAGCGTGGTCGCCCGCCTCGCCGATGTCGGGGTAGCCCAACACGAGCAGGCTGCGGTGCCGCGGCCACGGGACGAGCCGCAGCTTCGCTTTGAGGATGGTCGCGCAGGTGCCTTCGGTGCCGACCAGCGAGGCGGCAACGTTGAACCCGGCCTCCGGCAGCAGCGAGTCGAGGTTGTAACCGGAGACCCGGCGGGGGATCTGCGGGAAGCGACGGCGGATCTCGTCGGCGTAGGTGTCACGCAGTGCGAGCAGCTTGGCGAAGATCTCGCCCTTGCGCCCGCCCGCGGAGATGATCGAGGCGATCTCCTTGTCGTCGTACGACGAGGCCACCTCGAGGCGGGTGCCGTCGTACAGCACCACGTCGAGACCAAGCGTGTTGTCGGAGGTGCGGCCGGCCATCACCGAGTGAGTGCCACAGGAGTTGTTGCCGAGGTTGCCGCCGATCGTGCAGCGATCGTGGGTGGAGGGATCCGGCCCGAAGTTCAGCTGATGTTTCTCTGCCGCCTGCCGCAGCGTGTCGTTGATGACGCCGGGCTCACACCACGCGAATCGCTCGTCGGGGTTGAGCTCGTAGATCTTGGTGAGGGACTTCGACGAATCGACGATGACTGCCACGTTGGTGGTCTCGCCGGACAGACTGGTCCCGCCGCCCCGGTTGGTGATCGGGGCGCCGTGCTCGCGGCAGGCCGCGACCGTTGCGATCATGTCGTCGACGTCGCACGGCTGCACCACCCCGAGGGGCGGCATCCGGAAGTTCGAGGAATCCGTCGCCCAGACAGCGCGGGCGCCGGCGTCGAATCTCACCTCGCCACGGACGGTCGCGCGCAGCGAGGCCTCGAGGGCCTTGAGGTCGATGTTCTGAGCGCTTGGATGGGGGTGGTAGCGGCGGGCCGGTGGCGGTGCGCTCATGCCTGTCGCTTACCCCGGCGCGGGTAGGAGAAATCTTTGCAGGATGCAAACATACCCGGTTGAGAGGTGTCAGCTCACGGCGCGCTCGGTGGGCGGTGCCGGTCGCTCCTCGGCGCCGTGTCCGGGGTCGAGGTGTCGCACCTGCGAGAACACCATCGGCCAAAGCTCACCCGACGTGTGGACCGCGACCGGCTCCGTGATGACGCAGACATGGTCCCCGCCCTCATCGAGCAGCGAGAGCCGCTCGACCTCCAGTCGGTGCGCGCAGTCGAGCAGGACCGGCACCTTGCCCTCACCCTCGCCGACCCGTAGCCCCTCGAACTTGTCGATGTCGTCGCCGGAGACAGTGCCGAAGCGCTCGGCGAGTGGCAGGTCGTCGACAGTGAGGAAGTGAACGCCGAGATGCGTCGAGCGCAGCATCAGGCGGTAGGTGTGGTTGGCCTTGGACAGCCAGACGCAGTAGCGCTGCGGGTCGATGCTCGACTGGGTGTGAAAACCAACCAGGCATCCCGCCCGCTCGCCCTCGGCAGCCGTCGTGACGACGATCATCCGGGTATCGAGCGAGGCAACAATCCGGTCGAACGCATCGGAGTCCATGCCGCGCTTATGCCCGCAAGATCGTCGTGGCTCACCCTGCCGGGGTGGGCACCTCCCGCGGCTCAGCGCGTGCGGAGGCGGTGAGGTCGAGCCGCCGCTGTCGCTCGGTGGTCGCGAGGTAGAACGCCCAGGCGAAGGCGAAGCTGGTGAACAGCGACGACACGAAGAACAGCCACGGCCGAGCGATGCCGCGGCGTCGGCCGTCGACGATCGTCATGACGGGCAGCAGCAGGGCATTGCCGATCGTGTAGTCCTGGCCGGCGGAGGACGAGGCGGGGTTGGCGAACATCAGCTTGATGTACTGCGCCCAGCTCCCGTCGCCCCACAGCGGGTTGAACAACGTCTTGTCCGGCCCGCGGGTCTGGACGAACCGGATGTTGAAGTACCAGCCGAGAATGACCGAGGCCGCGCCAGCGACGTACAGCACCCACTCGTAGGTCGAGAGCAGGGGTCCGCTCCCCGTACGGCGGAAGATCGCCGGGTTGGACCGGACGATCAGCCAAATCGTGATGACACCGAGCACGGCGTGGGCGATAAGCGAGACCATGAGGACAGACTCAACTCAAGATCACGGGTTTCGTCCACCGCGCTAGATGCGTTCCAGCTCGGCGCCGTCGAACAGCGGTCGCACCCCGTGAGAGTCGATGTCCGCGCGCAGATCGGTGTCGGTCGGCGCGACCGACGCTTCGGCGGCCGCCAGGATATGAGGCAACTGGTCGATCGCCGATGATGAGTCCACGAACAGCTGTGGGATGTCGAGGACGTAGCGGACGGCGCGGGCGATCGCGTCCGGATCGGTGAGGGGTTCGTACCAGCTCTGCCGCTTCTCGCCTTCTGCTCTTGGTCCGGCCCAGCGGCGCCGGGCGATCGACTTGATCGTCTGAACCGCGACGTTGCGATCGGCACACAGCTCGAGCAGCCGACCGACGTCGGCGCGGTAGCCGGCGTCGTCCAGCAGCGTGTAGTTGTAAGGAAGCAGCACCGAGTCGTAGTCGTAGCGCTCGAGACTGCGCAGGTGCATGCCCGCGATCCGCAACCCGTGACCGGTGACGCCGATGAACCGCGTGAGCCCTTCGTCGCGAGCGCGCTGCAACGCCTCGAGCGCGCCGCCGGGCGCATGTGCGACCTCCCACTCCTCGGGTTCGACCAGGTTGTGGAGCTGGATCAGGTCGACGTGATCGACGCCCATCCTCGTCAGCGACGCCTCGAGGCTGGCGCGGGCGCCATCGCCGTCGCGCGCGTGCGTCTTTGTTGCGACGAAGAACTCATTGGGATGCTTCGCGAACCAGGGCGCGAGGCGAAGTTCGGCGTCGCCGTACATCGCCGCTGTGTCGATGTGATTGACGCCGTGCTCGAGGAGCAACGGCAGCAGCCGGTCCGCGGTGTCCTGGTCGACGCGGGCGATTGCCGCCGCACCGAAGATCACGCGTGAGCTGTCGTGGCCGGTCCGGCCGAACGTTCTGCGCTCGATCATGTGGTCACCCTACGCACGAGGTCGAGACCGCGTTGGAGGATGGAAAGGCACAGTGCCAAGATCGCAACAGCAGATGAACCAGCCAGTTCTCACTATGGAGCGTGCATGAGCAAGTCGATCCTCGTCGTGAAGACCGCACCTGAGTCGCCGGAAGCAGCCGCGGCGTACAACGATTGGTATGACAACACCCATCTCGGTGAGCTGCTAGCGATCGACGGCTGCACGAGTGCCCAGCGCTACCTCGCCGACGACGGCGAGGCCTACCTCGCGGTCTACGAGTTCGACTGCGACGCCGCGACAGCGAAGGCGCGGTTCGGCGCGGCCTTTCCGAGCATGGTGCCGCCAGTGAAGGTCAGGATGGACCCACCGCCGTCGATGGACTTCTACAACGTCTACGGCGCGTAGCGTCCGTGGGGGAGCTCGACGGCAAGGTCGCCGTGATCACCGGCGCCGGCTCCGGAATGGGCAGGGCGTCGGCGGAGGTCTTCGTCCGAGAAGGCGCCCGCGTTGTTGCTGCGGATATCAGCGGCGCGGAGGAGCAAACCGCAAAAGAGCTCGGTGATGCCGTCATCGCGGTCCATTGCGACGTGTCTGACGAGGCGAGCGTCATCGCGCTCTTCGAGGCCGCGGTCAACGCGTTCGGTCAGGTGGACTGCTCGCTCAACGTCGCCGGCGTCGCGTCGGGTGGCGCACTCGCCGAGGCGACACTCGAGGAGTACCAACGGGTGACCTCGATCGACCTGCTCGGCGTGCTCCTCGGTACCAAGCATGCGATCACGACGATGCTGCCGACCGGGGGCGGCAGCATCGTCAACTGGTCATCGATCGGCGGGCTCGGTGCCTCCCCGATGGGCACCAGCATCTACTCCGCCGCCAAGGCAGGAGTGCATGCGATCACCAAGGCGGCGGCCGTTGAGTACGGGGCGCAGGGGATCCGCGCCAACGCGCTGTGCCCGGGCTTCGTCGAGACCGCGATGTCCGGCGGCAAGGGTGCCGCGCAGCGCTTCCCGCAACTGGTCCAAGGATCGGCCCTGAAGCGGGGAGCGCAGCCGGAGGAGATCGCCGAGGTGGCGTCGTTCCTCTGCTCCGATCGCGCCAGCTACCTCACTGGCGCGATCATCCCGGTGGACGGTGGTACGACAGCGGCGTTGCCCTGAGGAACGCTGCTACCAGCGATACCAGCGAGCGTTTTCGCCGGAGCGCACCCCGAAGCCCACGAGCCAGGCGACCAACACGATGGCTGCGATGATCCACAGCGCGTGTACCGCAAACCCGACGGCGCCGAAGATGATGGCGAGCAGCAGAACCGCTAGAACGAGTCCCATGACCTACCTCCAAATCGTGCAGGCCAAATGCCTGTTGGCTGGGAAATTCCGCTACTCGCCGACCAATAAACTGCTCGTTGTCAACATCACCCGGTGAGGCGATCGTCGGAATAGTGCGAGCATCCTGCGGGCAGCCCAGTAGCGAACAGTTCGCGATGGGAGCAGTCAATGAGTGGGATGGACAAGGCCAAGAACAAGGTCGAGCAGGTCGGCGGTCAGGTGAAAGAGAAGGCCGGCGAGGCCACCGGCGACAAGAGCATGCAGGCCGAAGGCAAGGCCGACCAGGTCAAGGGCAACCTCAAGGACGCCGGCGAGAAGGTCAAGGACGCGTTCAAGTCCTAGGCCAACCCGCCGTTAGAGCGTCGCTACTCGGCGTTCAGCGCATCGGTCAGCAGGCCGACCAAGGTTTCGAGTTGGACGTCGACGCTGGCGACCTCGACGTCTGCGCCGTCGAGGGCGCGGGCCGCGAGGCCTGCCTTGGCACCGATGAGCTCGGCGACTCGCGCGTCGACGGTCTGTGTGGCGATGATCCGCCAGGCCGTGACCGGCTGGTCCTGGCCGATGCGGTGGACCCGGTCGATTGCCTGGGTCTGCTCGGCGGCGGTCCACGACAGCTCGGCGATCACCACGTTCGACGACACCTGCAGGTTGATGCCGACACCTGCTGCCAGCAGGGAGCAGACGATCACGTGGACGTCGTCGTCGTTGACGAACGCGTCGATGTTCTTCTGGCGCACCTTCGCGGTCTGGTCGCCGCGGATCGAGGTGTAGGTGATCCCCGCTTTGCCGAATGCCGCCTCGGCGGCGTCCATCACGTCGATGTGCTTGGCGAAGAACACGACCTTGCCCGCGTTGCGTGACAGCTGAGCGGTGAAGTCGGCCGCGAGCTCGGCCTTTGCCTGTCCGATCCGCCGCATCATGGCAAAGACGTTCTCGCCGTCGCTGTCCTCGTCCTTGTTGCGCAACTCACGTTCGCAGACCTGCCGAACGATCGAAGCGTCCACCCCGACGATCTGGTCGCCGTCCTTCCGGGCCGCCACGGTGCTGCGGTATCGCTTGACCAACCGCTGGACCAGCTTGCGTTCGGCGGCGCGGATCGACGTGCCCAGCTTGCCTTCGAGCTCGACTGGCACGTCGGCGATCCGCCGCGACGGGATGTCCTTCGCGACGTCGACCTTGCGCCGTCGCACGATGCCCATCTCGACGACGGACTGCCGCGCGGCCGGATAGAACGCCGGCTCAATTGGCGTCATGCCATTCGCCTCGAGCGAGTGAAGTAGGTCGTTGCTGACCTTGTCCTCGCCGATCCAGCCGAGGAACTCCCAGATCGCGACGAAGTCCTCGATGTCGTTGATCAGTGGCGTGCCCGTGAGCGCCATGAGTAGCGGTTGCGCCGTACGTTCCCGGATCTTGCGGGACAGCGCCAGGACGTTCTGCGAGCGCTGCGAGCTCTTGTTCTTGATGAAGTGAGCCTCGTCGACGATCATCCCGCGGAACCCGAAGTTCGCGAGCCATCCGACGTGACGGTCGAGGATGTCGTAGTTGACGATGACGATGTCGCGGAACGCGTCCACCGTCTCACCGTCGCCGTGTACGACTGTCGCGCTGTGCTTCGGCGTCCAGGTCTCGGCCTCGCGCGCCCAGCTCGCCTTGACGACGTTCGGTACGACGACCAGCAGCGGGTAGGCGTCGATCGCCTGCGCGGCGAGCAACGCCTGCGCGGTCTTGCCAAGGCCCGGCTCGTCCGCGAGCAGGAAGGTGCGGTGTCCGGCCTTGGCCTCGGCGACCACCTGGGCCTGGTGCGGCATCAGGTCGAGCCCCGCCGCGATGTGGGCGTGGCTCGGCTTCGGCAGGGTCATCGACGACGGCGCGTCGGCGGTCGACTCCTCGAACGACCGGAGCAGCGGCCGGATCAACTCCCAGTCCGCAAGCAGGCGCGGGCGAGGGCGGGCAGCGGCGGCGTCGGAGTACTGAGGAGCGAGGAATGGGTTGGCGAGGGAGCGGGCGACGGCTGACTGCGGAACGACCTGACGTTGCAGCCGGGACGGTTCCGGCTGCGCCGGCTCCGGCGCCGGAGGGGGTTCGTCGTCCACCTCGAGGCCGGCTTTGAGGCGAAGCTTGCGGATCGCGTCAGCGGTGCCCGGCAGCAACTGCGTGTCGTCAGCGAGCAGGGCGAGCAAGGTGCCTTCGCGAGCCGCAGTGCGCGCGAGCGTCGCGGCGAGGCCCTCGATCCGCTTCTGCAATGCGGCGCGCTGGTTCGCGCCCATCTGCGCGGTCTTCGCTTCCGCCCGCTGCTCCCGGAGCAGCAGAGCGATCGCCTGGAACGTCGCGCGGGTCGTCGCCGTGACCCGTTTCGCCGTGACTGCGCGCTCGACATCGGCGGCGGCCATGGCGAGCAGCGCGAGCGGCCCCTGGTCCTGGCGCCGGTTGGGGGAGGTACGGCGCGGTTGGGCGGTGCGGTTCCGGTCGGCGCTCTGCCGGTTCGGCCGGGGCGCCCGCCGCTCGTACCGATTCTGCGCGTCGTCGCCGGCTTGCACCGGAGCGCCGCC
>JADMIO011096025.1_pt1 | contig 22981 bp, 17 predicted proteins | sample 8958161 | NCBI WGS metagenome assembly JADMIO01 (sample SAMN16585339, study PRJNA669376) | soil metagenome | isolation source: Crop rotation soil | place: USA: Cullars Rotation, Alabama | collected 2011 | reverse complement strand
GGGCCCGAGCTGGTCGAAGCAGGCGAGCCGCTGGTCCTTGTCGGCGACGCCGGCGCATTGATCCATCGCGCGCAGCACGTCTTCCGTCGGCCCCGCGAAGGCCGCCGCCGGCAGGCCCAGAAGAAACACGCTCGTTACCGCCGCCGCGCGCAAGTTCATGGCTCATTCACCCATTCGTTGTTTAATGCAGCGGCGGGAATGGCTCCCGCCCGTTAAGAATTGCGTAAGGTTCGGCCGCGATGTTTGCGGCGCTGCGGATTGGAGCACAGCAGATGGCGGATTCCAATCAAAACAAGTTCACGCGGCGCGCCGCGCTGACGGTGGGCGCGGTCACCATGGCCGGCGTCGGCGTCTATGCGTTCAAGGGGCGCTCGGCGCGCGGCTTCACCCTGTCGACGGCGGACGCCAAGACGCTCAACCGCGGCAACGGCGCCGAGCCCGACACGCTCGATCCCCATAAAGCCCAAGGCCAGTGGGAGAACAACGTCATCGGCGACATGTTCATCGGCCTGATGACCGAGGACGCCGCCGCCAACGCCGTGCCGGGCGCGGCCGAGAGCTATACCGTGAGCGCGGACGGTCTCACCTACCGCTTCAAGATCCGCGATCATGTGTGGTCCGACGGCGTGAAGGTCACCGCGCACGACTACGTCTATTCGTTCCGCCGCATCGCCGACCCGAAATTCGCCGCGCAATACGTCTCGATCCTCTATCCGATCCGCAACATGCAGGAGGTGAACGCCGGCAAGCTTCCGCTCGACGCGCTCGGCGTGCGCGCCATCGACGACAAGACCTTGGAGATCCAGTTCCACTTCCAGGTGCCGTATATCGGCCAGCTGCTCACGCACTTCACGACGTTCGCGGTGCCCAAGCACGTCGTCGAGAAGCACGGCGACGACTGGATGAAGCCGCAGAACGTCGTCGTCAACGGGCCCTATATCCTCAAGGCCTGGGTGCCCAACGATCATATCCAGGTCGTCAAGAACCCGCGCTTCTGGGACGCCAAGAACGTCAAGATCGAGACGGTCAACTACTTCCCGACGCAGGACAGCGAGGCCGCGGTCAAGCGGCTGCGCGGCGGCGAGTTCGACCTGCTCACCGACAGCCTGCCGCCGCAGAAGATCGACTGGCTGCGCGAGAACATGGGCGGCGAGCTGCGGCTGTGGCCGTTCATCCTAAGCCAGTACGTCCAGTTCAACTTCAAGCGCAAGCCGTTCGACGACATCCGCGTGCGCCAGGCGCTGTCGCTCGCCATCAACCGCGAGATCATGTGCAGCAAGGTCGAGCGCGCGGGCGAGCAGCCGGCCTATGCGATGATCCCGCCGGGCATGCCCGGCTATCCCGGCCGCGCGCGCGTCGGCTTCCACAGCACCACGATGGCCGAGCGCACAGCCAAAGCCAAAGCGCTGCTCGCCGAGGCCGGCTTCGGGCCGCACAATCCCCTGTCGTTCGACTACAGCATGATCATGACCACCGAGACCAAGCTGATCTCGGTCGCGCTGCAGGAGATGTGGCATCAAGTCGGCGTCAACGTGCGGCTGGTGCCGACCGAGACGCAGGTGCACTATGCGGTGCTGCGCAAGCACGATTTCGACGTCGCATGGGCGGGCTGGGTCGCCGACTACCGCGATCCCAAGAACTACCTGTTCCTGTTCCAGCGCGCGACCTCCGACATGAACTACGGCACCTATTACAATCCGAAGTTCGAGGCGCTGGTCGCCAGGTCCGACGACATGCGCGACGCGGCCGAACGCGCGCAGGTGCTCGAGCAGGCCGAGCAGATCCTGCTCGACGACGTCGCCATCGCGCCGGTCTATTTCGGGGTGACGCGCGATCTGGTGTCGCCGCAGGTCAAAGGCTGGATCAGCAACAACGTCAACGTCAACCGCAGCCGCTACCTCGCGCTCGACCGCACGATCACGACGGTCTAGTTTTCGCCCCACTGTCATGGCCCGGCTTGACCGGGCCATCTATGGATGGCCCGCTTTCGCGGGCCATGACATCTGTGGTGAATCAATGATCCGCTTTCTGGTTGCCGTTCCGCTGCTCCTTGCTTTGTGCGTGTCCGCACAGGCCGCGACCGTGCTCAACCGCGGCAACGGCAGCGAGCCCAAGAGCCTCGATCCGCATTTCGTCAACACGGTCGCGGAGTCCAACATCCTGGGCGACGTGTTCACGGGCCTCACCACGCTCGACGCGAGCGCGCGGCCGATCCCGGGCGCCGCCGAGCGCTGGGACGTTTCCAAGGATGGCCTGACGTGGACCTTCCACCTGCGCAAAGAGCAATGGTCGGACGGCAGACCGGTGACCGCGGACGATTTCGTCTTCGCCTGGCGCCGTCTGCTCGATCCCAAGACGGCCGCGCCTTATGCCTATAACCTTTGGGTGCTGAAGAACGCGCGCGCGATCAGCAACGGCAAGATGCCGCCCACCGCGCTCGGCGTGACGGCGAAAGATGCGGCGACCTTGGTGGTCACGCTCGAGCATCCCGCGCCCTATCTGCCCGAGCTGCTCACCCACGACACGGCCTATCCGTTGCCGCGCCATGTCGTGCAAGCCAAAGGCGACGCGTGGTCGCGGATCGGCAATTTCGTCGGCAACGGCGCCTATGTGCCGACCGAGTGGGTCGCCAACGACCATGTGACGCTGGTCAAGAACCCGCGCTTCTACGACGCAGGCCGCGTGCGCATCGACACGGTCAACTACATCCCGGCCGAAGACTCGCAGTCGGCACTCAGGCGCCTGCGCGCCGGCGAGATCGACACCCAATCGCCGATCCCGTCGACGCAGATCGACTGGCTACGCCCGCATATGGCGGGTTGGCTGCGGATGAAGCCGTTCCTGGCGGTGTCGTATTTCGCGCTCAACACGTCCAAGCCGCCGCTGGGCGACGCGCGCGTGCGCAAGGCGCTGAACCTCGTTCTCGACCGCGAGATCGTGACGGGCAAGGTTCTGCGCCTCGGCGATCCGCCGGCGTACGGGATCGTGCCGCCGGGCGTCGCCAACTATCCGGGCGGCGCGGCGATGGACTTCAAGGCGATGCCGCAAGCGCAGCGGGTCGCGCTGGCGCAGAGCCTGATGCAACAAGCGGGCTATGGGCCCGACAATCCGCTGCACGTCACGCTCGAGACCACGCACGATCCCGACAACAAGCGCGTCGCCGCCGTGCTGCAGGCGATGGGGCGCGCGGCCTATATCGACCTCGCGGTGCAGTCGGTCGAGCTCCAGGTGCACTATCGCAACATGCAGATCGGCGACTATGAGATCGCGAGCGCGGTGTGGGTCGCCGATTTCAACGACGCGAGCAATTTCCTCGACCTGCTGCAATCGGGGAGCGGCAACAACTACGCACGTTATCGCAACGCCGCCTACGACCGCGCGCTTGCCGCCGCGCAAGCCGAACCGGATGCGGCCAAGCGCGGCCAGCTGCTTCTTGCGGCCGAGAAGATCGCGCTCAAAGATTATCCGTGGATCCCGTGGCGCTTCCGCCTGACCCAGGACCTCGTCGCGCCAACCGTGAAAGGCTGGATCGCCAACCCGCGCGACTACAACCGCAGCCGCTGGCTCTGGATCGAGAAGCGGAGTTGAGCTAGGTGTGGGGCGCGCGCGATCCCGTAGCTCAGCAGGATAGAGCAACGGTTTCCTAAAAAGTTTTGATACCTTCCTATGGCTGCTCATACCGGCGGCTAAGCGCTTGATGCCATTGTCTTCTTGAACGGCGCGATGTGCAACGGAGCACATCGCAACCCAACCGTTCGCGCGTGTTGCGCGAGACAAGGCTGAGACAAATGAGGTTGACGGACCTGAGTATCAAAGCACTCAAGACACCCGAAAAAGGCGCCATCATATATCCCGACGACATCCTTTCAGGCTTCGGTGTTCGAGTGAGCGAAGGCGGCACCAAAAGCTTCGTCCTCACGCACGGCCCCTTGCGTCGCCGCGAAACCATTGGCCGAGTAGGCATCCTCGGCCTTGCGGACGCGCGGGGCGAGGCGAAGCGCCGCCTAGCCGAGTACACGCTCGGCAAAACGCAGCCCCGCGCCACGAGTTGGAGTGCCGCGCTCGAAGAATACCTACGAGAGTTCGTTGCGACTCATAAGGCGCGAACACATCGCGACTACGCCCGCGTTCTGCGCAAACACTTCCGGTTCGGCGACCTGAAACTCTCGCAGGTGAACCAGGAGGAGATCGAGCGGAAGCTTGCGCGGCTCTCAGACACGCCCTCCGAACGGCACCATGCGTTCGTGGTCCTGCAAACCTTTCTCCGGTGGGCGCACCGCAAAAACTACCTCGACACGAACCCGATGGAGCGCATGCGAACGAGGTATCGGTACAAGCCCCGCGAGCGAATCCTTTCCGATGATGAACTTCGGCGCGTATGGATCGCTGCGGGCGACGGCACGTTTGGCAGCATCGTGAAGCTCCTTATTCTCTCGGGGCAGCGCGTGGGCGAGGTCTCGAAGCTCACGCCGTCGATGGTGGGGGAGAACATCGTTACCCTGCCCTCCTCGCTCACCAAGAATGGCCGCGCGCACGCTTTCCCGGTTGCAAGCGCCGCCCAAGCGCTCCTGCGCGCCGAGTGCACGCCGGTATGTCCACCGACGAAATTGCTCTTTCCGGCTCGCGGACGACCGGACAGGCCCTTCAACGGCTTCTCGAAATCCAAGGCGGCGCTTGATCGCGCAAGCGACGTTACGGATTGGACGCTCCATGATCTGCGCCGCACATTCGCATCGGGGCTCGCTTCCCTGGGCGTGCCGATACCGGTCGTGGAGAAGCTCTTAAACCACGTCTCCGGCACCTTTTCGGGTATCGTCGGCGTCTATCAGCGCTACGACTTCATGCCCGAGATGAGGGAGGCGGTGGAGAAGTGGGAGAAGCACGTTCTCGCGGTTACGAGGGTCGACAGATAGCCCTCTAACGGCTGCCAATCGGGGAGGACCGGGACCGCCGGTTCTCCTCGAATCAGAACTCGCGATTTGTCCTTCGACCAGAAGGCAGCAGCCGTTTCGCGTCTTATGAGCTCCAGCCGTTGCATCTCCGAGCTTCGTCGCGCATTATAATGTAATCCATGATTGCCACTTCTAGCGCAGAGCCCTTGGGCAGGTTCGCCATCTCTCTCGCTAGTGCCTCACGAAATGCACGTGAATACTCTGGAACAGACGGGCAATGAACCGCGCTGACGGAAGAATATGTCAGGTTGGGACTCGGCGTTTCAGAAACTGTCGGAGAGCACGCGCTCAATAGCCACAGAACGACTAAGCCGAGGGCGTTCAGGAAAATCCGGCGGTGAATTTTCGACATCGGCATACTCCCCGCGATCTGCTCGCGCTACGAGCGATGGATTGGGCTCGGCAGAGTAGACTTGTTCACCTTTGCTTGGGGGGGCCGGTGGAGCGGATCGAGAATCATGCGGCCCAAAGAGTAGCGCCATCAATGTCGCCGCGACGCCACCCAGCCCACCAAGCGAAACCCCGATGGTGACCGGCCCCCTTCTGGCCGAAACAGAAACGCCTTCTTCAAGTGCCATTCGTTCGCCGCACCCATGTACAGGTACAAGCATCGTATCTACGCTAACTCGCGTCTACGCACTTTTTGTTTCAAGCTATCCTACAAAGAGCCCGTCGCACGAAGCGACGGGCAAGCCTTTATTCTAATTGATTTTTATCTCGGCGATTCGTGGCGGAACTCTGGGGCGGCACATTTTCGTGCCTCGTCCCGCATGATCTCGTAGTCGCCGATGGCGATGAACAGCGCCGAATCACTTGGGAGCGACTTCATCTCCCGCGCGAGCGCTTTGAGGAATGCGGGGGAGTACGAACGCACCGCGGGACATTGCACATGGTCACGCCCCTGAGAGAACAACGACGGCAGCGCCAGCTTGAGCGCGATGGCCCCGACAAGCAAAAGAGCAATCACAAGCAGCGGCCAACTTGTACGCTGCGCGTCTCTTTCCTGAGACATGATGAACCCTCCTTGAGGTTAGGAGGCTCCGACGCGCGGTCAGGACCCCCATCCCCCCAAGGAAGGATGCGGCTTCACACTACCAAAGACGCCCGATTTTGCCACTTGGGGTGAGCGGTCCTCGACGCGACCAAATTTTCATGTCAAAGAAACAGCCGACCCCGAAAGGCAGGCTGTAAGTAGTCGCTCGTCTAGATGCGCGCCAACCGCTTGGTTTCGTCTTGTCGGGCTGGTGCGCTCGCCGCGAGCTTTGATCTTGAGCGCGGGCCGCTAGCTGTCCGCCTGTGCAAGTCATCGCTCCCAGGTATCCGCAGCTTCCTCCATCGGTACGTTGACCTCTCGCCGCTCTTCGAGGCTATCGCCGCGCACTATGTGCTGCTGACCTGGGTCCATGATGCCTTCGGCGAGCTGCCGTATCTGCGCCTTCGTGGGGACTATGGCACCGGGAAGACCCGCGGTCTCCTTGCTATCGGCTCCCTCTGCTATCGCCCCTTCTTCGCGTCGGGCGCTTCCACGACCTCGCCCATCTTCCACACCCTCAATTCCTTCGGGGGGACGCTCGTGCTTGACGAGGCGGACTTCTCGGCAAGCGACACCCGCGCCGATCTGGTCAAAATTCTCAACAACGGAACGGTGCCCGGAATGCCCGTGCTGCGGACAGTCGTGAACCGGCACAAGGAGTTCAATCCGGCTGCCTTCAAGGTGTTCGGTCCGAAGATCATCGCCATGCGAGAGAGCTTCAAAGACACCGCGCTCGAAAGCCGCTTCTTGACCGAGGAAACCGGAATGCGCCCACTCCGGTCCGATATCTCGATCCAGCTCCCGGCCTCGCTCAAAGCCGAAGCCCTCGACCTTCGCAATAGGCTCCTGCACTTCCGGTTCTCCGAGTTCGAGCGGATCAAGAGCGACACATCGGCCATCGTCGCCGGGATCGAGCCGCGCATGAACCAGACGGCGATCTCGCTCTTGAATATGATGGATGATCCGGTGCTTCGCGCGGAGTTCGAGGCGTGGCTCGTCTCGGAGAATGAGCGCACCATTGCGGACCGGAGAGCGCGGCCCGAGGCGGCCATCGTCGCCGCGCTTCTGGCTGCGTTTGCGGAGCCTAGCAAGCGCCATATTCTCCTCCCGAGAATAAGTATCTTCATAAATAATTGATAATAAATATATATTTCGTTCAACTTATTTTGGTGAATGATTGGAGAATGATCCGTTCTCAAGGTCACCTGAGAGGAGTTTGGGCGATTCATCGTTTCGCGGCTAGGTGCTGCCGATCCCGCGGTTCGGTTTTTTCGTGAGACTTCTTGCTCCCGAATCACAAGACTGCCTCCAAAGGGCCGTAACAGTGCTTTGAGTTCTGCCGGACTCGCCCCCTGTTTCGCCGAGCTATGCGGAAACGTCTTCCAGGTCGAGGAGGGCCGGCATACGGTCATCCTCGGTCGCGAGCGGGTGACAGGTGGCGGTCGTGACCATAGCGAAGGCACGGAGCGCGTTTGAGCCTGAAGCCCTTCAGAAGCACCGCCTCTCCGGAACCGGCTCCGCTAAGACCGCTCTTTTTCATCTGTCATCGAATATGTTGCAAACTCGAGGTTGCTGCAATCGGCAGTCCAGACGACGAGCACAGATCGCGACTTATACGGCTGAGACATTCCGGTGATAATGTGCTCCCGGATCATCTGATATCTGAAGATATACCCAAAAAGAACATCTCGCGATACTTCTTCGGATTGCGAAATGATGCCGTCGAAATCGGCAGCAATGTCGCGAACACGCATAATGCAAGACAGCTTGCTGGCTATAGCAGGGTCCAGCAGCACCTCATCTGGGGCCCTATCGGGTGGTGGCGATTTCATACGCACCTCTGCTGGAGCTACTGATATTAAACATCCAATGCAGACTGCGACAACGATAGATAACGGCTTGAGCATCCGCAATCCTCTAGTAGTTCGGATCCAATGGCGGGATGTATTCTGGAGGTTTGCCCTTTTCGTGATACACTTTCGGCCCGGTATGAGTTACCAGGTCGACAGGGTTCATGCTCGGTCTCGGCGGGAAATAGGTCAAGGCGCGTCCGATCTCTGGATCGCTCTGAACTCGTTTTTCTGCAATTTCGCAATCACGAGCGGCGCTTACGCATTCGGCGTACCATTGCCTTCCTTTTATTTGATCACCAGCGTCCCAGATTTTGTGGGCGTGAGCTTCGCAAGTTTCCAGCGCAATATGACAAGCGCCCCATGGGTGGCCGCCGCCTGGTGGCTTGCGGCCAGACACCTCGGCGAAACGCACCACATTCCGGGAATGGGGTGAGCTGCCGGACAATGCTCGACCAATTCCCAAGCTAGAAACTTGCTCTCCCGTCGCGTCATTTCTCAATGACCCGATATTTGGCGTTACGGTTATGCCTGCTGTGCTGTTGACTCCGGTGTCCGATACATCGAAACCTTGAAGGCCGCTAAAATCCGCTCCGCATCCATGCAGATTTGGTGGACAGGTGCCATTTGGATCTGTCCTATCCATCGGGTCGTTGTTGCCATAAGTGTATAGATTTAGATCGGCGATGTATCCGACAGGATCGGTCTGCAGGAACCGTCCGCCACGTTTGTCATCGGGGCAGTAGTAGCGAGCCCGATAATAGAGGCAACCGGTTTCAGTATCGAGACGGCGTCCTGTGAACCTGTAGGGCTCATCTGACGAGCTGCACGCCGATCCGCTGGAGAAGCAATTACCATAGGCGTCGTAGATGTAGGGACCTTCGGCGAGATTGCCGCTGGTATCGGTCATAGCCACGACCGATCCTTGCTTGTCGGTGTGGAAGAACTCCTTCGCGCCCGTCGAAACGGTTTGGATCGCAATCGGCTCGTCCACAGCCGGACCCGGAATGATGCGGGTGACGACGGCCTTGGTGCTGTCGTACTCGGCGATCTCGTCGGCGCCGTCGCTCAGATAGTAGGTCGTGGTAACGCCGGTGCCGGACTTCTTGGTGCGGCGGCCCAGCGGATCGTAGGCATAGGTCGCGGCAAGGCCGCTCTTGCTGACCGTGAGCAGACGGTTCTCGGCGTCGTAGGTGAAGGTATACGTCCCGTCGAACGTCAGATTGCCGTTGCAATCGTAGGACAGGCCTTGAGCGGCGCCCTGACAGTTCGTCCCACCGGTCGTCTGGCTGCCGACGGTCGGATACTGGTTCAGGTTGTTGATTGTATAGCTCGTCGAGTTGTTGGTGCCGGGGCGCCAGAGCCAGTTGGTGTTGGTGGCGTCGAACGAGTTCGTTTGATGCGCGTTGGTATAGAGCCAGTTGAACGTGTTGTCGTTGCTGGTGCCGTTGAGGTCGTGCACCAGGGTCTTGAGATCCCCCGCGTCGCTGTACGACGTGTACTGCATCTGCGCGCCGGTTCCGGCATAGGTGACGTTGGTCCGCCGCGACTGTGCGTCGTAGAGGTAGGTCGCCAGCAGGTTGGTGGCGCAACCCGAGCTCGTCGAGTTCTCCATCGCCGCCGTCATGCGGTTCAGGCTGTCGTAGCAATAGCCGACATAGTAGTTGCTCACGTCGTTGGTCGGCCAGGTCAGCTTGGTGCGGTTGCCATTAGCATCCAGCGTATAGTTGACCGTCCTGTCGGCGCCGAAGCCGTTGATGTGGTTGATCACCTGGGTCATGCGGCCCGCGGTGTCGTAGCCGTAATCCATCGAGGCGCTGGTCGTGTCTGACAAGGTGTCGATGCGCCCGTCGAGCAAGTAGGTCCAGGTCGTATCTATCGTGCCGGACGGCAGGACCGGCATCGACTTGATTCGGATTTGGTCCAAATCGTCGTAGGTATACGTCAACGTCGTTCCGGCGCGGTTCGTGTGCTGTAGGACATTGCCGTTCTCGTCATAACCGCCCGAGAGCGGGATCGTCTCGGTGGTGGTATCGGGGAATGCCGTCTGATACAGACGATTGAACCCATCGTAGGTGAAGTTCGTCGTGTTCCCGTTGGCGTCCTTGATCGTCTTCTGCTCGCCATCCGGCCAAAAGGTCACGCGGCGATAGCATTCCTGGTCGGTACCGGTCACCGAGCATGCAGTCCCCGACTGCCAGCCGCGATACTCCGTCTTGACCTGGTTTGCCGCGCAATCCGTGTTGCCGGAGGCGCAGTACTGAAACAACGTATTGCGACCTATCGGATCGGTCACTTTGCGCGTGCGGTCGGCGTCATCATAGGTCGTGGTCGTGACGCGGCTGTCAGCATCGATAATAGTGGCGACCTTCGATGTCGGCGTGTATGTCGTGTGTTTGGTCGTAAGCCAAGTGATGGTGCCGCTGAATGCCGTGCCGACCTGGTTGTCGGTGACACGCCCGATCTCATCGTAGATTGTTTTCGATGCGCTGTTCAGCGGCGCAGCGGCGTTGCCGTCGTGATGATCGTCTTCGGTCTTGCGACGCTCAAGGTCAAATTGTGAGGTCGTGACGTTGCCCCTCGGATCGGTCGTGCTGGTGACGTTGCCGTCGCTGTCGTAGCCGTATCCGGTGGTTAGATTGAGGTGACCGCTGCCGACGTTGTAGTCCACTACAGTCGAAGTGAGATTCTCGCTTCCGTCGTAGCCGTTGTGGGTGACGATGGCCGGTGTCGTCGGACCGGTCAGGTCGGTAGCCTTGCCCTTGGCATCATAGGCGAAGGTGTAGACTGGCGTTCCTTCAGGAACGGTCGGGCGGGTAGCGGTGTGCAGCAGCGAGGCGCCGCTGCCACTGCCATAGTAGGTCAGTGTCGTGGTCTTGTTGCGGAAGTTGGTGACGGTCAGCGGCTTGTTCCAGGTGCTGTCCCAGGTGGCCGAGGCGTGGAGCACATGGCTCGAGCCTACGCCGGTGTTGCAGGCCGAGGTCTTATCGACCTTCCACAGATCGGTCGTGTTGTTGCGGTCGTCATACGCGAAGGCCTCGCAGTCGCCTTCGGGGTAGATCGTATTGACGGTGCGGCTGCGGCTGTCGATGAGCGTGTCGGTCTCGATGCCCATTTCGTCGATGTAGCGGCTGGGATGGCCGTAGCTGTCGTAGACCACGCTATAGGCCTGGCCCAGGGGATCGTCGCGCTCACCGCGCGTAGCATCTGCCAAATAGAAGTTGTACGGCCCGCGCGCGGCGGGTGTTTTGATTGCCACGGCGTCGTAAACCGCTTCGATGCGCCCCAACCCATCATAGTTCCAATCGGTGTTGTGCAGCGCCGACTCCGGCGTCGTCATCGAGGCCAGGAGCGCATACGGCACCGGCCGCTGGGTGGTACTGGCGGCTTGCGCTGGCTGATAGGTGAAGCTGGTCGTCTTGCTCATCGCATCGGTCATCGACAGCGGCTGGGCGGTGGCGTCACTCATGTCGATGTGGCGTATGGCACTTGCGCTGATACGCGTCGGCGTAAAGCTCAAGCTCCGCCCGATGTTGTTGGCGATGCTTGTTAGCGTGTCGAAAGTGTCGGCATTGGGATCGCCCAGGGTATAGGTCGGTGTGACCGTCATCCCGTACGGGAACGTCCAGTTCGTCAGTCTAAAGCCCTTCAGATGCCCACAGATACGCTGCTCATCCGTGTGGAAGCCGTTGTCGAAATAGCCGAAGGTCTGGGCGTCGCCCTGGGGGTTGGTGACGGTGAAGCTTAACCCTGAGGTGTTCCACCCCCGCGACAGCGCATAGGGCGGATCGCTGTTCAGCACGTGGAAGCATTTTTCCTCGTAGGGCGAGCGGGTACCGGATTGGACCAAAGTGGTTGCCGTCCCCGGTCCGGGCGATATCCACGTCCCGGTCGCGAGCTTGACGAACTGTTTCGCATTGCCGCCGACGTTCACGGTGGCGACGTTGCCGGTAAGCTGATGCGACCACCACGCCTGGGTGAGCAGCGCAGCCGCCTCGCGCTCCGGCGCATAGGTCGCTTGATAGATGTCCTGGGTGGCATAGTACGACGCGATCGCGCCTGCCGCCGCGCGGATGTCGCTCGCTCCCATCGCCTCCATGCCGCTACCTGAGAGCGTGAGGCCATTTAGCCAGCTGTGCGACCAGCCCGCCTGCGGCGCCACCGGCGACACCGGTCCCCAGGGCGAGGGCGGCGTCGCCGCATGCCACGACAGGCTCGCGCTCAGCTCGTAGGGAAACCCGCCATTGCCGATGCCAATCGACACCGGGCTCGTCATGTTGAGCGCCCCGTTCGACAGGTTGACGCCGAGAAGCCCCGAGCGGTCCACGAACCGGGATTTCAAAATGTCCGCCGCCGTGGCGGGGTCGTAGCTCGTCTTGGAATCGGGCTGCGTGCCCCCGCCACCGCCTTTGTTCACGCCTTTGCCGTCGATGATGATATGCGCGATCTCAAGCGGGTCGCCATTGCCGTCCACCTTGAGCGCCACTAGGGCGCCGCCGCGCTGCTCGGTCAAATCGTGCGTGTAGTCGACCGGGTTAATCCCGCCCGGAGTACCGGGAATGATCATACCGCCGCGCTGGCCGGGGCCCAAGAAAGCTTCGCGCGAAGTGACTACGTCGAAGCCTGCCGCGGTGTAGCTGCCCACCCAGGTCGAAAGGCTGCCGATCAGGGTGGTACACGTGCCGGGCGCGATCTGGGGCGGCGCACTCCAAGCGTCGGTGCCGGTTCCCGAGCACGAGCCCGTGGCGCCGCCGTCCACCGCCGACAAGGTCGTGACCTGGCTCGCGGTCGTGTTGTTGTACTGATAGAAATCCTGTGCACCGATACCGAACGGATTCTGGCCGGTCGAGGAGTGGTCGGTGTCGGGCGCATTGCCCCACTCGAAGCGCGTCGCGGTCGAAGAGGTATCGGGAAGGTCGGCCTGCTGCGCCGCCATGCTGCCTTCGAGCGTGGCCGAGGCGGCGGCGAACGCCATCAGCGCGCCGCGTCGCTTGGCGGGCGCGGTCGAGGCGGAGTCCTTGCTCGTGAAGCTCACGCCCGCGTCGACATCGATGCGGTCAAAATTGTCCGCGATCAGATAACCAGGGTCGTTCGTCGGGCTGGTGACGACGCCTTGCATCTTGGCGTCGCCGAAGACCACGCCGAGCGTGTGATGGAGCTGCGGGACGGTGTTTGCGATGGCTGCATTGAGGCGCGCAGCGCGGCTGAACTGGGCGAGCCACGTCGCTGCCGTCTTTTCACGCTGGAAGCCGCCATTGGGCTTTAGGTATTGCTGCACACAAAGGTCGTGACCGCTCCCCGGGCAATAGGGTGCGCCGTTCAATACCGGCAGAACTTCGTCCGACGCACGTTCGTCCGACCATTTGGCGAACAGATTCGGGCTCACATCGCCCCAGCTATGAACGATGGTGAGTGGCGTGATCAGCATCACTGTCTTGCTGACGCCGCTTACGTCCATGTAATCGCCGCCGGTGCCCGAGCCGTCGTCCTTCGAGGCAGCGTAGGGATGGTTGGCACTCAAAATGATACGTCCGCCCAGCCCGCGGGGGTTCTGCCCCAAGTAGGTGCCGGTTGGCACATAGCTGAACAACTGAAGGCACTGCGCGGCGGGCCAGCTAGACCAGTGTTGGGCGTCGAGCGCCAAGCAGGTCTGCTGTTTGAAATAGTCATTCTCGACGCCGATGCCCGCGACGGTGAAATCGGTCTCCACCGTCAGCCGGCGGCCGTAGATCTCGTCGGCATAGAGCAAGGTCGGATCGAACATCTGCGCTTCGACGACGCCACCCGGCCCTGGGCCGAATTCGTTCGCCTTGCCTTCGACGGTCAGCGTTGCGCGATACGGATCGGGAATGGCGTTGAACCGGCCCGTGGCCGGCGTCCAGACATGCGCCGAATAGGGCGGCGAGGGGTCCGCATAGGGTAAGGCCGCTTGGCGGACGACCGCGGTGGAAGGCACGAGTACACCGCCGCTGACGATGTCCTCGATCTGCGCGCCCTGAAGGTGGTTGGCCTGGATGTAGGAGAGCAGATTGGACGCATAGCCCTGCAGGTCGGTGTTGAGTGCGCTGGCATTCAGAGCATTTGCAAAGGGAACGCCAATACCCGTGCCCTTGGTGCCGTGCGTGTAGCTGCCGGTCTTTGCGTCGGCGAGCGGCGTGCCCGGCGTGAAGCTCATTGCGGTGGCGAGCGGGATGCCGGTTTTCCAGGTATAGGCCTTGTAGCTCGGATCGAAGAAGCACTGATTGAGGGCGGCGCATCCCGCGCCGGTGCCGCCGGTGACCGTCGCTTCCACCCAGATATGGGCCATACGCACCGAGGCCACCGACGCGATGCTGCCGATCGTCGAGCAATCGGCATTGTCGACGCCATTGACGGTCGCGGGGATGCCGCCATTGGCAAGCAGCTGGCAGGCCGCGCGCGCGTTCGAGATGCCGGTCCAGTCGATGAATTGCTGGATGTTGGCGCCGCCGGAGCCAAAATAAATCGTGCCAGCAACGTACTTCGCGCTGATGTTGGCTTGGCGCAGGAGCGCCATCATGAGCTCGGCCTGATCGAACGCCGTGCCCGATTTGTCGATCTCGGCGCCGAGCGCGCCCTTCTGCAAACCGTACATCCAGATCGTCTGGATGTTGTTGCGTACGTATTGATAGATGAGATCGGGATCGCTCTTGAGCGCGCGCGTGAGCTCGACGATTTCCGGAGGGATCGGCGTGGGCGAGACGCCGGTCAGGCCCGCCAATCCGTCCGTGGAACGGTTCTGATCGGTGGGCGGCAGCAGCGAAGCATAGTAATCGTTGGCGCTCGACGGAGAGACAAGCTGCGCCGTGCCGATTTTGACCGAGGGCAGATAGGCGGCATTCGCGCTCTGCGCAAAGCTCGTCGCGAGAACTATCGCGAGGAGGCTGCGGCGGAGAAATCGCCCAACGATGTCCCAAATACCAAAGCCAAGTAACGACATCCGCCCCACCCCTCGCCGGTGGACCGGCGCCCTGTAGAAGCCCGCATTACGCTTTGTTCGATTATCAATTGTAGTTTGTTTTGAAATTGGCGGCAACGCATGTTAGAAAATGCGCGCAAGTATTTCTAAGAGGTGTGCGGTGCGATCACCAAACCTCTGCGTGCTGACCATCGCTCTGCTATCTTCGATGGGAATATCCCACGCTGCGACGACCTACACCTACGACGATCTCGGCCGGCTCAAGCAGGCCAAATACGACAACGGCAAGCAGATCGACTACACATACGATCAAGCCGGAAACCGTACGGCAGTCGCGACCTCGACCAGTCCGCCGCACGGCGCCATGCTCAAGGCTCCGAGCAAAGTCATGCACAAGCGCGTTCGTCATCACTGAACGAGCAGTCTGATCGAGAGAATAGCTTTTTAAGAGCGCTGACTGTGTTGCGCATACATGTATGCGAGCGGCGCTTTTTAGGACTAGCGCGCTTCATCGGCTCGCTCCCGCACTGCTACGGGCTCGATGGTTTCAGCATCTGACCCAGCACGGGGTATACCGCGTCTTGGAGTTCTTCGAGCTTCTCGGCAATGCGGCGCCGCTCGTCCCTGATGCCGTCAACGCAATCATCAGAGCCAAATGCTCTCAGTGCCTCTTCCGACTGGAAGAGAAGGTGGTCGGCAAACAGCAACCGCATGAACTGAGCGGGCGCGATCAGCTTTGGGTCGACCCGCCTCATGCTTCCTGCCTGTGCGGGTCGAGCGCCACGCGCTCGGCCGAGCGCTCGAGAATACCCGGCTCATCCCAGCGTCCCTCGGGACGAATGATGACGTAGGGATCGCTCTCGATAGTGAGCGCGCGAGCGTCCGGCTCTAGGTCGCCGTACATTTCGACGTAATCCCGTTCCGAGAAGTTGAACACAAGATTTCGGGGTGTGGGTTTGAAGCCGAATTTCCCCCAGAACTTCACGAGATGCCGCTGTGCGTGGCCGACGCAGCGCCGGTATCCCTTGCGCCGGCAGAAGTTTACCGCGGTAAGCACAATCTCTTTCGCGATCAGGGTTCGTCGGAACCGCGGCAGGACAGCCAACCTCTCCAGTTTTACGAAGTTCGCGAAATAGCGGACGCGCAGCGTGGCGGCTGGCTCGCCATCTACATAACCAAGGAAGTGCGTGCCCGTCCGGTCATTGCCGTCGAATTCCTCTTCGTAAGGGCATGCTTGTTCGGTGAGGAAGAGGTGACGGATCACAAGCGCCTTCTCGAACTCATCCGCCGTCGTTACCGGCACCACCTTCAGGACGCGCTTCGCGCGCTTTGGCAGCACTGGCAGATCAACCCGTCGCCCGACGCGGCGGTGGAGCGCGCCTATTCCCGTGCAGTCTTTATGAATGGGAATGTAGCCGCAATTCCGCATGAACCGGAGGCCCGCTTCGGTAGCGGCGGTCGTGTAAAGGGGCCGTCCCCGGTATCGGCGCACCATCACCTCGTTCACGAATGAGGTGATGGAGCCGGACACTCCCTTCCCGAGGATTGCCCACACATACAAGACGGTCGCGGTGTCCGCAGTTGGGGCGAGAAGGTCGAAGTTTATCCGGCGCGCATCGAAGGTTCCGCGCATGAGCGCGGTGGCGCCTTTATCGTTGAGTATCAGGAAAGCGCAAAAGCCGATCATGGATGCGGCTTCGTCCGTGGCGTCCTTCCGGAACATGCCCCAGAGCGAATCTGGGTTGTGAGCGCGGACCTGGTGCAGCAGCGCTTCGGAGGCCGTGGCTTCGGCTAGTTGGCCTGCCGCGAGCGCAACGCCCTGAGCAACGTCCCGCTCATGGAAACGCCGCACGACGACATCACCGGTTTCGAGTGTCTCCGGTAACTCGCTCGCGATAGCTGGCTCGGGCCAAGCGTCCGGCATGCGTATTCAACCCCTGAGACGTTCAATTCAATCCGGCTTCGCCGTAAGGTCGAGGTCATCACATGGACACGTCTGCCGCATCAGCAAATTCGGCAATGGGGTCTGCATCAGTGATGTTAGGGGGCTTGCAAAATTGCATGGGGGGCCAGTGCAACACATAGTCTGGGATGACCTGAGAGTGTTCGCTGCTGTCGCGCGCGGGGGCAACTACACGCAAGCTGGGCACGAACTCCGCATGACCGGCGCGACGGTCGGTCGCCGCATTCAGCGGCTCGAACGGGAACTTGGAGTAAAACTCTTCTCCCATACCGGCACCGACGCGCAGTTGACCGAGGCAGGCCGGCGCGTGCTCGGGCATGTGAGCGCGGCCGAATGCGCGATCGTTCAGGCAAGCGCGCCTATCGCGCCGCAGGCGCCAAGCGTATGCCGAGTGATGTGCGGCGACGGTCTGGGCGCGTACTGGCTCCCGCAATTCATTCCGGCATTCTTCGAACGGCACCCGCACATCGACCTGGCGCTCTTCGCAAGCCACGACCGTTACGGAGCCAAGCCGCCCCTGTTTGACCTCAAAATCCAGTACACCGAGGTGTCGTCACAGGATCTGGTCTGCGTCCATGTCGGCACCGCGCACTTCACGTTCTTCGCCGCCGAGCGCTACGTGAGGGCGCGACGCGGACTGAAGCAGCTCGCGGATCTGCTTCAGCACCAGGTACTCGACCTCGCGCTTGACACCAGCGGCCAGGGCAATATCGCAACATGGGCGAAGCTCACCCCTCGCAACCGGCTCCTGACGAACATGAACGGCGCGCTCGTGGAGACGGTGCGCCATGGCGCGGGCGTCACCCTTCTGCCGAGCTTCGCACCCCTTATCTACCCGCAGCTCGTGCCGGTGCTTCCGAGCGTCGGCCTTCCGGTCTCCATCCTGCTTTGCTACGAGCGGGAGACGGCAAAGCGGCCGGCCGTTCGAACGACCATCGACTATCTTAAGGACGTAGTATTCAACGAACGGACAATGCCCTGGTTTCGAGCGGCGTACGAGCCGCCCACAAAGAATTGGGCAAAGGGCTTTGCGGCGACCATGGAGACGTTGTATCCGAAGGCATAGCGGAGAACGTGAACTATGCCGAAAGCCAAGACCACTGCGGTTGACGCGTATATCGGAGCGCGGCTACGCGAGTTGCGCAAGGCGCACAAAGAGTCTCAGACCGACATCGGAGACGTTCTTGGCGTCAGCTATGCCCAAGTGCAGAAAATCGAGCTTGGCACGAATCGCATCACGGCCACCGCTCTCCTGTCGCTTGCCCAGCACTTTGGCGTCCCGCTCGCGGACTTCTTTCCGAACACGACGTCCGACACTCCACTACGACGCAAAGCCGTCCGACCGCCCGATCCCAACACCGAGGCCGCGCAGAAGTTTGCCGCGTCGAAGAGAGGCTTTGATTTGTTACGGGCGGTCGCGGCAATCAGGGACGAAGCGGTGCAAGAAAGCTTGGTAGATTTCGCCAAAATGCTCGCCCGGCGAACAAACAAACCTAAATTGCCGATCTCGTCGCGCTGATTGGCTGTCTACCGTGCCCGCGTTTCGCACCACCGCACCCTTGAAGCGCGCTATGCAGGCAACTCCCAGTAGTGCTATGATCTCGCTCGCTTATGGGGGAATACCATGAAAACTTCGCTCATTGCCATTGCACTCGGCGTGCTCATTTCTGCGCCGGCGCTTGCCGCTGCACCTGACCTGCCTGACACATCCCGGACCCCGGGAGACACCAATCCCGATGTCAGCCAGGACACGATCGGCACGACGATTTGCACGTCTGGCTTTACGGCAGGGATCAGGCCGAATACCCCCGTGACGAATGCCCTTAAGCGCCGTCAGCTCTCGGAGTGGGGCTATACCGACAAAACAATGGGCCACTACGAGGAAGATCACCTCATCTCGCTGCAGCTCGGCGGCTCGCCCGACTCGGAGAAGAACCTCTGGCCCCAACACTACTCCGGCAAGTGGGGCGCGCGAACCAAGGACACACTTGAAGGCGAACTGAAGCGCCGCGTCTGTCTCAAGAGTCCCACGGACCCCGATGCGAAGACCGACCACATCACGCTCAAGGAAGCGCAAGACGCGATCACGGATGATTGGATCAAGGCCTACGATAAGTACGTCTGCCATCGGCTGCGTCCTGCGCTAACGGCGAAGATCAAGGCGCATTGCATCTGAAGCGCGTCGAAAGTCAGGTACGCGATCTCATGAGCGCGTAGTCGCGTCGATGAGGATATGAAACCGCCGACAAAAGAACAGCCGACCCCGAAGGGCAGGCTGCAGATACTCGCTCGTTCGAACGCGCCCCGACTGCTTGGTTTCGTCATATCGGGCTGGTGCGCTTCTCCGTATGTCTGAGCTTGAGCGCGGTCTGCTAGCAAGACGCCTATGCAAGTCGTCCATGCGGGTATCACACGAGATGCGCCGAGCGTTCGGTGCACGAACTCATCCGCCAAGACGGATGGTCTCGGCACTGAATGGCTTGCTCGGTGTCCCATCGATCATGAGCTTCAGATAGATCGAACGGTTCGGGAGATTGAGCAGATCGAGCTCGCGAAATTCCGGCTGGAATTCCTTCGCCAAAAGGGGCGCATCCTCGGCCCCCACGCGAAAAGAAATTAGCGTGCCTGCATTCCCAAGCACCGCATGGCGCACGTCCGGCTCCAGCTGGTGGAAATACTGATGCGCGAGTACCAAGCCCACGCCGTACTTCCGCAGCTCGCTCATCATGTTCGCGAGCATGAGGGTCGTGAAGTTGTGGAACTCGTCGAGATAGAGGAAGAACGGCCGGCGGGTCTCCGGTGCATCATCGGCCCGACTGAATGCCGCCAATCCAAGCGTCGAGACGAGGAGCGCCCCGAGCATGTGCGCGCTGTCCTCCCCGAGCTTCCCCTTGGAAAGATTGACTATGAGTATCTTGCTCTCGTCCATAAGGGATCGGAACCGGATATCGGTCTGGGGCTCGACGAGGATGCGATAGAGCGTTGGATCGGCTAGGAGCGCCCCGATCTTGTTTTGAATCGGAGCTACGGCATCCACCTTCAGGCGGTAACTCTCGAACTCGCGCTGCCAGAAGCGGCGAACGGTCGAGTTGCGAAGATTCCGGGCGATCTCCTTGCGATACTTCTCGTCCGCATAGAGACGCAGGATATCGGGCAGCCGAGCATCGTCTTGCTCAAAGAGGGCATAGAGCGAATTGCGCAGGACATGCTCCATGCGCACGCCCCAGGCGTCCGGCCAGAGCTTCTTGAGGGTTTCGAGGAAGCCCGAGACGGCAAGCGGTATCTTGTCGTCGCGCACGCGCCGAAGCGGGTTGTACCCGTATGGCTGAGAGGGATCGGCAACATCGAGGTACACGAGTCGGTCAGGATCGAGCATTGCTATCCCATTGGCAAGCTGTTCGGCCAAGTCCCCGTGCGGATCAACAAGAGCAAAGCCTCGCCTGGCCGCAAAATCTTCGAGCGCGAGGGTCTTCATGAGGGTTGATTTGCCCACGCCGGTTTTCCCGATCAGGTGCATGTGCATCAGGCGGTCGGCTTGCTTGATGCCGAAAACGCGCCGGTCGCTGCGGTCGTTGGTGCGGGCGAAATAGGAGACGTTGTTCGGGTCCGGTTGCATCCGAATAAGATGCCAATGCCCGAAAATCTGGGGCAGAAGCCGCCTGTCTCGTCTTATGTGACATGCGGCTTCTGCGTATGATCTCAAGGGACACGCACAATGAGCACATGATTGTCTCCGACGAAACGGCCGAGGAATTTCGGCAGGTTTATCGCAAATCATATGGCGAAGACATTTCTCTCGATGACGCTCGCGAGGAGGCCGGGCACCTGCTCGATCTCTTTCGGCTGCTTAGGAAGCCGCTGCCAAGCGAGAGGGAAGCGCACCGGCGAGCGATTGCTGAAAAAGAGCAGGCCGCCAGCTAGGCACAAGGACGTGTGGACTTCGGGGACTTTACCGAAGAGCCTAACCTTGCTGCGCGAAGTTCCTCCCACTCCTTGAGGATGTTGATCGTCTCCTCGAAATGACGTTCGCCCACCATTTTTCTTATGCTCCTTGTGTAGGCCCGCAGGTTAGGAAAGCTTGGCCCTTTTGGGACATGCCGATACGCTCTTCGGGCGTGAACGCTCACTATTCTGCCCGACAAGGTAAGGTTCGAACCGACCGCGTGGACGACAAGACGTTTTTCTTCTTCCGTACCTTCATTGAACGAAGAAATGGCGCGATTGCAGAACGAAAGGACCAATTTTGCGGGTTCGAACCAAGCGTCGCCGTCGGCGATCTTGACGCGAGATTGACGCAGTTCCATTAGCTCACGCTTCGCCGCTTCGCGCTTGGACACAAACTCTGCATCCTCAATGAGGAGCCGCGCCCGCATGTCCGCAAGCTCGCTTGATCGCCGCTCAAGATCGGCAATCGCCAGCTCAATTGTGCGGCGCTTGCTCGCAAGTTCCGTGTCCGTTGAATTTCGTTCGCCTTCGATCTTGTCGCCCACCCACTGATAGATATCGTCCGGCAGGCTAAGTTCCGACAAGAAGGTGCAGATTTGTGCCTCCATATTTTTCAGTTCCACCGTTCGCTCGTGGCACTTCGGCCGAGCGCGCCAGCTGCAATGGTAATAAGTGTAGGTCGAACCAAACCGGTTTGCCTTGTTCTCACCCACCACCGAAAAGTTACAAGAGCCGCACCGGATAAGCCCCGCATAGGCAAAATAGTTCTTCTTGGCTTGCGGGCGGCCTGGTCGCCCTAAGATAGCTCTGACGCGCTCATGTTCCGCGAGTGTGATCATCGGCGCGTGATTGCCAGGGTGCCACGCCCCGTTCCACTCGATAATCCCGGCATAGAAAGGGTTGTAGAAGATTTTGTACACGGTACTTAGGGCGAATGGCCTTCCGCCGAGCTTGGTGCGTAGTGGTGTCCGGAGTCCCCACTGTTCAGCCGAGGTGCATATCTGCTCGGCGCTGTACGCGCCGGACAGGAGCATATCGAACATCCTGCGAATGAGCGGGAAACGGTCAGGGTCAACTTCTATCGTTTTGGTCGCCTTGTTATTCAGATAGCCGAGCGGAGCAATCGTCGGCCACCACCCATTTTCGATTTTGGTGCGGACGCCGCGCTTGACGTTCTCGGAGAGAGCGTCCGAATAGTATTTGGACTGCCCGAACATGATCTGGAGCATGAACTTGCCCTGCGAGTTGTTCTCGAAGGTGTAGGTGCAGAATTTGAGGTCTTTGATAGCCCCACAATCGAGGGAGAAGATGATTCGGCCGCCATCGATGCTGTTTCGAGCGAGGCGGTCTGGCGCCCAAGCGATGATGCCTTCGGCTTCACCCCGCTCGATGCGGGCCATCATAGAGGCGAATACCGGCCGTCCCAACTTCATTGCGCTGCGCTCCTCCTCAAGGAACGCAACAATTTCGACATTCGTGTCCGCCGGAAACCGGCGTCTAATTTCCTGGGTCTGGGATTGGATGGACAGCACTTGCCGCCGCTCGTCTTCCGACGACTTCCGGCAGTACGCAAAATATTTCATCGTTGAGTTCGTTAGGTGGCACGCTGATAAGTGCTTGGCACGTCCCCAAAGTCTCAATGTCTCGGGATGCTCTTGAATCTAACGTGACATGATCGATTCGCGCGAATCGGGCTTTCGTGTCGTGCCGTACATGATGCTCCACCGCCTCGCGTCTATGGCAGGAGGCGAAGAGAACATCCGCGGAGACAAACGGGCTCTACCTCGCAGAAATCCCGGCACGCTATCGTCTTGGAATGTCCACTGCGCGAAAAGGAACCCCAATCGTCTCAAGGGTCGCCGGCGATACGCTCATTGAGCTGGTCTATGACCCCGCTCGCCGCGATACCGGCCTTGCGGTATCGCGCTTCGGCGGGTTCTGGAACATCGAGCGAGAAGTGCAGGATCAGGCGGGCGAGCTATTGGTGCCCTACGCCGCGACCAACAATCTCATCGCAAACGAGTGCGTGCTGCTGCCATCGAAGCCCGTCGAGTATGGGCAAAAGGACGAACTGCTTGCTGATATCCGTTCGTTCTTGCATCGGTACGTTGACCTGTCACCCCTCTTTGAGCAGATCGCCGCGCACTATGTGCTCCTTACCTGGGTCTACGACGCCTTCAACGAACTTCCGTATCTACGGCTTCAGGGCGAGTACGGCACCGGAAAGACGCGCGGGCTCCTTGCCACTTTCCAGCACATTGGGATCCTAAGCTTAGAATTCCACGTGGACAAGTTGTCGCG
>JADMIO010796592.1_pt1 | contig 22981 bp, 16 predicted proteins | sample 8958161 | NCBI WGS metagenome assembly JADMIO01 (sample SAMN16585339, study PRJNA669376) | soil metagenome | isolation source: Crop rotation soil | place: USA: Cullars Rotation, Alabama | collected 2011 | reverse complement strand
CTTTCCCGTAAACTTCACATCCCGACCACATACAGGCAAAGTAATGGCATTACCGCGAGCCATTACTCCTACGCGCGCAATTAACGAATCCACCATCGGGGCAGCTGGTGTCGATAACGAAGTATCTTCAACCGGTTGAGTATTGAGCGTATGTTTTGGAATAACAGGCGCACGCTTCATTATCTAATCTCCCAGCGTGGTTTAATCAGACGATCGAAAATTTCATTGCAGACAGGTTCCCAAATAGAAAGAGCATTTCTCCAGGCACCAGTTGAAGAGCGTTGATCAATGGCCTGTTCAAAAACAGTTCTCATCCGGATCTGACCTTTACCAACTTCATCCGTTTCACGTACAACATTTTTTAGAACCATGCTTCCCCAGGCATCCCGAATTTGCTCCTCCATCCACGGGGACTGAGAGCCATTACTATTGCTGTATTTGGTAAGCAAAATACGTACATCAGGCTCGAACCCTTTAAGATCAACGTTCTTGAGCAGATCACGAAGCATATCGAAAAACTGCAGTGCGGAGGTGTAGTCAAACAACTCAGCAGGCGTGGGAACAATCAGCACATCAGCAGCACATACGACATTAATCGTGCCGATACCCAGGTTAGGCGCGCTGTCAATAACTATGACATCATAGTCATGAGCAACAGTTTCAATGGCCAGTCGGAGCATCAGGTGTGGATCGGTGGGCAGTTTACCTTCATCAAATTTGCCCATTAACTCAGTTTCAATACGGTGCAGAGCCAGACAGGAAGGAATAATGTCAAGCCCCGGCCAGCAAGTGGGCTTTATTGCATAAGTGACATCGTCCTTTTCCCCAAGATAGAAAGGCAGGAGAGTGTCTTCTGCATGAATATGAAGATCTGGTACCCATCCGTGATACATTGAGGCTGTTCCCTGGGGGTCGTTACCTTCCACGAGCAAAACACGTAGCCCCTTCAGAGCCAGATCCTGAGCAAGATGAACAGAAACTGAGGTTTTGTAAACGCCTCCTTTATGGGCAGCAACCCCGATCACCGGTGGAAATACGTCTTCAGCACGTCGCAATCGCGTACCAAACACATCACGCATATGATTAATTTGTTCAATTGTATAACCAACACGTTGCTCAACCCGTCCTCGAATTTCCATATCCGGGTGCGGTAGTCGCCCTGCTTTCTCGGCATCTCTGATAGCCTGAGAAGAAACCCCAACTAAATCCGCTGCTTCACCTATTCTCCAGCGCCGGGTTATTTTCCTCGCTTCCGGGCTGTCATCATTAAACTGTGCAATGGCGATAGCCTTCGTCATTTCATGACCAGCGTTTATGCACTGGTTAAGTGTTTCCATGAGTTTCATTCTGAACATCCTTTAATCATTGCTTTGCGTTTTTTTATTAAATCTTGCAATTTACTGCAAAGCAACAACAAAATCGCAAAGTCATCAAAAAACCGCAAAGTTGTTTAAAATAAGAGCAACACTACAAAAGGAGATAAGAAGAGCACATACCTCAGTCACTTATTATCACTAGCGCTCGCCGCAGCCGTGTAACCGAGCATAGCGAGCGAACTGGCGAGGAAGCAAAGAAGAACTGTTCTGTCAGATAGCTCTTACGCTCAGCGCAAGAAGAAATATCCACCGTGGGAAAAACTCCAGGTAGAGGTACACACGCGGATAGCCAATTCAGAGTAATAAACTGTGATAATCAACCCTCATCAATGATGACGAACTAACCCCCGATATCAAGTCACATGACGAAGGGAAAGAGAAGGAAATCAACTGTGACAAACTGCCCTCAAATTTGGCTTCCTTAAAAATTACAGTTCAAAAAGTATGAGAAAATCCATGCAGGCTGAAGGAAACAGCAAAACTGTGACAAATTACCCTCAGTAGGTCAGAACAAATGTGACGAACCACCCTCAAATCTGTGACAGATAACCCTCAGACTATCCTGTCGTCATGGAAGTGATATCGCGGAAGGAAAATACGATATGAGTCGTCTGGCGGCCTTTCTTTTTCTCAATGTATGAGAGGCGCATTGGAGTTCTGCTGTTGATCTCATTAACACAGACCTGCAGGAAGCGGCGGCGGAAGTCAGGCATACGCTGGTAACTTTGAGGCAGCTGGTAACGCTCTATGATCCAGTCGATTTTCAGAGAGACGATGCCTGAGCCATCCGGCTTACGATACTGACACAGGGATTCGTATAAACGCATGGCATACGGATTGGTGATTTCTTTTGTTTCACTAAGCCGAAACTGCGTAAACCGGTTCTGTAACCCGATAAAGAAGGGAATGAGATATGGGTTGATATGTACACTGTAAAGCCCTCTGGATGGACTGTGCGCACGTTTGATAAACCAAGGAAAAGATTCATAGCCTTTTTCATCGCCGGCATCCTCTTCAGGGCGATAAAAAACCACTTCCTTCCCCGCGAAACTCTTCAATGCCTGCCGTATATCCTTACTGGCTTCCGCAGAGGTCAATCCGAATATTTCAGCATATTTAGCAACATGGATCTCGCAGATACCGTCATGTTCCTGTAGGGTGCCATCAGATTTTCTGATCTGGTCAACGAACAGATACAGCATACGTTTTTGATCCCGGGAGAGACTATATGCCGCCTCAGTGAGGTCGTTTGACTGGACGATTCGCGGGCTATTTTTACGTTTCTTGTGATTGATAACCGCTGTTTCCGCCATGACAGATCCATGTGAAGTGTGACAAGTTTTTAGATTGTCACACTAAATAAAAAAGAGTCAATAAGCAGGGATAACTTTGTGAAAAAACAGCTTCTTCTGAGGGCAATTTGTCACAGGGTTAAGGGCAATTTGTCACAGACAGGACTGTCATTTGAGGGTGATTTGTCACACTGAAAGGGCAATTTGTCACAACACCTTCTCTAGAACCAGCATGGATAAAGGCCTACAAGGCGCTCTAAAAAAGAAGATCTAAAAACTATAAAAAAAATAATTATAAAAATATCCCCGTGGATAAGTGGATAACCCCAAGGGAAGTTTTTTCAGGCATCGTGTGTAAGCAGAATATATAAGTGCTGTTCCCTGGTGCTTCCTCGCTCACTCGACCGGGAGGGTTCGAGAAGGGGGGGCACCCCCCTTCGGCGTGCGCGGTCACGCGCACAGGGCGCAGCCCTGGTTAAAAACAAGGTTTATAAATATTGGTTTAAAAGCAGGTTAAAAGACAGGTTAGCGGTGGCCGAAAAACGGGCGGAAACCCTTGCAAATGCTGGATTTTCTGCCTGTGGACAGCCCCTCAAATGTCAATAGGTGCGCCCCTCATCTGTCAGCACTCTGCCCCTCAAGTGTCAAGGATCGCGCCCCTCATCTGTCAGTAGTCGCGCCCCTCAAGTGTCAATACCGCAGGGCACTTATCCCCAGGCTTGTCCACATCATCTGTGGGAAACTCGCGTAAAATCAGGCGTTTTCGCCGATTTGCGAGGCTGGCCAGCTCCACGTCGCCGGCCGAAATCGAGCCTGCCCCTCATCTGTCAACGCCGCGCCGGGTGAGTCGGCCCCTCAAGTGTCAACGTCCGCCCCTCATCTGTCAGTGAGGGCCAAGTTTTCCGCGAGGTATCCACAACGCCGGCGGCCGGCCGCGGTGTCTCGCACACGGCTTCGACGGCGTTTCTGGCGCGTTTGCAGGGCCATAGACGGCCGCCAGCCCAGCGGCGAGGGCAACCAGCCGAGGGCTTCGCCCTGTCGCTCGACTGCGGCGAGCACTACTGGCTGTAAAAGGACAGACCACATCATGGTTCTGTGTTCATTAGGTTGTTCTGTCCATTGCTGACATAATCCGCTCCACTTCAACGTAACACCGCACGAAGATTTCTATTGTTCCTGAAGGCATATTCAAATCGTTTTCGTTACCGCTTGCAGGCATCATGACAGAACACTACTTCCTATAAACGCTACACAGGCTCCTGAGATTAATAATGCGGATCTCTACGATAATGGGAGATTTTCCCGACTGTTTCGTTCGCTTCTCAGTGGATAACAGCCAGCTTCTCTGTTTAACAGACAAAAACAGCATATCCACTCAGTTCCACATTTCCATATAAAGGCCAAGGCATTTATTCTCAGGATAATTGTTTCAGCATCGCAACCGCATCAGACTCCGGCATCGCAAACTGCACCCGGTGCCGGGCAGCCACATCCAGCGCAAAAACCTTCGTGTAGACTTCCGTTGAACTGATGGACTTATGTCCCATCAGGCTTTGCAGAACTTTCAGCGGTATACCGGCATACAGCATGTGCATCGCATAGGAATGGCGGAACGTATGTGGTGTGACCGGAACAGAGAACGTCACACCGTCAGCAGCAGCGGCGGCAACCGCCTCCCCAATCCAGGTCCTGACCGTTCTGTCCGTCACTTCCCAGATCCGCGCTTTCTCTGTCCTTCCTGTGCGACGGTTACGCCGCTCCATGAGCTTATCGGGTCCACTCGCGAACGCAGAAAGGCCCACCCGAAGGTGAGCCAGTGTGATTACATTTGCGGCCTAACTGTGGCCAGTCCAGTTACGCTGGAGTCACTAGTATTTAGGTGACACTATAGAAGCGGCCGCGACAACTTGTCCACGTGGAATTCTAAGCTTAGGATCCCAATGTGCTGGAAAGGCCGTTCATGCCGCCACCGTCGCCCATGCTCATGTGGGCGTCGCTGGACACGACGGTGCCCAGGCCGATGACGGGGTCGCTACAGGCCGTGGCGGAGGCCGCGGCCGCCGTCATCTTCTTGAACAGCGTCTCCAGCGTGCCCAGCGGCAGCGCCGCGGCGCCGGCCGAGGTGGTGATCGTGCCCGTGGTGGAACCCGTCGTCAGGTACAGGTTGCCGTCGCCCAGGCGAGGCGTGACCTGCACGAAGGCGCCGTCGTCGGTGCCGGTGGTGACGTGGACGGCGTCGAGGATGCGGTCGTAGCCGCTGCGCGTGCCGGCGGCCAGCGTACCGGTCGTGAAGTCGAAGTTCGACGCCACGCCGGAGTCGGAGAGCGTGCTCGCCAGGCCGGTCTGCAACTGCGTCTGCGCGGCGCCGAGCGCCGTGGCCGACGGCGCGCTGCCCGTCATGATCGTGTCGGGCGTCTGGCCGGTGGCCAGCGTGATCATCGCGGTGGTCAGCGGCGTGACGTTGGCGGTGCCGGCGGCTTGCGCGACCGAGTAGATGCAGCCGTAGTTGGCGCCGGTGTAGCCGCAGGCCTCGACGCGCCACGGCGCGGTGCCGGTGAGCGCGCCCGCGTCATACGTGCCGTCGTCGTTGATCGTGATGTCGTGCGCCACGACGGCGCCGGTGGCGTCGAGCACCCGCAGCTTGCCCTGCGTCATCGGCGCGCCGACCGCGGCAGTGCCGGTCAGGTGCGTGGCCGTCGGCGCGACCGGCGGTGCCACCGGAGGCGTCGAGGAATCCGAGCCGCCGCCGCAGGCGGACAGCATCGCGAGCGCGACGGCGCCCAACGAGAACGGGACGAGGGAGCGGGTGAACAGGCGCATGCGGCCTCCGTGCATCAGATTGAATGGGCGATGCACGACCGTGGCTCGACGGGCCGGATTGCGATGTGCATCTCCCGTACATATCGACCACGGTGCAAACTTCTGAGGGCACGGCGCCTGGGATTCGATCCGCGGCATGCGCAGGCGTGACCTAACGCACGTTGGCGATCGCTGTCAGCGCCGCGGGCCCTGCCCCGGCGCTCAGATCTGGACGCGGGTGCCCAGCTCGATGACGGAATTGTTGGGCAGCCGGAAGAACTCGACCACGCTGCCGGCGTTGCGGGTCATCGCGGCGAACAGGCGCTCGCGCCAGTGCGCCATGCCGTCGCCCCGCGTGGGCACCACCACCTCGCGGCTGAGGAAGTAGCTGGTGGTGAACTCCTCCACCTCCAGCCCGTGCGGCCGGCACAGCGTCAGCGCCTGCGGGATGTCGGGCGTGTTCTTGAAGCCGTAGTTCACGGTGACGCGCCAGAAGCCGCGCGCCAGCGGCTCGACCTGGACGCGGTCGGCGAACGGGATCCACGGCACCTCGTGGAACTTGACCGTCAGGATGACGTTGGTCTCGTGCAGCACCTTGTTGTGCTTCAGGTTGTGCAGCAGCGCCTGCGGCACGGTGCCGACGTTGGCCACGGTGAAGACGGCCGTGCGCGGCGTGCGCACGATGTCGTCGGAGGCCAGGGCCGTGATGAACGGGATCAGGTCGGGGTCGTCGCGGCGGATGCTCTCGAGCAGCAGCTCGCGCCCGCGCTTCCAGGTGGACATGATCGCGAACATCGCCATCGCCAGCAGCAGCGGGAACCAGCCGCCGTGCAGGAACTTCAGCGAGCAGGCGGCCACCAGCAGGCCGTCCAGCGCCATGAAGAAGCCTGTCGCGCCCAGCGCGATCCACAGCGGGAAGCCCCAGCCGTAGCGCACGACGAAGTAGGTCAGCACGGTGTCGATCAGCATGGTCACCGTGACCGCGATGCCGTAGGCCGCAGTCAGCGCGGACACGCTGCCGAAGCCGACGACCGCGCACACCACGGCCACCATCAGCGCCCAGTTGACGCGCGGCAGGTAGATCTGGCCGGCCTCGCGCACCGAGGTGTAGACGACCTCCATGCGCGGCAGGAAGCCGAGCTGGATCGCCTGCTTGGTCATCGAGAACGCGCCCGAGATCACCGCCTGCGAGGCGATGACCGCGGCGACGGCGGCGAACGCGACCATCGGCAGCACCCAGGTCGACGGGAACAGGCGGAAGAACGGGTTCTCGATCGCGCCCGGATCGCGGATCAGCAAGGCGCCCTGCCCCATGTAGTTGAGCGCGAGCGCCGGCAGCACCATCGTGCTCCACGCGAGGCGGATCGGCGTCTTGCCGAAGTGGCCCATGTCGGCGTAGAGCGCCTCGGCGCCGGTCAGCGCCAGCACGATCGCGCCCAGCGCGGCCAGCACGTGCCAGCCGCGATCGAACAGGAATTCGACCGCGTTGAGCGGATTGAGCGCGTTCAGGATCACCGGCGCCTGGAAGATGTGCAGCAGGCCGACGATGGCCAGCAGGCCGAACCAGACCACCAGGATGGGCCCGAAGGCCTTGCCGAACGCCCCGGTGCCGAAACGCTGCGCCGAGAACAGCACCACCAGGATCAGCACCGACAGCGGCACGATGTAGGCCTTGAGCGCGGGCGTCACCACCTCCAGCCCTTCGACCGCGCCCATCACGGTGACGGCCGGCGTGATGACGCTGTCGCCGAAGAACAGCGTGGCGCCGAACATGCCCACCAGCATGATGATGGTGCGCCGCTGCGGCGTGCCGCCGGCGGCCTTGGCCGCGAGCGCGGTCAGCGCCATGGCGCCGCCTTCGCCGTTGTTGTCGGCGCGCAGGATCAGGATCACGTACTTGAGCGTGACGACCAGCATCAGGCCCCAGAAGATCGTCGAGATCGCACCGATCAGATGGTGCGTGTCGAGCGGCACGCCGACGCCGGAGACCGGCACGAAGATCTCGTGCAGGGTGTACAGGGGGCTGGTGCCGATGTCGCCGTAGACGACGCCCAATGCGCCCAGCGTCATGGCGCCGAGGCCCGCGCCGCCTTGCTTGCTGCTCATGAAAGGTCTTTGCGGGGTCGAGCCGGCACTGTTGGTCGAGCGCGCATTTTGACCCAAGCCCGGACGAGATCGCTACCTCGGCCCCAAATGCGTCGTTTCGGCGCCCGTTTCCCGGTCCGCCCCGTCTTCGTTACAGTGGCGTGTCAATGTCCATCCCCGCCCCATGCTGATCAACTGCGTCGCCTACGAGAACGGCACGAAGCTCGCCGACATCCCCATCGCGGAGATCAGCGACTACCTGCAGCGGCCGGGTTGCTTCGTCTGGGTCGCGCTCAAGGACGCCACCGACGAGGAGTTGACGACCATGCAGGACGAGTTCGGCCTGCACGAACTGGCGATCGAGGACGCGCGCCACGGCCACCAGCGCCCCAAGGTGGAGGAGTACGGCGACACCCTGTTCGCCGTGCTGCACACGGTGGAGCTGAGCCCGACCGACGAGATCCGGATCGGCGAACTCGACATCTTCGTGGGCACCAACTTCGTCCTGTCGGTGCGCAACCGCAGCGGACAGAGCCTGCTGCAGGTGCGCGAGCGCGCCGAGCGCGAGCCGCAGCTGATGCGCCACGGCCCGGCCTTCGTGTTCTACGCGTTGATGGACGCCGTGGTCGACCGCTACTTCCCGATCATCGACTCGCTCGAGACCGAACTGGAGGCCGTCGAAGACCAGATCTTCGAGCCGGGCACCTCGCAGGCCAACATCCAGCGGCTGTACCAGCTCAAGCGCGACATCGGCATCGTGCGCCACGCCGTCTCGCCACTGATCGACGCCGTGCACAAGCTGTTCAGCGGCCGCGTGCCCGCCGTCTGCGAGAACAACCGCGAGTACTTCCGCGACGTCTTCGACCACCTGCTGCGCATGAACGGCTCGCTGGACAACCTGCGCGACACCATCGGCACCGCCATCCAGGTCAACCTGGCCACCGTGGCCATCGAGGAGTCGGTGGTCAACAAGCGGCTGGCGGCCTGGGCCGGTATCTTCGCGGTGATCAGCGCGTTCGCCGGCATCTGGGGCATGAATTTCAAGTTCATGCCGGAGCTCGAGTGGCACTACGGCTATCCGTTGGCGCTGGCGACGATCACGATCGTGTGCGTGATCCTGTATCGCCAGTTCAAGAAGTCCGGCTGGCTGTAGGCGACGCGCGCTTGCCCCGGGGGTCCAAGCTGGCGCCGCGCTGACGCGTCGGCAGCTCCTTCGTTCGGATGATTGCGCAACTCGAGGCGCCATGTTGCACTCCGTGTCGCAACACGGGGGAGCGAGATGACGACCGACAATCGCGAGGCACGTGCGACGACCTGGCTCTCCTGCGGATTGGCGCAGCTGGCCGAAGAACTCGGTCTGGGCCAGGCACGACCGGGGCCCACCTGCGATGCCGGCTTCGACTTCGACGTCGTCATCGTGGGCAGCGGCTACGGCGCATCCATCGTCCTCGGCGAGCTGGCCGGATACAACGTCGACGGCCACCCCTTGCGGATCGCCATGCTGGAGCGCGGTCGCGAGTACGTTCCAGGCGCCTTCCCCTCCAGCGCGGCGGATCTGGCGGGCCACGTCCGCTTCGCTTCGGCAGGCGCGGGCGTCGTCAGCGGCCGCCCGACCGGCTTGTTCGACCTGCGGATCGGTGCGGACGTCAACGTGGTGCAGGCCAACGGGCTGGGCGGCGGGTCGCTGATCAACGCGGGGGTGATGGAAGCGCCCAAAGGGACCGTCTTCGACGACAAGCGGTGGCCAGACGCCATCCGCCAGGACGGAACGCTGCGCGCCATCTACGACCAGGCCCAGGCCAAGCTGATGGCGACGTCGTCCGCCTGGAGCCAGGGCCGCGAAGCGACGATGCACCGCCTGGGCAGCGACAAGGCCGCACGGCTGCCGCCTGCGCAAGCTGGGCGCCGGACGGTCGCCCGGCCGGTGCCGATCACCGTTGCCGAATCGGCCGACCCGCAGCACGGGATTCGCGGCTGCAACGCCTGTGGCGATTGCGCGACCGGCTGCAATTTCAATGCGAAGCTTTCGGTCGACGTCTCGCTGATCGCCGATGCCCGCCGCCGCCACCCGGCCGAATTCCTGCACGTGGTGACCGATGCCAGCGTCGTGGATTTCCGTCCCCTCGACAGGCCCGGATGGGCCCTCGACGTCGTCCACACCGATCCGCAGCTGAGGCGGCACCAGGACGCCGGCTATCGCCTGTTCACGCGGCGCCTGGTGCTCGCGGCGGGGGCGCTGGGCTCGACCGAATTGCTCATGCGCGCGCGGGCGAGCGGGCTCCCCGTCTCGCCGGCCTTGGGCAGCCGTTTTTCGACCAACGGCGACATGATCTCGGTCATCACCGGTCTGCCGGAGGGCGTCAACGCCGTGGCCGACGAAGAGCAGCCATTTGCCGGGCGACAGGTCGGGCCCACGATCACCCGGATGATCGACCGGCGCGGCGATGGCGACCTGGACGCGGTGATCCAGGACCTCGCAGTGCCCGGCCCCTTGCGCCGGTTGTTCGAAGAATGCGTCGCGACGGCAACTGCGGTCGGATCGCTGGCGCATGGGGACTGGCGAAGCTATCGACGGGGGAACGAGCCGGCGGATCCGGCCGGCATCGATCCCGAGCGTACCGGCCGCGCGCTGGCGGTCGCCGTGATCGGCGACGACAGCGCCACCGGGCATCTGACCTTTCCGGCGGCGACGGGCAAGCTCGAACAGGGCACCCTGGGGGTCGTCTGGCATGACTTGAAGAACGCCCCGGAGCAGGAACGTCGGCAGGCTGCGCTCGAGCGCCTTGCGCGCGAGAAATTCCCCGAGGCACGCGTCCTGGCCAATCCCGCATGGCACCCCTTGAGCGCCCCGTTGGAGCAGATGTTCGGCCAGGCGCGCGGCGCGGTGGCCACCGTGCATCCGCTGGGCGGCTGCGTGATGGGCGATTCGTTCGTTGGCGCCGTGGTCAACGCACTCGGCCAGGTCTACGCAGGACCCGACGGCCAGGTGCACGACGGGCTCGTCGTCCTCGACGGCGCGATCGTGCCGATGGCGCTGGGCATCAATCCGGCGTTGACCATCTCGACGCTGGCGCTGCGCGCCATCCGCCTTGTGCGCGCGGATTGGGGATTCACGATCGGCAGCCCCGGCAAGGTCGAATGGCCCGCGCGGCCCGTCTTCAAGACTCCCGCTCCGGTGCGCACCGAAGACACGCTGCTGGAGACCACCGAGCAATTGAGGTCCACGATCGAAGTCGGCGGCATTCGCGGCGAGCGCCCCGTTCGCGTGGACGTCGAGCTCGAGCTCTGGTTCAAGACGATCGGCGTGCGCGACCTGATAGCCGCCCGGGCCCCGCGTGTCCTTCAAGTCGATGAGGACCGCAGCAGGCTCAGGTTGCGGAAACACCCGCGTGCCGCGGTGGGCCCGCTGCCCATTCGCCCTGCCAAGGACGACGACGACGCCGACGCCGATTCCGTCACCGCGTCGCCCCTGATCGAGGTTCCGCTGCGCGGCACGCTCACGCTGATGCGACACGAGCCGTCCGGCCCTTTGCGGCGCCTGTTTCGCGCCTTGGCGGCATGGTTGTTCAATCGCGGCATTCGCGACATCGTTCAAGGTGCTTCCGACCTGATCAACGGCCGCCCAAGAAGCGGCAGCGCCGGGATCGGGCAACTTGCCGCGTCCGCCGTCCGGCTGGCTTCGCTGGCCGGCGACGTCCGGCTGCTCGAGTACAAGCTGACCCTGGGCAAGCCGACCGGGCCCGTCTCCACAGTCCTCGGCAACGCGTCCTGCTGGGAAAACCGTTCGGTGCGCGCGCGCAAGCGCCTCACCTATGCCTGCGGCGCCAATCCGGTCAGGCAATTGATGGACGCACAGATCACGGCTTTTCCGAACTGGGCACGCGGCGCGCCGGACAGCGTGCTGCGAGTCGACCCGAAGCACTGGGTTCGCACCGGAGTGCCGCTGCTGCGGATCGTGTCCCAGCGCGACGCGCCCAGCGCGCTGATCGACCTGGCATCGCTGGGCATGTATTTCGCCCGCGTGCTCCTGCCCCTGCACGTCTGGACCTTGCGGCTGCCGGACCGACCAAGCCGCGTCGCCGCGCGCCTGCCGGCCGACCTCGGACGCACGCGTCCATTCCCCAGGCTGGAGGTCACCGAAATCAAGGTGGCGCAGGTGCGCACCGCCGGCACAGTCCACATCCGCCTGAGCCGCTATCGCCCCGACAAGGTGAGCCAGCCGAACCCGGTCATGCTGATCCACGGATACAGCGCAAGCGGCACGACCTTCGTCCACGAATGTCTGCCCGGCGGCGGCCTGGTGGGCACGCTGTGCGGCAAGGGCCACGATGTCTGGGTGCTCGACATGCGCAGCAGTTGCGGCATGCCCACCGCCCAGGTCGCATGGCGATTCGAGGACATGGGCTGCCATGACATCCCGATCGCGGTGAACCACATTCTCGAGCGCACGGGTGCATCCAAGGTCGACATCGTGGCGCACTGCATGGGCGCCGCGATGCTGTCGCTGGGTCTGTTGATGCCTCCCCGCCCCGGCAAGCCCAACACGGCCCTGCCACTGCGCCAGCATCTGGGCAAGGTCGTTTTCTCCCAGGCCGGCCCGGCGATCGTCGTGACGCCGGCGAACTCCGCGCGCGCCTATGTCTTTCAGTGGCTGCGCCACTTCCTGCGCCTGGGCAAGTACGAATTCACGCCAGCGGCGCCGAGCGTCGCCGACGACATGGTCGATCGCCTCCTATGCGTCGTGCCCTATCCGGACGAGGATTTCTCGCTCGAGAATCCGCTCTGGCCTCCCGGCAAGCGCACGCCCTGGGTGGCCGCCCGGCATCGCATGGACGCGCTCTACGGCGTCACGTTCCGGCTGAAGGGCCTGGACGAACCCGTGCTGGAGCGCATCGATGACTTCTTCGGACCGCTGCACCTGGAAACGGTGGCGCAGGTGATTTCGTTCGCACGGTGCAACCTGGTGACCGACGCCAGCGGGGACGGGTCGTTCGTGCTGGCCGCCAATTTCAAAGACTTCAACGATTCCAACCTCCTCAGCCTGCACTCCACGCTCAATGGCCTGTTCGATTTCGAGACTCGCCGCGATGCACTGCTGCTGTTCGAGCAGGCCGGCTTCAATGGCACATCCGTCGCTCTCGACGGATATGGTCACCAGGATTCGCTGATCGGCCGCGAAGCGGAGCGGGTGTACGCAATGATCGCCGACTTCCTGCACGTCAAGGAGACCCCATGACTGTCCCCTCGCTCATGGCCATCATCAGAAAGGCGCGCCCGCCTCGCGCATTCACCTCGCCGCCGATCGTCGACGGCCAGGGCTCCCTCACGTGCGCCGTGTCCTTCGACCTTGGCAACGGCGCGCCGGATCGAGCCCTCCTGCTACCCGTCAAATGCAAGGACCAGCGATGGGGCATCGTCGAGAAATCCGGCAACGTGGTCCTGCCGACTGCCGATGTCGACCTGGCCCAGGTCGAGTTCCAGATCGGGACGCTGGATCCCGGGCAGGTGGAAGACGGCATCGTCAAGATCCGGATGCCGTGGGTCGGCCAGGCGACCCAGGCCCTCTTGCTGCTCCTTCACCCTCAGCTGGAGTCCCTGGGAGATGAGATCCTTCTGAGGATGCACCTGGATTTCGTGCTTTGGCAACTCGCCGCAGACCAGGCGCCGCCATTGCGGATCGAGGGGCTGGCGGACACCGGCGACACCACGCCCCCTGCGATGACGTCGCGCGAAACCATGGCCACCAAGCGCTATCTGCTAAAGGCCACGACGTCGGAGCTCGAACGCGGCGTGATCACGCTGAGGCAGGCACCCGCGGCCCCGCCAGCGCCCGCAGGCACCGATCACCGCGCGCCTTCACGCGGCGATACCGCGGAACCCCGCGCCCGCTCCTTCGCCCTGGCGAGTTGCCAGTACCCCGCGGGCATGGTGGACGGCGGCACCAAGCGCCAGCTTGCAGCGTCCGACGACAGTGCCGTGGGCCCGGCCGAACGCTCCCTCTGGCGGCTCGGCGCCGAACTGGAAGCGAACCCCGACATCGCGTTCACCGTACTGGCCGGGGACCAGGTCTACGTCGACGCCACGGCGGGTCTCTTCGACCCCGCCACCCTGCTCGACCGCTTCAGCTTCGCCTACCAGAGCATGCTGCGCAACAAGGGCCTGCAACGCGTGATGCGCGTCGCCAACCATGCCCTGCTGCCCGTTCTCGACGACCACGAGCTGGATGACAACTGGGAGCCGAACTCGCCCGCGCCAGAGGCGTCGTTGCAGTCGGGCTACTCGCGCATCGGGAAAATCAACTACCGCCGCTACCAGGTGTCGATGTGGCCGGGTCCGCCACGTCAGAAGTCGGACCCGCTGTGGGTGCAAACGCCTGTGGGCGGCTGGAGCTTCTTCTTTGCCGACACGCGGACAGCACGCGACGGGCGCGGAATCGCCAACTGGCGGACGGCTTCGATCCTGGATTCCACGCAGGAGGCCAAGCTGCTGGCCTGGATCGGCGCGGTGCCGCCGACGCCCGAAGAGGGTGAGGGTGCAACGCCGCCGCCGACGCCGACGCCGACGCCGAGATTCGTCGTGTCGCCTTCCATCCTGTTGCCGCGTCCCCTCGCGTTGCAGGCCCACCAGACGGCGTGTCTCGAAGTCGATTCCTGGTGTGGGTATCCGCGTTCGCTGCACAGGGTGCTCGAGCGCCTGTTCCTCGCGAACGCTCGCGGCGTCGTCTTCCTGTCGGGGGATGAACATCTGTCCTGCGCTGCGAGCGTGAAAATCACGCTGAGCGGTCACGAGCGCGAGCTGGTGACGCATTCCGTGCACAGCTCGGCCTTGTACGCGCCCTATCCGTTCGCCAACGCGACCGAAGCCGAGTTCGCGGGGGACGAAGCCTTTCATTTCGCCGATCCGCAATGGCCATCCGCGCTCTTTGGGCCGCCGCGGCACTACACCTGCATCGTCCGCACCAAGTTCTCGACGCGGGGCGACGGCTTCGCCCTGCTCGAGCCGAAAATGCAGGGCACCGCATGGAACCTGGGCGTGCGGTTCTTCGGCGCCTCGGGCCCCAGCCAGGATCTCACGCTGGCGCTGTGACGCGGGCGCGCCTCCCGGCAGGCCTCAAGGGGTCGTCGCCCCCTGCTCCACCAGAGTAGCCAGGCTCCTGGCGAGCTTGAAGCCGTCGACCGGCTTGTACATCACCGGGATGCCCGCCGCGCGTGCTGCCGTGATGCGACCGGGCTCGGTGTCGCCGGTGATCATGAGCGCCGGCGCGGCACAACCGCACCCGCGCAGTTCGCGCAGGACGTCCAGGCCCGAAGCGCCCTCGCGCAAACGGAAATCGATCACGAGGACATCGGGCACGAAGCCGCCCTTCCAGGACGCCAGGGCGCACGCGAGATCCGGGGCAGCGCAGACCACCCAGCCGAAGGTGGTCAACAACGTCGTGACGGACTCGCGGATCTCGCGTTCGTCATCGACCACCATCACGCGGCGCCCAGCCGCAAGGAGCGTGGACGTTCCCTCTTCGCCCGCGGACCCGACGGCCGGAAACGCGCTGACCGCGCTGGTGCGCTGCAGAAGCACCCGAAAGGTGGTGCCCTCGCCAGGCACGCTATGCAATGTGATCGAGCCGTGCAGCAGCGCCACGAGCCGGCGGACGATTGCCAGGCCAAGCCCGAGACCGCGGCTGCGATCACGCTCCGCATTGTCGACCTGGAAGAACTCTTCGAAGACGTGTTCCTGGGCGGCGTAGGGGATGCCCGGTCCCGTATCCGTGACGCGGATCTCGACCTCCTCGGCCCCGCTGCCGCGCAGGCACTGGCAGTGCAGGAGGACGTGGCCGGACTGGGTGAACTTCAGCGCGTTGCCGACCAGGTTCTGCACGACACGGCGCAGCAGCGCGACATCCGCCCAGGCCGCGATGGGCTCGGCCACGTCGCACTGCAGGCGCAGATCGAGGCCCCGCTCCAGGGCGACCGAGGCGCAGGTATCGGCCACTTCGCGCAGCAACGATACGATGTCGACGGCCTCCCAGCTCACCCGCACCGCACCGGCGTCGAGTTGCGACACCTCGAGCAGGCTGTCCAGCAATGCCCGGCTCTCGTCCAGGGCGCGCGAGATGCCTTGTCCGACCTTCGCGAGCGTCTCGTTGCCGCTGACCACCGCGAGCGCCCGCACGGTCGCCGCGTTGTAGGACAGCGCGGTCAGGGGCTGACGCAGGTCGTGGCTGGCGGCGCTGAAGAAACGCGTCTTCGCCTGGCTGGCCCGCTCGGCGCGATCGCGCTCACGGCGCAGCGAATCGGTCAACCGCACGAGCTCGGCCTGGGTCACGCCCTGGTCGCGAACATAGAGCGTCAGGATGACGAACAGGGCCACCACCAGCAAGGCGATCGCCAGGCCCTCGAGCGTTCCCCGCGTGACCCAGCACAGGGCCAACGTGCCCCCGAATGCGATGGCCCAGGCCAGGTAGCTCCGCAGGTGGCCGGCCGCGGGGGAAACCGCACCGGCCGCGTTTCCGACCAGGATCATCGTCAGGACGTAGTGAGCGCTTCCGACTGGATGTGCGAACACCATTGCCATCAATATTGCATGCAGCGCACCCAGGATCGTCAGCGATGTGGCCAGGCGCACCAGCATCTGCGCGGCGGACAGCGTGTGCAGGCGCTCGAGGCGCACCAGATACAGCGTGCGACCGACCTGGGCGAAGGTCATGCCGGCGAACCATGCCCATGCCGTGGGGCCCACGCCGGCCTTGTAGGCCGTCCAGGCGACGCAGACATCGACCAGGAAGTGCGGCAGCGGGATCCTGCGCACCTGCTCGATCGCCAGGCGCACCTGGGCAGCCTGCACCAGCGGCAGGAGGCCGTCCTCGGCCTGGCTCCTATCGTTCACTGACACCTCTGGCCCTGGCCTCGAAGGCCGCCTCGCCGCGCTTGTGCACGCCGACGATCTGCAGGATCGCTCGCACATGGGTCTTCACCGTCGTGTCGGAAACACCGAGCTCGCGCGCGATCTGCTTGTCCGACAAGCCACGCATCAATTCGCGAAAGACGTCGGCCTGGCGCGGCGTCAATTCGGGAAAGGCGGTCTTCACGTTGAACGCCTGCACGGGTTCGCGCGCGAGGCGCGCGACCGTGGAAGCGTTGGCGACGCTCGCGTGCGAGATGCTGCCTTGCAGGGCGCGCCGGATCGCCTCCACCAGCACGGCCGGCTCGGCCGACTTCGGGACATAGGCCGTCGCGCCGAGCGCAAACGCACGCTTCATCACCGGCCCCCGGTCGTCCCCCGACACCACGATGATCGGCACCGAGCAACCGACCTCGCGCAATGCATGAATGGCGCGCTCGCCGTCGCTGCCGCCCAACCACCAATCGAGCAGAACCAATTCGTACTGGAAGGCACGCACAAGACTCAATGCCGACTCGAGATCGCGCGCCTTGTCCAGGGACACCTCGGGCATCACGACCTGGAGCAGCATCTCCAGGGAGTCTCCGATCAATTGATGGTCTTCGATCCAGAGTGCTCGCACGACGGTCTCCCGCAAGGTGTTGAACTGCCTCGGCGCACCGCTCGATGCGCACGAGCCCGATCTCCCGACCCACGTCTGAAGACTAAACAGTTCATCGCTCGTCGTCGAGTCCTTCGTCTTGATGAAGCTTTCCCGGCACAGGAAAGCCAATATCGCGCCACGCATTCGCGCTGAACCACCATTCATGAAGGAGATCGCCATGCCGGACGTATTCACTGCCTGCGACAACGCATTCGAACATCACGTCATCACCGCGGCACGAAGCGCGGGCGGGACGATCACGCCCCTGTCCCAGCGAGTGCAGCAACCGACATCGCTGCCCCCCGGCACCTACACGCTCGAATGGATGTACAGCGCCAACCCGGGGCAGAAGGAAGAGATCAAGGTCTACGAACGCGTCGCATCCGGCTGGCGCGCCTTTGCACCGCCACTGGTGCTGCAGATGCCCCTGGGGCAGGGCCAGATGTCCAGCCAGGCGCCGCCTCACGGCTACGTGCCCTACACCTTCACCGTCTGAACTCACCCTTTCCCGGGAGACGATCATGAGAGTCCAAACATTGGCGGGACTGTTCGCCATCGCAGTCGTGACGTCGACGCCGCTCGCCTGGTCAGCGGATGGCGACCCCAACACGGGCGGCCATGCGACCCTCGGTGGACCGACGAAGTCCGAGAAGGAGCTGGCGGACGCGTCCTCGCCCGCAGCCTGTATCGTCAAGACCAGCAGCAGCGTTTCGAACGCGAGCTGTTCGTTCGGGCCACCCCCGCCGGTTGCAGGCGATAACCGTACCTTCCTCTATCCCTCGTTCGACGTCAATGTTCCGATCGCCCACGGCGACGATGCGGCGACGCTCGGTTCCCTCGACGGCCTCGCGAAGGTGTTCACCATCGGTGGGACGATCGCGACGTCGCACTACCTCGCGTCTCCGTCCCATACGCCCTTGCTGGCCGAGATCGTAGGCGGCATCTGGTTCAAGGGCGGCCCGAAACAGTTTCACTGGATGGAGGGTGATTCGCTCGCGAAGCAGTCGGGAACGCGCACGGATGCGGCGATCGGCGCCTTCCTCGGAGGGGTGATTCTTGAAGGCAGGGATGCGGCTTACGTACGCTTCAATGCACAACGAGAGTTCACGGACGCGTCAACCAAGACTCTGTGCACCGCTTCGACGACGAGTTCGGTCCTGTCCTGCATCGCCGGCCCTGTCGGCACCCCGTCGAAGAAGGAGCGCCGCGTGCTGTCGCTCGAATTCGATGCGCTCCAGGCCATTGGGGGAGCGACGTTGTCCGTGCTGGCCAGCCACGACTTTCGGCAACGCGTCACGGGTGTCGAAGTCCCGGTCTTCTTCCGGCCGTGGACGTCGGGGGACGGCCCGCTCTGGTTTGGCGTCGACCTCTCGTGGACCAACGACCCCACGAGCGCGCACCATGGTCAAGTCGCGTTGGTGCTGACGAACAAGCCCGTGCAGCTTTGGCACGTGCAGTGAGGGGTTGCGGCGGCCGCACCAGGCGGCGCGTGCCGGCCGGATCTCAGGCAAGCTGCGATTCGGCCGTCGGCTCGCTGGTGCCCAGCTCGATCTCGACGCGGTCGCGCCCCTGCTTCTTGGCGCGATACATCGCCTCGTCGGCGCGCTTGATGCCCTCGTTCAAGTCCTCGCCGCGATGCCATTCGGCGACGCCGAAGCTGCACGTGACCTGCAGGTCGCCAGGCCACGCCGCGCCGGCAATGCGCTCACGCAGGCGTTCGGCGATGGCGCGGCCCTTGACGCCCGGCGTGTCGCGGAACACCAGCAGGAATTCCTCGCCGCCCCAGCGCGCGAACAGGTCGTCGCGCTGCACGGCCGAGCGCACCAGCTCGGCCAGCCCGCGGATCACCTGGTCGCCGGCGTCGTGGCCGTGGCTGTCGTTGATGCGCTTGAAGTGGTCGATGTCGATGAAGACCAGCGTCAGCGGGAAGGTCTGGCCCTCGCCCATGCGCACGATGCGCATCAGCTCGTCGGCCAGGCCCTTGCGATTGAGCGCGCCGGTCAGCGGATCGGTACGGGCGATCTCGGCCAGGCTGCGCGTCTCGATGCGCAGCGATTCGTTCAGGCGTTGCAGCGAGTGCTGGCTGGCGGCCGACAGGCGCAGTTCGTTGCGCTTGAGCAGGCTGTCGATGATCAGGTAGCCCAGCACCGACAGCATCCAGACGGCAATGATGGCAAGCCGGAACGTCGAGGTCGCGATGGCCTTGCCGGTGAGTTCGATGCGCTGGATGCGGATCGTGTGCAGGCCGGGCTCGACCTTGGGGCCGGTCGAGAAGGCGATGCGCGTCGCGTTGCGGAAGTCCGGGGCCTCGAGATCGAGCGTCATCGGATGCTCGTCGACCCACCACTGCGCGACCTGGAAGCGGGCCAGCGGCACCTCGTAGCCCTGCGGATAGTCGGACGGCTGGTAGATCAACTGGTTGACCTTCTCGGACTCCGAGTCGCCGACCTTCGAATAGGCCGGATCGAAGTTGCGCACGTAGATGCGCACGCGCTGCTGCGCCTCGGGACCCGTGGCGGTGATCCACAGGCGCATCGAATCGTAGCGGCTCAGGTCCAGCCCGCGCGGCGCCTTCGCGAACTCGATCTGCAGCTCGCAGAAGGCCCATTCATAGCCGGGGCGCAGGTCGCAATCCATGCCCAGCGTATCGCCAAGGCGGCTGAGCGTGGCCACGCTGCGGCCGCCCGGGTTGGCGCGGTCGTCCACGGCGTCCGCCTGGAACTTGGTGCGCGCGTCGATCACCATCGTCGTGGTCATGCCGAACTGGTTCCACAGCAGCGCGATGCCGGTGAGAGCGAGCAGGACGATCAGCAGGCGACGAAGAACGCGAGCATGCATGGCGGGGAACGTTGAAAGAGGGAGCGGCGCTCAGACGGACATCGGCACTTCGGCAGCGGACTTGAGCCCCTGGCGGAGGCCATCGTGGCACGCGCCGGCCGCGCCGCCGGCGCGCGAGCATCACGAAAGCGCCGCAAGCGCGGATTCCTGGACGCCGCGACGCTCGCGCGGCGCGCGCGTCGGCCCTCAGCGGCGCAGGACGGGCGCCTCGAGCTCGTGGACGGCGCCGGCGCCGACGGAGGCGCCAAAGCGCTTGGCCAGCCGTTCGGCCACGTTCTCCTGCAGCGTGTAGTCGACCACGTCCTCGGCCTTGACCACGTCGCGGGCGACGGAGTCGAGGCTGCCGAAATGGTCCGCCAGGCCCTGCCGGACGGCGTCCTCGCCGTTCCAGAACAGGCCGGAGAAGGTGTCGGGCGTCTCGTGCAGGCGCGCGCCGCGGCCTTCCTTGACGATGCCGATGAACTGGCGGTGGATCTGGTCGATCATGGCCTGGGCGTAGGCGCGCTGCTCGGGCTTGAGCGGCGAGAACGGGTCCAGCATGCCCTTGTTGCCGCCGGCCGTGATCAGGCGGCGCTCGATGCCCAGCTTCTCCATCGTGCCGGTGAAGCCGAAGCCGTCCATCAGCACGCCGATCGAGCCGACGATGCTGGCCTTGTCGACGAAGATCTCGTCGGCGCCCACCGCCATGTAGTACGCGCCGGAGGCGCACACTTCCTCGCAGACCGCGTAGAGCTTCTTGTGGTGCAGCGCCTTGAGCCGCTTGATCTCGTCGTAGACGATGCCGGCCTGCACCGGGCTGCCGCCGGGCGAGTTGAAACGCATGACCACGGCGAGCGCGTTCTTTTCCTCGAAGGCGCTGCGCAGCGCGGAGATGATGTTCTCCGCGCTGGCCTCGCCCTGGGAAGCGATCTCGCCGCGGATCTCCACCAGTGCGGTGTGCGGCCCGCTGGGCGTGCTCACCTTGCCACGCTGCGACGACGCCAGCCCCCACACGATGGACAGCGCCAGCAGGAACCACGCGAGGCGCCCGGCCAGGCGCCAGCGGCGCTCGTTGCGCCGGTCGCGCATCAGCTCGCCGGTGACCTGGGCCAGCACCAGCTCCAGGCGCGACAGGTCGGCGTTGACGTTGAGCGTCGCGGGCGTGGGGGGAGTCTGCGGCGCGGGCGGCGGCGGCGTGGGTTCGAATTCGTTGGTCATGGGGGTGGCGGGTTGCAAGCCGGATTGTCGACGACGACGGGGCCGATGTCGGGGGTGGGAAGCCAATAAACCTGGCCGTCCCGTTCGACAGCGTCGATCTTCATCAGGCGCGCGCCCGGGCACGGGCCCGCGATGCAGCGGCCGGTGGTGGGCTCGTAGACGGCGCCGTGAATCGTGCAGACGATGAAGCGGCGCTCGTCATCGAGGAATTCGCCGGGGCGCCAGTCCATCTCGGTGGGCACGTGGGCGCAGCGGTTCAGGTAGGCGACGACGCGGCCCTCGAAGCGCAGCACGAACGCGCGCGCCGGCCGCCGCCACAGCAGTACGTCGAAGACGACGGCCTTGCCGGACTCCTCCAGCTCGGCGCTCGCGCAAACGGGCAGCGCGCCGTCCGGCAATGCGGCAGGCTCAGGCATGGGCTTCGAGCCACTGCGCCAGCTCGGCGACGGTCTGGGCGACCAGCAGCGGCGAATGCGTCGCGAACTCCGTTCCCGGATGTGCCCCGTAGGCCACCGCGATGCTGGGCGTGCCGGCATTGGCCGCCAGCTGCAGGTCGTGCGTGGTGTCGCCGATCATCAGCGTGCGGTCGGGCTCGGCGCCGAACTGGCGCATCAGCTCGTTGAGCATCTGCGGGTCGGGCTTGGAGCGCGTCTCGTCGGCGGTGCGCGTGCCGTCGAACAGGCCCTTGAGCGCCACCGAATGCAGCGCCTCGTCGAGGCCGACCCGGCTCTTGCCGGTGGCCACCGCCAGCCAGTGGTGGCGACGCTTGAGCGCATGCAGCATCTCCAGCACGCCCGGAAACAGCGTCAGGTCGTGCTGGCGCGCCAGGTAGTGGAAGCGGTAGCGGTCGACCATCTGCGGGATCTGCTCCTGCGTGATGGTGGGCACCGCGTGCTGCATCGCCGAGCGCAGGCTCAGGCCGATCACCCACGACGCGCGCTCGTCGTCGGGCACGGGCAGGCCCAGGTCGCGGCAGGCGGCCTGGATGCTGTGCACGATCAGGGCGGTGGAGTCGAACAGCGTGCCGTCCCAGTCGAAGACGACCAGGTCGAAGCGGCGCGGGCGGTCGGAAGAATGGGTCATGTCGTTGAGGCTAGCGCGGCAACGAGCGCGGCGCACTCGGGCGGCAGGGGCGCCACGAGCTCGAGTCGGGCACCGGTGGCGGGATGGTCGAAGGCGAGCTGGCGCGCGTGCAGGAACATGCGCTCGAAGCGCAGCCCCGGCACGGCCTCGCCGCGCGCGTAGCGGCGGTTGAGCGCGAAGTCGCCGTACTTGGCGTCGCCCACGATCACGTGGCCCGAATGCTGAAGGTGCACCCGGATCTGGTGCGTGCGGCCGGTCTTGATGGTGACGTCCAGCAGCGTGGTGTCGGCGAACTGCTGCGCGATGCGCACCAGCGAGATGGAGCGCTGGCCGTCGGGATGGTCGTCGGCCACCGGATAGACGCGCCGCTCGCCGCCGCCGTCCTCGGTCTTGTGCAGCGCCACGTCGATCACCTTGAGCTTGGCCGGCCAGCGCCCGACGACCAGCGCGGCGTAGGTCTTGCCGGTTTCGCGGGCGCGGAACTGTTCCTGCAGCGCCACCAGCGCGCTGCGCTTCTTGGCCAGCAGCAGGATGCCGGAGGTTTCGCGGTCCAGGCGATGGACCAGCTCGAGGTACTTCTGGCCGGGGCGCGCCCGGCGCAGTTGCTCGATGACGCCGAAGCTGACGCCGGAGCCGCCGTGCACGGCGGTGCCGGACGGCTTGTCGATGGCGATCAGGTACTCGTCCTCGAACAGGATCGGGAATTCGCGCGGCGGCGCGGCTTCGGCCGGCGCGGCCGGCGCCGCCATGCGCACCGGCGGCAGGGAAAG
>JADMIO011456544.1_pt1 | contig 22984 bp, 14 predicted proteins | sample 8958161 | NCBI WGS metagenome assembly JADMIO01 (sample SAMN16585339, study PRJNA669376) | soil metagenome | isolation source: Crop rotation soil | place: USA: Cullars Rotation, Alabama | collected 2011 | reverse complement strand
GCCGCGGCGACCGAGACGCCGCCAGCCGCGGCGACCGAGACGCCGCCGGCCGCTGCCACGGAGACGCCGCTCCCGACCAATACCGAAGGGCCGGCCGTGACGGCGACCGGTCCGGCCCCGACGGCCACGCCTTCTGGACCGAATCCGGGATTCTTCGTGGGAACCCTCGGTGGCGGAAGCACGATCGTCATACAAGTCGGAAGCATCGAGACGATCTCCTTCGTATGCGACGGTGACCAGATCACGCACGCGTTCGCTCCGCCTGCCGGCGTCAATGCCGACGGCTCGTTCGACGTGAACTTCGTCGAGGGCGGCCGGAATTTCCACGTGACGGGTCAGTTCACCGACGAGGACAACGTGAGCGGCTCCATCGACGATGCGAACGATCGTTGCGACGACGCGTTCCGTGCGGCTCGCTCGGCGTCGACTCCTACTCCCGAAGGTCCGGCCGTGACGCCAACCGAGGGTCCCGCCGTGACGCCGACCGTCAATCCGATTGCGACCACGACCCAGACGGCAGTGGTGACCGCGACGAGGACGGCGACTCCGACGGCGACGGTGACCTCGACGACCGTGCCTTCGGCCACCAGAACTCCCACTCCCACGGCGACCACGACGCTCACGCCGACGCCGGGTGCGACCTCGACACCGGCCTGTGGCGACGGCATCGTGAGCGGTTCCGAGCAGTGCGATCCGCCGGGCTCGAGCTCGTGCGCCAACGCCGGCAACGGACTCGAAGTCTGCAGCATGACCTGCACCTGCGCGTGTCCGAGCAAGGTCACGTTCACCGGCGACGCCGCGGACCCGGTGAGCATCCTCGATACCGGATGGACCGGCATCTCCCACCGCGCGCCGGTCATCACCAACGGTGACGTGACGGTGAGCGTGTCCTGCCTCGGGCCCCGCCCGAGCTGCCGCGGGCCGCAAGGCCAGGCGTGCACCGTCTCCGGTCCCATACCGAACCCGCTCCCGGGCCAGCTCAAGAACCGCCGGTGCACCAACAACACGTTCGTCCAGTGCACCGACAGCGCCCAGTGTCAACCGCGCATCTGCATCGGCGGCTCCAACGCGGGCACCGTGTGTACGAACGATACGCAATGTCCGAGCGGTGCCTGTCCGCTCGGGACCTGCGAGTTCTTCTTCGGCTCGAACCTGCCGCTCGCGGCCGGTGGGGTCACGACCTGCGTGGCGAACCAGTTCTTTGGACCGATCAGTGGGACCGCCGACATCCAGACCGGCGAGGCGACCACCATCGTGAACCTGCGCTCGCGGGTCTACCTCGGCCCGGCGGTCGACAACCCGTGTCCGCGCTGCGTGAACGACCCGGTCAACAACGACGGGTTGCTCCAAGGCACCTGCGACGAGGGGCCGCGCAAGACGCTCAATTGCGACGGTGGCGGCTCGATTCCGGGCCGCCCGGATTTCGGCACCACCAGTCTCGACTGTCCGCCAGCACCGGGCGGGATCATCGCGACGCTGCCGATCGATCTCTCGAGCCAAACCGATCCTGTCACCAAGACGCTCAGCGCGACGAGCCCGAACTGCAGCGACTCGCCCGGCAACAAGTGCTTGTGCGACACGTGCAATAGCCTCGCGGCGGAGCCGTGCGATGCCAACAGCGATTGCCCGTTCGATCCGCCGGGGGCGATTGGTCCGATCTGCGGCGGGCGGCGCTGCTTGTCGGGACCAAACGTCGGCGCGGCCTGTACCGTCACCAGCGAGTGTCCGGGGGCGGCCCAGAATTGCGGGAGGCCCGGGGCTTCCACGAAACCGAGCGGTTGCCTCGACGACACGACGATCATGGACCGCGTGCACGAGTGCGACGATAAGGACGGTGACGGGGAGGGTTCGTGCACGGTCGGGCCTACCGACGGGAACTGCTCGATCGCGTCGGGACACGCGCAACGCGGCTGCAGCGATGCAAGTGCGTGTGGTGGCGTGGAAGGAAGCTGCATCTCGGCGCCCCGCGGCTGCTTCCTGACGGGCGGCGGGACGTTCCAAGCCGCCGGCACGGCCGACGGGTCGGACACGCTGACCGCGGTCGGCATGGAAGATCCTCCGATGAACGACACCGCGCATCCGACGCTCGGCGCCGTGTTCTGCGTCGGACCGACGGGCCAAGCCGCCGTGAACAACGTAGCCGGTCTCCCCGGGGCGGGCCGCGTCACCATCAAGGGGACGGCGCGCGGGCTACCGTAAGCGCGCCGGTCGTCCGCTGAAACGGGGTCTCGAGCTTCGATCGGAAGCTCGAGACCCCTTCGCTTTAGCGCGTCCGACGCCGTCCGCGGCGTCTTGGATGCGACTTGTCGACCACGGGTCATTGTGAAAAGAGGGCAAGGGATGTCGTCGATGGCCCTGCCGACCGCATGAACCCGGCGCAGGCAAGCCATGCCGCCCGCACGGTCGCTCTCGCGCCCGAGAGCGAGAGCGGGCCCCTCCAGGTCCAAGGGAAGTTCTTCTTCGCCGGCGACCAGAAATTCTACATGAAGGCGGTCTCCTACGGCCCCTTCAAGGTCGCGTCGCACGGCACCCAATTTCCCGAGCGCGACATGGTCGAGCGCGATTTCGCGCTCATGTCCGAGCTCGGAGCCAACGTCGTCCGCACGTTCACGGTGCCGCCGCGCTGGCTCCTCGATCGCGCCGAGGCCCACGACCTCCGCGTCATGATCGGCATTCCGTGGGCGGAGCACATCTGCTTTCTCGACGTCCCGAGCGTGACGGAGGAGATCCGCGAGACGCTGCGGCGCGCCGTGCGCGACTCGCTCGGACACCCCGCCGTCTTTGCCTACATGATCGGCAACGAGATCCCGCCGGACATCGTGCGCTGGTACGGCCCGGAGCGGATGCAGGCTTTCCTACGGGTGCTGCACGAGGACGTCAAAGCGCTCGCGCCGCACGCGCTCGTGAGCTACGCGAACTTCCCGCCCACCGAGTATCTCGATCTCGAGTTCCTCGATTTCGTCTGTTTCAACGTCTACCTGCACCACGAGGACGACTTCCGCCGCTACCTCGGACGACTGCAGAACATCGCGGTCGACCGGCCGCTCGTCTTGACCGAGCACGGCATCGATTCCGTGCGGCTCGGCGAGGACGTGCAAGCGGCGACGCTTTCCTGGCAGGTGCGCGCGGCGTTCGAGTCGGGGCTCGCCGGTACCTGCATCTTCTCGTGGACCGACGACTGGTTCACCGGCGGCCACCAGATCGAGGATTGGTCGTTCGGTTTGGTTACGCGCGATCGTCAGCGGAAACCCGCGTTCCACGCCATCCAGGCGCAATACGCAGCACCACTGCCGCCACCGCTCCGCCAATACCCTAAGGTGTCGGTCGTGATCTGCGCCTACGACGCGGACCGCACGATGGACGCGTGTCTCGCGTCGCTCGAAAAAATCCGGTACCCGAATTACGAGGTCGTGATCGTCAACGACGGCTCGCGCGACGACACGCAAGCCATCTCCGAGCGCTACGTCACCTCCAACCCACGGCGCTTCACGCTCATCAATCAGGTGAACAAGGGGCTCTCGGTCGCGCGCAACGTCGGGATGGAGGCGTCGTCGGGCGACATCATCGCGTACACCGACTCCGATTGCGTGGTCGATCCCGACTGGTTGACGTACCTGGTCTACAAGTTCCAAGCGGGCTTCGTCGCGGTCGGTGGTCCGAACTATCCCCCGCCCGAGGACAACGCCGTCGCGGCCTACGTCGCCGCGTCACCCGGTGGGCCGACCCACGTGCTCCTGAACGACGAGGTCGCCGAGCACATTCCAGGGTGCAACATGGCCTTCCGCAAGCGCGCGCTCGAGGACGTCGGCGGCTTCCAGCCGATCTTCACCGCCGCGGGTGACGACGTCGATCTGTGTTGGCGCCTGCAGAACCAGGGACACGTCATCGGCTTCAGTCCGTCGGCGATGGTGTGGCACTTCCGGCGCAACACCGTGAAAGACTACCTGAACCAACAGCGCGGCTACGGGAAGGCGGAAGCGCTGCTCTATTTCAAGCATCCCTACCGCTTCAACATGCTCGGCCAGTCGCGCTGGCTCGGGCGCATCTACGGCGACTTCACGACCTCGATCTTCTCGCGCCGGCCGGTCATCTATTCGGGCACCTTCGGTCGCGGGCTGTTCCAGACGCTGTACGAGCCGCCCTCGTCGCTCTTCGCGTTCCTGCCATTCACGCTGGAATGGAACGTCGTCGCGGCACTCCTCCTGATTGCGGCCATCGCGGCCGGCAAGTACCTCATGGTGGCCGCGATTCCGCTCGCGATCACGCTCGTGTCGTCGGTGGTGAGCGCGCGCTACGCGCGCATCGACCCGCGCTACGACCACTGGCGGGGCCGAGCGCTGGTCGCGATCCTCATCTATCTCGGCCCGCTCTTGCGCAGCTACGAGCGCTATCGCTGGCGTGTGAAAGGTCTGTCCGACGTCGAGCGCATCCGCTTCGCCGAGATGCGACAGCCGCCCCGGATTCGGTGGCGCGGCCGTGAGTTCTTCCTGCGCTACTGGAGCGAGAGCAGCCAAGAGAAGGAAGAGCTGCTCGAAGGCGTCATTCGTTTCTTGCTGCCGCGGAAGTATCTCATCGCGCACGACCTCGGCTGGAGCGATTGGGACCTCGAAATCCACCGCGGCATCGCGACCAAGTCGCAGCTCCGAGTCGCCGTCGAGAACCACGGCGGGGTCAAGCGTCTCTTCAACGTGCGCTGCGCGATCAAGACCTCGCGCGCGGCGAAGCTCGCGCTCTGGTTCGCCGGCGGGTTGGTGGCGATCGGCGCGTACCTCTTCGTGCCCGAGCTGATGACCGTGGCGGTGTTGCTCGCGGTATTGATCGCGGGCTCGATTCTCTACCAGGCGATTCGTCTCGGGCGCACGATGTATCAGGTGCTCGAGATCGTCGCCCAACAGATCGGTCTCGGCCCGATGGGGTCGCGGCCCTGATCGTTGCGGTGGCGACGGCCGCGACACCTGGTGCGCGGCGGTTTCCCCTGATCCGGACGGTGGCGCACTACCTCCGCCCGCATCGCTTGGGGTTCGCCTTCGCGCTCGCGCAGGTCGTCGTGATCAGCGCCTGTGAGCTCCTGAAGCCGTGGCCGATGAAGATCGTCGTCGACAACGTGCTCACCGGCACGCCGGTCACCTGGGCACCGGCGGCGGGTTGGTCGCCGCACCAGCTGCTGCTCGCGGCGTGCCTCGGTCTCATCGCCCTCTACGTGGTCCTGGCGGGGCTCGGTACCCTCAACAACGCCACCACGATCGCGATCGGGCAGGGGATGGTGAACCAGTTCCGGCTCGACCTCTATCAGCACCTGCAGCGGCTCTCGCTCAAGTTCCACACCAGCCGCGAGGTGGGCGATCTGCTCTACCGCGTGACGGCCGACGCCTTCGCCATCCAGACCCTCAGCATGAACGGCGTCTTCCCGATCATCACCTCGCTGGTGCTCTTCGGCGGCATGGTGGCCGTGATGGGAGGCATGGACTGGCAGCTGACCGCGGTGGCACTCGCGGTCTGTCCGATCATCTTCTTCGGGATCTCGCTCCTCGGCCGTCGCATCACCGCGATCGCGACCGAGGCGCGTCAAAAGGAGAGTCGGCTCTACACCGTCGCCCAGCGCGGCATCTCCGCGATCCGCGTCATCCAGGCCTTCACGACCGAGGAGGAGGAGGCTCGCCAGTTCGCCGCGTCGAGCACGGACAGCCTCCGCGCCAACCTCCGCATGTACATGATGCAGACCTTCTACTCGGGCGCGATCAACGTGATCATCGCGTTCGGGACGGCGCTCGTGCTCTGGGTGGGAGCCTCCAAGGTCCTCGATGGGACGCTCACCATCGGACAGGTGCTCGTCTTCACGACCTACCTCGCGTCCCTCTACGCGCCGATCAACAGCATCAGCCAGACGATCGGCATGATCCACGGAGCCCGCGCCGGCGCCACGCGGGCGCTCGAGATCCTCGAGACGATGCCCGACCTGCCGGACGGCACGCGGTCGCTCGAAGGCGTCGCACTCCGCGGTGAGGTGACGTTCGATCACGTGCGTTTCGAGTACTCGCCGGATCGGGCGGTGCTGCACGACGTCGACCTCGTCGCGCGCGCCGGACAGGTCATGGCGATCGTCGGTCCGACGGGCGTCGGCAAGAGCACGCTCGTGAGCCTCGTCGGCCGCTTCTACGATCCCGTGGAGGGACGCGTGCTCCTCGATGGCGTGGATCTCCGCGAGTATCGTCTGCGCGACCTGCGGAGTCGGATCGCCATGGTGCTGCAGCCGGCGGTGGTGTTCCCGACGACGCTCCGCGAGAACATCGCGTACGGTCGTCCGCAAGCGACCGAGGCCGAGATCGCGCGCGCCGCGCACCTGGCGCAGCTCGACGGTCTGCTGGCGCGCATGCCGCAGGGCCTCTCGACGCCGGTCGGCGAGCAGGGGGCGACGCTCTCTGGCGGCGAGCAGCAGCGCGTGACGATCGCGCGCGCCATCATCCGCGACGCGCCGCTCCTCATCCTCGACGAGCCGACCTCGGCACTCGACACCGAGACCGAGGGACTCATCATCGCCGCGCTGCGAGAGCTGATGCGCGGTCGTACGACCTTCGTCATCGCCCATCGCCTGTCGACCATTCGGCACGCCGACCAGATCGTCGTGCTGCGTGACGGTACCGTCGCCGAGACCGGGACGTTCGACGAGCTGGTCGCGCGCGGGGGCGCCTTCACGCGGCTCTACGAGGCGCAATTCGGCCGGCCACCCGGCCAGGCCGCGGGAGCCGTGTCGTGACCGCGGCGAAGGGGCCGCGCGTCGTCGTGCTCGGCATCGCCGCCCAGTACCCGCTCGCGGGGGTGACGTGGCAGGCGATCCAGTACCTCGTCGGCCTGCGCGCGCTCGGCTGCGACGTCTATTACGTCGAGGACTCGGGCGCGCCGCCCTACGACCCCGCGAGCGGCGGCATCGGAATCAGCGCCGCCGCCAACGTGGCCTTCCTCGCCGACGTCATGCGCCGCTTCGACCTCGGCGGCCGCTGGGCGTACTGGGACGCGCTCGCGGACCGCTGGCACGGCCACGACGCCGCCGACGTGCGCGAGCTCTACCGAACGGCGGACGCGATCTTCAACCTCTGCGGCGCGACGAAGCTCCGTGACGAGCACCGCCAAGGCGCGACGCTCTGCTACGTCGAGACCGATCCGATCTACGAGCAGATGCGAGTCGCGAACGGCGAGGAGGACAGCATCGACTTCCTCGGCTCGCATGACGTGCTCTTCACCTACGGCGAGCTCCTCGGAACGCCGTCGTGCCGCGTGCCGGTCGAGCGCTTCACCTGGATCCCGACCCGGCCGCCCGTCGTGCCGGAGCTTTGGCATCCGGGGGCTGCGGGTCGCGCCTTCACCAGCATCGCGACTTGGGAGAACAAGGGAAAAAACGTCGCCTTCCGTGGTGAGACGTACTATTGGTCGAAGCACGTCAACTTTCTCGCCATGATCGACATTCCTCACGCGAGCGGCGAGCCCTTCGAGCTCGCGATGGACCCCGGTGACGCCGCCGTACGGGCCGAGCTCGCGTCGCACGGCTGGAGCCTCGTCGACCCGCGGCCCATTTCGGCCGACGTCGATGCCTATCGAACGTATATCGAGGCGTCGCGTGGCGAGTTCACCGTCGCCAAGGACATCTATGTGCGGCCACGGAGCGGTTGGTTCAGCGATCGCAGCGTGTGCTTCCTCGCCGCCGGGAAGCCCGTGATCACGCAAGAGACCGGCTTCAGCGAGCTCGTGCCGAGCGGGGAGGGACTGCTCGCCTTCGCGACCCTCGAGGAGGCCATCGCAGCCACTCACGCGGTCGCCGCCGATTGGCCGCGACACGCGCGCGCCGCGCGCGCGATCGCGGAGGAGCACTTCGCCGCCGACAAGGTGATCGGCGCGATGCTCGATGCGGCGGAGCTCCGATGAGCGACCGCGCGCTTCCCGACGTCGGCGCGATCCTGGCGCCGCTCCTCGGGGCGGTCGACGCGGCCGAGCGGCCGCTGCTGCTGGCGATCGCGGAGCGCATGGCCGCCGAGCGCTACCGAGGGTGGGCCGCCGAGGTCGACGACCCCGCCATGCGTGCCGGTCTCCTCGCGTGCGCGGCGCGCGAGGACGAGATCGCATCGAAGGTGGAGGCGGTGCATCCCGACGCGGCTGCCGTGCAGGCGCGTCTACACGCCGCCCATCCGGAGCTCGTCGCGATCAACGCGGCGATCTTCGCCGATCGGCCGCTCGCCGAGCAGTTCGCGATCCAGGCGGCGGGGGAGCGGCTCGGGGCGACTACCTGGCGGGCGTTCGCGGCGTCACACCCCGACCCGACGGCACGCGCGGCGTTTCTCGCCTGCGCGCCGCTCGAGGAAGCGAGCGCCGTGTTCCTCGAGTCGTTGCGGGCCTGACCGCGTCGGCCGTCGCCCCGCCGTCAGATCTGCGTGAGCTCGCCGGTGATCAAGTTCAGGGCGTAGCCCGTCGTCGTCGTGTCATCGAAGGTCGCGGTCAGGCTGCCCGTGCCCGGCCCGGTCACCTGGAAGTCGATGCGCTGCAACGCAAAATTGTTCGACGTGTCCTCGACGGAGCCGCCCCCCGAGAGCACGTGGCCGTCTTCGTCGACCGTGAGCTCGTTCAGGTCGAGCGTGAATTTGCCTTGCAGAGTCGTCAGCTCGATGTCCTGCCCGTTGCCGACGAAGCCACCCTCGTCCCGGGGCACGAAATCGAAGAAGCCCTCGAAATTCACCGTGTGTCCGTTGTCGCGATCGGTCACGAGTACGTTCAGCGCCACCTGCGAGCGTAGGAAGTTCACGATCAGTCCCTGGCCGAACTCGAAACGGCCGAGCCCGGGGCTGCTGTAGCCGCACGCGTTGAACGCGACCCGCAAGAGGCCCTGACTGATGAACTGCTTGCTGCGTGTTCCGCCGTCGGGGCAGGGATCCTCGACGTCACCGGCAGGGGCGACGCTCGCGAGGCTTACATCGCTCGCGAAAGCGAACCCGAAGGCCAGGAAGGGCACGATCGCGTCGACCGACTCCTGGACGCCGTTGCTGGTACCGCCCGGACACGCGTCGGGCGCCGAGAGGCCGGCGGCTTTGCGCAGTACGTTGACGCCGTCGGTCACGGTGACCGAACCGCTGCCGTCCACGTCGCAGCGGGCCGCGGTGCAGCTGCTCGAGAGCGCGGCGGCGAAGCGCAGCGTCTGCACCCCGTCGGTCACGGTCACGCTCCCGCTCGCGTCGGCGTCGCCACACGTTTGAGCGCCGGCCGGCGTCGCGACGAGGGTCACGGCTAGAACGAACGACGAAAACCAGAGAGCCGGCTGCGGTCGAGTCACGGAACACCTCCTGCGTAGGCGAAACGAGGTCTGCAGGTAGCATCGAGCGCGCCGAACCGGCAAGCACGGCCCCTCGTGACGCTTCGAGCGGCAGGGGCTACAGTGCGGCGCGTGCGCGTCGTGGTGACCGGTCTCATCGCCACCTACCCGGTGGGGGGCGTGACCTGGGACTACCTGCAGTACGTGCATGGCCTCACGGCACTCGGACACGACGTCACCTATCTCGAGGACACCGGCCAATGGGTGTACTCGCCGTCTCTGCAGACCTTCACCGAGACGTCCGACGACAACCTCACGTACTTGGGTCGCGTCCTCGGTACCGGCGATGCGCCGGTGGCGTGGGCGTTCCGCGATCCGCGCGGAACGCTCCACGGTCTCGACGCCGCGATGCTGCGTCGACGGTGTGCCGAGGCGGATCTCTTCCTCAACGTGTCGGGGAGTTGCTGGCTCCGCGACGAGTACCACGGGCACGGCGTACACGCCTACGTCGACACCGACCCGTGCTACAGCCAAGCGAAACTCGCGTCGGCCGTGGCGGGCACGGCCGACGCGCTCGTGCGCGAGTCCGCCGCGATGATTCGCCGACACGACGTGTTCTTCTCGTACGCCGAAAACCTCGGACGCACCGATTGCGCGATTCCAATGGTCGGCCTCACCTGGCACCCGACGCGGCCGCCGATCGTGCTCGCGGACTGGCCGCGGTCCGCGACGCCGGCCGATGCGGCGTTCACCACCGTGATGTCGTGGAAGATCGACGTCACCTCGCCCACGATCGATGGCCGCGTGTACGGCGGCAAGGACGTCGAGTTCGCGAAGGTGATGGATCTTCCCCGCCGCACGCCGCTACGGCTCGAGGTCGCGCTCGCGGGCGAGGCGCCGCGCGACGCGCTCCGTGCCGCCGGGTGGAAGGTGCGGGACGCGCGCGAGGTCTCCGCCACCCCGGAGGCATACCAGCGGTACCTCGCCGCGTCGCGCGGCGAGATCAGCGTGGCGAAAGAGGCGTACGTCGCGACCCACAGTGGCTGGTTCAGCTCGCGCTCCGCCTCGTATCTCGCTGTGGGACGACCGGTCGTCGTGCAGGATACGGGGCTCGCGCCGCACTATCCGCTCGGTGAGGCGATCGTGCCGTTCCACGATCTCGACGGCGCCGTCTCCGCTCTGGCCCTCGTCGCAGAGAACTACGCGCGCAGCTGCGACGTCGCGCGCGGGCTTGCCGCCGACCTCTTTGGCGCGGAACACGTGCTCGGCCGGTTGCTTGCCGACGCGGGATGCGCCTGATGGGACCACGGGTCGTCCTCGCCGGGTATTTCATACGCTATCCGCTCGGCGGGTATGCGTGGCAGGCGCTCCACTTTCTCGCCGCCCTCCGCGAGCTCGGCTGCGACGTTTTTTTCTACGAGGACACGGAATACTACGCCGATGCCTACGTGCCCGGCGCCGCCGCGATGGAGACGTCGGACTACGGGTTCGGCGTACGCGCCGCCGCCGCCTTCTTCGCGGCCCACGGGTTCGGCGATGCGTGGGGATTCTGGGACGCCGCCGCCGATCGCTGGCACGGGGCAGGTGCGGACCGGACGCGCGCCGCGCTCGCCGATGCCGACCTTTTCGTGAACGTCGCGGGCGTGAACCGCGTGCCTGCGGCCCGCCGGCCGCGCGCCGTCGCCGCGTACGTCGACCTCGACCCCGCGTATACCCAGCTCCGCCTCGCCGGAGGCGATGCCGGGCTTGCGAGCATGATCGCGGATCACCACGTCCATTTCACGGTCGGGGAGAGCATCGGCACCGCGGGGTGTCGCATCCCGAGTGGAGGTGTCGAGTGGCGGCCGATCCGGCAACCGATCCCGGCCAGGCTCTGGGAGCCCGAGCCGGCCGATGTTGCCGCGCCGTTTACGACCGTCGGGCGATGGGATGCGACGGGACGCGACGTCACGTTCGACGGCGAGGTATTCGGGTGGCGCAAGCGCACCGAATGGTTTCGCTTCGTCGACCTACCGCGCGCGACCGGCCAGCGCTTCTGCGTCGCCATGGACGTCGCGAGCCGTCCCGACGATCTCGCGCGGCTCGTCGCGGCCGGGTGGGAGGTGATCGACCCTCTCGAGGTTTCGCGCGATCCGCACGTCTACCGCGCGTTCATCCGGCGCTCGCGCGGCGAGTTCACGGTGGCGAAAGACGTCAACGTGCGGCTGCGGAGCGGCTGGTTCAGCGACCGCAGCGCCTGCTATCTCGCCGCGGGGCGCCCGGTCGTCAACCAGGATACGGGCTTCGACGAGCACCTGCCGACGGGAAAAGGACTCTTCGCGTTCTCCGCGCCCGAGGACGCCGCGGCGGCGTTCGCGACGATCGCGACGGACTATCCCGGCCATTGCCGCGCCGCGCGTGCGCTCGCCGTCGAGCACTTCGCGCCGGCGCGCGTGCTCGCGTCACTCGTGGGCGCGGCCCGCTGATCGTGCGATGCGAGCCGCGGACACGATGACTCGGACGCTGCTCGCGCTCACGATCGTGCTCGCCTCGATGACCGGCGCAGCGCGCGCGCAGTCGCCCGGCACTCCCGCGCCGCCGACCAACGGCACGCGTGTCTTCAGTCCATCCGACGAGGCGCGGGCGCGGCCGAAGAAGCCGACGATCACGTACTGGACGGTGACGGTGTCGATGGAGGTCGACCCGACGCCCGATCCAGCGTCGGTGCAGATGCTCGTGCCGATCTCGGACGGGCGCCAGGCCATCCTCGGCCGCACGGTGCGTCCGAGTGCGTTTCGGTTTCGCGAGGAGGCGCAACCGCCGAATCAGTGGGTCGGATGGGAAGCGTCCTCCGTGAAGCCGCAGAAGGGGAGCATCTCGTACAGCTACACGGCGCGCACGACGGACACGTGGCTCGAGGTGCCGCGCATCGGGCTCGCCGACAACCCCGCGCCGCCCGATCCTGCGACCCTGCTGCCGAGCGACACCATGCAGTCCGACGACCCCGCCCTTGCGCGGCGCGCCGCCGCGCTCACGCGCGACGCGACGCGTGTCGACGAGATGACCTGGTCGTTGTTCCAATACGCGGCCTCGTTTCTCCGCGGCGAGAGCGGGGACGCGCCGAACGACGCGCGCGCGGTGCTGCAAGCGGAACGGGGCAGTCCGAGCGGGCGGGCGCGTCTCCTCGTCGCGCTCCTGCGCGCCGTCGGCATCCCGGCGCGGCTCGTCGGCGGCCTGCGGCTCGAGGACGCCGCACGCAAGCGCGCGACGTTGTCGTGGGTCGAAGCGTGGCTCGGCGGGAAGTGGATTCCCTTCGATCCGTCGAACGGGCACTACGCGACGCTCCCCGCCAACTATCTGGCGCTCTATTACGGTGACCTGCCGCTGATCGAGCACACCGCCAAGCTCGGCTTTCATTACGACATGCTGATCCACCAGGTGACGCGGCAGGCGTTGCTGGCGCAGGAGGCGGAGCCTCCGACCACGACCATCAATCGCGTGCGCGAGACCAACCTCGAAACCGAGCGCGTGAAGACATACGCCTTCTACGCCGAGAAGCCCGTGGCGTCGGTCGTGCTGATCACCGACGTCCCGGTCGCGACGGCCATCATCGAGCGCATCGTTACCGACGCGCGCGAGCGCTCGATCAGCGTCGTCTTCCTCTCGGCGAGCTTCGAGTCGCGCTATTTTCGCGAGCACTACCTGCAGCGACTGATCGCCAACAACTTCGGCGCCGTGGCGGAAGCGCATCTCTTGTTGGTGTCCACGCGCGACGAAGCCGGATTGTACGCCCTCTTGCAGCTCGGCGAGCAGCGTGTGGCGCTGCGTGACGCGCGCCTGGTCGTGGCGGGCGGGTTCCCACGGTCGGTCGGCAAGGTCCTCGGATCGGTCCTGTATCAGCTGGTGCGACCGGGGGAGCTCGTGCTGGTCAATCCTCAGGCACCGTTGCTGTCGCTCTGGAACATGGCGCGCGCGAACCTGATCGACGGTGTACCGATGGTCGAGGCGGCTTCGCTCTGGGATCTGCGGCCGCAGGTGATCGACGCCGACGACGTGCGTGGGCTCGGCGGATTTCGCAAGAGTCTGGTACGGGCCTGGTCGGCGGCGGTCCTTGCCCAGGTGCCGCTTCAGGCGATCAACCTGATCCTGGTGTTGCCGGTGATCGCGTGCATCGTCGTGATCTTCCGGAGCGTCGTCGGCATCGAGACCTTCGGGACGTTCGCGCCGGTGATCGTGTCGTTGGCGTTCCTCATGACGGGGCTCACCTGGGGCGTCGCGATCTTTTGCGTGATCGTCGGTCTCGGGGTGGTCCTGCGGGGCGCGCTGCAGTGGTTCCGGATCCAGTTGGTGGCGCGGCTCGCCGTGCTGATTGCGCTCGTGTCGGTGATGATGGCCGGGCTCACCATCGTCGGCGCGTACCTCGGCGTCGGGGCGCTGCTCAACGTCAGCATCTTCCCGATGGTGATCATGTCGAACGTGATCGAGAACTTCACGACGACCCAAGTGGAGCTCGGCACGCGTGAGGCGATCCGTCTCACCCGCAACACGCTGCTGGTCTGCGCTGCGTGCTACCTCACGATCGAATGGGCGGGTCTGCAGTCGATCGTGCTCTCCTTCCCCGAGGTGTTGATCGCGGTCGTGGCGCTGGAGATCGCGATTGGCAAGTGGCGCGGGCTGCGGCTGCTCGAGTATCTGCGCTTCTTTGACCTCGGGCGGCCGCGCGCGACCGCGCCGTGATCCTCGAGACCCTGCGTCGCCTGAGGCGCGAGACCCTCGGGATGAACCGCCGGAACCTCGAGTTCCTGGTGCCTTACAATCCCGGGCCGCTCTTCGCGGTGGTCGACTACAAGCCGGGAACGAAGCGTCGGCTGGCGGGTGCCGGCATCCCCGTGCCGGCGACGTACGCGGAGCTCGCGCGACAGTGGGATCTCCGCCGTCTGAGCGCGATTCTCGACGGCCGCACCAGCTTCGTGGTGAAGCCCGCGCGCGGGGCGGGCGGCGGCGGTGTCGTGGTCGTCGCGGACCGCGCCGGCGACGCCTTCGTCAAAGCGAGCGGGACCCGGATCTCGACGGCCGACCTCGCCGCGCACTGCTCCGACATCCTGGCGGGCGCCTATGCGTCGAGCATGCACAGCGACGAGGTGTTGGTCGAGTATCGGGTCCAAGCCGATCCCGTGCTCGGCGCCGTCAGCTATCGCGGCGTCGCCGACATCCGCGTGCTGGTGTTTCGGGGCGTGCCCGTGCAGGCCATGATCCGCTTGCCGACGGCCGCGTCCGACGGACGCGCGAACCTCCACATGGGCGGCATGGCGGTCGGTGTCGATCTCGTGACCGGCGTCACGACCGAGGGTGTGCTCGCGGGACGTCCGACCGCCCGCCATCCGGACCTCGATCGTCCCGTCGGTGGCCTCACGATCCCGGGGTGGAACGCCATGCTCGCGATCGCGGCGCGCTGCTACGACGCCATCCCGCTCGGATACCTCGGGGTCGACCTCGTGCTCGATGCCGAGCTCGGACCGCTCGTACTCGAGCTGAACGCGCGACCCGGGCTCACCATTCAGCTCGCCAACCGGCGCGGGCTTCGTGCGATCATGGAGGCCCTCGTCGCCGCCGATCTCGCGGGCGCCGGGATCGACGACCGCCTAGATCTCGCGCGGCGTCTCGCGAGTGGAGAGGGCGTGCCGATCGACGCAAGCCGCGGGAGGACTTTGCCCAATAAGCCCCGTCTGCCCAAATAATTCGAGGGCTGCCCAAGAGTCGATTAGCCGCCGCTGTTGGAAACCGGCCGTTGGCGTGTCGCGCGGCGCATGTGGGGTAACAGGGTCGCCACCAGACCCTCAGCGTGGACCTCCACCCACTCGTCCGCGGTTGGTTCGATCCCCGTCAGGATCCGGGCCTCCGGGGCATTCACGTACGGCATGGAGGCGGCACCGACCATGACGTAGTGGAATAGGCGGGCGTCGATTGGTGCAGCGATTCCGGCCTCACGCAGCGTGGCCCAGAGCGGCCGGACCGTGTCGTATAGCGGTTTGACGTACCGCTCCGTCATCCAGGTCAGGCGGCTGCTCTCGGCGGTCGCCTCATGCACCATGATCTGGTTCAGTTCGGGATGGCGGGCCGCAAAGCGCACGAAGCGCCGGATCATCTCGGCGCACACCGCGGCGAGTCCGGCTACGTCATCGGTTCGCGCCTGCGCGGCAAGGCCCTCCATCGTGCGCCCAAGCTCGGCGAAGAGGTGCTCCACGGCCGCACACCAGAGCACTTCTTTGGATTCGAAATGGTAGTTGATCTGCGGCTGGTGAGCGCCGATCCGTCGGGCAATCGCGCGGGTCGAGGCCCCTGCGAATCCCTTGGCGCCGAACTCCAGGAGCGCGGCGTCAAGCAGGCGTTCCCGAATGTCGTCCCGGACCGCCCGTGGGCGCCGGGGCCTGCGTCGTGTCTCTTGCTTCCTCCTAGCGCGCATATTATCGATCGATAATATTACCGAGGAGGACCGGAAACATGCAACTACTCCCGTTGGCCGCTGAGCCCTTCGTGGCACCCACCGATCGCGACATGCTCCCGTCCGAGCGGCGAGAGTTCGTGCGCACGCACCGCACCTGCATCTACGGGTACGCCCGGAGGGCAGACGGTCCGTCGATGTCGGTCGTCTACTACATTCCGACTGAAGAGGACGAGCTACTCATTTCCACGATGGGCGGTCGCGCGAAGGCCAAAACGGCCGCGCGCACCGGCAAGGTCAGTCTCTGCATTCTCGACGAGCGGTGGCCCTTTGCTTACGTCCAAGTCTATTGCGACGCGCGCATCGAAACCGATGCGGACCTCGTCGTCGACGTGATGATGGCGGTTGCGGGTAGGATGTCCGGCCAACCCCTTCCCGTCGACGCGCGGCCGGTCGTGGAGGCAATGGCGAAGGAAGAGCAACGGGTCGTGATCCGCTGCCGTCCGTATTCGACGTTCGCGCAACCGCCGCGGCATCTCCACCGCAACGACCAGGCGGAGATCATCACGCACTGGATCACGGCGGCGATGCCGTGGGACGCGCGGGACGACCACTCCTACCACCCGACGAAGGCGACTGAGTGTTAGGACTTGGGTAAAGCCCCGCGGAAGCGCCGCCAGCCGGCGTCGTCCATGATCACCCGATTGAGCGTGCCGCTGCGTTCGGCGGGGAGGGCCGCGCCGGGCTCGGTTGCGTCGTAGTCGACGTCACCGGGGTAGAGGACGCCCATGCGGTCGCCGATCTGCACCACCTTGGGGAGGATCGGTGTGACCCGCCGCGTCCGGGCATCCTCGAGGACGTGTGCCATGGTTGCGAGCTCGACCAGCTCTTCCAGGCTGCGCGCGGTCGGCGGAGTCAACACCAGCGACCCGGCGGCGGCGCCGGCGAGCGCGTCGGCAGGCGACCACCATTCCGCCGAGGTCGTTTCGCGCTCGTCGTGGAGCGGCGTTTGGTCGGCCGGGACGGGGGCCACGAAGAAGCGTGCGTCGTAGCGTCGCGGTGCGTGCACCGGCGTGATCCAGCGGCTGAAATAGCGCAGATCCGCCGCGCGCAATGTCAGGCGCTCGCGCGCCACGAGCTCGGCGAATCCGACCGTACCCGCATTGAGCTCGCGCCGGTGCGCGGTGAAGCGATCGCGGACGGTGGGATCGATGAGCCGGAGCGGGCTTCCGTCCTGATCGGCGAGCAGGATCCCGGCTTCCTCGAACAGCTCGCGGATGGTGGCGGCGAAGTAGGCGAGGGCCGCCTCGGGTGTCAGGTCCTCACCGAGCATGGCGTGTGCCATGTCGGCCGAAAGGGAGGGTGCCATCGCGCGCAGCAGCTCGGGGGCGCGATCCGATGCTTCGACGAGCCCCCCGGGAAAGACATGGGCGCCCGCGAACGCCCGGCTGTCCGCATGGCGCCCGACCAGCAGTACCTCGAGCCGGTCCGGTGCTGTCTCGCGCAGGAGGAGGACGGTGGCGGAGTCGACGGGGGTCGGCGGCGGGGTGTCGGGCATCGGCGGAGGTTCGGGGAACCGTCCGAGGGAGTCAAGCGACCCTAGATTTTGCTTGACAGTCCGGGCTCCAAGTCCGTACTTTCGCTTCTGAGTCGCAGGTTTGTCACCTGAAGTGCCGTCGCCTGCCCACGTCTTCACGTGAGGCACGCCGTAAGCTCACTTGTCGCCGTCGCCGAGGAGGATCCCCATGAAGCTCGCCCTACGTTTGGTCGTCTCGACCGCCATGCTCGCGATCTTGGTCGCGCTCGCCCCCCACGCGACGTTTGCCGCCTGCTCCGCCGGCGGTACCGTCTCGGACGTCAATGATTGCGTGCCCGAAGGGATCAAAGAGACCGACTGCGCGCTCGAGTGGTCGATCACGCCGGTGCCGCCGATCGATCCGAAAAAGGGCGTCCCGACCAACAAGATCGTCTGTATAGACAACGACCCGGCCTGCGACGCCGACACCAAGATCGGCCAGTGCACCTTCAACGTCGGCGCGTGCACCAGGGTAACCGATGGGCGTTTCACGTGCACGGCGACCGATGTGGCCTCCTACGTCCTCAAGAAGCCGAGCCTGAAAGACGCCGCGCGACCCGACAAGAACGCCTTCGCGCGCGACAATCAGCGCAACGTCGACAGCGTGCTCGCGGCGGTCGTGCCGCCGGGGTCGGCCAACCTGTGCTCCGACGAGAAGCCGTTCGTCGTGCCGCTCAAGAAGGGCAAGAAGAACACCCTGCAGATCCAGGCCATCGCGACCGACAGCGCGTCGGCGACCGACAAGGACGGCATCAAGTTCACCTGCATGCCGAGCGCACCAACGCTTGCGGTCGCGTCGGCGCGCCAGATCACGTCCTCGTCCGAGCTGATCGGCGGCCCGCTCGCGATGGGGCGCGTCGACGACTGGATCATCGAGAACGACCGCGTGCGTTTCATCCTCCGCGACGTCGGCCGCGAATTCAGCTTCATGCTCACGTACGGCGGTCACATCATCGACGCCGACTTTCAACGGCCGAGTGGCCCCGGCCGAGACACCTTCCTCGGCATGACGCCGCTAATCAACATCTCCTCGACCGACAACCCGACGAGCATCACCATCGTGAGCAGTGGCGCGAGCGGTGGACCCGCGGTGCTGCGTACCGAGGGTCCCGATGACCTGTTCGACCCGATCGATCCCGCGGTCGCGATCAAGGGCTTCAGCACTTCGCTCTCGGTCCCGCCCTTTGCGATCGACAACAATCTGCCGCTCACCATCCTCACCGACTACACCCTGAAGCCGGGCGATCCCTTCATCGAGATGGAGACCATCGTCCAGAACGACGGCACCGACGATCTGCTCGAGCTCTACATCGGCGACTACACGAGCGGCGGTGGGCAGCTCGAAGTGGTGGCGCCGGGCCTCGGGTTCGGTGAGCCGGCGCTCCGCCTCGGCGGCGTGCGCGGAAGCGACGCGCCGATCACGTTCGACTGGCTCGGATGGTTCGGGTTCGGCCAGTCGCAGGGCATGTCGTACGGCCTGATCCCCGAGCGCTACGACGCCACCAGCGCGTTCTCGCAGTCGGGTGTCGTGGTTCCCATCTACTCTCAGGGTCTCATCTCGGTCTTGTTCAGCGCCGACAGCGGACGCTGCGCCTTGGACACCAATGGCAATACGTGTGTCCCGATGTCCGGTCTCTGCGTCACCTGCGAGGTCAACAGCGACTGTAAGCCTCCTCATCAGGCGGCGGACCGCGGGTCCTGTCAGAGCGCAAAGCCCCCGGGCACGCTGGCGGTGGCGCCGAACGGCGGCATGGGTTCCTTCCGGCGGTGGTTCGCGCTGGCGGACAACGGGATGGGCGGCATCAACGACGCGCGCACGACGCTCGTCGGACGCGGCGACATCGTCGACTCGGCGAAGTCGGGGTGGGTGCACGGGACCGTAACCGTCGCCGGCGTCCCGGTCGACGGTGCGAGAGTCACCCTCGCCCACCTTCCGGGAGCTCGCGCGGGAAGTGTCAGCGTGGTGAACGTGTTCGAGACCAAGGACGGCGGCTATTTTCAGGGCACCGTGCCGAAGGGCGAGTATCGCACGTACGTGAAGGTCCCGGGCTATCCGTACGAAGGGGGCGGGAGCAGTCCGCTGGCGAAGACCGTCAAGGTCAGCTCGGCGACGCAGGTCGACTTCGACGTCCCCGCGACCGGGTTCGTGCGGGTGGACGTGACCAACGGCGTCAGCTCGAACCCGATCCCGGCGAAAGTCTCGGTGGTCGGTATCGCGGCGGCCCCCGATCCCGGCATCAAGGAGATCGTGGCCGACTCGCCGCTCAACATCTTCGCGTTCGGCAACATCTTCGGGTACGACGGGCGTGAGAAGCTCGCCTCCATCTACGGTCTCCCGACGGTGCAGTTCGCCGGGGTGTCCGGCAGCACTCCGGTCTTCTCCTTGGAGCCGGGTGACTATCAGATCGTGGTCTCGCACGGTCCCGAGTACTCGGTCAGCAAGACCAACTTGACGGTGGTGGCGGGCACCGAGTCCGCGCCCCAGGTCGTCACCGCGTCCGTCGTGCCGGTCGTCGACAGCACGGGCTTCGTCTCGGCCGATCACCACGTGCACCTGATCAACAGCCCCGACTCGAAGGTCTCGAAGGACGAGCGCATCGTCACGATGCTCGCGGAGGGCGTCGATTACTTCGTAGCGAGCGATCACGACTTCAAGACCGATCTCACGGCGGACGTCGCCGCGCTCGGCGCCTCGTCGATGATCAAGGTCGCCGTCAGCAACGAGATCACCTATTTCGACAGCGGCCACTTCGGCGCATACCCAATGGGCCTGGACCCCAGCAGCCTGACGGGCGGTGCCATCGATTGGGGTCGTTCGGGCGTTACGGCCGGCGACGGGTACCCGTCGGACAACAGCTACGACTTGAGCGTGAACGAGATGGCGCTCGCGGCCAAGGCGCCGCCGAACAACGCGACGGTCGTGCAGGCGAACCACTACAACAGCGGCACGCTCGGGTTCTTCCGGCTCTCCGGCATCGACACCACGGTGGCGCCGCCGCAGTCGAGCACTCTGCCGGCGAAGGTGCGCCAGAACCCGTCGATCACCAACCTCTACACCGACGAGATCACCGCCCTCGAGCTCTGGATCGAGAGCGCCCGCGATCAGAATGCGCTCGCCCTCGGCGAGAACCTCGGCGACTACATGAACATGTTGAACCTGTTCGACTCGACGCATCCACTACAGCGCAAGGGCATCGTCTGCGACTCCGACACCCATACGACGGCGATCGTCCAGGCAGGCGGACCGCGCAACATGTTGGCGTCGGCGACCGACGATCCCGCGCTGCTCGTGCCGGGGGACCTCGCCGACGCCGTCAACGAGGGCCGCAACGTCTGCACCAGCGGTCCCTTCGTGAGGGTGAGCGTCGTCGGCGACGCCGCCGCCGTGGCGAGCCACGATCTCGCCGATCCGATGATCGTCTCGGCGACCGGGGGCTCAGCGACCCTCCACGTCGACATCCAGAGCCCGACCTGGGCCGAGTACGACAAGGTCGACGTGTACCTCAACACCGTGCCGTTCTGCGTGAACACCTCGGCCAACTTCCTCGGCAGCACCAAGAAGAGCTGCGTCGCGACGCCCACCTTCACCTTGACCCCGACGAAGAGCACCGTGCCCGTGAACGGCGACTTCCGGCTCGAGTCGGCGACGATCCAGGGCCTCACCATCACGCAAGACTCGTGGGTGATGGTGGTGGTGCGGGGTACGGACAACGTGTCGAAGCCCCTCTTCCCGATGAACCCGCAGTCGATTCTGCCACGAGCGTGCTCGCTCAATCCGTGTCGACAGTGCGGACCCGGTGCGGAGCAGATCGGGTGCGGTGCCCAAGGCTCGTGCAACACGCCCGCCCAGACCAACCTCACGCTCGCAGACCTGACCGACGGCAACTTGAATCAGTGCGGCGTGCTGGCCATGGCGATCGCCAACCCCCTCTTCATCGATTTCACGGGCGACGGCAAATACAAGGGCGTCACGATTCCGTAACGCGTGCGCTGGGGGCGTTCCCAAACGGGGCCGCCCCCAGTACAACCCCTGCATGATCGCTCTCCGGTGGCTGCGGTGCCGCCGCTCGGCGGCGCTCGTCGTCGCCTTCGCGCTGGCGGCGCTCGGTGCCGCGGCTCCAGCGCGCGCGGCCGGGCTCTTCGAGCAAGCCGACGCGTCGGAGCTGGTGGTGCGCGGCCGCATCGAGCAGGTCACGCCGTATCCGTCGGCCAAGCTGCGGGTGTTTCATTTCCGCGTGAGCCGCGTGCTGAAGGGCCAGGCGGCGCCCGGTGAGACGGTGGATCTCGCGCAAGAGATGCTCTTCGCGACGACCAAGCCGCTCTTCGCCGATGGGACGGAAACCCTGGTCTTTGCGGTGCCGCTGCCGCCGTACACCTCGTTCCAGGCCGTGCTGCCGGAGGGCAGGCATTGGCGCTGGACCGAGCGCCTCGCGACCGCAGCCGACCTTGCGCCGCTCGTCGATCCCGCCCTCACCGATGCGGTGGCGCGCTATCTAGCGGTCCGGGACGACCCCGAAGCGTTGGCAAACTTTTTGGTGAGCGGGCTCGTCGGGGCGGACGCGCGCGTCCGGCAGGCCGCCCTGGTCGCGATTTCCACGCGTCGGGAGATTCCGCCATTGCTCGATGCGGGGCGTCTGCAACCGCTCGTCGGATGGCTGCCAAAGACGGACGTCGCGCCGAGCGAGCGCGCCAACGTGCTCGTGCAGCTCGCCCGCGATGGGGCGCCGGGCGCGGTCGACGTGGCACGCGGATTCGCCGACGACCCGGGACCGATGCAAGCGGCCGCCGTCGACGTGCTGATCACCGCCGGTGCGCTGCCGTCGGCCGAGCGGCTGCTCGCGCTCAGCCGCAGCCCCGATGCGGCGCTGCGGTTGGTGGCGGGCCGGGGCCTCGCCAAGCTCGCGACACCGCCGGCGGTCGACCGTCTGGCCGCGATGCTCACCGACGAGCAGGTGGTCAGCGTCCGCCTCGCGATCATCAAGGCGATGGGGCGGACTTCCAACCCACGCACGGTCGAGCTCATGGCGAAGGAGCTTCAGCGTCCCGAGAAGGACGTGACGATGGCGGCGGCCGATGTCCTCGCGGCCGAGGGGAGCGCCGAAGCGGTGGCGGTGCTCGAGAAGGCGCTGGCGGAAGGCCCCGAGGAGGCCAAGGCTCCGGCCGCGTTCGCCCTCAGGCGCATGCAAAAGCCCGAGGCCGAGGCGATCCTCGCGCGCCTCGAGGAGAGCCATCCCGATCCGAAGGTCCGTCGGCTCTGCAAGCTCGCGCGCGGCGAGTCGATGCACGAACACTGACCACGTGCGTCTGCGTGCAGTGGCGTTGGTCGTCATCGGCCTGATCGCCGCGACCTCGGCGGAGGCACATCAGCAGGGCATCAGCTACTCGGACGTGCAGGTCGGCGAGGGGCTCGTGCGCTTCGACCTCGTGCTCTCGACGCACGATCTCGCGCTCGACGTCGACGGCGACGGCACCGTCACCGACGCCGAGGTGCGGAGCCGGACGCCGCGTCTCAGGCGGATCTTCGGCGGGGCGCTCACCGTCGAGGCCGGCGGTGTCGCCTGTCCGCTCACGCTCGAGGATGCCGTCGTGGTGCCGCCCGAGTCCGTGCGCTTTCGTCTGCGCGGCCCGTGCGAGGACGGCCTGCCGCTGCGCGTGGTCGTCCAGCTCGGAGCGCTGACGGCGGTCGAGGGCCACA
>JADMIO010809368.1_pt1 | contig 22992 bp, 24 predicted proteins | sample 8958161 | NCBI WGS metagenome assembly JADMIO01 (sample SAMN16585339, study PRJNA669376) | soil metagenome | isolation source: Crop rotation soil | place: USA: Cullars Rotation, Alabama | collected 2011 | reverse complement strand
CGACAACTTGTCCACGTGGAATTCTAAGCTTAGGATCCCAATGTGCTGGAAAGTCAGCATGACCGGGACCTTGGCGAGCGAGTGCTCGCGGACCTTGTAGTTGATCTTCTCGTTGCGGAGATCGATCTCGGCCCGGATGCCGGCGGAGCGCAGCTTGCCGAGCAGGTTCAGCGCGAAATCGTCCGCGTCGCTGACGATCGTCGCGACCACCGCCTGCACCGGCGCAAGCCAGGCCGGGAACTTCCCGGCATGGTGCTCGATCAATATGCCGATGAAGCGCTCGAAGGCGCCGAGGATCGCCCGGTGCAGCATGACCGGGCGATGACGCTCGCCGTCCTCGCCGATATAGGTGGCATCGAGCCGCTCGGGCAGAACGGTGTCGGCCTGGATCGTGCCGACCTGCCAGGTGCGGCCGATCGCGTCGGTCAGGTGGAATTCGAGCTTGGGCGCGTAGAAGGCGCCTTCGCCCGGCAATTCGGCCCAGCCGAACTCCGCCGTGGCGCGGCCCGAAGCCTCGACGGCGTCGCGCAGGATCTGCTCCGAGCGGTCCCACTCCTCGTCCGTGCCGAAGCGCTGGTCGGGACGCAGCGCCAGCTTGATCGCATATTTCTCGAAGCCGAGCTCGCGATAGACGCTGTCGAGGAGATCGCAGAAGGCGCGGATCTCGTCGACGACCTGCGCCTCGGTGCAGAAGATGTGCGCGTCGTCCTGGGTGAACTGGCGCACCCGCATGATGCCGTGCAGCGCGCCGTGCGGCTCGTTGCGGTGGCAGCAGCCGAACTCCGCCATGCGGATGGGAAGCTGGCGGTACGAGGTGATGCCCTGCTTGAAGATGAGGATATGGGCCGGGCAATTCATCGGCTTGAGCGCGAGCAGGTCGGCCTTGCCCGAGAGGATGGGCTTGGAATCGTCGGTTTCCGGAATCTCGTCCGGCACGACGAACATGTTCTCGCGATACTTGCCCCAATGGCCGGACTTCTCCCATTGCTCGGCAGCCATGAGCTGGGGCGTCTTCACCTCGGCATAGCCGGCGCGGTCGAGCCGGCGGCGCATATAGGCTTCGAGCTGGCGCCACAGGACATAGCCCTTGGGGTGCCAGAAGACCGAGCCCTGCGCCTCGGACTGGAGATGGAAGAGGTCCATCTCCTTGCCGATCTTGCGATGGTCGCGCTTCTCGGCCTCCTCGAGGCGATGGAGATGGGCCTTGAGCTCCTTCTCGTCGCGCCAGGCGGTGCCGTAGATGCGCTGGAGCTGCGCGTTCTTCGCATCGCCGCGCCAATAGGCGCCCGAGATCTTGGTCAGCTTGAAGGCATTGCCGATCGCGCCGGTCGAGGGCAGGTGCGGACCGCGGCAGAGATCGTGCCAATTGCCGTGATAATAGACACAGATCTCCTCGTCCGCCGGCAGGTCGCGGATGATCTGCGCCTTGTAAGCCTCGCCCATGGCTTCGAAATGCGCGATCGCCTCGTCGCGCGGCATGGTGGTGCGGCGCGTCGGCAGGTTCTGCTTCACCAGCTCGTGCATGCGCGCCTCGATCTTCGGCAGATCGTCGGGCGTGAAGGGCTCGTTGCGGGCGAAATCGTAGAAGAAGCCGTCCTCGATGTTCGGGCCGATGGTGACCTGGGTGCCGGGGAAGAGCTCCTGCACCGCCTGGGCCATCAGATGCGCGGTATCGTGGCGGATGAGGTCGAGCGCCTCGGCCTCGTCCTTGCGGGTGATGAGGCGCAGCTTCGCGTCGGCCTGAAGCGGGGCGTCGAGGTCGCGCAGCTTGCCGTCGATCTCCGCCGCCAGCGCCGCCTTGGCGAGGCCGGGTCCGATCGAAGCCGCGATATCCGCCGGGGTGCTGCCGGCCGTCGTCGTCCGCACGCTGCCGTCGGGCAGGGTGATGCGGATCTCGTGGCTGGCGGCTGCGGCGGACACGACACAATTCCTTTCTGCTGGGCCGGGGATCGGCCCACTGGCTTTTGGGGCGCGCACACTCGTTTTGAGGGGTGGGTAAGTCAAGCGCGGGAGCGCCGCGATGGCGCCCCGGGCCTGCCCCAATCCGCGATATGATCGGCCTTCTCGCGACAAAGCGGAGGGTGAACGCCATGGTGACCCTGGTCCTGACCTCGGATTCCAAGGATGCCGGCAACGTCAAATTCTCGGTCGACGGCCAGACCGGCAAGGGCAAGCCCGGCGCCAAGCGCGAGGACGCGCTGCTGGTCCAGTTCTGCCTCCAGCTGCTGAAGGAATCGAATGCCTCGTTCGCGGGCCAGATTCCGGTTCAGACGCTGAACGGCAGCCCGACCGACCAGGCGATGATCGACGGCATCATCGCCTTCCAGAGCCAGTCGCCGGCCATGGCCAAGGACGGCTTCTGCAGCCCGTTCCACCAGCACATCTACGGCAAGCCCGGCGTGTTCACGCTGTCGCTGATGCAGGGGACGATCATCGCCCGCAACACCGCGGCGAACGCGATCTGGCCGCGCATCGACCGGCTCGGCAATTGCCCGAACGAGCTCGGCGGCGTGATCAAGCGCGAGATCGGCATCATGAACGTGATCTCGCCGGTGTGAGGCGGGGGTGGCTGCATCGACACTTGGCCTTTCCTCTGGTGCAATGCCGGGGGTGGGTGGGGCTGAGGGGCAGGCTGGGCGCTACGACCTTCGGCGGCCGCGTCTTCCCGACCGTCGTCCCCCTCATCCCCCGTCGCTGCGCGACGGGTACTTCCCGCTAGCGCGGGGGCGAAGGGTCGGCTGGTGCGGCGTCTGAGGAAAGGCCAAGCGTCGATGGCACGGAGACCCATCGACCCGGAAGTGACTAACTCCGCTAGAACCCGGCGGCGGCTTTCATGGCCAGGAATTCCTGGACGTGGGCGGGGAGGGTGTCGGCGGACTCGGTGTCGATGTCCGTGTCGTCGGCCGTGTATTCGACGGGCTCGAAGCCCTCGTCGGTCCTGCTGAACCACTTCCACATGGCGCTACCCCCTCCGAGGGGCCCGGCGTCTCAAGCACCGCGGCTCCCCATTGGAGCCCCATGCTACGCGCCATCCGTGAAACAACGCTGAATGTCAGCCGGCGTTCCGCTCCGCCTTGAGGATCGCCGCCAAGCCCTCGCGATAGCTGGGAAATTCGAGGCGGATGCCCAGCTCTTCCTTCATCCGCCCATTGGCGATGCGGCGATTGGCCGAATAGAACTCGCGCGCCATTGGGGTGAGGCGGGGCTCGGCGGCGGCATAGTCCTCCTCGGGCGGGGGCGGCACGCCGAGCAGGCGGGCGGCGTGGGTGACGACATCCTGCGGCGGCGCGGGCTCGTCGTCGGCGAGGTTGAGCACAGTGCCGGTTTCCAGCGTCAACGCCGCCTCCAGCGCCCGGGCGATGTCGGCGACATGGATGCGCGAGAAGATTTGGCCGGGCTTCACCAGGCGCTTGGCGGTGCCGGCGCGGAGCTGGTTGAAGGCGCTGCGGCCGGGGCCGTAAATGCCGGGCAGGCGGAAGACGCACGCGGCGGCGCCGCTCTCCTCGCCGAGCCCGGCCCACTCGATCTCGGCGGCAACGCGGCGGCGGCCGCGCTCATGCACCGGCTGGATCGGCGCGCCTTCGTCGACCCAGGCGCCCTGGGCGTCGCCATAGACGCCGGTGGTCGAGAGATAGCCGAGCCAGGTGAGCGTGCCGGCAGCGGCGATCATGTCGCCCCGATGCATGGCGATGAGCGGATCGCCGCTCTCGGTGGGCGGCGCGGTCGAGAGGAGATGGGTGATGTCGGGGAAGATGCGCTCGGCATCCTGGAGGCGGGCGCCGCAATAGACCGGACGGACGCCCAGCGCCTTGATCGAAGCCGCATCCTCCAGCCGGCGATGCGTGGCGCTGACGCGCCAGCCGGCGGCGAGCAGGCGGGGCGCCAAGAAGGCGGCGGTGTAGCCGAAGCCGAAGATCAGGAGATGACCGGGCATGGGTCGTGTCTTGTGGCATCAGCTTCCGCGCATTCCCACCTCTGATACAAGGACCGCGATGGCACTGACCGACACCCAGCTCGAGCGCTATGCACGCCACATCCTGCTGCGCGAAATCGGCGGCGTGGGGCAGCAGAAGCTGCTGAAGGCGCGCGTGCTGGTGGTCGGCGCGGGCGGGCTCGGCGCCCCGGCACTGCTCTATCTCGCCGCCGCCGGCGTCGGACGCATCGGCATTGTCGACGACGATGTCGTTTCGCTCTCGAACCTGCAGCGCCAGGTGATCTTCAACACCGAGGAGATCGGCGCGACGAAGGTGGCAGCGGCGGAAGCGCGGCTCGGCCGGATCAATCCGGATGTGCGCATCGATGTGCATCGCGTGCGGCTGGATGCGGAGAACGCCGCTTCGCTGATCGCGCCCTATGACCTGGTGCTCGACGGCTGCGACAATTTCCCGACCCGCTTCGCGGTCAGCGATGCCTGCCTGGCGCTGGGCAAGCCGCTGGTCTCGGCGGCGATCGGCGAGTTCGACGGCCAGCTTTCCGTGTTCCGTCCCGATCGACAGACGCTGCCCTGCTATCGCTGCTTCGTGCCGGAGGCGCCCGAGGGCGCCGCGACCTGCACCGAGCAGGGCGTGGTCGGGGCGCTAGCCGGGGTGCTCGGAACCTGGGCGGCGCTGGAAGTGTTGAAGGAGATCACCGGCTTCGGGACCAGCCTGACGGGCCGGCTGGTTCTATTCGACGGGCTGAACGCCGAGACCCGGACGGTGCGGCTGAAACGCGATCCGCACTGCCCCGCCTGCGGTGACGGCGGCATTTGATGGAGCATGTCCTTTTCGCAAAACCGGCCTCCACTTTTGCGGGACATGCTCCAAGGAACCCGCCCTGAAGGGAACGTCGCGGCGCCCCATTTCAGGCGCGATTCCCGCCTATCTCTTGCGGGTGTTGGACAAGGATCTGACCATGCGCCATGCCGTTTTCGCCACCTCGCTGATCGCCGCGTTTGCGGTCGCCCTGCCGCCTGCCGCCCTGGCCGCAGGCGAGCAGCCTCCGCCGCTGCCCGGCAATCTCGCCGAGGACGCCCAATGGTATGTCGTGGTTGACGGCCAGACGGTCGGCCCGCTGACCGATTCCGCGGTCGAGCGCCGCATTGCCGACGGCTCGATCACCGACGACACGCTGGTCTGGCGCGCCGGGATGGACGGCTGGGCCAAGGCCGGCGAGGCGCCCGGCATGCAGGCGGTCAGGATCGAGGCGGCGATCAAGAACCCGAACAAGCCGACCCGCACCGACAACAAATTCGGCCTGCCGGTGAAGCGGATTTTCTAGGGCGCGATCTTCCTTCTTTCTTCCCCCAGCGCTCGCGATAGCGAGCGCGATTCGGGGGAAGTACCCCGCGAAGCGGGGGGAAGGGGGGCGACGCAAGATTCCTGCAGAAAGGCCCCCTTCCGTCGCTTCGCGACACCTTCTCCCGAACCGCGCGCCTTTGGCGCGCTGGGGGAAGGAGAGACAGGGCAGGCCCGTTACGGGCTCATCGCAGCCCGGTGCGGCGTGTTATGGGCGGGGCATGCCGACACGCGCCGCGCGCTTCGACACGATCATGCTTGTCCTCGGGCCGCTCGCCGGAGCGGCCCTTGCCGTCTGGCTTGGCCAGTCGACCTCGTGGGACCTGCGCAATTACCACTGGTACAACCCGTATGCGCTGCTGAACGGGCGGCTCGCCTTCGATGCCGCGGTGGCGCATCACGCCACCTTCTACAATCCGCTGATCGACCTGCCGCTCTGGGCAGTGGGCAATGTCGCGCCCGGCTGGGTCGCGGCGGCGTTCCTCGGTCTCATCCAGGGCCTTAATTTCAGCTTCCTCTACCTGATCGCGCGCGACGCGCTGGCCCAAGAGCTGCCGATGCGGCGCGGCCTTGCGGCGCTGCTGGCGCTGCTCGGCATGAGCGGCGGCTATGCCGTGATCCTCACCGGCACGACCTATTACGACAATGTCGTCAGCGTGCCGGTGCTTGCGGCGCTGTGGCTGATCGTCCGTGACCGCGTCGCGCTCGATGCCGGCGCCTGGCCGGCGGCGCGGCGGATCGCGATGGGGGCTGGGCTGCTCGCCGGCTTCGCGGTCGGGCTGAAGCTGCCGACTGCGCCCTTCGGCCTCGCCGTGCTGGCGGCGATCGCCGCGGTGCCGTTCTTCCACAAGCGGCGCCTGGCGCTGCTCTTCTGGTGCGGGCTCGCCGCCTTTGCCGGGCTGATGGTCTCGTCGGGCTGGTGGTTCCTGGTGCTGTGGCGCGAGACTGGCAATCCGGTCTTCCCCTATTTCAACGATCTGATCGGCTCGTCGCTGATCCTCGATTCCTCCTATCGCGACACGCGCTACCTGCCGCATTCGTTTCTCGATGCGCTGACCTTTCCGTTCCGCTTCGCGCTCGACTGGCATGTCTCGTCCGACTGGCGGGTGAATGACTGGCGCGTCGCGTTCGCCTATGTCGCGGTGCCGCTGGCGCTGATCGTGAGCTGGGCCGGCATGGCGTCGGGCGCGCCCGTGGTGGAGCGCCGCGCGGCGCGCATCCTCTTCGCCTTCGCGGCGGCGGCCTATCTCTCCTGGGTCCTCGTCTTCGCCATCTATCGCTACATCACGCCGCTCGAAATGCTGGGGCCGCTGCTGATCGTCGCCGCGCTGGGCCTGCTGCCGCTCGGGCGGCTGCGCATGCCGGCGATCGCCGCGGCGCTGATCGCGGTCGTGGCGCTGACGTCGCTGTACAAGGGCGACCGCAAGCCCTTCGCCGACCGCATGGTCATGGTGGAGGCGCCGGCGATCGCGGCGCCGGAAAAGACGCTGGCACTGATGACCGGGATCGAGCCGATGGGCTTCGTCATTCCGTCCTTCCCGGCCGAGATCGCCTTCCTGCGGGTCGACGGATTCCTGGTAGGACCGGACCGCGAAACCGCCTATCTGAAGCGCATGACGGACCGCATCGACGCGCATCTCCGTGAGGGCGGCGACCTCTTCACGCTCTACGTGCCCTATGAGGAAGGGCGCGGCGACAAGGCGCTTAAAATGCTGAAGCTGACGCGCACGAATGAGTGCAGCGAGGTGAAATCCAATCTCGCGCCGACCCTGCGCTGGTGCCGCGTGGTGCGGCCGTGAAGATCGCCGTCCTGCTGCCCTGCTACAACGAAGAAGGCGCGATCGCCAAGACGATCGCCGATTTCCGCGCCGCGCTGCCGGACGCGGCGATCTATGTCTATGACAACAATTCGAAGGACAGGACCGCCGAGGTCGCGGCGGCGGCGGGCGCCATCGTCCGGCGCGAGAAGCAGCAGGGCAAGGGCGCGGTGGTGCGGCGCATGTTCGCCGATGTCGAGGCCGATGTCTTCGTCATGGCCGACGGCGACGACACGTATGAGGCGCAGGTCGCACCGGCGATGATCCAGCGCCTGGTCGAGGAGAAGCTCGACATGGTGGCCGGCCGGCGAATTGAGACCGCGGACGCCGCCTATCGCCGCGGCCACCGCTTCGGCAACTGGCTGCTGACCAGCCTGGTGCGCTGGTTCTTCGCCTCGCCCTTCGACGACATGCTGACCGGCTATCGCGTGATGTCGCGCCGCTTCGTCAAGTCGGTGCCGTTCACCGCCAGCGGCTTCGGCGTCGAGACCGAGCTCACCATCCATGTCGCGCGCATGATGACGCCGGTGGCCGAGGTCGACACCGCCTACAAGGAGCGGCCCGAGGGAACGGAATCGAAGCTCCGCACCTATCGCGACGGCTGGCGTATATTGATGACGATCGGCAAGCTGGTGCGCCAGGAGCGGCCGCTGGTGTTCTACGGCGTGCTCGCCGGACTGTTCGTCCTCGCCTCGCTCGCCGTCGGCCTGCCGGTGGTGATCGAGTTCCTCAAGACCGGCTTCATCACCACCCTGCCGAGCGCCGTGCTGGCGGCCAGCCTGATGGTGCTGGCGGCTCTCACCTTCGGCGCCGGCCTCATCCTCGACAGCGTCACGCGCGGGCGCTGGGAGGTGAAGCGGCTGCATTATCTCTCGCTGCCGCCGCCCGGATGAGCCTGCCGCCTTTCCTGCGCTTCGCGATCGTCGGCGCGCTCGGCTTCCTCGTCGACCTCGCCATGCTGTGGCTCGGCATCGAGGGGCTGCATCTCGACGTCTATTCGGCGCGCATCCTCTCCTTCGCGGTGACGGTGACCTTCACCTGGGCGCTCAACCGCCACGTCACCTTCGGCGCGCAGCGGGCGCGGAGCTGGCCGGCCATGGCGCGCGAATGGACGCGCTTCGTCGCGGTGAACTCTCTCGGCCTCGCCGTGAACTATGCGGTCTATGCGCTGCTCGTGACCTTCGCCGGCGGCTGGCTGGCGATCCCCTATGTCGCCGCCGGCTGCGGCTCGCTCGCCGGGCTGGTCTTCAACTACGCGGCTTCGTCGCGCTTGGTCTTCGGCACGCCGCGCGCGGAGTGAGCGCGACGGGTTCGATGTCGCACCTTCCCGGCCATCGTCCCGAGGAAATGTGCCCGTAGACCGCTGTCCGTGCTCAGGAGGCGGGCTGCATGTTCGGCACGAGCGGCTGTTTGGCGGCTTCCTTGGCGCGGATCTCCTGGATCGCCGCGTCCATCATGACGAAGCGCTCGGGTGCGGCGGGGTGGGTGTAGCTCGACTCCAGCGTCTCGGGGAATTCGACGCCGAGCCGGCGCCAGAGGTCGGTCGCGCCGGTGATGTCGTAGCCGGCGCGGGCGAGGAAATAGGTGCCGACATAGTCGGCCTCCTGCTCGAACTCGACCGAGTATTGCGCGGCGCCGAGCTGGGCGCCGAGATCGGTGAAGCCGCCGCCGCCATACCCGGTCGCCACCGCGATGGCGATGTCGAGCACCATGCCGAGCGCGCTGGCGGCGATGGCGTTCTCGGCCTGCGCATCCGAATGGCCCATCGCGTTGTGCGCCATCTCGTGCGCGACCACGATGGCGAGCTCGCGCTCGTCGCGGGCGAAGCGCATCATGCCCCGGGTGAGATAGATGCTGAGCCCATCGGTCATCGCATTGACCGTGTCGTCGGCAATGATGCTGACCGGGAACATGCAGCCATTGGCGCCGGGCACGACGATATCGCGCGTGCCCTTGGCGTCGCTGACGCGCAGCGCGAGCTTGGTGGAGCCGGCGCGGTGGCCGTCGAGCACCGCGTCGCCATAGGCCTTCACCGCATCCTTGCCGGGCGGGATGGCGACCCCGTGCACCGCGGTGATGCGGTCGCCCACGAGGAGCCCGGCGCGCTCGGCCGGCGAGCCCGGCACGACATGCGAGACCGTGAGCTCGCTGCCGACATTGAAGGCGGAAATCGCGGCGGCGTAGAGGTCGTCGTCGAACAAATCGGCGTTCCACACCTTCAGGCCGTAGACCGGCCCGGCATAGTCGGGACAGATCGCCGTGTTGGTGGTGGCGAGACGCCAGGCGATGTCCTGGAGGCGGTCATCCTCGGCGCGCAGGTGCCGGAGCGCGGCGACGGCCTGCTCGCTGCGGGCGTCGCCGACCGCGGCCCCGGACAAGGCGGGTGTCAGCGTGTGCGGCCTCGCGCAGGCGGCAAGCGCCAGAAGAGCCGCCAAAACCCTGAGATTCCCGGCCATTTCCGCGGCCCTCCCCGACGGCAGGGACGGTAAGGGAAAGCCCGCTTCCCCGTCCACAGCCGGGCCTCAAAGCGCCTCGTTTTCGGCGCAAACCGGTGAGATAGTGAGGAAGGTCAAGAAGATAAGAAAGACCCCAGGAAGATGCGTAGCCTCAGCCGTCGTTCGCTCCTGCAGGCCGCCCTGGCCGCGGCCGCGATGTCGGCCGCCGGCACGGTGCTCACCGCCCGCGCCGAGACGACATGGGACCTCTCCGACTACATCGTCGGCAAGTGGACCGCGACCGCGTGGACGAAATATCCCAAGGCGATCTCGACCCTGGCCGACAGCCCGCAGGCATCGCTGCTGCTGATGGACTTCCGCCTGGGCGGCGTCGTCATCAAGACGGTGCGCCAGAGCTATGCCGACGGCTCGGTGCGCGAGCAGGCGCCCGAGACGACGACCTGGCGCATCGGTGCGCTGGCGGACGGCACTTCGGTGATCGAGGTCAACAACGCCCTGCCGTCCTCGGCGCCGAACTGGGTCGCCTATGTGATCGTCGACGGTTCGACCATCCGCCACGTTTCGGCCGGCTGGGTGCTGAAGCGCACGCTGTAACCGCCACAGGAAGAAGCCGGAAGCGCGCTCGCCGCGTCTTCCGGCTTCGTCTATCAAGTAAACTGTCACCGAAATAAAGAAACAAGAGAAGGGCGGCGACGCGTGAAGGCGCGGCGCCGCCCGTGAGGTTCAGTTGTTGGCGGTCTTGGCGCGTTCCATCCGGGCCATCGCGTCCTCCAGAGCCTTGTGCAGGCTCAGGGTGTCGGCGCCCTGGCGCGGGGGATATTTCTGCAGGCTCTGCAGGTGCTCGCGAATAAAGCGCTGCGCCGCCGTCGGCGCCCACATCTTCGAGGCGAAGAACTTGCGGCCGACATAGCCCCATTCGGGCGATTCAGGATCCATCTTCTCCATCGGATCCATCAGCAGGTTGAAGACATAAGGCACGCTCGGATAGGAGCGCTCGTTCCACCACAGGCCCTCCTTCTTGACGCCGATATGCATCTTCCAGCCGTCGACGCGGACCGCCGTCAGCTCGGTCTCGTCGTAGTAGAAGAACTCGCGGCGCGCAGTCTTCGGCGCCTTGCCGGTCCAGTGGTCGAGATTGTTGTAGCCGTCGAGATGGACCTTGTAGGTCGTGCCGTTCATCTCGTAGCCGCCCAGAAGCTTCTCCTTGAGATCCGGCAGGCCTGCCGCGGCGGCCAGCGACGCGAACAGATCCTCATGCGCCTGGACACCGTTGGAGACCGAGTGCGGCGGGATCTTGCCCGGCCAGCGCGCCATGCACGGAACGCGCAAGCCGCCCTCCCAGGTCGTGCCCTTCTCGCCGCGGAACGGGGCGTAGCCGGCGTCCGGCCAGAACAGCAGCTCATAGCCGTTGTCGGTCGTGTAGATGACGATCGTGTTGTCGGTGACGCCGAGCTCGTCGAGCTTGTCGAGCAGGCGGCCGACATGCTCGTCGTGCTCCAGCATCTTGGCGCGCACGACATCCTCTTCCGCGCGGCCCTCGTCGACCGCCTTCTGGACGTACTCCTTCTTGGGGTGCGACCAGATGTGGATGGCGGTGGTGTTGTGCCAGCAGAAAAAGGGCTTGTCGCCCTTGCCGGCCTTGTCGAGCCAGGCAAGCGTGTGGCCGAGGACTTCCTCGTCGAAGGTCTGCATGCGCTCGCGCGTCAGCATGCCGGTGTTCTTGAATTTCTGCTTGCCGACCTTGCCGAACACCGGATCCTCGGTCGGATCGTCCTCGTCGCTCGCCCAGGCATGGAAGACGCCGCGCGGACCGAACTTCTTGGTGTATTCGGGGTCGCGCTGGCCGGGATAGTCGAGCTGCTCGGGCTCCTCCTCGGCGTTCAGGTGATAGAGATTGCCGAACCACTCGTCGAAACCGTGCATGGTCGGGAAGAACTCGTTGCGGTCGCCGAGATGGTTCTTGCCGAACTGTGCGGTGGCATAGCCCTGCGACTTGAGGACTTCGGCGAGGGTCGGGTCCTCCTTCTGGATGCCGCGCGGCGAACCCGGAATGCCGACCGTCGTCATGCCGGTGCGGACCGGCACCTGGCCGGTCAGGAAGGCGGCGCGGCCGGCGGTGCAGCTGGCCTGGCCGTAATGGTCGGTGAAGAGGATGCCTTCGCTGGCGATGCGGTCGATATTGGGCGTCCTGCCCATCATGCCGTGCGAATATGCGCCGACATTCCACATGCCGATATCGTCGCCGAAGATGACGAGGATGTTGGGCTTCGAACTGTTCTTGGCTGCCTTGGCCATGGACTGGGGACCTCCTTGCATCGCCGGAGGGGAGTCTCCGGCATCGCGGGGGAATTTTCTTCCTGGTCTGCGGGCGGGACTATCGGGTCGAACCCCTAGGGCGGTGTCCGCGAGACCGGATGACAGTCTTCAGGCGACGATCAGGCGGTTGCGGATGGCATAGCGCACAATGAGCGCGGCCGACGGCGAGCCGAGCTTGCGGATGACCGCGCCGCGGTGCGTTTCGACCGTCTTCACGCTGACGTTCAGCTGGCGCGAAATCTCCTTGTTGCCCTTGCCTTCGGCGATCAGGCAGACGACGTCGCGTTCCCGCGTCGTCAGCTCGCCGGAGAGTCTCTTGCTGGCGCCGCGAAACAAGCGGGCGGTGAGGTCCTCCCCGCCCGTGCAGGAGATGTAGGGCCGGCCGACCAGCACGGCCGCCACCGCGTCGAGCAATTGCTTGTTGGCGCCCGACTTCAGGAGAAAGCCGCGCGCGCCCGCCTTCACGACATCGCGGACCAGGCTCTCGCTGTCATGCATGGTGAAGACGACGATCTGGATGTCGGGACAGATTTCGCGCAGGCGACGCGTCAGGCCCAGGCCGTCGAGCAAGGGCAGCGAATAGTCGATGACCGCGACATCGGGGCGGGCCGCGATCGCGGCGGCGACCGCCGCCTCACCATCCGCCACCTCTGCGACCACCTGGTAGCCGCGTCGCGACTCGAGGATCGCGCGGACACCGCGGCGCACCACCTCATGGTCGTCAGCAATCAGAATGCGCGCCATGGCTGGCCTCCATCGTCGATGCGTGCCGGGGCGGATCCCGGCCTCAGGAAAATCTTGCGCTGAACTTCAGGGAGCGACCGGAAGCAGCGCATGGCGCACTGCCCGGGAGCCCGGATGCACGCAATCGGAGCCAAGGACTTCTTCGATCCAGCGCATTTCGGCGCCGCGGCGGGGCACGGTGGCGCACAGTTCGGTGCCCCACGGGCCGCTGCGGATCGTGAGCGTGCCGCGCACGGCCTCGATGCCCTCCCGCATGCCGCGAATGCCGACGCCGAGCTCATCGGCCGTGCCGGCCGGACGGTGCGAGACGGCGATGCCGCGGCCGTCATCGACGATGCGCAACCGCGTCGCGCAGCGCGATGTCGCCAGCGTCACCCGCACGGTCGACGCGCCGGCATGGCGATGGATGTTGACGAGCGCCTCCTGGACGATTCGGAACAGGGCGCGATCGGCCTCGCCATCGTCGCCGGGATGGCCCGGCCGAATGCGGCAGATGATGGCGATGGCGGAGCGCCGCGCGAAGCCGTCCGCCAGGCGCTGGATCGACGGGGCCAGACCATGACGCCTGAGATTGGGCGGGTTGAGCAGGTAGGAGAGCGTCCGCACCTCGCGCTGCGCGACCAGAACGGAGGAGCGCAGATCGTCGAACACGGAGGCGAGCTCGCCCTTCATCGACACGAGATCTTCGAGCCGGGCCAAGGCGAGGCCGGCGGCAACCAGATGCTGGCCGGTCGAGTTATGCAGCTCGACCGAAATGTGCCGCCGCTCCTCCTCGCGCGCGAGGCGCAATTGCTCGGCGAGATCGGAGAAGCCGGCGCGAGCCTCGAGCGGCCATTGCAGCCTGGCAAACGCCCCGGTCCGGGGGTCCATTCCTTCCTGCCGCACCGTGCTCGCAACGCCGCTCATTCTCGCTCCTCACCTGCGCTCTGCCGTGCAGTGCTGGCGGGCGTGCGCCGCGTCGCTTGTGAGCCGGTGACGGCTCGATGTGCGATCGCGGATCGCCTTCTCCCAAGATCTTCACGCTAGGGGGCGGGCCGGAGCCGGTCGATTGGACCTAGGTCCCATGATGCGGACGCTGCGCCAGTTCGCGCGGCCGACAGGCCCTGCTAGGATCGACGACAGAGGATCGAGGCGGCTGGAATGTCTGCTGGTGCACGGATCATCACCGGAGCGAGCGCGCTTCTGGTCTTCTTGTGCCTTGCGACAATTGCGGCGGCAGCCGCGCCGCCGCCCGAGGCGAAGGTCCTCATCCTTCAGCCCTTCGATACGGTGACGCCCGGGCCCAAGATCCTCGGCGAAGCGATCACCCGAGAGCTGCTTTCGCCGAATTCGCCCATCATCGTCGAGACCTTCGCCGAATATCTCGACATGTCGCGCTTCAGCGACGAGAAGCATACCGAGAACCTGCTGTCCTACCTGACGACCAAGTATGCCGGCACCAGGTTCGACATCGTGGTGGCGCTGAGCTTCGAGGCGCTCCAGTTCACCGCCCGATATCGCGATCTCATCGCACCCGGCGCCAAGGTGGTTACGGGTTTCGTGACAGAGGAGCAGTTCAACGACGCGCCCCTGCCTGCCAATGAGAAGGCCGGCATCGTCAGCGGCTCGAACGTTCCCAGGACAATCGAACTGGCGATGCGGCTTCAGCCCCGGGCCAGGGACATCGTCATCGTCAGCGGCCTCGGTCCGTTCGATCGCTTCTGGGCCGACAAGGCGGCGGCCGACCTTGCGCCGCTGGCCGGCACGCACCGGATCACCCAGCTCACCGGCCTGACGATGGCCCAATACAAGGATCGTGTTGCGCAGCTCGATCGCAACACCATCGTCCTCGTTCTCTCGATCTTCGAGGATGCCGAGGGCAGGCATTTCGTGCCCCGCGATGCCGCCGCGGTGATTGCCCAGGCGTCGGCCGCGCCCAGCTATGCGCTCTACGACACGTTTGTCGGCGGCGGCGTGGTCGGCGGCTACACGGACGGCTTCGACAGCACGGGCCAGGCCATCGCCCAGGTCGCGCTGGATCTTCTTGCCGGCAAGAGCGAGGCGCTCGGCCTGCATCCGGCGCCCAGCCAGTTCCGCGTCGACGCACGGCAGCTGGAGCGCTGGGGCATGGCGAGAAGCGACCTGCCGCCCGAGACGATCGTCCTCTTCGATACGCCGAGCCTATGGGAGGAGCACGGCAACACGATCCTGGCGGTTCTGGCCGTCCTGGTCGCGCAGTCGCTGCTGCTCGCCGGCCTGCTGGTCCAGCGGCGGCGCCGGCGCCGTGCGGAAGACTCCCTGCGCGAGAGCGAGGAGCGCATGGCGTCGGCCGCCACCTATGCCGATATCGGGCTCTGGCACATCGACCTGAAGGACGGGACCTTGTGGGCGACCGAGCACTGCCGGGCGATGTTCGGTCTCGACACGGACGCGCCGCTGACCCCGGCCTCGCTGCTGCCCGCGATCCACCCCGACGACCGGGCGAACGTCACGCGCGACTTCCGTGCCTTCCAGGCGGGCCAGAATTTCGACGACGAGTTTCGCGTGCTCGGGCCCGACGGCACGATCCGCTGGATCCAGGCGATCGGCGATGTGCGGAGGGATGCGCCGGATGGCGGCGCGCGCGTCGGCGGCGTCTTCAAGGACATCACGGCCGCCAAGGAGGCGGAGCTGGAAGCCGGCGAGCGCCGGCGCGAGGCGGCCCACATGTCGCGTGTACTGATGCTGGGCGAGCTCTCGGGTGCCATCGTGCACGAGCTCAACCAGCCGCTGGCGGCCATCCTCGCCAATGCGCAGGCGGCACAGATCGTCCTCGATCGCGACAAGCCGGACGTTGCCGAGGCGCTCGCCGCGCTCGGCGAGATCGTCGAGGACGATCATCGCGCGGGCCAGGTCATCCAGCGGCTGCGCCGGATGCTCAAGCGCGACCAGGGCGCGTGGGAGACGATCGACGTCAACGAACTGGCGCGTTCGACCAGCCGCCTCGTCCGCAACGAGCTGGTCGGCCGCCGGATCGCGACCCGGCTCGAGCTGCAGGAGGCGCCGTTGCACGTGCGCGGCGATCCGATCCAGCTTCAGCAGGTCGCGCTCAACCTCATGATCAATGCGATGGACGCGCTCGGGCAGTCGGCGATCGAGGATCGCGAGATCGTCGTCAGCAGCGGGATCGGGCCTGGCGGAGCGGCGGAATTGCGCGTGCGCGACAACGGTCCCGGCATCGCGCCCGAGCAGGCGCAGCGCCTCTTCCAGCCCTTCTTCACGACAAAGTCCCACGGCCTCGGGCTCGGCCTCTCGATCTGCCAGTCCATCGTCAAGGCGCATGGCGGCTCGCTGACCCTGGTCTCCGCGGCCGATCGCGGCGCGGTCGCGACCGTCACCCTGCCGGCCGCGGACGCGCTCGAGATCGCCGCATGAGCACGCCCTTCACCGTCTTCCTCGTCGACGACGACGAGAGCGTGCTGCGCTCTCTCGGACGGCTGCTGAAGGCCTCGGGCTATGCCGTCGAGAGCTATCTCTCGCCGCTCGCCTTTCTCGCCGCCCATGACCCCAAAATCCCCGGCTGCGCCGTCCTCGACGTCAACATGCCCGGTCTCGACGGCCTCCAGCTGCAGGCAGCGCTCGGGACCGGCCCAACGCTGCGCCCGATCGTCTTCCTGACCGGCGCGGGCGACATCCCGACAAGCGTGCGGGCGATGCGGGCCGGCGCAATCGATTTCCTGACCAAGCCGGTCGACCACGCCGCTATTGTCGATGCGATCGAGCGGGCGGCGGCCGCGGATCAGGAGAGCCGGCGGCTCGGCGAGGAGCGCGCCGCCGTCGCGGCACGCATTGCAAGCCTGACCCCACGGGAGCGCGAGGTGCTGGAGCTGGTGGTGAAGGGACTCCTCAACAAGCAGATCGCCCATGAGCTCGGCGCGTCGATCAAGACCATCAAGGTTCACCGCGGCAGGGTGATGGACAAGATGGGGGTGCGTGCCGTCGCCGACCTTGTCCGCATGACCGCGCTGGCCGGCGCGGGCGCCGTTCCTGAGGGTCCTACGACCAAAGGCTGACTCGACTTGCGCGAAGCCATGGCCGGACAATGCGGCAATGGCCAGTTCCCTTCCCCGCATCGCCATCGTCGATGATGACGAGTCGGTGCGCCGTGCCCTCGGGCGTCTTCTCAGGGTGCTCGAATACGCGCCCGAGGCCTATGCCTCGGCGGCTGACTTCATCGCAGCGGTCGGGTCAGACCAGCCGGACTGCCTGATCGCGGATTTCCACATGCCGAACATGACCGGCCTCGAGCTGTACCGGCACCTGGTGGCGGCCGACATCCACATCCCGACCATCATCATCACCGCGCATGACACCGGCGATACGCGCCGGCAGTGCCAGAACGCCGGCGTGTTCGCCTTCCTCACCAAGCCGATCGCAAGCGGCGAGTTCTCCGCCACCATCGCGGCGGCTCTGCAGGCGGCCTGATCCTGCCTCACGGCGTCGCAATCAAGTAAACTGTCACCTGATGAGGCATTGGCGGCGCTCGCCGAGCGAGCGGCTATGCGTCGGACGGGCGCTGCCGGCTGAGCCGGATGGCTTCCTGGAGCTGGCGCTTGAATCCGAGTCCTTGCAGCTGCGCCTGCCCATCGGCGAAGCCTTCCCGCTTCAGGGCCTGGCGCAGTTCCTGGAGCGATCCGACCTTGCCGGATCGCGCCAGCTCCAGGGCCCGCTCAATGGTCGATCGCCGCTGGTCCCCCATGCGGACCATTCTACTCAGGCGGTGGCCCTCCCTCCAGTCCAGCCATGGGCCGGACACAGGCGCACCGGACCCATCCCCGAGCATGCGCTTTCGCAGAATCCGGAGGGGAACGAGTTCGGACTCCCGACGTTGATGGACCAGCCGCGACTTCGACCCCATGAAGACTCCGGCACAGCGGCGGGGCCCCTACGCCCCCAAGCCCTTGGCCCCGCCGCACTACTTTCCGCGCCGATGGCGATCAGGACGGTGACGGCCGGACCTGATCGCGGCGCACTCTTGGGGTGGCTGGGGGCAAGACACATGACCACCACGATCCAGCGGGCCATGGAGCTTGCGCGCTCGGGTTCGATCGCGAGCCTCGACGAATTACGCGCCCGGCTCGGCGCCGAAGGTCATTTCACCCGGCTGCTCGCAGATCCCCATCTCGCCAGCCAGCTCGTGGCGGCGATCGCGTCGGCACATCGTGGCGGCAAGCCGCCGGCGCGGTGAGCCTCAGCGCACGGGCTGGACGTGCCGCCGTTCGAGCCAGATGCTGATCGTCCAGCAGGCCAGCGCCCAGGCGGTGCCGACGCACCATCCGCCGAGCACGTCCGACGGCCAGTGCACGCCCAGCATGATCCGGCTGACCCCGATCGCGACGGTCAAGACGACGGCGACGGCAACGAAATAGATCCGGAGAGCCCGGCTCGGTGCGTGGCGCGCTAGCAGCGCGCCGATTGTCAGATAGATGACCGCCGACAGCATGGCGTGGGCGCTCGGGAAGCTTGCGGTGAAGACCTGGGGCGCGTTGTCGATCAGATCGGGGCGCGCCCGGTTGAAGGAAAGCTTCAGGACGCTCGCGACCATCTGGCCGCCGATCGCCGAGCCAAGAACCAGGGCCGTCTCGGCCCACATCCGCCTGATGGCGAAGACGCCGACTGCAATCAGGACCACCATGGTCAGGACAGCCACACTCCCGAGGCTCGTCACGTCGCGGACCATCTCGGGCAGCCAGGCCGGACCGATCAGGGCTGCATGGTCGTTCGGATCGCGGAAGATGAGGATGATGGCCCGATCGAAGGCTTCGAGATCGCCTTCCACGATCTCATCGGCCAGACGCATGAAGGCGAAGGCCAGACCCGAAAGGACAAGGAGCGTGACGAGCGGCGTCAGCTCCAGCCAGTTTCCGGTGGATCGATCGCGGCTCAGCTTTGGCTCCTCAGTCTCGGAGGCCACGGCAGAAGGCCTGGCCCAATTCGGAATGTCGCGCCGCTTCCTTCGTTCCCGCTAGTCCCGATCGTCCGACTGGAAGATGGCATAGGTCATGCTGATGCGGGCGGTAAAGGCCCAGTCCGTCCGATAGAGCGGGCTGTCCCGGTTCTCCGCACCCGCGACGCTGATGACGCCGATCTTGCCCCCGAGGCGGACCCGGTCGTTCAGATCGTACGCGAGCTTGGCGGCGATCTCGGTGCCGATATAGCCGTCGCCCGCCGTGAAGCCGGGAGCCGAATAATAGAGCTGGTTGTAGCCGTCGAAGCCGAACTTCGGAGTCAGATAGAGGCCCGTCCGCATGCGCGAGTCGAGCTTCACCAGATAGGAGATCTCCGGCTCGATCACGGTGCCCACCTGGCGCGCGACGAGCCGCTTAACCGCCGGGCGCTTGGGTCGCTGCCTTCGTCCCGGGATGCGTGCCCGCCTGCTGCGGCAGCACCAGGATCAGGGCGACGATGATCGCGGCGATGATCGCCGACGCAAGCGGCCGGCTGACGTCGAGCCCGCCCTGCTCGGGCGGCTTGTCGAAGAAGTCGCCGACCGTCGCACCCAGCGGACGCGTCAGGATGAACGCCGCCCAGAACAGTGCGACCCGCGAGATCGATGTCGCATAATAGGCGGTGGCAACAAGGATCAGGGCCGCGGCAAAGACCGCGGCAGCGCCGAGAAAGCCGAGCCCGGAATCGTCGGCGAGCCAGTCACCCAGTGCCGTCCCGAGGGTTTGCGAGAAGGTGATCGTCGCCCAGTAGAAGAGTTCGACGCGCGGCCGGTTGACGGTGTCGACCGAGACCGTGCCCTCCATCCGGTACCACAGCGCCAGTGTGGCCAGGACACAGGCCAGCAGCAGCGCCGAGCCGCCGGTGTAACCGATACCGAGGGAGCGATCGGCAAAATCCGCCAGCGTGGTGCCGGCGGTCGTCGAAGCGATGATCGTCGCCCAGTAGAGGAAGGGATGGAATCGCGGCGCCGCGACCTGCCAGACGACGAGCAGCGCCAGAATGGCCAGGAAGATTGCGCTGCTCGCCAGATAGCCGAGATTGAACGTCATCGAGAGGGTGTCGCCGCCCGTCTCGCCCAGCGTCGTTGCGAGGATCTTGATGACCCAGAACCCCAATGTGACCGCCGGCACCTTGCTGGCGACGGCGGCGCTTTGCTCGATTGCGTTCATGTCTGATCCCGGCGGTGACGCGGCCAGCGAAAAGAGGGCGCCGTACTCATGGCGCCCCCTAGGCGGACCTGAGTTGGAGGACAAGTCCGCAATACTCGTTTATGCCAGTTGGAGGACTGGTTTTTTTTATGTCGTCGACGTACTCACGAAATTGGACCTAGTCTTCAGCTCACCTCCTTCAGGTTCCGCTGCTGTCGTCAGACACCGCGATGATGATTCCGATCGCGACCGCGACGGCGAGCGCAATGAGCCACCAGTTCTGACCTGACTGCGTCTTCTGCACGACCTGGGCAGGCGCCGGTCCGGCCGGTTCCATGGGCGCGGGAGCGGGAGCGGGCGCGGGCTCGATCGGAGTCCCCTGACCGTTCGCGAAGGCGGCAGTCGTCAGCGATCCCGCCAGGGCCGCTGCAGTGATCACTGAGATAACGGTCTTCATCTGAGTTTCTCCAATTTACCTTAGCGGCTTAACTTGGCTTTTGGAAGCCGTCAACCGATTTCTATTTACTCTCTTATGACGTATGCAAATCTATGTTTAATCTGCACAGACAAAAAATTGCGGACTATTCATTCGCCTCGCGGCGACATTGGTTTCAATCCGCGGCGTCTGTGACTAGATAAGCGTGGCGATCGGGCGGACCGTCGCGCCTGCAGCAACGGGATCGGGCTTTATGGAGAAGACGCCGCAGACGCCTGCTTCCCCCACCGTCGCCCGGGATTATTTTTGGCGCATGGACCCGAGCGGATGACGGTTCAGTCCATCACGCCCCTTCTCGCGGTCTATCTCGACCATAAGAGCGAGCTGCGCCGGTTCGTGATCGCGCGCGCGGGCGACGCCGTGGATGCCGACGACACGCTGCAGGACCTCTACCTCAAGATCGTGCGCGCCGGCCCGGAGCTTCAGGCCGAGTATCCGCTGGCGCTGCTCTATCGTCTGACGGCCAATCTCGTGATGGATCGCCTGCGCCGGCAGCGGCGCGCCCTGACCCGCGACGGCGAGTGGCGCCGCGCCCACCATCTGGAGGTGGGAGGGCAGGATGTCGTCGACGAGCCGAGCCCGGAGGCCGGCGTCGGCGCCCGCCAGCGCCTGAAAGCTTTGCTGGCTGCGGTCGAGACACTGCCGCCGCAGACACGGCGAGTCTTCCAGCTGCACAAGTTCGAAGGCCTCAGCCACGCCGAAACGGCCGTTCGCCTTGGAATCTCGCGCAGCGCCGTCGAGAAGCACATCAGTCTGGCGCTCCGGCGCCTGATGGAAAGGCTCGAGTCATGAGTAACCAACCCTCGCCGTCCGCACGCGACGACGCGGTCGCGTGGTTCACGCGGCTTCAGGACTCGCCCACAGCGGCCGACTGGCGCGGCTTCACGGCATGGCTCGAGAGGAACCCCGCCCATCGCACCGCCTACGATTCCGTCGAAATGCTCTGGGACGATCTCGGCGCCGCCGCGGAGCTTCGCGAAAAGGCCCCCGGGGCCACGGGCCGGTCGCCCTCTCGCTCTTCGCGTGCGCTGCCCTGGCTGGCAGGGCTTGCGGCAGCGGCCGCGGTCACTGTTCTCGTCTGGACGGTCTTGCGGCCGACGGTCGAACCAGACCCGGTCGAATTCGCCGCGACGGCCAATGCGACGGAAGCGGTCAGTCTGCGTGACGGGTCGAGCGTCGTCCTCAATCGCGGCACACGTGTCACCGTAGCACTTGGCGAGCGCGACCGCGTCGTTGCCCTCGCCGATGGCGAGGCGGCCTTCGATGTCGCTGCCGATCCCGCCCGGCCCTTCCTCGTGCAATCGGGCGGCCGGACGATAAGCGTCGTCGGCACCGCTTTTGACGTGCTCAGCCACGCCGGCCGGCTGATCGTCACGGTCCAGCGCGGCAAGGTCACGGTGCTCGGCCCCGACGGCGCCGAAGAGGCCAGCCTGCTGCGCGGCGATCAGCTGGTCTATGCCGGCGATACACACGTTCCGTCAGTCCGCACCGTCGATCCCGACGATGCGCTTGCCTGGCAGACTGGCTCCCTGGTGTTTCGCGACATGGCGCTGCCGGATGCGCTCGCCTCGATCGGGCTCTACACGTCCAGGCCGATCGAGAGCGATCCATCGCTCGCGGCGTTGCGTGTCACGGCGGTCCTCGCCATCGACACCGAGGCCGCGATGCTGTCGCGGCTGGAGCAATTCCTCCCGGTCCGCATCCGGCACGAGGCGGCGCGCTATGTCGTAGAGCCCCGCGCTTGAGGGCTGGCGGCACTCCGCGCCTGAAGGCGGCCGCATTGGTCATGCTGGCGATCCTTGTGCTGCGCGAGGCGTGCGCCGGCGAGGCTCGGTCCCTCGCGATCAGCATTCCGTCCGAACCGGTTGAGCAGGCCCTCATCGATGTCGGCCTGCGCTTCCATCTCTCTCTTGGCGGCGCCCTGGAGGCGTGCTCCGGCCTCGCGCCGCCGCTCGACGGCGTTTTCACCGCCGCCGAGGCGCTCGCGCGCGTTCTCGACGGCAGTGGCTGCGGCTTCAGCATGCCCGATGCCACGACCGCGATTGTCGTGCGCCTGCCTGTCTCAACCTATCCGGTCGGCGCGGCCGCTGTGCGGGTCGAGGAAGTCGTCGTCACGGCGACACGGCGTGCGCAGCTCGCCCTTCGCCTGCCCTACTCGCTGACCGCGATCGCGGGAACGGCGCTGGAGGCCAGTCGCGTCCGCGACATGAACGGGCTCGCCGGCCGCGTCGCAGGATTGACCGTCACCAATCTCGGGCCCGGCCGCGACAAGGTGATCCTGCGCGGTCTCTCCGATGGCCCCTATACCGGGCTCGCCCAGTCCGTCGTCGGGCTCTATCTCGGCGAAATTCCGTTGACGGACAATCAGCCCGATCCGGACCTCCGCCTCATCGACCTCGATCGCGTCGAAGTCCTGCGCGGACCGCAGGGGACGCTTTATGGCGCGGGCGCGATCGGCGGCATTGTCCGCCTGATGCCGCGTCGACCCGAGATGCATGTGCTGGGCGCAAGCGTTGCTGGAACGCTGTCGTTCACGCGGCATGGCGGGCTCAACAGGGATGCCGAGGCGGTCCTCAACATTCCGCTCTGGCAGGACCGCGCCGCGCTGCGCGCCGTCTTCTATCGCCAGCTCGATGACGGCTATATCGACAATCTCGCGACCGGCGAGAGCCGCTCCAACCACTCCACGCGAACCGGTATCCGCGTCGCGTTGCGTTTCGACGCGTCCCCGCAATGGACGGTGCAGGCGGGCGGCACGCTGCAGCAGGGAAA
>JADMIO011153632.1_pt1 | contig 22993 bp, 18 predicted proteins | sample 8958161 | NCBI WGS metagenome assembly JADMIO01 (sample SAMN16585339, study PRJNA669376) | soil metagenome | isolation source: Crop rotation soil | place: USA: Cullars Rotation, Alabama | collected 2011 | reverse complement strand
CGGCCACCGACCGCGGCCGGCGCGCCCCTTCCCCCCCGCACCGGCCCACCGGCACCGCCTCGCCTCCCGGGCCGGGCTCCCGGGGGATCGATCCTCGCCGTCACCCCCGCCCGACCTCTCCTCCGCCCCCCGCCGGGCGACGACGCCCAGCCGGTCCTGCGCCTGCCGGGCGAAGCCGCGGCCCGGACCGTCGTCCGCCCCTCGGAGGACGAGCCCGCGGTCGCCCGCGCCGGCGACGTGGTGTGCCCGGTGTGCCGCACCTCGAACAACCCCGACCGCCACTTCTGCGTGCGGTGCGGCAACCCGCTCCACGCCGACGCCGCCGCCCCGGTGGAGGTGGCGCCGGCCGATGCCGCCCCCCGCCGCCGCTGGTGGCACCGCATCCTGCGCCGGCGGGCGCCGGAGCGGCCGTGGTCCGACCCCCTCTCGCTGGCCGACGTCCCCGTCCCCGGCCAGGCGGCCAAGCTCATGGCCGGAGCCAAGGAGCCGTGGAAGGCGAAGGTGGCCCGGGTGGGGCCGGTGGCGCTCGGCCTCCTGGCCGTGATCACGGTGCTCGGACCCCTGCGCCGGCCGATCGTGCGCACCCTGGAGTCGGCCCGCAAGGTGATCGTCCCCCGCTACGAGCAGATCTACCCGGAGCGGGCGGAGGCCACCAGCTCGGTGCCCGACCACGGGCCGGAGTTGACGGTCGACAACGCCCCCAACACCTTCTGGTCGGAGGGCGCCCCCACCCGAGGCGACGGGGAGGTCATCTACGTCACCTTCGAGACGTCCGTCGACCTCGGCCGCATCGGGTTCTTCAGCGGGGCCCAGGCCAAGCCGCAGGACTTTCTCAGCCAGCCTCGACCCCGCGACCTGGTCGTCACCTTCGACGGCGCCGATCCCAAGACCATCCGCCTCAAGGACAAGCCCGCCTTCCAGAGCTTCGATGTCGGTGCCCAGGACGTGCGGGTGGTCGCTATCCGCATCGCCTCCGTCTACGTCTCGCCCCTCGGGGGGACGGCCACGTCGGTCGGCGAAGTGGAGTTCTTCGTCAAGAAATGAGATCCCGCGAAATCCCGCGTCCGACGGGCCGGTTCGGGCACCCGGCTCCCGCCCCGAGGGCAGGAAAAAATGCCCCGCCGACCCTTCCGCCGGCCGATGACCCGTCCCTACACTCCAGGCCGTGGGCGTGGACGCAGTCCTGATCCAGCCCGCGCTCGCGGTCGAGCCCGGCGGGGTGGTGGAGACCGAGCTGCGCATCCGCAACACAGGCGAGCGCGTCGACCAATACACCTACGAGGCGGTGGGGACGCCCGCCCGGTGGATGGCGTTCGACCGGCCCTCGGTCTCGCTCGTCCCCGGCACCGAGGGCAGCGTCTTCGTGCGGGTCGCACCCCCCCGCCGGCCGGGCACACCGTCGGGGACGTTCCCCTTCGGCATCCGCGTCACCGCCCAGAGCGGCGGCCGGTCGGTGGTGGCCGAGGGCGACGTGGAGGTGGCCCGCTTCGACGAGACGTTCGCCGAGCTGGTGCCCCGCACCGTCCGGGGCCGGCGCCGGGCGGCCCACGAGCTGGCCGTCGACAACCGGGGCAACAGCAACATCAACGCCACCCTCAAGGGCATCGACCCCGAACGCCAGGTCCAGTTCCGCTTCAAGCCGTCGGCCCTGGTGATCATGCCCGGCACCAGCGGCTTCGCCACGGTCGAGGTCCGGCCCCGGCGCCGGTTCCTGCGGGGTCCGTCGGTGATGCGCCCCTACAAGATCCGGCTCGAGTCGACCGGCCAACCGCCGGTCGAGGTCGACGGCGGGCTGATGCAGGAGGCACTCATCCCTTCGGCGCTGCCCAAGGTGCTGCTGGGGCTGGCCGCCCTGGTCGTGGCGTGGTCGGTCTTCCTGCGGCCCACGGTGAAGTCGGCCGCCACCAACGCGGTGGAGGACAACGTGGCCGAGGCCAGCCAGCTGGCCGCCAGCCAGGCCGTGGCCCCCGCCCTGGCCCAGGCCGACCAGCGCCTGCAGGCGGTGGAACAGGCGGCCGGCCTCCCACCCGGCGGTGCCCTGGCCCTCACCCCCCCGGGCGGGGCCGCCGGCGGGGGCGGGGGGGGCGCAGCCAACGCCGCGGGCACGACCACCACCGTGCCCGGCCAGGGCTCGGGCCTGGCCAACCTGGGCGACCCCTTCGACCGGGTCCTCACCCCGGCCGCGGGCCTGTACCAGGTGCCGGAGGCCACCGTCCTGTCCGTCACCGACATTGTCCTGCAGAACCCCAACGGCGACACCGGGGAGCTGCGCATCAAGCGGGGCACGGCCGAGACGCTGTTCACCCTCAGCCTGGCCAACTTCCGCGACCTCGACTACCACTTCCTGGCCCCGTTGGTGTTCCCGGCCGAGAGCGAGGTCCGCTTCGAGGTGACGTGCAAGAACCCCACCCCGGGTTCGTGCACGACCGCCCTCTACCTGGGCGGCTACCTCAAGAAGATCCCCCCACCCACGTGATCGGGGCCGGGGCTCGCCACCGCCGGCGGCGTCGGCTGGCGATGGCGGCCACGGTGGCGGTGCTCGCCGCCGGCCTGGGCCTGGCCTTCGACGGGCCGGCCACGTCGGAGACCCCGGGCGTGACCCGGTGGATCTCCCGCCCCTCCCCCGCCTTGCCCGCAGGCATCACCCCCCGCACCAGTGCCGAGCCGGCGGTGTCGGCCGACGGCACGGTCCTCGCCTTCTCCTCGACGTCGCCCAACCTGGTCGCCCCCGCGGTCACCGGCTCCATCCGCCAGATCTACCTCTACGACTCCCGCCGGCCGGCGACCGAGCCCCTCGAGCGGGTCTCGATCACGTCCGACGGCCGCCCGGGGACCAAGGACAGCTCCGACCCGTCCGTCTCCGCCGACGGGCGGTTCGTCGCCTTTGCGTCCGACGCCGTTCTCGACCCGGCCGACACCGACGACACGTCCGACGTCTACATCCGGGACCGGTCCAACGCCACCACCGAGCTGGTCTCGGGCGGGGTCACCGAGGGCCCGTCCGGGGTCGACGTCACCGAGCCGTCCATCTCCGCCGACGGGCGCTACGTGGCTCTCACCGTCACCGAGATCGCCCTGTCCCGGCAGCCGCCGTCGCAGGTGGCGCTGTACGACCGGGTCGAGCAGGCGGTGACGGTCGTCTCTCACGCCCCGGCCCAGCCCGACATCGGGGGCGACGCCGACAGCTTCCTCTCGGCGGTGTCGGGCGACGGCGGCGTGGTCGCCTTCGTGTCCGACGCCGACAACCTCGACGGGCGGGGCGACAGCCAGTTCACCCGGGTCCTGGCGTGGACCAGGGCCGACGACACCGTCCGGGCGGTGTCGGTGGCGGCCGGGCTGGCCAGCCTGGGCGGCCTGCCCAACGGGAGCTGTGGGCCGCCGTCGGTGTCGGCCGACGGCGCCCTGGTGGCCTACGCCTGCCTGGCCACGAACCTGGTGGGCGGCATCCCGCCGGCGGGGGCCAACGCCGGTGCCAACGTCTTCGTCACCGACCGGGTCTCCACCGGCACCGTCCTGGTCAGCGTGGCCGTGGAGCCGGAGTGCAGCGACTGCCCCCCGCCCACCACCGAGCCCCCGCCCACCACCGCGCCCCCCTGCGGCGACTGCCCCCCGCCCAGCCTGGCCTCGGCCAAGCTCGCCGCCGGCAGTGCCAGCCGCGGTCGGGTCCAGTTAGCGGCCGAGGACCTGTGCCCGTGCCTCGGCCGGGTGTCGATCTCGGGCGACGGCCGCTACGTCGCCTATGCCAGCGAGGCCTTCAACCTGGTGGAGGAGAGCGACACCAACGACCAGAGCGACGTCTTCGTCCGCAACCTGGTGGCCGGCACCACCGGCCGGGTGTCGGTGACCTCGACCGGCGAGCAGGTGACCGACGGCCCCGCCACCGACCCGTCGATCTCGGCCGAGGGCCGGTGGGTGGTGTTCGTGTCCACCAGCGTGGCCCTGGCCGACCCCGACTGCGAGCCGTTCGCCGCCGACTGCCCACCCGACGTCCTCCTCCGTGATCGCACCACGGCCAACTCCAGCCCGCCCACCGTCCCGCCCCCACCCGTCGCCTCGCCCCGGATGACGGTGGAGCCGAGCGTGGTGCCGTCGGGCCGGGTGACGACGGCCATCGGGAGCGGTTTCCCGTCGTCGATGCCGGTCGAGGTGGTGGTCGACGGCACCATCCCGCCGGTCACCGTGACCACGTCACCCACGGGGACGTTCCGGGCCGCCATCGTGGTGCCCCACGGGGTCCTGGTCGGTCCCCGCCAAGCCACCGCCCGGGTCCGCAACCGGACGGCCACGGCCCAGTTCCTCGTCGTCCGCCCCACCAGCGACGTGGCCGTGCTGGTGGAGGGACGGCGCCAGCTGGGCGGCTAAGGCCGGACCGCTACTTCGGGCAGTTGCGCACGTCGGTGGACGCCTGGGCCACCGCGACGTCGGCCACGCCGGGGATCACCAGGTGGAGGGCGTTCACGGTGGCGCTGCTCCCGCCGGCACCGTTGACCACGACCTGCTCGTTGAGCACGAGGGTGATCCTCGGCAACGAGCCGATCGGGGGGACGGTGACGCCGGTGTTGGGCGGCACCTGCAGGTCGGACGCGAACAGGACGAGGGGCCCGATCGCCACCGACGCCACCCGCACCGCGCCCGCCGACCCCTCGGCGCACGCCGACCGCGAGGTCGTCTCCACCGCCTTGACCGTGATCTTCGGGATCAGGCCGCCCAGGGCCAGCTCCAGGTTGGCCACCGCAGCCCGGGCCGCCGCCCCTCCGGGGGCGGTCACGACCGCCGCGTCGGCCACGCCCAGCACCACCTGGGGCCCGGGCAGGCCCAGCAGCGACCGGCTGGTGGTGGTGGCCCCCTCGCTCGCCACCCGCCCCGTGTCGGACAGGTTGAGCCCGGCCAGGACTGGCCCGACCGACGTGAGCACCACCGCCCGCCCCCCGGCGATGGGCCCGGCCGGCACCGTGACCACCACTTGGCCCGCGGTCGATGAGGCGAGCCGGCCCGGCCCGGCGGCGGCGGAGACGGCCAGCGGGTAGCGCCCGGCCGGCAGGCGGGACGTGAGCCGGCAGATCGCCGTCCCGCTGCCGTCGGTGACGCCCACGCACGTCTCCACTGCGTTGACCACGAAGGTCACGGCCACGTTGCCGACGCCCCGGTTCGACCGGCTGTCGACCACCCGGGCGGTGAGGGGCGCACCCTCGCCCTGGATGGCCGACGGCGGCCCGGTGAGGGCGACCGCGGTCGGGACGCCGGGCGGGGGCGTGGCCGGCACCACGGCCAGGGCCGACGTGGCCCGGATGGGCGCCAGGCGGCCGTTGCCGGGGAAGTCGGCGGTGACGGTGGCCGCCCGGGGATCGCCCCGGGGGGTGAACGGGCAGCTGGCCACGCCCGCGCCGTCGGTGGACGCGGTGCACCCGGCGGCGCCGTCGACGGCGAAGACGATCGGCACGCCGGGCACGCCGACGTTGGCCGCATCGGTCAGGCGGGCGGCCAGGTAGGCGGGCTGGCCGGAGGCGCCGGTGGTGGCCCCGCTGTACACGAGGGCGCCCGAGGGAACCGTCGACCACGCCAGCGCGGGGACCGCCGCGGTGATCGTCACCGGCGGGGTGGCGGCGCCGGCGGTGACCGTCACCGTGTCGGTGCCCACGTTGCGCCCGACGTAGGTGAAGCTCACCCGGCCCGAAGGCTCGACCGTGGCCGGGCCCGACTGGGGATTGGCACCGGCCACCGTGTAGCGGGCGGTGGTGGTCTCGGGCCGGACCACGTTGAGGAGGGTGCCGGTGACGGTGACGGGCACGCCCACGACCTGGGGCGACACCGGGTCGAGGCGGAGCCGGGGCTGGGCGGCCACCACCTCGCCCACCACCGCCACCCCGCCCAGGCCCAGGACGGGGCTGGTCTCCAGGACGCTGACGATGGCACCGGTGGCCAGGTCGACCCGGCTGACGCGCCCGGTGGGCAGGTCGCCGACCCAGAAGGTGGCCAGGTCGGGGTCGAGGTTGACGGTGAGCAGCTGCGACGTGCGGGGGATGGCGTAGGTGCGCACCACCGCCCCCGCCCGCGACAGCCGGTAGACGGCCGACGCGGCCGCCACCAGCACGTCGCCGCCGGGCAGGATGCGCAGCCCGTAGGCGCTGGTGGTGGGGCTGGTGGTGTTGTTGCCGGCGATGGGCAGGGTGGCGAAGTCGGGCAGCTGGGCGTTGCTGCACACGTTGAACCGCTTCACCAGCTTGCCCTCGGAGGTGTAGAACAGGGTGCACTGGTCGGGGGCGAGGTCGGCCCAGTCCACGCCCCGTCGCTCGGGCGCGGGCTGCAACGCCTGGCGGACGACGCCCCCGGCGTCGAGCCGGCGCAGCTGCCGGGTCCCGTCGTTGAGCCCGACATAGACGCCCCCGTCCGCGCTGCGGAAGATGGTTTCCGGGTGGGTGTCATACTGCTGCCCGAAAGGCCCCGTTTTCGTGCCCGATCGGTCAAATTTGGTGATCGAATTGGCGGCAAAGTTGACGGCGAGCAAGGTGCCCGCAGGGTCGACCAGCAGGCCCCCGCTCTCTCCCCGAGCGCCGGTGTCGAGGGTGTCGAGCAGGCGCCCGGAGGCGTCGAAATGCCTGATCTGCCCGTTTCCCACCGCCACCAGCACGTGCCCGTCGGCGAACGGCACCCCGTCACCGGCCGCCGGTGCGACGCCAATGACGCTGACCACCGCGGCCAGAACCAGCGTGGCCAGGACGCTCGCTGTCCAGACCCGTCCACGCACGCCCGGCCAAGGTACCGACTGGCCGGAATGCGGTCAATAGCGCTCCCGCCTAGGCCGACGGCGACGCGGTGCGGTGGTCGGTGCCCACCAGGGTGAGGGGCTCCCCCGCCTGCAGCCGGCCGCCGGCCACCGAGAACCACCGTCCCGACAGGTTGGCGATGGGCACCGGTGGCGCCCCCGCGGCCCGCTCCAGGGCCCGGATCACGCCGCCGTGGGTGATGACCAGCAGGACCGAGCCGGGCTCGGCCCCGGCCGCCACCTCCAGCACCGCCCGCATCACCCGGCCGTCGAACGACACCCGTCCCTCGCCGCCGGGCGTGGTCGCCAGCCGGCCGCCGAACCACTCCGCCTGCTGCCCCGGCCACCGCTTCTCGATCTCGGGCTTGGTCAGGCCGCTCCAGTCGCCCACGTCGTACTCCCCCAGGTCGGGGCGGACGATGACCGGGCCCAGCCCGAGGGCGTCGGCCACGATCTGGCCCGTCCGCCGGGCCCGGACGAGGTCGGAGGTGACCACGCCGGTGACGCCGATGGCCCGCAACCGCTCGGCCGCCTCCGCCGCCTGGGCCTCGCCCAGCGGCGACAGCGGGGGGTCGGCCTGGCCCTGCCACCGGCCCAGCGCGTTCCACGTCGACTGCCCGTGGCGCACCAGGGCCAGCCGGGTCGGGGCGGCTGCGGCTGCGGCCGCGGCGGCTGCGGCCGCGACCGCGGCGGGCGGGTGGGCCTGGGGCACGGTCCCGTCCTAGCAGGCCCCACCCGCGGCTGGAAAAGGGTGGGGCCGGGTGGCGTCCCCCCGGCGGGAGGGGGTACGCGCTACCCGGCCCCATCATGCGGCCTAGGCGAGGAAGCCGCAATCCAACTGTCGGCCGGATCCCGGACCGGCTTGAGCGGTATCTAGGGGCAGACGTAGACCTCGAACGACTGGTAGTTGGCCTGGGCCCGGTTGCCCTCGGCGTCGAAGGCCTCGACCCAGAAATAGGCCGTGCCGGGCGTGTCGAAGTCGCCCATCGACGCCTGCCACCGGCCCCCGTCGGGGGTCATGTTGACCGACTCCTCCACCCCGTCCGGGCGGCGGACGAAGAGCGCCACCCAGGTCACCGGCGACCGGTCGGCCACGTCGGCCGTCACCGTGGTGCGGCTGTAGGGACAGCCGGCGACGTAGGCCGATCCGACGTCGGCCCCGAACGAGATCGACGGCGGCTCCCGGTCGGGCGTGGGCGCGGGGGCGGCGGTCGGCTGGGGCGCGGCGGGGGTCGTGGTCGGGGGCAGGCTGGTCGACGGCAGGGGCGAGGTGGTGGGGACGGCGGCGACGGGCACGGCCGTGGTCGTGACCGGCCCCCCGGTGGTCGGCGGGGCGACGGCGGTCGTCGCCGTGGGACGGGTCGACGTCGACCGGGCCGACGCGCTCACCGTGGCGTCGCCGTCCCAGTCATGGGTGACGAGGAGAACGCCCGCCACCGCCAGCACGAGCACGGCCACCCCCACCACCGCCATCGACCGCGGCGACCGCGGCCGGGCCGGCGCCGGTCGCCCAGCCCGGGCCGCGGCACCACCGCCTCCGCCACCGCCGATCCCCGGCGGAAACCCGTCCTCCCCCCACCCGGGCAGCGTCCGGGACGACACCGCCAGCTCCATGCGTAGGAGCACCTCCGGCCGCAACCAGGGCGGCGGGGGCCCGAAGGGCAGCGACGCCATGGCCCGCAGCCGCTCCAGCAGCATCGTCCGCCGGGCCCGGCACGCCGGGCAGCGCTGGACGTGACGGTTCACCCGCGCCCCCACCGCGGGCGTGAACCGGCCGTCCCACCCGTCCAGCACCTGGGCCAGGCCCGGGCAGGGAGGCCCGTCGGCCGCGGCGACGTCGGTGCGGCTGAGGAGCAGGGCGCCGACCGACGTCTCGGCCATCGACCGCAGCTTGGCCGCCCGGGCCTCGGCCGCAGCCGGGCGCATGCCGACCACCGCCCCCAGCTCCTCGCCGTCGAGCTGGTGGCGCAGGTGGAGATGGAGGACGGCCCGGTCGCCCTCCGACAGCGACTCGGCCGGGTCCCAGTCCTGGGCCTCGCCCGCCGGCTTGGGCGCCGGACGTCCCTCCTGGCGGGCCCGGTCGGCCCGCATCGTGGCCTCGTGGCGGGCCACGGCCAGCAGCCACAGCCGCAGCCGGGACCGGTCCCGCAGGTTCACCAGCTCCCGCGCCGCCCGCAGGAAGCTGTCGAGGGTGGCGTCGGCCGCCTCCTCCGGGTTGCGCAGGATGGCGGTGCACAGGTCGTATACCGCGCCCGAGTAGCGGTCGTAGAGGGCGACGAAGGCGTCCCGATCGCCCCCGACAGCCCGCGACACGAGGGTGGCGTCGTCCATGACGGTGGGAACCATCGCCGCTGAGCATCGCACGAACCGCCCAATGGAGGTCGGACGGGGCGGTAGCAGCGGTACACTGAACGGACCGCTTGCAGGACAGCCGCCCTTCAAAAGGCGTGGAGGAGACGCGTGCCCGGAACAATTGTCGTCGGCACCCAATGGGGCGACGAGGGCAAGGGCAAACTCACCGACCTCCTCGCCGAGGAGATGCAGATGGTCGTCCGCTACCAGGGCGGCCACAACGCCGGCCACACCATTGTGGTGGCGGGTGAGAAGTTCGCCCTCCAGCTGGTGCCGAGCGGCGTCCTGCACCCGTGGGTGACGCCGATCATCGGCAACGGGGTGGTGATCGAGCCGGGCGTGCTGGTAAACGAGATCGACGGGCTCGAGGCCCGGGGTGTCGACTGCAGCAAGCTGCGGGTCAGCGGCAACGCCCACCTGATCATGCCGTACCACCAGGAGCTCGACCGCCTCATCGAGCGCCGCCTGGGCAAGAACCGGCTGGGCACCACCAAGAGCGGCATCGGCCCCGCCTACGCCGACAAGGCGGCCCGGGTCGGCCTGCGGGTGCAAGACCTGCTCGACCCCAAGATCTTCCGCCAGAAGCTGGATGTGGTCCTCCAGGAGAAGAACCTCATCCTGGCCAAGGTCTACAACCGCCTCCCGCTGGCGGCCGACGACATCGCCGACCGCTACCTGGGCGAGCTCGCGCCCCGGCTGGAGCCCCTCATCGGCGACACCGTGGGCCTCGTCCACGAGGCGTTGGAGGACGGCCAGAACGTGCTCTTCGAGGGGGCCCAGGCCACGTTCCTCGACCTCGACCACGGCACCTACCCCTTCGTCACCTCGTCCAACCCGGTCTCGGGCGGGGCCCTGGTGGGCGCCGGCGTCGGCCCCCGCCACATCCAGCGGGTGATGGGGGTGGCCAAGGCCTACGTCACCCGGGTCGGATCGGGCCCCTTCCCCACCGAGCTCCTCGACGAAATCGGCGACACCCTGGTCGACCGGGGCGAGGAGTACGGCACTGTCACCGGCCGCCGTCGCCGCCCGGGCTGGTTCGACGCGGTCATGGTCCGCCACGCCGTCCGCCTCAACGGGCTCACCGAGCTGGCCATCACCAAGCTCGACGTCCTCGACGCCTTCGACACCCTGCGGGTGTGCGTGGCCTACGAGGCCGAGGGCGACCGGCACTACAACCTGCCCTACCACCAGTCGGTGTTGCACAAGGCGGTGCCCGTCTACGAGGAGCTGCCGGGCTGGAACACCGACCTCACCGCCGTCACCGATCTCGACGACGTGCCCCAGGCGGCCCAGGACTACATCGCCTTCCTGGCCGAGCAGTGCGGCGTGCCGGTGACCCTGGTGGGCGTCGGCCCGGGGCGCGACCAGTTCGTGCGCTTCGCCCCCACGCCCACCGACGTGACGGACGACGACGACGACGAAGACGAAGAGTGGGACGACGACGATGACGACGACTGGGACGGGCGCGCCGGCCCCGGCGTCCTCGTGATTTGAGGGCGCCGCCGGTGGAGGCCCCGGGATGATGATGATGAAGGTCTGTGTCGTCGGAGGGGGTGGGCGGGAGCACGCGTTGGCGTCGGTGCTGGGCCGCACCGCGACGGTGGTCGTCACCCCCGGCAACCCCGGGATCCCCGGTTCGGTGTCCACCCCGCCCGAGGAGATCGAAGCCGACCTGTTCGTGATCGGTCCCGAGGGGCCGCTGGTCGACGGGTTGGCCGACCGCCTCCGGGCCGCGGGCCGGCTGGTCTTCGGGCCGGGGGCCGACGGGGCCCGGCTGGAGGGATCGAAGGCGTGGATGAAGTCGCTCCTCGCCGATGCCCGGGTCCCCACCGCCCGCTACGGGGTCTTCTCCGACCTGGCCACGGCCACCGCCTTCCTCCGGTCCCTGGCTCCGCCCTACGTGGTCAAGACCGACGGGCTGGCCGCGGGCAAGGGCGTCCTCGTCACCGAGTCGCTCGACGAGGCGGTGGCCGACGTGGCCGCCAAGCTGTCGGGGGCGGCGTTCGGGGCCGCCGGCCGGCGGGTCGTGATCGAGGAGGGACTGGTCGGCGCGGAGGTGTCGCTGCTGTGCATCTGCGACGGGCGGCGGGCGGTGGCGCTGGCGCCGGCCCAGGACCACAAGCGCCTGGGCGACGGCGACACCGGGCCCAACACTGGAGGCATGGGCGCCTTCTCCCCCGTGCCCGGAGTCGGAAAAGACCTGGTGGAGGAGGTGGTGGAGCGGGCGGTGGAGCCCACCCTCAACGCCCTCCACCTCCGGGGCGTCGATTTCCGGGGCGTGCTTTACGCCGGCCTCATGCTCACCGCCGACGGGTTCAAGGTGCTGGAGTACAACGTCCGCTTCGGCGATCCCGAGGCCCAGGTCGTCCTCCCCCGCCTCGACTGCGACCTGGCCCAGCTGCTGGCCCAGGCCGCCGCCGGCCGCCTGGAGTCGGAGCCGTCCTTCGTCGACGACGCCGCGGTGACGGTCGTCCTGGCCTCCGAGGGCTACCCGACGGCGCCCCGCACCGGCGATCCCATCGCCGGCCTGGACGCGGCCGCCGCCCTCCCCGGCGTGGATGTCTTCTGCGCGGGGATCGGCCCGGGGATGACCACCGCCGGCGGCCGGGTGGTCGCCGTCACGGGCATGGGCCCGACGCTCAAGGCCGCCCGCCAACGGGCCTACACCGCCGTCGACGCCATCCGCTGGCCGGGCATGGAGTTCCGCACCGACATCGCCGCCTCCGCCTGCGGCCCCTCCGCCGCCGAAGGCGTGGCCCGGAGGCTCCCGTGACCGGCCCCGAAGCTCGCCCGTCCCCCTTGAGAGCCGGCCCACCCCCGGCCCCGCCGGGAGCAAGTGGCGCTACCGGTCCCCTCGAGGGGCCACAAGTGGCACTCGCTCGCCCGCCGGCGCCCAGGTCCCCGAGCAAGTGGCACCACCAGCCCCGTAGAGGGACCACGAGTGGCATGTGCTGCGCCGGCCGACGTCCGCCGGGAGCAAGTGGCAGTACGGGTCCCCTGGAGGGACCACAAGTGGCACTCGCTCGGCCGCCGGCGCCCACGTCCCCGAGCAAGTGGCACCACCAGGCCCGTAGAGGGACCACAAGTGGCAGTTGCTCAGCCGGGCAGGAGGTCCGATGAAGGTCGCGGTGCTGATGGGGTCGGAGTCGGACAAGGCCAAGATGGCGCCCGCCGGCGCGACGCTGGCCGAGTTCGGGATCGAGGTCGACGAGCGGGTGCTCTCGGCCCACCGCACGCCGGAGGCGGTCGCCGCCCTGGCCCGCGGCGCCCGGGCCGAAGGCTACGCCGCCTTCATATGCGGCGCGGGGATGGCGGCCCACCTGGCCGGGGCGGTGGCGGCCAACACCTCCCTGCCCGTGGTCGGCGTCCCCCTCAGCGGGGGCGCCCTCAACGGGGTCGACGCCCTGTACGCCACCGTCCAGATGCCCCGGGGCGTGCCCGTGGCCACCGTGGCCATCGACGGGGCCATGAACGCGGCCCTCCTCGTCGTCCAGATGCTGGCCATCACCGACGCCGACCTCGCCCGCCGCCTCGACGAGCGCCGCCGGCCGAGCCCGCCCGCGTGATCCCCCGCTACTCGCTGCCGGAGATGGCGGCCCTGTTCACCGACGAGGCCCGTTTCGCCCTGTGGCTCGACGTCGAGGTCCTGGCCACCGAGGCGTGGGCGACCCTGGGCGTGGTCCCGGAGGACGACGCCAAGGCCGTCCGGGAGCGGGCGCCCCACGTCGACGGCGCCTTCGTGCAGGCGGTCGACGAGCGGGAGGCCGTCACCGACCACGACCTGGCCGCCTTCGTCGACGTGGTCCAGGCCGCCATCGGCCCGCCCGCGGGCAAATGGGTCCACTACGGGCTGACGTCGAGCGACGTGGTCGACACCGCCCTGTGCGCCACCCTCACCCGGGCCGCCGACCTGCTCATCGCCGCCTCCACCACCCTCATCGCCGCCCTCAAGCGGCGGGCGGTCGAGTTCAAAGACACCCCCATGGCCGGCCGCACCCACGGGATGCACGCCGAGCCCACCACCTTCGGCGTCAAGCTCGCCCTGTGGGCCCTCCAAGCCGACCGCGACCGTGAGCGGCTGCGGCGAGCACGACAGACCATCGCGGTGGGCAAGCTCTCGGGCGCCGTCGGCACTTATTCCAACATCGACCCCCGGGTCGAGGCCCACGTGTGCGAGGCCCTCGGCCTCACGCCCGTCCCGTCCACCCAGGTCGTGGCCCGCGACCGCCACGCCGAGTACCTGTGGGCGTGCGCCTCGGTGGGCGCCACCGTGGAGATGATGGCCACCGAGGTCCGCCACCTGCAGCGGACCGAGGTCGGGGAGGTGGCCGAGCCCTTCCGGGCCGGGCAGAAGGGCAGCTCGGCCATGCCCCACAAGCGCAACCCCATCACCGCCGAGCGCCTGGCCGGCCTGGCCCGGGTGCTGCGGGGAAACCTGGGCGCGGGCCTGGAGGACGTGGCCCTGTGGCACGAGCGCGACATCTCCCACTCCAGCGTCGAGCGGGTCATCCTCCCCGACTCGTCCCTGCTCGCCTACTACCTGCTCGTGCGCATGGCTCGAGTCATCGACGGGATGACGGTCGATGCCGACCGCATGCTGGACAACCTCGACCGCTCCTACGGACTCGTCTTCAGCCAGCCCGTCCTCCTGGCCCTGGTCGCCTCCGGCCTCACCCGGGACGAGGCCTACCGCACCGTGCAGGACACGGCCCGCACCGCCCACACCCAGCGCCAACCCTTCCGCCTCGTCCTCGAGACCGACGCCCGGGTCGACCTCACCCGCGACCAGCTGGACGAGGCCTTCAGCCTGGAACGGGCGCTGTCCCACACCGGCCCCATCTTCGACGCACTTGAAGGGATCGACGGATGAACCTCGTCCACTCGGGCAAGGTCCGCGACGTCTACGACGCGGGCGACGACCTCCTGCTCATGGTCACGTCCGATCGCCTCTCGGCCTTCGACGTGGTCCTGGCCGAGCCCATCCCCGACAAGGGACGGGTCCTCACCGCCCTCACCGCCTTCTGGCTCGACCGCCTCACCGACATCGCCCCCAGCCACCTGGTGCGCATCGAGGACGAGGGTGAGCACGCGGGCCGGGCCATGCTGGTGAAGCGGGCCCAGATGCTGCCCATCGAGTGCATCGTCCGGGGCTACCTCTCGGGGTCGGCGTGGAACGAGTACCGGCGCAACGGCACCATGCACGGCCAGCCCCTTCCCCCGGGTCTCCAGCAGTCCGACCGCCTGCCCGAGCCTGTGTTCACCCCGTCGACCAAGGCCGACGTCGGACTCCACGACGAGAACATCACGGTGGAGCAGGCAGTGGCCCTGGTCGGCCAGCGCACCGCCGACGAGGCCGCCGCCATCAGCCTGGCCGCCTACCAGCGGGCAGCCGACGACGCCGCCGCCCACGGGATCATCATCGCCGACACCAAGTTCGAGCTGGGCTGGATCGACGGGAAGCTGTCGATCTGCGACGAGGTCCTCACGCCCGACTCGTCCCGGTTCTGGGAGGCGGCGGACTGGAAGCCCGGCACCGTGCCCCCCTCGTTCGACAAGCAGCCGGTGCGGGACTGGCTGGAATCCACCGGCTGGGACAAGAACCCGCCCCCGCCGTCGCTGCCCCCGGAGGTGGTGGAAGCCACCTCCGCCCGCTACGTGGCCGCCTACGAACGGCTGTCGGGCCAGTTGTTGTCGGATTGGCCGGGCGTGCAAAGGTGACGCTCGACATGGCCCATTTCAACGTCCTGGTCGAAGTCACCCTCCGCCCCGACGTGGCCGACCCCCAGGGGGCCACGATCGAACGGGCCCTGCCCGCCCTCGGCTTCGGCGAAGTGGGCGGGGTGCGGGTGGGCAAGGCCATCCGCCTCACGGTGGACGCGGCCGACGAACCCTCGGCCCGGGCCCGGGTCCAGGACCTGTGCCGGCGCTTCCTCACCAACCCGGTGATCGAGGACGCCGCCATCACCATCGAGTCGGCGTGACGCTGAGCGTCGGTCCATGAAGGTCGGTGTCGTGGTGTTCCCCGGCTCCAACTGCGAGCACGACGTGGTCGAGGCGGTCACCCTCTTGGGGGGCGAGGCTGAGCTGGTGTGGCACGGCGACCGCGGCGTGGGCGACGTCGACGCGGTGGTCCTGCCCGGCGGCTTCGCCCACGGCGACTACCTGCGCCCGGGCGCCATCGCCCGCTTCAGCCCGGTGATGGAGGCGGTGGTCGAATTCGCCCACGCCGGCGGCCCGGTTGTCGGCATCTGCAACGGCTTCCAAGTGCTCACCGAAGCCGGACTACTCCCCGGTGCGCTGCAGAAGAACCGGGGCCTGAAGTTCTTGTGCACGACGGTGACCGTTCGGGTAGACAACACCGAATCAGCGCTCACCAACCGCGCCCCGGCCGGCGCCGTCCTCCGCCTTCCGATCAACCACTTTGAGGGGAATTACACCTGCCCCCCCGACGTGTTGGCTGAATTGCAGGCCGAAGACCGCATCGTCCTGCGCTATCTCGACAACCCAAACGGGTCGATCGACGACATTGCCGGGATCTGTTCCGCGGAACGGAATGTATGCGGATTGATGCCGCACCCAGAAAGGGCGTGCGACAGCCTGCTCGGATCGGCGGACGGACGCCCGCTGCTCGAAAGTGTTCTGGGGTACGGGGGCTGGCGGGCTGCCGCCCCCGCGGCTACTCGGCGCCCCGCTTGATGCCGGCCCGGCGCAGCACGCCCGGGTCGACGCCTGCCTGGCGCCAGGCGGCGTACGTGATGCCCTTGCGCTTGCCGTACTCGGCCGCGGCCGTGACGAACTCCTCTTCCAACGCGCCGAGATCGACGGCATTGTCGGTGGACGACAGTTCGGCCTGCAGGTTCATTCGCTCCTGGGAGAGATGGAGCCGGGTGAGGGGATCAGCGTCGTTGAGCTTCTCGTCGATGGCTGCGAGCCGCCGCTCCACCGACTCCTGCGTGCGCTTGCGCCCACGCTTCGGCCGATGAGCCTCAAGTGCTTCGAGATAACGCCGCACCGCTCTACCTTGCTCACGTCCCTCCGCCAACGCCGCCTTGTGGCTGTCGGACATCGGAGCCCTGGATCGTTTCGCTTCGGTTGCCATTTGTCCCATTGTGGCGCGTTCGCACAGGGATTTCAACTTCCCGTGCAGCGCTATTTCGCCCTTCCCAGCGCTCGATAGGTTACAACCATGGTTCAGGACCCCCCCACGGCACCTACTGGCACACCGGAAACGACGCCATTGCACCGGGCTTTGGGCCTCACCGACGACGAAGCGGCCCGAATCGAGGAGATCCTCGGGCGGGAGCCCAACGAGCTGGAACTGGCCATGTACGCGGTGATGTGGTCCGAGCACTGCTCCTACAAGTCGTCGCGGGCCCACCTCGGTCGGCTGCCGTCCGAGGCGCCGTGGGTGATGGTGGGGCCGGGCGAGAACGCGGGCGTGGTCGACTGCGGCGACGGGCTGGCCGTCGCCGTCCGCATCGAGAGCCACAACCATCCATCCGCCATCGAGCCCTACCAGGGGGCGGCCACCGGCGTGGGTGGCATCCTGCGCGACATCTTCACCATGGGCGCCCGCCCCATCGCCCTCCTCGACTCCCTCCACTTCGGTCCCCTGGAGAACGCCCACAGCCGGTGGGTGGCGGAAGGGGTGGTCAGCGGCATCTCCGGCTACGGCAACTCGGTGGGCGTGCCCACCGTGGGCGGTGAGCTCCACTTCGCCGACTGCTTCGCCGACAACCCCCTGGTCAACGTCATGGCCGTCGGGGTCCTCCGCCACGAGCACCTGGTCCTGGCCCGGGCCGAGGGGGTCGGCCACCACGCCGTCCTCATCGGCTCGACCACCGGCCGCGACGGCATCGGCGGGGTCAGCGTCCTGGCCTCGGCCGGGTTCCAGGAGGGGGAGGAGGCCAAGCGCCCCAGCGTCCAGGTGGGCGACCCGTTCGAGGAGAAGCGCCTGATCGAGGCCTGCCTCGCCCTCTACGAGAAGGGCCTGGTGGCCGGCATCCAGGACCTGGGCGGGGCCGGGATCACGTGCGCCACCAGCGAGATCGCGGCCCGGGGGGGCATGGGGATGGACGTCGACCTGCGCACCATCCCCCTGCGCATGACGGGAATGGTGCCGGCCGAGATCATGACCAGCGAGTCCCAGGAGCGGATGCTGGCCATCGTCGCCCCCGACGACCTCGACGCCGTGCTCGGCCTGTGCCGCAAGTGGGAGGTGCGGGCCACCGTCATCGGCACCGTCACCGACACCGGCCGGCTCCGGATCCTCGACGGGCCCGGTCCCGACGCCCCCGTCCTGGGCGACATGCCCGCCCACTCGTTGGAGCAGGGCGCCCCCAAGTACCACCGTCCCCTGCGGGAGCCGGCCGACCGGGCCGCCCGCCAGGCCGACGACCCGTCCCGCCTGCCCCCGCCCGCGGGCAATGACTGCGGCCCCGACCTGCTGGCCATGCTGGCCGACACCTCGGCGGTGTGGTCGCAGTACGACCACCAGCTGTTCCTCAACACGGTCGAGGGCCCGGGCGGCGACGCCACCGTCCTGCGGCTGAAGGCGCCCGGGCTGCCGGCCACGGGCAAGGGCATCGCCGTCAGCGCCGACAGCAACAGCCGGTGGTGCGATCTCGACCCCCGGCGGGGCACGGCCCTGGTGGTGGCCGAGGCCGCCCTCAACCTGGCCTGCGTCGGCGCCCGCCCCCTGGCCCTGGTCGACAACCTCAACTTCGGCAACCCCGAGCACCCCGAGGTCATGTGGCAGCTGTCGGAGGCCATCGACGGGATGGCCGAGGCCAGCCGGGCCCTGTCCCTGCCGGTCGTGGGCGGCAACGTCAGCCTCTACAACGAGTCCGGCGGGCGCGACATCCACCCCACCCCGGTGGTGGGCACGGTCGGGCTGATCGACGTCCTCGACCGGCCGCCGCCCGGCGTCCGCCTGCTCGACGGGGCCACCATCTTCGTCCTCGACGCCTCCCCGGGCGCCCCCACCAACCTTTCCGGGTCCCGGTGGGCCGCCCTCCGGGGCCACCTCGGCGGCTCGCTGCCGACGCTCGACCTGGAGGCCCACGCCCGCCTGTGCGACCTCGTCCGGGGCCTCGTCGGCGAGCACCTGCTGGCCGGCGTGCACGACGTCTCCGACGGGGGCGTGGTGGTGGCCCTGGCCGAGATGGCGATCAACTCCGGCGTGGGCTTCCACGTCGACCTCGGCGGCAACCACGCGGCCCTGTTCTCGGAGGCGCCGTCCCGGGTCGTGCTCTGCCTGGCCGACCCCGACTCGTGGTCGGTGGTCCAGGCCCGGGCCGACGACGCCGGGCTGACCCTGGCCGCGCTGGGGACGGCCGGCGGTGACCGGCTGGTCGTCGACGGCCTTCTCGACCTGCCCCTGGCGTCGGTGGACGCCTCCTGGCGGGCCGCGTTGCCGGGCCGGCTGGCGGGCGTGGTCGGCTAAGGTTCGATTCGGTGGGCAGGTGGCCGGGTAGCCCTCTCGGCTGACGGGGACGCTGCCCAGGGGAGCTTCTGTGGCCATTCCGGCAGGAGAGATGGAGAGCGACAGCTCCCTCGTCCGGGCTGTCCAGGCGGGCGACCTGGAGGCTTACAGCGAGCTGTTCCGCCGCCACTACCCCGACGTGCTGCGAGCCTGCGCCAAGCGCATGGCCTGCCCCCTGGAGGCCGAGGAGATCGCCCAGGCCGCCTTCGTCCGGGCCCTGGAGCGCATCGAGCAGTGCAAGGGCGACCGCCAGTTCGGCGGCTGGGTGCAGATCATCGCCCGCCACCTGTGCGTCGACGCCCTCCGGGCCCGATCGCGGGTGATGCCGAGCGAGATGCCCATGTCGGAGGACCACGCCGACGGCACCGAGCCCCACGACTCGCTCTTCGACGCCGAGCGCACCATGCAGGTCCGCCGGGCGCTCGACAGCCTCCCGCCCCGCCAGCGCCACGCCGTCACCGCCCGGGCCGAGGGCACCGGTCCCAGCGAGATCGCCGACGACCTCGGGCTGTCGGTGGGCGCGGTCGACTCGCTCATCCTGCGGGGCCGGCGCAAGCTCGCCCTCGCCTACAAGCGGGTGGCCGGCGAGGGCGGGGCCACCGCCGCCGCCACCAGCGCCCGGGCCGCGGCCGCCCTCCTGGCGATTTTGTCCATCGGTTCCACCCGCCTCCTGGGTGGGGTGGCGGCCGCAGCCGAGGCCGGGCGCGACCTGGTGGCGCCGGTGGCCAACGGCGTGGCCGGCGCAGTCATGACCGTGGCCGTGGCCCTCACCGGCACCGGTCCGGCCACCGCCCCCGAGCCCGTCCCCGTCCCCGCCGCCCGCCCGCCGGCGGTCTTGGTCACCGTCCCCGTCCCGGTGGCCGATCCGCTGGGGGCGATTGCCAACGCCAGCGCGGCCGGGGGCGGACCGAGCGCCACGCCCGCCCCCGCCACCGCGGCCGCGTCGCCCGCCGGCGCCGAGCCCGGAGCCGCGGCCCAGGGCGGGCCCGCCGGAACGGTGGCGGCCGGAACAACCCCTGCGACCGAGGCCGGCACGTCCACCCCCAGCCCCGAGACGGCTCCCGCCACCCCTGCGCCCGGCACCGTCGCCGCCCCCATCGTCCAGCCCGTCACCGACGTGGTCGACGCCACCCAGCCGGTGGTCACCGAGGTCGTCGACACCGTCGACGACACCCTCGACGCCGTCACCGGCCTGCTCCCGAAGTAGGTCTGATCGCCGCGCGAAGATGGGGTGTGCAGCAAGACGCGCCGTCGGGGGCCCGGGCTGATGGCGATGGCTGTGAGGTGGAGCAGCCCAAGGAGGCCTGTGGCGTCTTCGGGGTCTACGCCGCCGGCCATCCCGTCGCCCAGCTGACCTATCTCGGCCTCTACGCCCTCCAGCACCGGGGCCAGGAATCGGCGGGCATGGCCGTCAGCGACGGCGACACCATCACCGTGGTCAAGGACATGGGCCTGGTCGCCCACGCCTTCGACGAGCGCAAGCTGGCACCCCTCCAGGGACACCTGGCCATCGGCCACGTCCGCTACTCCACCACCGGGTCCAGCACCTGGGGGAACGCCCAGCCCTGCTACCGCAACGTGGGCGACGCGGGCATCGCCCTCGGCCACAACGGCAACCTGGTCGGCACCGACAAGCTGGCGGCCGAGGCAGGGGTCCTGCCGGGCACCGTCGGCAACGACAGCGACCTGGTGGCCGAGCTGATCAGCGTGGCCATGGGCAACGCCGGCGCCGGCACCCGCAGCGACGGCCGTGACCTGGAGCGGGCCCTGGTCGAGGTCCTGCCCAAGCTCCAGGGCGCGTTCTCCCTCGTCCTCATGGACGACTCCCACGTGATCGGCGTGCGTGACCCCAACGGCTTCCGCCCCTTGTGCCTGGGCTCGCTCGGGTCGGGCTGGGTCCTGGCCTCCGAGACGCCTGCCCTCGACATCGTCGGCGCCCAGTTCGTCCGCGAGCTCGACCCGGGCGAGATGGTGGTCATCGACGCCAGCGGCGTGCGGTCGCTGTCGCCCTTCGAGCCCGAGCGGATCGACCCCAAGCTGTGCCTGTTCGAGTTCGTCTACTTCGCCCGCCCCGACAGCCGCCTCTACGGCCAGACGGTGCACACCGCCCGCCAGCGCATGGGCGAGCACCTGGCCGACCAGGCCCCTTTGCCCCCCGACACCCAGATGCCGGAGCGGGAGGCGATGGTGATGCCGGTGCCGGAGTCGGGCATCCCCGCGGCCGAGGGCTACGCCCGCCGCAGCGGCATCCCCTTCGGCCACGGCCTGGTCCGCAACCGCTACGTGGGGCGCACGTTCATCGCCCCTGCCCAGGCCCAGCGCAGCGCCAACGTGCGGGTCAAGCTCAACCCCATCCGGGAGAACATCGAGGGAAAGCGCCTGGTCGTGGTGGAGGACTCCATCGTCCGGGGCACCACCATGCGGGCCCTGGTGGCCATGCTCAAGGAGGCGGGGGCGGCCGAGGTCCACCTCCGCATCTCGTCGCCGCCCTACCGCTGGCCGTGCCACTTCGGCATGGACACGGGAGTGCGCTCCGAGCTATTGGCCGCCGACCGCTCCATCGACGAGGTCCGCGACTACCTCGGCTGCGACACCCTCGCCTACCTCGAGCTCGACGCCCTCATGGCCGCCACCGGCTCGCCCCGGTCGGGCTTCTGCACCGCCTGCCTCACCGGCGACTACCCGGTAGAGGTGCCAGGGCTGCCCACGACCCGGGGCGAGGAGCTGCCCGAAGCCGACCTCGTCGGTCCCCGTGGCTGACGGGCCCCGCCGGCCGGACCAGGCACCCACCCCCAAGCGGCCGCCGAAGCGGAAGCGGAGCCCAAAGATCGGCCGCTCCTCGGCTCCGACCCCGGCGCCGGGGCTGAGCACGGGGGCGCTGGCCGACCGTCCGCTTTCGGCCCGTCCCGGACGGGGGACGCCGACACCACCGCCAACACCACCGCGGCCCGCCCCGGCAACGGCCGTGCCCCGGCCCGACGCCACGAGCACGCCGGCCCCGCCGGCCGCGTCCGCCACCTACGCCGCCGCCGGCGTCGACATCTCCGCCGGCGAGGCGGCCGTGGAGCGCATCAAGAAGAAGGTCCGGTCCACCTTCCGGCCCGAGGTCATCAGCGACATCGGCGGCTTCGGGGGCCTGTTCGCCTTCGACCCGGCCAAGTACCGCAACCCGGTGCTCGTCTCCTCCACCGACGGGGTGGGCACCAAGGCCCTGGTCGCCCGCCAGGCGGGCCGGCTCGACACCATCGGCATCGACCTGGTGGCCATGGTCGTCGACGACATCGCAGCCCAGGGCGCGGAACCCCTCTTCTTCCTCGACTGCATCTCCGTCGGGCGGCTGAAGCCGGCGGAGATGGAGACGCTGATCGGCGGCATCGTCGATGGCTGCCGCCAGGCCGGGTGCGCCCTCGTCGGGGGAGAGATGGCGGAGATGCCGGGGATGTTGGAGGACGGCGCCTTCGACCTGGTCGGCTTCGGCGTGGGCGTGGTCGAGCGGTCCCGCCTGGTCACCGGCGACGACGTCCAGCCCGGCGACCGCATCATCGGCCTGCCCTCCCCCGGCCTCCGCAGCAACGGCTACTCGCTCGCCCGCCGGGTCCTGTTCGACCAGGCCGGCCTCACCCTCGACAGCCCGGCCTGGCCCGACGCCGGCCACACCCTGGCCGACGAGCTCCTCCGCCCGTCCGTCATCTACACCCCGGCCTTGGTCGACCTGTGCGGCCAGGTGACGGTGCGGGCCCTGGCCCACATCACCGGCGGGGGCCTGCCCGGCAACATCCCCCGGGTCCTGCCCGACAACGTCGACGCCGTGATCCGCCGGGGCACCTGGGACGTTCCCGAGATCTTCTACCAGCTCCGGGAGCTGGGGCCCATCTCCACCGAGGAGATGACCGCCGTCTTCAACCTCGGCATCGGGATGGTGGCCGTGGTCGCCCCCGACGACGTGGCCCAGACGATGGCCATCCTCGCCACCGACGGCCTGGCCCCGGTCGTCATCGGCGAGATCATCCCCGGCGACAAGCAGGTCCACTTCGCCTGATGGGCCGCGGTTATGCTCCGACCGACCGGCGAACGGCGGGAGGACGGCGATGGGCAAGCGGGTCGGAATGGTGGCGGCCGTGTTGGCGGCGGCGACGGTGTTGCTGGTCTCGGGCCCGGCCGCCTACGCACTCGCTGCGCCCACGGTGCCGGCGACGATCGTGGTGCCCGGGGGGAACGTCCCGTTCCTCGTCGCCCACGCCCGCGGCGCCCAGATCTACAAGTGCCAGCCGAGCAGCCAGGCCTACGCGTGGACGCTGACCGCGCCCGCCGCCGTCCTCAAGAACGGGTCGAACCAGCTCCTTTCCAGCACATTGGGATCCTAAGCTTAGAATTCCACGTGGACAAGTTGTCGC
>JADMIO010955828.1_pt1 | contig 22994 bp, 17 predicted proteins | sample 8958161 | NCBI WGS metagenome assembly JADMIO01 (sample SAMN16585339, study PRJNA669376) | soil metagenome | isolation source: Crop rotation soil | place: USA: Cullars Rotation, Alabama | collected 2011 | reverse complement strand
GCCGCGACTTCAAGTCACGTGAATTCCAAGCTTCGGATCCCACTGTGCTGGAAAGAAAAGCCTTGGAGCGTGAGCTCGACTGGGTACGCATGGGTGCCAAAGGTCGACACAGCAAGCAAAAGGCCCGTTTGCAGGCTTACGATAAAATGGTGAATGAAGAAACAAAAGAAAAAGAAGCACAGCTTGAAATATTTATTCCTGCAGGTCCACGGTTAGGTGATGTGGTGATAGAAGCGCATAATGTGAGTAAAGCATATGGAAATAAACTGCTGTATGAGAACCTCAACTTCTCATTACCTAAAGGAGGTATTGTAGGAATTATAGGACCGAACGGTGTAGGTAAAACAACATTGTTCCGCATGATCATGGGACTTGAACAACCGGATAACGGAACCTTTAAAGTAGGCGAAACAGTAAAAGTAGCTTACGTTGACCAGTCGCATAAAGACCTGCTTCCTGATAAATCCGTTTTTGAAGTGATCTCAGGAGGAACAGAAACCATGCTTGTAGGTGGCAAACAGGTTCCGGCCCGTGCCTATATTTCAAAATTCAATTTCAGCGGTACAGATCAGAGCAAAAAAGTAGGAATGCTTTCAGGTGGTGAAAGAAACCGCGTGCATCTTGCCATGACTTTGAAAGAAGGAGGTAATGTGCTGCTGCTCGATGAGCCCACAAACGATATTGATGTAAATACCTTACGTGCTTTGGAAGAAGCCATTGAGAATTTTGCAGGATGCGTTGTTGTCATCTCCCACGATCGTTGGTTCATTGACCGTATTGCCACACATATACTGGCTTTTGAAGGGAACTCACAGATCTTCTATTTTGAAGGTAACTACAGCGAATACGAAGAGAATAAAAAACAAAGACTCGGAGATACCCAGCCCCACAGGGTGAGGTTTAAGAATATGCTGAATAGCTGATCAATCGCAATTATGTGAATACTAAGTTTACATAATTGCGATTTTTTTTTCTCCCTCATCCTCTTAAATTGCTTCAAACTAAACCGCATGCTCAGTTTCTGGGAGAAGAAGAATTTCGTTCACTACGATTATATTGTTGTAGGTGCCGGTATCACCGGTTTGTCAACTGCCTGCGCTATTAAAGAAAAAAAGCCCAAAGCAAATGTGCTGGTGCTTGAGCGTGGTATACTGCCTGCAGGCGCCAGCACAAAAAATGCCGGTTTCGCTTGCATCGGATCATTCAGTGAAAAACTTGCCGACCTGGAACTGATGGGTGAGGATGCTTTTCTCCAACTCATACAAAACCGGCTTGACGGATTGTTCATGCTGCGTAAAAGATTAGGTGACGATAATATCGACTTCCAGAATAACGGGGGGTTCGAGATCGTAATGAACGGAACAGAAATAGATCCGTACAAGCTTGACATGATGAATACATTGCTTGAACGCATTTTCAGGCACAAGATATTTCACATCATGCCACATCTTGTGGCTGGTTTCGGGCTCAACAGCACCATTGCAGCCAATATCATTGTCAACCCCATGGAAGGCCAGCTTGATACCGGAAAAATGATGAAGACCCTGTTGAACTATGCCGGCATTTTGCGGGTACAGATCATTACAGGTGCCGATGTAACTGCGATTGACGAAAACAGCAATGAGGTAAAAGTGGAAGTACAAAGCGGCTGGAACAAAGAAGTATTTTCTTTTAAAACAGAGAAGGTAGCCGTTTGTACGAATGCTTTTACAAAAAAATTCTTTCCTGATCTTGAGATCAACCCGGGGCGTGGGCAGGTGCTGTGCACTTCACCCATTGATAACCTTAAAGTAAAGGGCACATTCAGCTTTGACGAAGGTTATTATTATTTCCGTGATTTTGAAAACCGCATTATACTGGGTGGCGGAAGAAATACTGATTTCGAAAAAGAAACAACAGATGTATTTGAACTGAATGATAACATCCAGAAACAACTTGATTTTTTTCTTGATGAAATGATCCTTCCTGGTAAAAAATATACCATTGAGCAACGCTGGACAGGTATTATGGCATTTGGCAAAAGTAAACTCCCCATCGTCAAAAAAATGAGTGACCGCATTGTGGTAGGCGCAAGGCTTAATGGAATGGGAATAGCACTCGGAAGCAAAATAGCCGACCAGCTGTCTCATATGATGATCAACTGAACATCCTGGTTTTTCCTGTATTTCAAAATTTAAAATTAAGTTCGTTTAATTTTATTTTTAGGTTACTCTAAAAATAATATATTTGTATCCCTAATTCAGGAACAATGAAAAAATACAGATACATCTTAGCACTTATTTTCATAGTCGCTGTAATTACTGAGGCATGTGAAAAGCTTGAGCCCGGAGCGCCTGAAGACAATGAAATACTTGACGGCCCGCTTGAAGGATTAAATGGTGAGCAAACAGCGCAACACCTCCGTGGTGATGCAGCATTTACTGACGCTGTGTTCACCGCGGAAACCGGATTAGGTCCTGTATTCGTTGCCTCATCATGTGCAGGCTGCCATGCGGGAGATGGAAAAGGACATCTTTTTACAACTCTCACCCGGTTTGGTCAGTCAGATGGAACAGGTAATCCGTTCATAGGAAAAGGAGGACCCCAGCTTCAGCATCGTGCTATACCAGGCTATGCTCCTGAAAAATTGCCCGAAGGAGTACCCTTTACCAAACTGGTGGCACCAGCTATAAGTGGTCTCGGATTCATCGATGCTGTTACCGATGCGGATATAATTGCGATGGCCGATCCATCAGATGCCAACGGAGATGGAATTTCAGGCGTGCTGAGTGTCGGTTCTCTTCCAAGGTATGTTACTCCACGAGAAACATCCATTCCACAGGGAGGCCAGTTCATTTGCCGCTTTGGGAAAAAAGCAGGGGCGTATGACCTGCTCATGCAAACAGCAAAAGCTTATAACCAGGATATGGGAATTATTTCCGGTTATGAACCTGTAGATCCATACAGCAACCTCGAAGGTGATCCCGAAGTAACCGCGCAGGCCATCCAGGATAACGTATTCTATCAAAAAACATTGAAAGCGCCTTCTCCCAGGAACCAGGGAAATTCAGATGTGATTGCAGGCAAACAGGTCTTTTTAAATATCGGGTGTGGTGAATGTCATAAGCCTGAACTTAAAACAGGCAGGTCAAATATTGATGCTTTATCTTATAAAACATTTTATCCGTACACTGATCTTCTTCTTCATGATATGGGCCCGGAGCTTGATGATGGATATACAGAAGGCTCTGCAAAAACAAGTGAATGGCGTACACCTGCTTTATGGGGACTGGGGTTAAGTAAGAACTCACAGGGAGGTGGTTATTTCCTGTTGCATGACGGAAGAGCAACCACTATTGACCAGGCAATCCTGTTCCACGGTGGAGAAGGAAATATCAGCAGAACTAAATTCAAGGCTCTGCCTGCTGCCGAAAAATCACAGCTTCTTAAATTCCTGGAGAACTTATAATGGACAGGCGACATTTTGTAAAGCAGGCATGCTTTGCATGCATAGGTGCAGGCATAGGTTCCCTGCTGCTCGACTCATGTAAGACCGTTCATTATACAGAAGGGAATATGCATGATAATATGCTGACTGTTCCTCTGAAAGAATTTACAGAAACAAACAAACAAGGTGTTGTGAGCCACCGTGCATATATCATCGTGAGGCATGAATCTCTTCAGTATCCCATTTGTGTGTACCGGCATGCAAACAATGAATATACAGCATTGTGGTTACGATGTACACACCAGGGTGCGGAACTGCAGGTGTCAGGAGACACACTGGTATGCCAGGCACACGGATCGGAATTCAGCAACAAGGGAAAAGTAACGAGCGGCCCGGCCGACCAGGACCTGCGAACATTTAAAACATATACAGAAAACGACCTACTCAATATCATACTCAAATGAAAAAATATCTTTTACTCTTCCTTTTTGAACTGGTGGTGATCTCGGCTTTCACACAAACCGACAGCTCCCTTTTTAAGCCACTCTCACGCGATACCACATCAAAGGCCAATTTGCTGAACATGGATGCGATCTATAACAGGCCTTTTCTTACTTATAACAAAGTGCCTGTTTCCATAGGAGGTTACGTGGAAGCAAACTACCAGCACATGGGAACGGATGGTGTGAGTGAAGGACACCAGTTCCAGATGCGCAGGATGACCTTGTTTATTGCATCCACGATCCGTAACCGCATTAAGTTCTTATCCGAGATCGAGTTTGAAGATGGAACCAAAGAGATCAATATCGAGTTCGCTGCTGTTGATTTTGAATTCAATCCTTTGTTGAATTTAAGAGGAGGTATTGTGATGAACCCGATCGGTGCATTCAATCAAAATCATGACGGGCCTAAATGGGAGTTTGTAGACCGTCCCATCTCAGCAACGCAAATGCTGCCTGCCACATGGAGCAATGTGGGATTTGGTTTGTATGGAAAGAAATATTCGGGCAAGTGGATCTTTGCTTATGAGGCGTATCTCACAAATGGCTTTGATGAACGTATCATCGCAAACCCTTCAGGAAGAACTCACCTCGCAGCAACCAAAGAGAACAAAGAACGCTTTGAAGAAAGCCCTAACGGAGAACCTTTATATACCGGTAAGATCGCTGTAAGGAACAGGAAGATCGGAGAACTTGGATTATCATACATGGGAGGCGTGTATAATAAATTCCAGGATGATGGTCTTGTGATCGATAAAAAACGCAGGGTGCATACATACGCCATCGATTATAATACAACACTGCCAAAGCTTAAAACAACACTGATCGCAGAGTGGGCATGGGTAATGGTTGATGTGCCTCCTACCTATTCACAGCAATTCGGAGATAAGCAAACCGGAGGCTTTCTTGATATTGTTCAGCCCGTTCTGAAAAGAAAGATCTTAGGATTCGATAACTCTGTGATCAATCTCGCATGCCGCCTTGAATATGTTGACTGGAACATGGGAACCTTTAATGAAACAGGCGGTAATATCAGCGATCATATCTGGGCTGTGGTTCCCGCTATCAGCTTCAGGCCTTCAGCACAAACCGTGATCAGGTTTAATTACCGATACCAGGAACAAACAGATCTGCTCGGAAATCTCCCATCGCGAACCGGAGGATTTCAGTTCGGATTATCCACCTATTTTTAACGCATATTTAATGCCCCTCGAAAAGTAGTAAATAACCAACATTAAGGTAATTTTACCTGTTTAATGTTGGATAATATCAACAAATATAGGCTACGAAGTACAATAGTATTTATAAATATGTATATTTGTTGAATATTTACAACATTATTGCCATTAATGCAATATAATGATGGATAATACCAACAAAAATATACCTGCTTTAACCGATGATGCCATTGTGCGGATGATGGCAGAATTTATAAAGCATCACCGTCTGGAACAGAATAAAACCCAGACCAGGCTGGCTGCTGATGTCGGTATCAATCGCTCCACCCTTATCGAATTTGAAAAAGGAAAACGGGTAAACCTGCTCACATTTATTCAGCTTCTCAGGTCACTGAATCTCCTGTATACGCTGGAACAGTTCCAGGTGCAAACACAAATAAGCCCGATACAGCTCACAAAGCTGCAGCAAAGCAAACGGAAGAGAGCTTCATCCACACGCAGTAATCATCATAGACAGAAATCAGACTGGTAAATGATATCAACCGCATTTATAAATATCTGGGATCAACGCGTAGGAGCTATTGCATGGAACTCTGCCAACGGAATCGGATCATTTGAATACGAGCCTGCTTTTATAAAAAATAACTGGGACCTCTCTCCCATACAAATGCCTGTGGCGGGAAGTGCGCGAAGAATTTTTTCTTTTCCTGAGCTCAGAAACTCCAGAACATTTAAAGGCTTACCCGGATTGCTGGCTGATATCCTGCCCGATAAATATGGTAACGCATTGATCAATGCGTGGCTGGCAAAAGAAGGAAGAGCTTCCGACAGCCTGAACCCGGTGGAAATGCTTTGCTTCATCGGCACACGTGGTATGGGAGCTTTAGAGTTCGAGCCAGATGTTCCACGGTCAAATAATACAGCCTCAAAAATAGAGATCAGCAGCCTGGTTGAAGTAGCTGAACAGATACTCTCAGGCCGGAAAGATTTCAGCGCAAAACTGCAATCCAATGAAGAACGTGCTTTGCTTGACATATTAAAGATAGGCTCATCGGCAGGAGGTGCACGCGCTAAAGCTGTGATCGCTTTTAACCCTGTTAGCAAAGAAATAAGAAGCGGCCAGGCAAATGCACCGAAAGGTTTTGAACACTGGCTGATCAAATTTGACGGAGTGACCGATACTCAATTCGGTTCTTCAAGCGGGTATGGAAAAGTTGAAATGGCTTATTACCTCATGGCACTGGATGCAGGTATTGAAATGACCGAAAGCAGGTTGCTGGAAGAAAATGACCGCGCGCATTTTATGACCCGCAGGTTTGACAGAGATCCTGTAAAAGGAAAACTTCATGTACAAAGTTTTTGTGCCATGCAACATTATGATTTTAATGAAGTGAACCTGTATAGCTATGAACAACTCTTCGAAACCATGCGCATGCTTGGCCTGCCATACCCGCAGGCAGAGCAGCTTTACCGCAGGATGGTATTTAATGTGATGGCGCGCAATTGTGATGACCATACCAAGAACTTTGCTTTCATCATGACCCAGGAAGGTGAATGGAGTCTTTCACCCGCATTCGACATTTGCCATGCATACAGGCCCGCAAGCGAATGGGTCAGTCAGCAATCGCTGAGCGTAAATGGCAAAAGAAAAAATATTAATAAAGCAGATCTGCTACAGGTAGCAAAGCAGATGAATATAAAAAAGCCTCAAAACATCATCCGGCAAATTGCTGATGTAACCGCTAACTGGAAAGGCTACGCCACCACGGTAAACGTTGAACAAAAACTAAAGCTGGCCATCGAAAAAACTTTGCTGATCATTACCTGAACGAAACACATTTTTTTATTTAAGAAATTATAAAGAACCGCACGTGGTAATTTCGGAACATGAAACTGAAACACCTGCAGATCCTTTCATTGCTGTTCTTTTTTAACACCCTTCATGCGCAACAGGGAAATATTATTTCCAGGCATAACCTGCTTTATGAAGACTATCCTGTATCATTTGCATGGACACATCTTAACCAGGATAAGAAAAGAATGCCTAATCCTGAATTTGCATATCTCGACAGCATCAATGTATACGAGATCACTTACATCAGCGACAGTTTAAAAGTAAAAGGATTGCTTGTTACACCCAAAGCGGCAGGTCATTATCCATGCATTATTTATAACCGCGGGGGCAACAGGGAAACCGGTAATCTCAAAATATCGGATGCTTTTGTGCGACTTGGAAGACTTGCGCAGAACGGTTATATTGTAGTAGCCGGATATTACCGAGGTAATGGAGGTAGTGAAGGGAAAGAAGAATTTGGCGGTGCCGATGTGAACGATGTGATGAACCTGATACCGTTATTAAATCACGTGCAGTATGCTGATACCTCAAGGATAGGAATGTATGGCTGGAGCCGTGGAGGAATGATGACGTATCTTGCTTTAACAAGAACAAATAAAATGAAAGCTGCAGTGGTTGGTGGTGCGCTGGCCGACCTGAACGCAATGATGAAGGAAAGAAAAGAAATGGAAAGCGTATACGCAGATCTTATTCCCATGTATGATCAGAACAAAAAGAAGGAGCTTGAAAAAAGATCTGCAAACAAATGGCCATGCAAAATTTCTCAAACCACTCCCCTGCTTATGCTTCACGGCTCCGCTGATGATCGCGTACCGGCTGATCAATCAACAGAGCTTTCAAAACAATTGACAAAATGCGGCATTCCTCATTCGCTGAAGATCATTGAAGGTGGCGATCACGGATTAAGTAAGCACCGCGATATCGCTGATAAGATGGTGATGGAGTGGTTCGACAGGCACCTTAAAAACAACCCTCAGATTGTTGGTGCAGGCTTAAAAGAATAAGCAAAAAAAATGGCACCGGTAAACGGCACCATTTCTGTATCTGTTTTTTTAAAACTATTATTTCTGCGTTTTGGCAGCTTCAATTACTGCATTGATATTTCTCGGGTTCAGCTTGCTTTGCCTGCTGCTGTAAATAAAATACACGAACAGCCCGAGTATCATCCACGCTACAGCACTGATGATCGTATCTGCAGGCAATGAAACGATCATCGCAAAACATACCACAATACCGAGGATTGGCACCAGTGGAACCAGTGGGGTTCTGAACGGGCGCACCAATGACGGATCACTGATACGCATAAGCCATACACCCGCACTCACCAATGCAAATGCGAATAATGTTCCTATACTGGTAAGATCACCGGCAACGCTGCCAGGAATGAATGCTGCGAATGCTCCGACAAATATGAACAGGATGATATTTGATTTATAAGGTGTGCGGAATTTCGGGTGCAGATCAGAGAATGCTTTGGGTAATAAGCCATCATGTGCCATAGAAAAGAATACACGCGACTGTCCCATGAGCATCACAAGGATCACAGAAGAAAACCCGGCAAGGATAGCCACGGTAACCGCAGTGGAAAGCCATTCGAAGCCGGGCATATAATTAGAGATCGCATATGCAACTGATGCTTCTTTTCCTTTTTCAGGATCAACGAAATCTGTGTAAGGCGCTACACCGGTAAGCACATGTGAAAACAAAATATAAAGTATCGTACATACAACAAGTGAACCCAGGATACCGATCGGCATATCGCGTTTTGGATTTTTTGCTTCCTGTGCTGCTGTGCTCACCGCATCAAAACCGATAAATGCGAAAAATACAATACCGGCACCGGCCAGAATTCCGCCCCACCCGTGCTCAAATACGCCTTCGTAACCGGGAGCATTATCAGGAATGATATAAGGAGTATGATTAGCAGGATTGATGAATCCCCAACCGATAAAGATAAATAACAATACGATGGCAACTTTTACGAATACGATGATCGCATTCACCACTGCCGACTCCTGCGTACCTTTGATAAGCAGCAAAGTGATCACGAGCAATACGATCAGAGCAGGTAAGTTCATGATACCCTGCACGCCTGCTGCCGAAGTTTCAAAAGGAGAATGACACCATTGATAAGGCACTGCACCTCCGAGCAGGTTATTAAAATATTCGCTCCAGGCAATAGCTACTGTTGCAGCGCCAAGAGCATATTCAAGTATGAGCGACCACCCGATGATCCACGCAAGCAACTCGCCCATGGTGGCGTATGCATAAGTGTAAGCACTTCCCGCGATGGGGATCATAGCAGCAAACTCAGCATAACACAAGCCCGCAAAAGCACAACCCAGCGCAGCGATAATAAATGAGATCGTTACAGCCGGGCCCGCATGTTCACCTGCAGCAGCAGCTGTTCTCACAAACAGTCCTGCACCGATGATGGCACCGATCCCGAGAGCAACAAGATTGCCCGGACCAAGGGTTCTTTTCAGCCCTTTCTCCGAATCATCTGCCTGATTCATGAGAACGGTCAATGATTTTCTTCTGAATACACTCATAAATAAATTATTATCTGCGTGCTAAGATAAAATTATTTGTGAACTACCAACATTTTAGAAAAAAAAGTTGATGAAACACCCTATAAACATGATAGGTGGTACTGATCTGAACTTTAAAGAAAGATAAACACATAGACACATAGGCCAACATAAAATCATATAGGGAATCATACTGGTAAATCTATGTGCCTATGTGTTTTAAAAACTGCCCCGAGGAATGATCATATCAATATTGAACACAGGAATATCATGCTGAATGTTTATTTTTGGGAACTATGCCGGTTGCCATTACACAGGAAGATCTGCTGAGAACAGGGAACCTCGAGTTCCTTTCCAAACAGGTTGTTGAAGGTTTTATCACAGGATTGCACAAAAGTCCGTTCCATGGATTTTCTGTGGAGTTTGCTGAACACAGGCTGTATAATACTGGTGAATCAACACGGCATATCGACTGGAAGCTGTTTGCCCGCACCGATAAATTATTTGTAAAACGATACGAAGAAGAGACCAACCTGCGATGCCAGATCATTATCGACCGGTCTTCCTCTATGTATTATCCTGAAGAAGGATTAAGCAAAATGCGTTTCTCTGTACTTGCAGCAGCTTCTCTTATTCATATGCTGAAGAAGCAACGCGATGCAAGCGGGATCAGCATTTTTGCCGATGCGCTGGAATATCATTCACAATGCAAACTAAGTTCTGTTCACCAGAAAATGCTTTTCAGCAAACTGGAAGAGATATTGAATGTTCCTGCTAAAAATGTAAAAAGTAATATTGCCAAAAACCTGCACCAGCTTGCAGAAATGCTGCATAAACGTTCACTGGTGGTGATCTTCACTGATATGATGCAGAACATGGGTGAGGCGGATGATATGTTCGCAGCGTTACAGCATTTTAAATACAACAAGCATGATGTGATCTTATTTCATGTGGAAGATAAAAAAACAGAAGTAGACTTTGATTTTACCAACCGGCCCTATCTGTTCGTTGACAGTGAAACAGGTGAAAAAATGAAGCTGTTCCCGGCACAGGTAAAACAACAATATCTTCACGCGCTGGCTGAATACCGCCATACGCTTAAGCTTAAATGTGCCCAGTATAAAATAGACCTCGTAGAAGCTGAAGTGGGGAGTGATTTTTCACAGATCCTTTTACCATTCCTTGTAAAGAGGAGTAAATTGTATTAATAGGTCAGCATAGACCTTATTCATGATGATAAGGTTCTCCTTTGATAATTGTGAATGCTCTATACAGTTGCTCTGCAAAGATCAGCCTGATCAGCTGGTGAGAGAATGTCATCTTCGACAATGAAAGCTTTGCATTGGCCCTTGCATACACCTCTTTGCTGAAACCGTAAGCACCACCTATTACAAATGTTAAAGAAGCCTGGTGCAGGGATTGCTTTTCGATAAATCCGGCAAGCTCTTTTGAATTGTATTCCTTTCCGTTCTCATCCAGCAATATCAAAAAGTCATTGGGTGCAATTTTTTTCAGCAGTAATTCTCCTTCGTTCCTTTTGATCTGCTCTGCGTCATTCGATTTTAATTTTGTTGGCAGCTCTATGAGTATTGTTTCGAATTTGCAATAATGCTTCAATCGTTTTGCGAATACCTCAAAACCTTCATCCACAAAATTGAAATGTGTTTTACCTATCTGTATGAGAATGATCTTCACTTATGCAATTACGCATTTACTACCTTAACTGACAAAAAAAAGCCCGGAACTCATTGTCCGGGCTCTTATTCTATGATTTATCAGTTATCACTCGGCTTGTCAACCGGTGGTGTCGGGGCCGATGTATCTTTCTTCTTACGCGGCTCTTTCTTTTTCACCACATTGATCTTCAGCTCAGCTGCATCTTTTTCATGATCCACTTCAATCACGGCACCTTCATTTGATTCTGCCTTCAGCAATTCTTCAGCAACAGGATCTTCCACAAATTTCTGGATCGTTCTTGCCAGTGGCCTTGCTCCCATATCAGGATCAAATCCTTTGTCGGCTAAGAATGTTTTGGCTGCATCCGAAAGCTTCAGCGACATACCCAGCTCTTCTATTCTTTTGTTCAGCACTGCGAGGTTCAGGTCAAGGATCTTGGTGATAGATGCCCTGTCGAGTGAGTTGAACACGATCACATCATCGATACGGTTGAGGAATTCAGGAGAGAAGAAACGCTTCAACGCTGTTTCGATCACGATCTTCGAATGTGTATCTGTTCCTGCACTTTTGGTTGGTGTATTGAAACCAACACCTGCCCCGAAATCTTTCAACTGGCGTGAACCGATATTGGATGTCATAATGATGATCGTATTCCTGAAATCGACTTTACGGCCAAGGCTGTCTGTTAAAAATCCTTCATCAAGCACCTGGAGTAAAATATTGAATACATCCGGGTGCGCTTTTTCGATCTCATCAAGCAACACAACTGCATAAGGTTTCCTGCGGATCTTTTCAGTAAGCTGCCCGCCTTCTTCATAACCGATGTATCCCGGAGGCGCTCCCACCAGCCTGCTCACTGCAAATTTCTCCATGTATTCGCTCATGTCGATGCGGATCATCGCATCATCACTGTCGAATAAATATTTGGCAAGCACCTTGGCCATTTCTGTTTTACCTACACCTGTAGGACCAAGGAACACGAATGATCCGATCGGCTTATTCGGATTCTTCAACCCGGCACGTGTACGCTGTATCGCTCTTGCAAGCTTCGCAATCGCTTCATCCTGGCCTATCACTTTTCCTTTGAGCTCAGTTCCCATGTTCAATAAGCGCTGGCCTTCACTTTGCGCGATACGCTTTACAGGTATGCCTGTCATCATCGCGATCACTTCTGCAACATCTTCTTCAGTTACATGGTAGCGGTGTGTTTTTGTTTCTTCTTCCCATTTTGCCTTTTCCGTTTCGAGCTGCTCCAGCAAATGTTTTTCTTTATCCCTGAGCTTTGCAGCTTCTTCGTACTTCTGGCTCTTCACCACTTTGTTCTTTTCAATCTTGATATCTTCAATCGATTTTTCAAGGTCGAGGATATTAGGTGGAACGTGGATATTGCTGATATGCACCCTTGCTCCTGATTCATCAAGCACATCAATGGCCTTATCCGGAAGATGGCGATCAGTCATATACCTGTTGCTCATTTTCACACAGGCTTCAATAGCAGCATTATCATAAGTCACGCTGTGGTGATCTTCGTATTTATTTTTGATATTGTTCAGGATCTCCACTGTTTCTTCAGGAGAAGCAGGGTTCACCATCACGATCTGGAAACGCCTTTCAAGCGCACCGTCCTTTTCAATATACTGGCGGTATTCATCCAGGGTGGTAGCCCCGATGCATTGCACATCTCCGCGTGCAAGAGCCGGTTTGAACATATTGGAAGCATCCAGTGATCCTGAAGCTCCGCCTGCACCCACAATGGTATGGATCTCATCAATAAACAGGATGATGTCAGGTGATTTTTCAAGCTCGTTCATTACAGCCTTCATACGTTCTTCAAATTGTCCACGGTATTTTGTACCGGCAACCAAAGAAGCAAGATCAAGCATCACAACGCGTTTGTTAAATAATACCCGTGATACTTTCCGCTGAACGATCCTCAATGCAAGACCTTCGGCAATTGCTGTTTTTCCGACACCTGGCTCACCTATCAGCACAGGATTATTTTTCTTCCTGCGGGAAAGGATCTGCGATACACGTTCGATTTCCTTTTCACGGCCAACGATCGGGTCGAGCTTTCCATCTTCTGCAGATTTTGTGAGATCACGACCGAAATTATCCAGTACCGGAGTTTTCGATTTTGAATCACCTTTACGCACAGGCTCCGGAGCTTTACGTTCTTCTCCCCTGTAATACTCCTCCTCAGAGTCACTCGACATTTCGTTCTTCACATCTGAAATATTATTTTCAATAGCTGATTTAAAAATATCATAGGCGATACCGTATTGAGAAAGTATCTGTGAAGCAAGGTTATCTTCATCGCGCAGGATGGAAAGCAACAAATGCTCGGTACCTATAATATCTGTTTTAAAGATCTTGGCTTCGAGGTATGTTATTTTCAAAACCTTTTCTGCCTGCTTTGTAAGAGGTATATTTACAAGATTGGTGTTGTTGCTTGCCGTGCCCCTTATCGAATCTTCAATTGTTTTCTTAAGCCTGATGATATCAATATCAAGCGCCTTGAGCGTTTTCACCGCCTTGCCATCACCTTCCCTGATGAGGCCCAGCAGTAAATGCTCTGTGCCGATATAATCATGGCCTAACCTGATGGCCTCTTCCCTGCTGTAGGAAATAACATCTTTGACCCGTGGTGAGAATTTCGCTTCCATATAAAAATTAAGACAATTGTATGTGTAAAATAGTTCTGCGTAAAGTGATTTTTAATAAACCGGAACCGCAGGGAATTTATTGTTCTTTCAAACTTATTCAAATTTAGTTCCATTTACAATAGGCTGAAAAGGTGGCAGGTTTTATATTTTTTGGGGAAATTCCTGATTTATATACACCGTTTTTCTGCCGAAATAGCCCTAAAACAAAAAGGAACGGCAGCCGTTCTGGCTGCCGTTCCTTTTAATGATAGATTTATAATGTATTATTTACCGGCTACCATAAACTTGATGGTACGGCTGCCTTTTTCATTTTTGATCACGCAGAAATAAACTCCGTTATCCAATGAAGAAAGACTCAGCGTTTCACTGAAATTATTCTGAACATACTGCCTGCTCATCATTTCGCGACCCAGGATATCCACTATGCTTACATTTACAGGCAAAGTCTGGATTCCATAAGCTGATACAGTGAGTTCATCTTTTGCAGGTGAAGGATATACCTTGATATTGGCACCTGTAAGTTCATTGGCTTTCACACCGGTAAAGAACTTCACGTTTACAAAACGCTGAACTGAATCCATATGTCCCCAGCTGTCAGAAACTTTGTAGGTAAGTATATAATCACCAAGAACAGATGAGTCAACCATTCCTGTGCGAACAATATTTGCAGTGATGTTTCCATCCATATCATCTGTTGCGCTTGCGCCAAGATCATTATAGCTCATGCCCAGGCCGATCGTGTCATACTGGTTTCCGTTGAGTGTGATCACCGGATCGATCGTATCCATTTTCGACAGATCGATATCATTTAATGAATATGGAATAAGCTTGTAGTTGCTGAAGCTGAAATAAAGAGGACCTTGAATAAAGTTCATCTTCATTCCTTTCTTTAACTTGAGGTTCAGGTTACGAAGAGCGATATTCATATCATCCACGCGAACACCTGCATTCTTTGTGCTGTCGGTATTGAAAGCGAACTCTCCAAAATTGCTCGGAGCATCAGGGTTGATGTTGGCGATCCAGGCTGGTGCTGCTTTCATGATCATTCCTTCGTAAGCATCATTGTTGGCAAGCGTGGTTGAGAATGCCACAGAGTCTGCATTTGTAATAGGTACCGGAACAGGAAGCGGCCTTCCGCCTGAAATAACAGAACCCTGGATATTATACAGCGTGGTCACATTAAAAGTTTCGCGAACTGTAGCGCGTGTGATCGACACTGAATCTCCAACCTGCCATGAGCTTGCCGCATCAGGCGTACCGCGCTGGATAAAGATACCCGAACCAGGTGCTCCTCCATCCTGAACAGTGATCAGGTTAGTAGTGCCTGAAATGTAATTGATACCTGTTACAATTCCTCTTACATCAATATTGAGAAGTGAATCATTGTGCCAGATGGTATTGCCATTTGAATACGGGCTGAAGTTCAGGTCGCGGATGGATGTGATGCCGCCATTGGTTACAAGATATGCAGAGTTTGTACCGAACATATCAGGATAATTTTTTGCAGTATCATTCTGGTCGGAAATACGAACCCAGTATTTTACAATGGAGCCAGCTGGTTTTGCAGGTACATAACCAAACCATACAGTTGTATCAAACGGGCTTTTTGCCAGTGTGATCGAATCGAATGTGGTGCTTGAGTAACCTACAGTGTAGAACAGTTTGCCTTTGGTAACGCGTGCTGATCCTTTTGCAGTTTTCACGCCTACGAGGATACTATCTGTAGGTGTGGCAATAGTCGGGTAACGTGCGATGGTTACGATCTGTGGCGGTGAATAAGTAACAGGACCTATATCATTAACCAGTGGAGCAAGGAAAAAGCGCATGGCTGCAGGAGTCCCTGTGGTAAGCTCTGTGATGGTTCCTCTGATATAAGCAAGTCTTGAACCGATAACGGGAGGAACGAAGTTGTGCGGAAGATGCAGGGATGTATCTTCAAGTGCATCATTACGGTAGTAACCTGAGGCGTCACGGATATCAATTGCATTACCATTGTCATCGATCACGCTCCAGTTCCAGCGGCTTCCGCTGGCGGTGCGGGTAAATACAGTTACATTACGGAACTCTACATACTGGCCTTCGTAAGGCTCTCCTGAAACTTTTTTCTGAACGATATTTCCTGCATTCACGTTACCTGTCATAAAAGTATCGATAGGCAAAACTACCGGTGGTGTAGCCGATGGATTCAGACTGATCAGTTCTACTTCGTTGGAGAAGTTAGGATTCAGGCTGGGGATCAGGTTCACCTGTGTTTCACCATACTGCAATCCGGTTCCGTTGAACTGCCTTACCACACCTGTAACACGTACCTTGTAGCCAGCTTTCATGTTATCATAGAATTTGGTCTCAGCGATCAGCTCAGCAAGCGTATAATTTGTGTTGTTGGGATGCTTGTACCCGGCAGGGTCGCACATGATCTGCACACCGGCCCATCCGCCACCACCCTGACGCTGGATGAATGTAGCCTTGCGGTTGGCTGATAATCCGTAAGCCTGCGGAGCCATTAATACATAACCTTCCAGTCTTACTGTATCACCATAGGTAAGGTTCATCTTTACCGGGTTTACATAATCAGGAGAGTCGTTCGGTGGGACGCGCGACAGCTTCTGCGCGCTTACAAACTGTACCGAATCAATTGGAATGATCGGGTAGGGATTTTGTGCTTCTGCAACGATCGCTGTGGAGAGCACGGCTAAACTTAGTAATAGTCGTTTCATTTGTTGGTTGGGTTGAGAATTGTTGACTTTGAAAGTTATGAATTATGAGTTTATGAGTTGAGTATGAATATTTATTTTATCACTGCGAATTTTCCTACTTCGGTATTTCCTGTGTTCTTGTCTTTTACAGTGAACAGGTATACTCCAGTTGAGATCGTTGTTTTGGTATCGGATAAAAGATCCCAGGCATGCTCTCCCCCTGAGAAGACCGACTTTTCTGCATTGCCATACACCTCAAACCATTTTGCATCTTCACCTCTGTAAGAGCCTGCATCATGCTGAAGCGTTGCAAGCAGGTCACCACTCGAAGTATAAATACTGATATCGCACTGTGCAGGCAAGTTATAAAAATAAATTTTATGGGTGCGCGAGGTCGTTCCATCCCATGCAGCATCTGTTTTATAGGGATTAGGATACACCCCGATCGTATTTTGCTGTCCCTTCTCTATGGGTCTTGGAGAAGTGCCTGAAAACACAAACTGTGCACTTTCATTAAATGATGATTCCAGTGACTCTATGCCCAATGTGGCATCACCTTCATCAAAGGCTGTCACCACAAAAAGATATTGCCAGCCATTCTGCAGATGATCGATCGTGTATTTGAATTCATAGGTGACACCATCGATAGTTTCCGGCTGCGAAAGTCTGATAAGATCGAAACCATTGTTATACCCGATGTTATTGCCTGCAGAATCCCACTGCCCCACCAGATTCTTGCTGTCTATCAGGTTCAGGCCTAAGTCATCACCCGGGTTGCTGCGGTACAGGCGGTACCCTTCAAAATCTTTTTTGCGTGTTACCGGGTCGATGGATTCAATGGATGCCGCATCCCAGTAGATATCAGCTTTGGTGTCGGATGCCACGATCTTCACACGGGGTGTGGCGGGCGCATCAGGCACAATGTACTGGTCGAGCTTCCCGTTTGCATTCAGGTCAAGCTCGGGCAGGTATTTTCCGTCTTCATTTACATTCTCTCCCACATACGTTGAGCGGCAACGCTTCATATGATCCGTCAGCTCTTTTCTCGATTCAGGCGTAGCCACCACCGCATTTCCCGGGCCGATCACTTTCTGTGAATTTTTTGCAGCTACATAAGCCATCACGTAATGGAATTTTTCACCCGGCTCCACGCTCACCAGCGGCCCTGCTGTTAAAAGCTGGATCCAGTTGGCAGGTTGCCCGTTTACAGGACCGTTGCTGTTGTACAACGTAGCCGAATCAATGCTGGTGGTCATCCGGTCATAGCGCGAAACCTCGTCACCGGGCTTGGTAAAATCGGGAGAGATGGCCGTAAAATTCCAGAAATTATAATTCACTTTGGGTGCAGTAAATCCGCGGCTCACAAATGTGTCGGGCTTGTCAGGGTTAAAGAACATGCCGCGGTATTCAATACCCAGGAACTGCATGGCACCGTATGAATTGATGTAGTTGGCATCATCGGCTGCATTATCTGCCAGCCATGCGTAAATGCTTTTGTATTTTGTATCCACGCTGTTGCGGCCTTTGTTGTAAATGGCTGTTCCCACATCGCGTGTTACGTTGTAATTGCGCACCACCAGGTCGGCCCACTGGCCCAGCCATACAGAGTCCCACCGGTTGCCCGAGTTGTTGGTGATCTCGTAATTGCAGATCACGAAAAAATCGGCATAGGATGAGCCCCATGCATATGTTTCAAGCTTCACAGTTGCTTTCAGAGGATTATGCTGCCCGCCTCCAACCGGAATGGAAGTACCCGGAACAACAGTGGCAGAATCTGAAAAGTTGAAAATAAAATCCTGGTCGGATACGGCTACCGAAGTATAGTTGGGGCTCGTGGTCTTTTTCGAACGCTCCTGTGGCGGCCCCAGCTGCGAAAACTCGTAGCCTGTGGCACCGGTCGAATATCCCGAAGAGTTATCATTGGCGCTGGTAGAAACGAACTTCTGCCCGTTCACTACGGCACCTATCCAGATGCCCGATTCGAACAGGTGTTCCAGCCCTTTCTGCGGGTACGACATGGATGGCGGCCCCTGCACATTGCTCCGGATATTTGGCCGGCCTATGGTGCCCACATTGCTTAAAGTAAGCCCTATGCGGCCCACGTTCGTATTCTTTTGAGTGAAGGATCCCTGGGCATACAATGAGATCGTACACAGGCAGAGACATAAAATAAAAAGGAACTTTCTGATCATAAATCCAGGCAGATGCAAATATGGCTTTTTTCCGTTATTGGCGTGTTAAAAAATGATGAATGAATGGGAATTTTTCATGCACAAAAAAGAAAATGGCATAAACTCTGATTCATGAAAAAATAATTTGAAATACTCCGGAATTTTACCAGTAAAACAAACCCGATTCAGCATCAGCAAGTTAACTTTTCGAAATTTCCAACCCCTTGACTGGCGCGGGTTTACACGAATAACTGATGACTGTCAACCTATTCCGTTGTCAAGAAAGTTTATCCGTGTTTGTGTGTGTAGAAATTATTCCCCCGCCTAAACACCATCACAGAGTTTGAACATGTTATGAAAAGGTTAAATGCAGAACAAACAAACATATTGTGAATAAGTGTACTATGATAATGAATGTTTTAACGTAAATTTTGTAGTGCTATTCACATGTCGCCCACATTAAAAATTCGGATGTGTACAAGTCAGTTCTCACCAACGCGCGGATTGAAACTTTTTGAAGTGAATTACATTTGAGAGCAGCAAAATAAAAAACCGCGCAGGAGCGGGAAAAATTCGAAGATAACAGTAAAAAAGAGGTACGTAATACAAATGGCAGATAATACGCGGACAAGGAAGACAAGAAGTATAGATATCAACCACACGTTTGAAGGGGGAAAGGTACAGCCACAGGCAATTGACCTGGAAGAGGCCGTGCTCGGAGCATTGATGCTCGAAAAAAATGCCATCACCATCGTATCGGATATTTTAAGGCCCGAAAGCTTTTACAAGGAAGCCCATGTGATCATTTTCAAAACGATCCAGGATCTTTTCAGCCGCGCAGAGCCTATTGATATTTTAACCGTAACAGCAGAGCTGCGCAAACGCGCACAGCTGGATATTGTAGGAGGAGCATATTATATCACCATGCTTACCAACCGCGTGGCATCTGCTGCCAATATCGAATACCACGCACGCATCATTGCTCAGAAATTCATCCAGAGAGAGCTTATCCGCATATCAAGCGAAACACAGCGCGAAGCATTTGAAGAAAGTGCCGATGCATTTGAGCTGCTCGACAGTGCTGAAAGAAAATTGTTCGAAGTATCGCAGGGAAATATCAAGAAAGATTACCGGCAGATGAACAGCGTGATCAAGGAAGCCATCCGCGAAATTGAATCACTGAAAGGAAAAGAAGGAGGGCTCACGGGTATCAGCTCAGGCTTTACCAAGCTCGACCGCATCACTTCCGGTTTCCAGAAATCCGATCTTATTATTCTTGCAGCAAGGCCCGGTATGGGTAAAACAGCGCTGGCGCTTACACTGGTGCGCAATGCATCACTCATACCCGAAGTGCCGCGCGCGGTTGCCATCTTCTCACTCGAAATGAGCAGCAAGCAGCTGGTTACTCGTATGATCTCTGCAGAAGCAGAAATACCCGGAGAGAAATTAAAGAAAGGAACACTGGCCGAGCATGAATGGCAGCAGCTCAATACCAAAATTGCACGCCTCAATGAAGCGCCTATTTTCATCGATGATACTCCTGCCCTTTCCATCTTCGAGCTGCGCTCAAAATGCCGCAGGCTCAAGGAGCAGAATAAAATTGAAATGATCATTATCGATTACCTCCAGCTGATGCGTGGTGACGATAGCAATAACAAGAACGGAAACCGTGAGCAGGAAGTAAGTTATATCTCGCGTTCATTAAAAGCGCTTGCCAAAGAATTAGACGTGCCGGTGATCGCACTTGCACAGCTCAGCCGTGCATCTGAGAAACGCGGTACCACTTCCATACCGATGCTGAGCGACCTTCGTGAGTCGGGTTCCATTGAGCAGGATGCCGATATGGTGATGTTCATTTACCGCCCCGAGTATTATGATATTGGTGAATACGAAGACGGAACATCCACGCATGGAGTGGCCGAGCTGCATATAGCCAAGCACCGTAACGGGGCGCTTGATAAAGTGAAGCTGCGCTTTGTGCATGAGTTCACCAAGTTCAAAGACCTCACCGATTTTGATTACCCCGATCCGAATGTGCTGATGGATAACCCCGGCACCATTACCGTAAGCTCCAAACTGAATGATATGAGCTACGATGATGATGAGTTTACGCCTGCGCCTTTTTAAGGGTATTTAGCATACAAATTAATTAGTAAAGTTTTTTAAATACTATGACAAAACCATTTGTATTTATTGGATCTTCAGCTGAAGGTCTTAATGTAGCAAAAGCTGTACAAGCTAATTTAAGTCATGTATGCGAATGCCAAATATGGAGTCAAGGCCTTTTCGGTCTTTCAGAAGGCACTTTAGAAACACTTGTAAAATCTTTAACTCAATTTGATTTTGCTATTCTTGCTCTTACAAATGATGATTTAGTGCATTCTAGAGGACAGGAATATAATTCTCCACGAGATAATGTCCTTTTTGAACTTGGTTTATTTATTGGCGGTATCGGCAGAGAGAGAACTTTTATTATTGTCGATAACGATAAATCTTCTAAATTAAAATTACCATCTGACCTGGCCGGAATTACTCCCGCTTTTTTTGACCCTCCAATAAAAGGAAATTTACAATCCGCAGTTGGAAAAGCATGCTATGAAATTGAAATTCAGATTGAGGGGCGTGGTATAAAACCTGACATAAGTAGTATCAGCCTTGAGAACAAAGTGGAACTTGAAAAGACGAAAGCCTCAATTTTAAATTATTTACAGGCAATTAATCGTACCAAGATATCTTTTGATCGACTTTCCTCTATGAATTCAAAATTTACTAAACAACATATCGAACAATTGCTCAATGAATTTCCTGATATTTTTCGCATAGCTCTTCTGAAAGGAAACAAACCAGGAATCGCCTTGATGTAATTATAATGATTCAGGTATGGATACAGAAAGTAAATTATTAAACAATATTGATATCCATCTTTTTGGAATTGAAATAACCTTTGCAGAATTCAATGATTACCAAAAACTATTAGAGGGATTTTTAGAAAAAGAAAAAGCCAATTTTGAAAAGTTATTTAAAGACATTCAACACAAATTGGAAACTGAAACACAATCGATTGAAGATCCAGCTTATCAAGCTAATGTATTAGAGACTGGTATAGAAAGGCATTTTGAAATTTCTGTCCTTTATCCTCATAACTTTAGAGCATCTTTTCTTACTCAAATTTTTGCATTCATAGAATTTGAATTAAAAAAAATATGTGATTATCATCATAAATTAAATAATACAGATTATTCAATCAATGACTTAAAAGGCAATAGCGAGATAGAAAAAGCTAAAGTTTATTTAACCAAAAGCTGTAAGATACATTTTGACAAGCTTGAACCGGAATGGGGATTGATAAATAAGATTAAATTAATACGAAATAAACTTGTTCATCATCAAGGTATAATTGAGAAATCCGATAAAGATTGGAAACCTATTGTATCATATATAAAAGAATTTGATTTGGGAATGTTAAAAGACAATGTTTTCATAATAAATAATAGAGAATTTAACGAACGATTTCTTAAGATATCAGAGTCCTTTTTCAAGAAACTCTTATATAATGAATTAAAGTTAAAGTGATTTAAACGGGTAGTAATAACTTTATTGGCTTATCCTACCCCCTTTCTCACTTATCCAACGCCTTCACATCTTTTATTGATCGCTATACTTTTGAAGTGCGAATTACCCTTATGAAATTCAATACACTTTATTTCATGTTTAACAAATTGCCCGGCAGAGAGCAGGTGCAAGTCCTGTGCATTTCAAGTCATCTTGGGTGTTCGCAGTACTGCCGGGCTATTTAATTTTAATCTTCTAAAGAGTTATGCGAACACCCGAAAAGAAAAAAACAAACAATGTGAGGAGCCTGAAAATTCAGCCTCAAACCCGGTTCAACCGCTGGAGCAGGGTTACTGTTCCGGAAATTACGCTTTGCGGCAACTGGCTCCAGGAGCTGGGCTTTGCGCCTGAAAAGCGTGTGAGTATTGTTACCAAAAAAGGAATGCTTGTGATCAGGCTGGATGAATGAAAAAAAGTGAAGCCGTTAGCAGAGAAAATGCTGGCGGCTTTTTTATTTGAAAAATATTCATGTCAGCTTTTTTCTTTACTGGTTAACATGGTGGGCCTGCGCATGGGGCAGGTCCTTCGCGGGGCTCAGGAGAGAAGGAAGGAAGAGAAGAGAGATTATGTGGGCTCTTTGTGTACTTCGTGGTTAAATGAGGATGTTGGAATTATCAGTATGGGCTTTATGTTTCATCAGCTTTTTCTTTCCTGGTAACATTATCGGCCTGCGCTTGTGGCAGG